>ERZ778018.242-NODE-242-length-101724-cov-14.662936_pt1 | contig 101724 bp, 87 predicted proteins | sample MGYA00375748_ERZ778018 | MGnify/ENA primary metagenome ERZ778018 (study PRJEB29350, sample SAMN05509839) | bioreactor metagenome | biome: bioreactor; material: wastewater | place: South Africa: University of Cape Town | collected 2014-04-22 ... | reverse complement strand
ACAGCTCAGTAATCAAAGCCATCCGAGGTGTCTCAAGCAAGGTTGACAGAGAGGGGTCAGCCTCGTCGGCCCATGCCCGCGCAAGCTCGGGCACATCGGCGACGAGCGTCACCTTCAGGCGTGCGTACTCCATATCCCACTCGGCACCCCGCCTCGCGGAGCAGTCCGGGCACCCCTGACCGTTGACCATGTCGAGGATCCGTGCGCTAAAGCTCAGATCGCATTCCGGGCAGCGCCAGAACGCCTCGCGGCGCGCCCTGACCGTCATCGTGTCCCACGCGGACGGCTCGTTTGCATCGCGATCCCACCAGCGCAAGATCGCAAGACCGGAGTCCCTGAGCAGTTCTCTGGCACGCTTCCCGCCACCCGACGACGTCGCTGTCTGAGCTGCCCGGCGGGGATTCGTCTGACATGAACAGCCCCAGCCGATGTCACCTAGACGCTGCGCAGCGATCCGACCGCAGTAAGCGCATCTCGTCCGATGCGGGTCGTCTCGTAGCGACGGGCTGATGAGCGGCCCGAGGTACTCGAACCCATGCTTTTCGGCGTACTCCCTCGCAGCTTCGATGGACTCCGGCTTCATGTCGACGTACCCGCCCGGCACGCTCCGCTGATGCGCGGCCCATGACCGCCAGAAGCATGCTCGGCACGTCGGAACTCCGATGCGGTTCTGCTCCAAGGTGTATTCGAGCCGGTAATGCGCCTCGCACGCGCACGTCAGACACCGCGTCAAACGCCACTTCTTCGGGCCCTCGAATCGTTCGAGCGGTTCCAGCCCTCCCTCCAGAAGGATCGCGGTGATGTGCTCATCGCACCATGCAGGGTTGGTGCGTGTTCTGAACGATGCCGGACGCGTACACCCGGCCTCCGAACACTCCTGCGCCTCGATCGCCACCCGAGCATTTTCCCACTGATCCGCCGTCGCGGCGGTGGACGCATCGCCCTCGGGCTGTTCGCAACCCTGCGAGCAAGGAGAGCATCGGGTTCTAACGACTCCCGGTAGGTGTCCATCTGGACACCTACCGGGAACTTACTAGAACAAGTGGAGGTGGCGGGAATCGAACCCGCGTCCAACGGTGTGTTGTGAGGCCTTCTCCGGGTGCAGTCCGCTACGTCTCTACTTGGCCCCACCGGTCCCACGGACTAGCCGGTGTGACGGGCCCAGCCACTGTGAGATGTCCCGTCGAGCCCCGTGGCCGGGTCCGGCGGTGATCCTCCTTGGCGACGCCAGGGTCCGGGGCGGAGGAACTCCCGGTCTGACGGAGTCGCTATCGCTTAGGCAGCGAGGGCGAACTCGCGCTGACTTGAGTCGGCGCTTGATTTTTTGCAACGGGTGGTTAACGAGCTCATCGTTGCCTTCCTCGACCCGCTTCTCCTCACTCGACAGCCGCTGTCGAGACCAATCACCCCCAGGTGTGTCGGTGACGTGCGTTCCAACGACACCAGCCTACCGGGTGTTCCCGACGCCGCCCAGCGGATTGAGGTCAGTGGCAGAGGTCGGCGCCGGGCAGTGCCACGAACGCCCGCAGGACGACCGAGCCGGTGCCGTCGCTCCACCGGGCCAGTGCCGGGCCGTCGCCAAGCGCCCGGCGCACCGCCACGGCGTCATCACCGCCGATGTTCACGCACTTAGGACCGTCTTCGGCACCCAACGATCCCAGGCTGCCCGGCCAGGTCAACGCGCGGATGGTGTCGCTGTCTGTGTCGACGACCCGCAGCATCAACCGGCTCGGCCGATACTCCTGCCGTGCCGCCTCGCCGGCCGCCCGCACGCCCGCCAGCCAGCGGTGCAACTCCTCCCGGGCACTGCGCTGGTCCTGCGTGACGTACTGGTCTCCGATGCCCAGCGCGTACACCGACAGGCTCGACTCGACCCCGTCGCGGGTGCGGTAGCTCACCAGGGTCATCCCCTGGTCGGTGATCGCCGGGGCGCCGAAGTCCAGGCCCATCAACTCGTCGGCCGCGGTGACCAGCGCGGCCAGCCGGCAGTCGTCGAACTCCCCGCGCAGCACCCGGGCCAGCGGCGAAGACGAGGTGCCGGAGCCGCTGAACGCCAGCACTCGACCGTCGGGGTAGATGGTGATCGTGGTGGGACCGCTGACCTGCTCGGCGCCCCAGCCGTTGGTCGTCCAGGAGACCGTCAGTATTGGTTCGTCCCAACTCTCCTCGTCATCTCCGACGGGACCGGCGGTGTGCATGGCGGGGGCCGGCGAGCAGGTGCTCGTCGTCGGCGAGGTCGTGGACGCGGTCGCGGTCGTCGATCCGCCGGTGTCCTGCGTGCTGAGGCCGGCGGAGGTGGTGGTCGGCACGGAGCTGCCGACGGCGCCCACTCCCGCCGTCGGTTGCGCGCAGCCGGCGAGCATGGCGCCGACGAGGAGCAGCGCGGCGGGCAACGCCAGGACGAGGCCGTGGCGCCGTGCGGAGCGCGGGCCTGCGATGGTGGGTCGACGCCTCATATCCCTGCGACGCACCGACCCGCCCGCCCGGTTCCCCGGACCGTCGCCCGCAGGTCAGTCCCGGTCCATCCCCTTGGCGCGCCGCCCCAGGTAGCGCTGCACCTCCCGGTCGGCATCCCGCTTGGCGATCGACTGGCGCTTGTCGTACTCCTTCTTGCCTCGGCCCAGGGCGAGCTCGACCTTCACCCGGCCCTCGAGGAAGTACAGCGACAGCGGCACCAGCGTGTAGCCACCCTCGCGGATCTTGGCGGCCAGTTTGTCGATCTGCGCCCGGTGCAGCAGCAGCTTGCGGGGTCGGCGCGGAGCGTGGTTGGTCCACGTGCCTTGCGTGTACTCGGAGATGTGTACGCCCCGCAGCCACACCTCGTCGTCGGAGATGGTGGCGAACCCGTCGACCAGGTTGGCGTGCCCGTCGCGCAGCGACTTGACCTCGGTGCCGGTCAGCGAGATGCCCGCCTCCACGGTGTCCACGATCGCGTAGTCGTGGCGTGCCTTGCGGTTGGAGGCGATCAGGGTGCGGCCCCGGTGCGCGGGTTTAGCTGATTTGGCTGTCATAGCTCAGACAGGGTATCCGTCACCGCCACTGCGTTTGCCGGTTGTGTGGCCCAGCGCGCGCCGGACCGCCCGCTGGGCCACACGACTGCCCGAAGACCCGGGGCTACAACCGGACGTACAGCCGCAGCGTGATGTACGAACTCAGTGCCGCCAGCGCGACGGCGATCCCGGCCAGCCACGGCGCCACCCACACCAGAGCGGACGCGTCGATCGGCGGCAGAATGCCCGCCCGCATGATCGACCCCAGTACCTTGTCCACGAACAGGAATTTCATCGCGACCAGCCCGCCGACGGCGACCGCGGCACCCAGGATCGCCGAGACCACCGCCTCGACGATGAACGGCATTTGGGTTCGCCATCGGGAGGCGCCGACCAGTCGCATGATCGAGGTCTCGGTTCTGCGGGTGAAGGCCGCGATCTGCACCATGTTGGAGATCAGCAACAGCGAGGCCAGCGCCTGCACCAGGGCGACGATGATGGTGGCGTTGCGGATGCCGTTGAGCACCTTGAACAGCCGGTCCAGGGTGGCGCTCTGGTCGGTCACCGAGTCCACGCCGGGCGCATGCGCGTACCGCGCCTGGATCACCTTGTACCGCTCGGGGTCCTTGAGCTTGACGTGGTAGGAAGCATTCAGGTCGGTGGGCCGGCCGATGGCGATCATCTCCGGCTGACCGGCGAACATCTCCTGGTATTGCTTCCAGGCGGAAGCCTGGCTCTGATACCGGACCGACTCAATCTCCTGCTTGTTCGCGCGCAGCGCATTGCCGAGGTCCTGGCAGACCTTGTCCTGGCAGTCCGGATCCTTCTTGGACTGGTCCACCGTCAGGTAGATCGTCACCTCTACCTTGTCGCCGTAGATCTGCCGCATCTGGTCGGTCATCCGAGCCACGATGAGCCCGGCTCCCAGCAAGCACAGCGAGATCGCGGTGGTCAGGATCATCGCGATCGTCATGGTGATGTTGCGGCGGAGTCCGCGCAGCGCTTCGGTGAACATCGGTCAGGCTCGCATCCTTCGTCGGGTCATCCCGGGTCGCACTGGGCTCTGCGGCACGTCAGCGGCCGACGCCGTACACGCCGCGCGCCTCGTCGCGCACCAGCTTGCCCAGGTGCAGCTCGATCACCCGGCGGCGCATCGAGTCGACGATCGTGTTGTCGTGGGTGGCCATCAGCACGGTGGTGCCGGTGCGGTTGATCCGCTCCAGCAGCAGCATGATCTCGGTGGAGGTATCCGGGTCCAGGTTGCCGGTCGGCTCGTCGGCCAGCAGCAGCAGCGGCCGGTTGGCGAATGCGCGCGCAATGGCGACCCGCTGTTGCTCGCCACCGGACAGCTCCCGGGGCATCCGGTGAGCCTTGCCCTCCAGCCCAACCAACTCCAGCACCTCGGGCACCACCCGCTTGATAACGGCCTTGGACCGACCCGTTACCTCCAGCGCGAACCCCACGTTCTGCGCGACGGTCTTGTTGGTCAGCAGCCGGAAGTCCTGGAACACGCAGCCCAGCCGGCGGCGGTGTCCGGCCACCCGCGAGCGGCGCAGCTTCACCAGGTCCTTGCCGGCAACCTCGATTGTTCCTCCGGTGGGCCGCTCCTCGCGCAGCAGCAACCGCAAGAAGGTGGTCTTGCCGGAACCGGAGGGCCCGATCAGGAACGCGAACTCCCCCTTGTCCACGTCGACACTGACATCTTCCAGGGCCGGCCTGGTCGACGTCTTGTAGCTCTTGGTGACGTGGGACAGGTGAATCACAAGGCGAAACTCTACCGGGCAGGAGCGTTATCCAGGCGTTACCTGAGCCGGTGACCAGGGTGGTTCGCCGCCCGGTGTCCGGTTTAGGCCGTCGTGAGTGCGGCCAACACCACGTCATGCAGGTGGCCGTTGGTGGCCAGCGCCGAGCGAGTCGCCGCGGTGACAGGGGCGCCGTCGGCGGCGGTGAAGGTGCCGCCGGCGCCGGTGACGATGGGGACCAGCGCGGCCAGATCCCACAGGGAAAGCTCCGGCTCGGCGGCGATGTCCACCGCCCCCTCGGCCACCAGCAGGTAGGAGTAGAAGTCGCCGTAGCCGCGGGTGCGCCAGCAGCGGCGGGTCAGTGCCCGCATCTGTGCGCCCTGTCCGGCGTCCTCCCACTCGGCGAGGTCGGACAGAGACAGCGAGGCGTCGGTCAGGTCGGTGACGGCGGAGACGTGGCAGGCCCGCTCGGGGTCGCCGGCGAACACCGTGTGTGCGCCGAGGCCGTCGGCCCCCCACCAGCGGCGGGCCAGCGCCGGCGCCGACACCACGCCGACCACCGGATGCCCGTCGACCAGCAGGGCGATCAGGGTGGCCCAGACCGGCACGCCACGAACGAAGTTCTTGGTGCCGTCGATCGGGTCGATCACCCAGCGGCGGCCGGTGGCGGGGCGCAGCGCTCCCGCACGATCGCCGCCGGCCTCCCCCGCCGCCCCGGCACCGTCGGCGAACTCCTCCCCCAACACGGCGTCGTTCGGCCGCTCGGCGGCCAGCGCGTCCCGCAGCGCGCGCTCCACCGCCAGGTCGGCGTCGGTGACGGGCGTCATGTCCGGTTTGGCGTCCACCCGCAGATCGCGCGCGCCGAACCGCGGCAGGCTGATCGCATCGGCAAGGTCGGCCAGTGATCGGGCCAGTGCCAGGTCGTCGGCGTGGTCGGGCTGGGGCACGGGCTCACGCTACCGGGCCACGATGGTCCCGAGCCGCCGAGTGTCTGTGTCGCCGCAGCGACGGGATCCCGGATCCTGCCCGGGCGTCGGTCGGTCCGCGCTCCGGGGGCGACGCGATGGCCTGCCGATCAACCGGTGGAGGTCGGTGCGGCCGGGTCCGCACGCCGGAAGCGAAGCCGGCGTGCCACGCGGATCAGCACCGCGCGTGCCAGGTCGCGAGTGCGGAACGATTCCGCTGCGGTGGCTGCGGCGGCGCCCGCGGGCAAGGCGTCCAGCAGGTCGCGTACCGTCCGGGCCCGAAGCGCTCGCTCCCGCTCCCGGGATCGCCGCAGCCGCGCCCTTGCCGTGCGCAGTTGTGTGTGCGCTCGGCGCAGTTGCGTGTGCACGCGCCGGGCGCTGGCCGCGGTGTCGTGTTCGCACCTGGTCGCGCCATCGAGTGCACCGAGCAGCGCCTGAACGGCGATTGCCATCGGGATGTCGGCGCCGACCGTTGGTGCGTCGTCCGCGGTCGCGGGCTGCGCATACAGCGCCGTCAGATCGCCCACCACGCGGGCACCCGAGCGTGCGATCCGGTCGGCATGCTCGCGACCGTCGCGGAGGGCCAGGTCCGCCGCCCAGCGGGGCATCAGGATCCGGGGTTCGTCGACGTCCGGGACCCGACCGTCCAGGATGGCGGCGATCGCGCCCGACTGCAGCACCTGGGCATGAACGGGCCAGGACATCTGGGCGGGATCCGGGATCGCCGCATTCACCTGTCGGAAGAGTTCGGCCTCGGTTCGCGTCAAGGATCTGTTGGTCCGGAAGCCACCGTGGTTCGCCCCGGACAACGTGCCCGCTGGCAGTGCGAGCATGCGCTCGAAGGCCTCCGGCAGCAGGCTCTTGTTCGACGGGTCCGCGATGATCACGGTCACGTGATCCGGTCCGGCCGCGCGGGCCCAGCGCTCCACCAGGCCGCCCTGGTCGAAGTACTGCCGCACCACCGGGCTGACCGGCGGCTCGGACCGGCCATAGAGCCGTTCCAGTACCCGCTCGAACGGTTCGATCGGTCCGCTCTTGACCAGCTCGTTCCACCAGGACGGGATGACCGATGCCAGCGACCGCAACGAGATGGCGACATGGATGCGGTCGCGACCCAGCTCCCGGACGAACCGCTCTGCCACCTCGTCCGAGGCGCCGGCCGCGGCCTCGTGGCTGATCAGGATCCGTCGAGTGTCCTCCGCCTGGATGTCCGCCATGAGAGCGCGCCACTCCGACGGCGGCGGCGTCCACATGGCCTGCTCGGGTGTCGCGCCCGGTGCGGCCCGTTCCCCGGCGGCGCGCTGTAGCACCTGGTAAGGCTGGCCCAGCAGCGCGTAGATCTCCCGCCGGTGGTTTCGACGGCGCCCCGGGTAGTACACGCCGTGCTGGTACAGCGTCGAGCGGGCCGCCCTCGCCGCCTCCTGGACGGCGGTCGTGCCGGTCTTCGGCGGGCCGATGTACAGCAGCCGGGCGCGGGGCGGGAGCAGCAGCGCGCCGCCGCCAACCGCCATGCCGGCCGGTCCAGCGGCGGGCAGACGATCGGACACGCTCGTTACCGTACCTACTCCGGACGGCCGGTCAGCGCGAGCCGACCGGCACGTCGAAGGGCAGGCCGTTCGCCGGATCTCCCGTCACCTCCGTGGCCGCCCGGTAGAGCCACGTCACCACATCCGGCCGGGCATCCCACAGGTTTGCCGTCTCGCCGCCGTCGGAGGACAGGTCGTAGAGCTGCCCGGCCGGGTGCGCGGCGTCCCAGGGCGGCGCCCGGTGCGGCTCGCCGGTGCCGGAGTCGAACAGCGATCCGATCGAGGGCTCCGAGAAGCCGCCGCCCGACCCCTCGGCGAACAGCGCGACCCACCGGCCGGCCCGGACGGCGAAGAACCCGGCCAGGCTGTGGTGCACGATCACCCGGTCCGGATCTCCCGGTTCCAGACCGCGCAGCACCGCCAGCATGTTCCGGCCGTCCTCGGCGGCGCCGGCGGGGACGGGCGCGCCGGCGGCTGCGGCGAGGGTCGGCAGCAGGTCCGTCAGGCACATCGACGCATCGACGCTCGACCCGGCCGGGAGCACGCCGGGCCAGCGGGCAACGAACGGCTCGCGGTGCCCGCCCTCCCACAGATCGCCCTTCTGGCCCCGCCACGGCCCGTTGGGCCGGTGCGCGGCCACGTCACCGTCGTCGGTGAAGATCATCGGAGCGCCGTTGTCGCTGGTGACGATGAACAGGGTGTTCTCCAGCACGCCCAGCGCCTCCAGCTCGGCCCGGATCCGGCCGACCGCCCAGTCCACCAGGCAGACACCGTCCGCCCTGTCCCCCAGCCCGGAGCGGCCCCGGATCTCGGCCGGTGGCACGTTCGGCCGGTGCGGCGCCGAGGTCGCCAGATACGCCAGGAACGGCCGGTCCGGTGACTGCCTGGCGATGAAGGCGCATGCCCGGTCGGTGAAGGCCGCATCCGCCTTCGACTCATCCCAGCCGTCGACCTGCAACCCCGGTCGCTGCTCGGTGAGGTACACCTGCTTCTCCCGGTCTGGGATCCCGACGGTGCGGTCGCCGTCGATCAACACGTACGGCGGCATGTCCAGGGAGCCGGCGATGCCGAAGAATTCGTCGAACCCCAGTGCGGTGGGCCCGCCGACCACCGGTGCGGCGTAATCGATGTCCCGGCCGAAGTCGGACTGCACGTCGTCGTGCAGCGACTCGCCGGGGCTGAAGGCGCTGCGCACCGTGCCGTCGGTGTGCCGCCAGCCCAGGCCGAGATGCCACTTGCCGAACGCCCCGGTCGCGTACCCAGCATCGTGCAACACCGATGCCAGCGTGGGCCGGCCCGGCTCGATGAGCGCCGGGCCGTGCCCCATCAGCACGAACGATTTCAGCGGGCCGCGCCAGCAGTACCGGCCGGTCAGCAGCGCGTACCGGCTGGGTGTGCAGACCGCCGACGCCGAGTGACAGTCGGTGGCCCGCACGCCCTGCGCGGCCAGTGCGTCGATCGCCGGCGTCGGGATCGCCGAGCCGTAGCAGCCCAGGTCGCCCCAGCCCATGTCGTCGGCCAGCACGATGACGATGTTGGGGGGCCTGCTCCCCGAGGGGCCTTCGGATCCGGCGGGGTTCATCGGCCGCATCCGCCGGTCCCGCTACTACCGTGCACCGAGTGGGTGATGCTGATGGCGTCGGTATCGGTGGGGTCGATGTCGATGTTGGCCTGCTGGGCGTCGGATAGGCAGGTCGCTCCGATCGAGACGTCCTGCAGGGCCACGTTGCTCACCAGGTGGTCGGCGCCGGCACCGTGGATCAGACCGGCGTTGTCGAACGGACCGTCGGCGTGGATGTTACGAAAGATCAGCGTATCCAACGACCCCCAGCCCAGCGCCGGGTCGTACCACTTGTTGTTGTCCAGCGTTAGGTCGAACAATCGGAAATGCGCGTCCTCCACCCGGATGTCCTCGAACAGATAGCGGCTCAAGTGCCCCTCGCTGGCGTGCAGCGCGCGGAAGATCGCAGACTTGGCGATCTTGTAGTGCTCGGCGTGGATGACGTCGTTGTCGTAAACGTGGAAGGTGTTGCTGTCCACATGGATGTTCCAGCTGATCATGAACGGCGCGCCGTTCTCCAACTGCCAGATGGTGTTGTGCCTGGCGATGGTGTCTCCCCAGAACAGCTTGATCGAGTCGTCGTTGACCTTGATGAAGTTGTTCTCCAGCAGGCTGGAGTTGCCACCCACCATGCCATCGGCCGAGTACCACCAGTCGATGATCTTGACGTTCTCGATGGTGGTGTACTGACCCAGGGCCCGCACGTTGAATCGGACCGCATTGGCCAGCGTGATGCCCTCGATGAGCAGGTTCGAGGACGTCTGGTCGGCGATGTTGATCATTCCGGGTTGCTTCTTGTTCTGGGTCTGGTCCCCGGTGTCCAGGAACGAGCCGTCCAGCACGCCGCGCCCGCGGATGGTCAGGTTGTGCACCGGTCCGTTGGCGATGAAGGTGCCGCGCACCCACGCGCCACCAGCCAGGTAGATGGTCTCGTTGTCGCGCAACGGAACCTCGGCGCCGATGTCGTGCACGCCGGGTCCGAAGTACAGCACGTTCGGGTCGCTGGCATCCGGTACGTCGGCCTCCAGGGGGTTGGCGAACACCAGCATCGGATGCAGCACGGGATTGGTGACGTTCGGCTCGAACTCCACCGAGACATTGCGCGGGCCGTTCAGCGTGAAGGTGCAGGTGCCGTCGGTAAAGGTGGTGCTGATCTGCGCTGCCGTCGGACGTACCAGGCAGCCGGTCAGGCCGTCGGGGTGGGCGGCCTGCACGTGCACGGTGACGTGGCCCCGGAAGGAGAACGACGTCCAGGAGGTGTCGTCCTCGATGTTGGTGTCGGTCTTCTTCGCGGTGGTGTAGTAGACGAACGAGTCCTGGGTGCGATCATCCTGCTGGACGGTGACGTGGTATTCGGGTGATGCCTCAATTCCGGCGGGACCCGGGTAGGTGTCGAGTTCGGGGGCTCCGGGCGCCGGGGTGATAGTGCCGTAGGCCAGGGTGCTGCGGTGCGCGGCGATCTGCTGCAGCGTCGCGTCGGTGGCGGCGACGATCTCGTCGGCGGCCTGCGTGACGGCGGGCTGCGGGCCGTCCACGGTGGTGGCGGTGCCGCCCAGGTGGTACTCGGTGCCCACGTACCGGTGGGTGCCGTAGGCCCAGCCGAAGGCGGTCAGCGGAAGGCACAGGACGACGGCCAGCGCGGCCGCTGGAATTCGCGCCAGGGTGCGGTGTCGCATGGGGGATCTCCGTTCTGCGGTGGTCGTGTTCGGGGTGCTGGCAGGGTCCCGGTGGCCCGGCCGGTCAGCCGAACCGCTTCTGGTACTTCGCCTCCGGGTTCCACTCGTTCAATCCCGGGCTGCCCAGGGCCGGGGCCAGCACGTAGTGGTCGTAGGAATCGGCCAGCAGCTCTCGCAGCAGCCGGTGATGCTCGGCGACCAGCTGCGCGCTGCCCGGGTCATCGACCAGGTTGTGCTGCTCGTACGGGTCGGCCTGCAGGTCGAAGAACTGCCAGGGCTTGCCGCCGTGCGCGTCGCCGAGCACGGTGTACTTGTAGCGGCGGGTGCGCACGCCGCGCCAGGTCTCGTCGTGGAACACGATGTCCGGGCGGAGTTCGGCGACGAACTCCAGCAGCACGCCGTCCCGGCCCGGCCCCGGTGTCGTGCCGTGGATCAGCCCGGACAGGTCGGCGCCGGGCTTGGGGTCCCGAGGCACAATGCCGGCCAACCCCAGCAGCGTCGGGAACAGGTCTTCCGTGCAGGTCGGGTCGTCCACCACCTGCGCGGCGGCTCCCGCGCCGGAGACGATCAGCGGCACGCCGATGGACTCCTCCCAGGGCCGCTGCTTGGACAGCAGTCCGTGCGAGCCGAGTAGCTCGCCGTGGTCGGCGGTCAACGCGACGATGGTGTTGTCGGCGATGCCGGCCTCTCGCAGCGCGGCCAGCAGTCTGGCCATGTTGTCATCCAGATTCTCGATCATGGCGTAGTAGGTGCGCAGGTCGTCGATCAGATCGGTGCCGTGCGGCCCGCGCTTGCGATAGTCCTTGCCGAGCTCGACGTTCTCGCGCAAGACGATCTCTCGATCGCGCCATTTCTCGGCGTACTTCTCCGGCGCCGTGAAGATCGGGTGCGGCGGCTCGACGGACAGCACGGTCAAGGTTGGCTCGTTCGCGTGGGCGCTCAGGTGCTCGATGGCCAGGTCGAACAGGCCGTCGGTCTGGAAGCCGTCGATCTTGTGCAGCGTCGGGTCGGCCTCGTTGGTGTAATAGGTGTCGAACGGGTCGTTGCAGATGTCGAACCCGGCGAACCGCTGGAACCGGCCCTGGAACGGGCGCGGGACCGGGGTGCGGGACGCCTTGACCACCGTGTGGCCTGGGTAGTGCCCGAAGTTGCCGTACAGGTGCCACTTGCCGAACAGCGCGGTGGAGTACCCGGCCTCGTTGAACTCGTCGGCGAGCGTCCGCTCCGCCGGCGACATCCGCCACTCGATGGCCGGGATGAACCGGGTGTGGGCGTACTCGCCGGTCATCAACGAGAACCGGTAGGGCACGCACACGGGGTAGGTGGACGATGACTGGGTGAACCGGGTGCCGGCGGCGGCCAGCCCGTCGAGGGTGGGGGTGACGGCATTCGGATCGCCGTAGCACCCCAATGCCTGCCGGCGCAGCTGGTCGGAGATCACCAGGATGATGTTCGGACGGGACACGCACGTGCCTTTCGGGGTCGGATCTGCTGGAGACAATGAGCTACTTGACGCCACCGGTGGTCAGGCCGGCGACGAATCGGCGCTGCAGGAACAGGAACAGCAGCACTACCGGTCCGAGCATGAACAGTGCTGCGGCGCTGGTCAGCCCCCAGTTGGTCGAGTACTGGTCCTGGAAGGCCAGGAAGCTGGTGGCAATCGGTCGCAGGCTGGGATTGTGGATGAACGTGATCGCCCAGAAGAATTCGTTCCACGCCCACAGGGCCACGATCAACGCCACCGTCACCACGCCTGGCCGGGCCAGCGGCAGCACCACCTTGGTGGCGATCTGCAGTTCCGAGGCGCCATCCAGCCGTGCCGCCTCGATGTAGTCCTTGGGGATCTTCACCAGGAATGAGCGCAGCAGCAGCGTGGCGAACGGCGCATCGGTGGCCCAGTAGATGATGATCAGCCCGATCAGCGAATCTGTCAGGTGCAGCTTGATCCACAGGAAGAACAGCGGCACCACGAACATCTGCACCGGCAGCGCGCTGCCCAGGAACAGGTACATCAGCACCGCTCCCCCGCCGGGCACCTTCAGATGGCTCAGCGCGTAGGCGGCCAGGCTGGAGATGATGGTGGTGCCGAGCACCGAACCCAGGCAGATGATGGCGCTGTTGCGCATGGTGGTGGAGAACTCGCCCTGGGTCCAGGCCTGGCTGAAGTTGGACAGGCTGAAGGAGGTGGGCGGTGCCAGCGGGTTGGTGCCGATCTGCGCGTTGTTCTTGAACGCGTTGAACAGGATCACCACCACCGGACCGATGGCGAAGAGGGCCAGGATCACCAGCACCAGCACGGTGCCAAATCCGGCCCGTTCCCGGCGGGACCGCTGGGAACGGCGATGCGCTGCAACCGGCGGCGGAGCGGTGATGGTGGCCGTCATGTCTCCCACCCCCGGCGCCGCAGCACCTGATAGCCGACCAACACCAGGGCGGTGAGGATCGTCATGCTGATACCCAGAGACGCGGCATACCCGGCCTCATATTCGCTGAACGCCTTGCGGTACATCAGGGTTGCCATCACGTCGCTGGCGCCACCCGGACCACCGCCGGTGATGATGTAGATGTAGTCGAACGCCTTGAGCGTCCAGATGATGCTCATCAGCCACATGAAAACCAGGGTCGGCCGGATGCCGGGCAGCGTGACCGCGCGGAACTGCTGCCAGCTGCCGGCTCCGTCCACCTCGGCGGCGTCGTACAGGTCGTGGTCAACGCCCTGCATGGCGGCGAAGTAGATCACCGCGGTGAACCCCCAGAAATGCCAGTCGACCACGAAGTTCACCGAGTACAGCGCCAGGTTCGGATCACCGAGGAACGAGATGTCGCCGACGCCGGGCACGCCCAGCTGACCGAGTTGGTAGGCGACGCCGCTGGTGGGCGAGAGCAACATCTTCCATACGGCCGCGTTGACCACGCTGGCGGTGATGTACGGGATGAAGTAGATCGCCCGGAACACCATCTGCAGCTTGCGCACCCGGCCGAGCAGATATGCCCCGAGCAGGCCGAGCGCGGTCGGCACCAGCAGGAACAGCACCAGCCAGATGATGTTGTGCCACAGGGCCTCCCGGACATCCGGGTCGCCGAATGCCTTGCGGTAGTTGGCCAACCCGACGAACGTCGCCGGGCCCAGGCCCGACCAGTCGGTCAGCGAGTAGTACACCGTGGCCAGCGACGGGCCGAGCACCACCAGCAGGTTGACCGCCAGCAGCGGCGTCAGGAAGGCCCAGCCGACCAGACCGCGGCGCCACCGGGTGGCCCGCGCGCCGGGTGCCCGAGCCGGGCCGGGTGGGGCGTGGTCCCGGTCGGCGACGACGATCGAACCGCTCAACTGGAGGTCCGCTTGATGATCTGCGGGATGGTGCCGTCGGACTTCTCCGCATCGAAGGTGTCGGCCAGCTTCTGGCAGTACTCCTTCGGCGTGATCTTCTTGGTCAGCACCTGGTCGAATCCCTGGTAGACCCACACGTCCGACTTGGGTGGCCACCATGTCCAGGTGACGTAGCCGTAGTTGCCGGCATCGATGGCCTTGTTGGACTCGGTGATCAGCCGGCCGGCGCGCGGGTCGATCGAGGAGGGCAGGTCGCCGTCCTTGATGGGGATCGGAATGTTGTAGGTGGCGTCGACGTCGGCCATCCGCTGCAGCGCGGCCTTGCGGTCGGTGAAGTACCAGTTGAGGAATGCGGCTGCGGCGTCCTTGTTGGTGCTGGCCTGGTTGATCGCCAGGGACCCGCCGATCCCAATGGGATAGGTCGGGTACTGCGCCTTATCGCCCAGCGACCAGCACGGCATCCAGTCCCACTCGTTGTTGTTGTTCGCGGCGGACCCGAAGTAGGTGCCCATCTGGCTCATGAACCACTCGCCCTGCGGCAGCATGGCCGTCTTGCCCTGCCCGAGCCGGGCGGATACCTCGGCCGCCGGCACGGAGAAGTAGTCGTTGGCGCCGCCGGCAAACCAGCCCTTCTCGACGTAGCTCTGCAGCAGGGATGCCGAGTCCACGAAGGCCGCGTCGCTGAACTTGATCTCGCCGGTGAGCGCCTGATAGACGGCCTCCGGCCCGGCGACCTCGTTGAAGAAGATCGACATGTACCACTCCGACGCGGCCTTCCAGTCCACGTTGGACCCGCCCATCGGCAGGATTCCGGCGCCGGCAGCGTCGGCGCACAACGCCTCCAGTTCGCTCCTGGACGTGGGCGTCTTCCAGCCCTTGGAGTCGAACAGCGTCTTGTTGTAGTAGACCAGCATGGTGTCCAGGCGCAGCGGCAGCGCGAAGATCTTGCCGCTCTGGGTAAACGCCTGCACCGCCCACGGATCCAGCTTGTCCGCCCACCCATAGGTGGTGGCGTAACCACTCAGGTCGGCCAGCACGCCGGCGTTGCTCCAGGCGATGGTCTGGGTGGCGGCGGGGCCGCGCACGATGTCCGGCCCGGACTTGGCCTGCAGCGCGGTCTGGATCTGCTGGCGCAGATCCTGCCCCTTGTAGTAGGTGACCTTGACGGTCACGTCGGGCACCGCGGTGTGGAACGCGTTGATCACGTTGTCGTTGAAGTACTTCTGATTCGCGTCGCCCTGGATGTCCATCCACAGTGTGACGGTGCCGGACGGCGTGCCGGCCCCGCCGCCGGTGCCGCCCTCAGAGGTGCTCACGGGGGTGCTCACCGAGCCGCCGCCGGCGGATCCCCCACCGGTAGATCCGGCCCCGGTGGACGGCGATCCGCCGCCGGCGGATCCGCTGGGCGTGCCCGCGCCGCCGCTGCTGCCGCAGGCGGCCAGCGCGCCCGGCAGGGCAAGGCCGAGGGCCGCCAGACCGGTTCCGGTCAGGAATCCGCGACGGTTGATGCTGTGCTGCGCTGACAACTCTGACATCTCGGTTCTCCTTGCTCGGGCCGGGTCCGGCGACGCCGGGGACCCGTCATTCGGACACTGGACTTTCTTGTATCTGCACCTGTTGCGTGGCGCTGCGGCCCGCCGTCACCGTCAACGCGATCCCGCCGCAGTCCCACCCGTCGGCGTCGGCGACGTCGAATAGCTCGGCGCCGTCCACACCGGCGCGGATCCGGCTGCCGCGCAGCGACATCGACAGCACCGCGGTCTGGCCGAACTCCCAGGGCCACGCCGCCTGTGCGAGCACGGTGGTCTCCTCGTCGCGCACCCGCAGCAGCCGCGCGGTATCCCGGCCGGCCAGCTCCACCGCGTAGTAGCGGCGCAGCCCCTGCACCCGGGCAGCGAGCCCCACGGCGTCGGCCAGATGGGGAGTGACGTCGGCGGTGACGAGGTAGTCGTGCCAGTCCCGCGACCCGTGGATCAGCAGGCCGGTGCCACGGTTCTGCACGATGCGGAACGGCTCCGGCCAGCGCGCGTCGAAGCGGTCCACGGCCGGCACCCACCCGGTGCGCCAGACGCTGCCACCGGCGGCCGGCCGGGTGAACACCGCGTGCGGTTCTCCGTCCCAGGTCAGGCTTTCCAGCGCCATGGTCCCGGGGCCTTCGGCCAGCACCCCGACGGACACCACCGGCTGGCCGCCGGTGTCCGGGACGATCCAGTCCAGGTCGACGGTGGCGCCCGGAGCGATCGCCTGCACCGGCCCGGGCTGCAGTAGCGGATGGTCCTGCCCGTCCAGGGTCTGCAACGCCAGTCGGCAGCCGGCCGGCGATCCCGCTTCGGCCGGCACCGCAACACGGGCCCGCACCCGCTGCCCGGGATAGAGCGTGGGGCAGGCGACCAGCGAGTAGATGGTCATGTCGCGGGCCTCCTCCGGGGTGAAGGTCGGAGTCCCGACATAGACCGGATCGGCGCTGACACTGCGGATCTCCAGCGCCCGGTCTCCCGGCCCGCGCAGCACGTTGCGCGCCGACCCCGTTCCGTGCAGCACCGTGAAGCCCTGCACCGAACCAGGCAAGGTGAAGTGGAACCGGGCCCCGCCCCGGGGCGCCGTCACCGCTAATCCGGCGCGATCGTGCCCGAGCGCCGCCAGCGCCAGCGCCTCGGTGGCCGCATCGGTGATGGCGGCGCCGCCATCGGCGGTCGGCAGGTAGAGCCGGTCCGCGACCGGGCCTCGCCAGTCCGGGCCGGCATCCAGGCCGGCCAGTCCGCCGAATACCCCGCAGATCGAGCCGACGTCACCGGCATTGGAGTCCGTATCCCATCCGCAGGTGTTGACCACCGTCATGGCGGAGGCGAACTCACCCTTCGAATGCGCCAGCGCGGCAATGACAATCGCGTGGTTGGGCACCACATGGCAGTTGCCGCCGTAGGTGTCGTAGCCATAGCGCTCGGCGATGCGAGCCCGGGTGGCGTGGAAGTCGCCGTCTCGAGCCCAGGACCGCACGTCGGTGATCACCCGGTGGATCAGGCTGTCGGGTGATATCAGCCCCATGGCGATGTCCAACGCCACGTCCATGTCGGTCTCGATGAATGCCGCCGCCACCAGGGCTCCCACGACCCGGGCGGCGTTGATGGCCTCGCCGTCGTGGCTGACCCTGGCCGCCGTCTCGACCAGGTCGGCGGCCGCGACCGGGTCGCCGGGGCAGGTCATGGCGAAGCCCTCGCAGAAGATCTGCGCGCCCACCTGTTCGGCGACCACCGTACCGTTGTGGGCGATCGAGCCGCTGTCCGGAGGCTGCAACCCGGACCGCATCCGCAGGTAGGCGGTGTGCTCGGTGGAGTTGCCCAACCCACCCCACCACAGGACGGTGAGGTTCTCGATGATGTAGTTCAGCCACGCCCGGCCCACGTCGGACGAGGTGATCCCGGCCCAGCCGCCCGGGCCCAGGTCGCGCAGCGCGCGGGGGAACACCAGGGTGCCGCTGATGTCATCGTCGGTGACCACCAACAGATGATTCTTCAGTGCGACGTCGGTGCGATCGTTGACGTAGTAATGGATTTCGCCGAGTTCGGCCATGATCCGCTCGTAGGTCCAGCCCTCGAACGGGCGGCCGAGGTACACGGCGATGATCTTGCCGAGCACACCGGCATATACCCGCTCGGCGTAGTCCTCCCTCAGGGTGATGGGCACCGCTAGAACACCACCCCGGCGCGCAGGATCACGTTGGCATAGGGCGTGGTCTCCCCGGTGCGCACGACGGCGCGAACGGTGCCCACGGCACGCTTGAGCTCGTCGTGGTCGATCCGCTGGATCGGCAGGCCGCCCAGCAGGGCGGTGACGGCGTCCCACATCCGGCCCCGCAACTGATCGGCCACGGTGGCCGCCTCCACACCCAGGTCGGCGAGCACCGCCCGTAGCACCGGGATCAGCGCGGGTTCGCCACGCGTCCATACCAGGTCGATACATTCCACGCCGGCGGGCACCGGCAGGCCCGCGTCGGCCACGGCCAGCGTGTCGGTGTGGCCCATGGAGGCGATCACCTCGATCAGCCGGGGGTGCCAGATACCTCCGTTGCGCATGCCCTATACCGCCCCGCTCGGTTCCGGGCACCCGCACGACCCGCGCGCCACCAAGGTCACCGGAAGCACCACCGTCTCCGCGGGAATGCTCGGCTCGGCGATCCGCCCCACCAGCCCGGCGACCGCGGTGCTGCCGATCTCGGCGAACGGCTGCGTCATGGTGGTCAGCGCAGGCACCGAGTACGCGGTGGCGGCGATGCCGTCGAAGGAGGCGACGGCCATGTCCTCCGGGCAGCGCAGGCCCAATTCGTTGACGGCCCGCAATGCGCCGACGGCCTGCTCGTCGCTGGCCACAAACAGCGCGTCGTGGTCGCCGCCGGCGAGGATCTGCTTCGCCGCCAGGTACCCGGCATGGCGGCCGAATTCGCCGTGTACCACGCGCATCTCGCTGGGCCGCACGCCCGCCTCGGCCAACGCCTCGCGCCACCCGGCCACCCGGTCGGTGGCGGGCATCACGTCCTTTGGTCCGGCGATGCAGCCGATGCGGGTCCGGCCGTGACCAAGCAGGTGTTCGGTGGCGGTGCGCGCCCCGCCCCGGTTGTCCACCAGCACGGTGGCCGCCTCGATTCCGCCGAGCCGCCGGTCGATGGCCACCCAGGGGGTGCGGGTGCGCTGCAGGTGCGGCAGGCAGCCGGCCGCCCCGTGCGCCGGCACCAGGAACAGTCCGTCCACCTGGCGAGCCAGAAAGGTGCGCACGTAGGTGGTCTGGCGCTCGTCGATTTCCGCCGCATTGCCGACCAGCAGGGTGTAGCCGCGAGCGAAGGCGGCCTCCTCGATCGCTCTGCCCAATTCGGCGAAGAACGGGTTGGAGGTGTCCGGCACGACCAGCCCCAGCGTCATGGTGCGGTTCATCCGCAGCGACCGGGCGATGCCGTTGGGGTGGTAGCCCAGTTGTTCGATCGCGGCCAGCACCCGGGCCTTGGTCTCCGGCGACACCCCCCGAGGCCCACCGTTGAGCACATAGCTGACGACCGCCGGCGAGGTGCCGGCCAGTCTGGCCACATCCGCACGGCGCACCGTCACCGGGTCGTCCCCGGGCTGGCAGGTTGCGCGGGCATGTGCTCTCCTCGGCCGGTCGGCTGGCGAGACCGTGGCGGGCCGGCACACGCTCGGCTCCGCTTCGGCCTTCCCTGGCATCCCCCGATCAACGCGAGTTGATCGGTGGAAGTGGCCTAACCATCCGCTGCTCGAGCCGAAGAATCAACACGTGTTGCACACGTCGTTACCCGATTGTGATGCACGGTAGAGATCCGACGGAGTTGCCGCCGGGTTGCGGTCCGGCCACGACGGTGCCGCCGCTGCGGGTGTGGCTTACCTGGCGCGCGAGCCGTCGGCGAGGCCCGACCCCGGCCCGTCGGGGGTGGCGGGGCCGGGGTCGGACGACTGGGACTGCTCGGCGATCAGCCGGTCGATGAGACGGTGCGGTGCCGGCGACGCCGCCCGGCCAGGGCCAGGCCCAGGCCGAACAACAGCAGCAGCGCGGCGAATTGCAGCTGGCCCGCGGTGTCGTTGCCGGTGTTGGGCAAGGTGCCCCCGCCGGACCGGGTCACCGCGCTGACCGTGATGGCCTGCGGGGCGGGCGGGTCACAGGTGGCGGTCCCGTCCGGGCACTCCCCGTTCGGATACCTGGGCGTGATGCCACCCGGGATGGAGGCCACGTTGTTCAGCCGATCGTCACCGGTCTTCTGGGCGTTGATCGTCACCGTGTACGTCACCGTCACGGTGGCACCCATGGCCAGCGCACCCGACCAGGTCAACACCTGATCTGCGTAGCCCAGATCCCCCTCGGCATCGGCGGCCGCATCGCCCGAGTACGCGGCGTCGTCCAATACCCCGGACAGATCGTCGGTGAGCACCGCCGGATCGCTGGTGGTGAAGTCGACGTTGCCCGTATTGGTCATCGTCACCGTGAACGTCAGGGTGTCTGCGGCCTCGACGTTCGTCTTGTCCACCGCCTTGGTGACATACAGGCCCGGCAGGGGCATCTCGGTGACCGCGCAGGGCTGACCGGTTACCGAGTCCACGCCGCCGACGCAATCCTTCGGATCGGGTGTCGGGCAGGTGCCGGTGCTCGCGCAGTCGGCGTCCAGCGGCGGCGGCGTGAATGCCACATTCACCAGATCAAGATCGCCCTGTCCGGTTACCGTCACCGTGTAGCGGATGGTCACCGAGGTGCCGGTCGCCAACGCCCCCACCCAGGACAGCTGACCCTTGACGTACGCCAGCTGGCCGTCGACATCCGCTGTGGCGTCGTCGTTGTAGGTGGCGTCGTCCAGCGCGCCGGTCAGGTCGTCCACCACCGTCGCGGGTAGGTCAGCGGTGTAGTCGCCCGGCCCGACATTGGTGGCCGTCACGGTGTAGGTGACGGTGTCGCCGTTGTGCACGATCCCGGCCGCGTCCGAAGACTTCACGATCTGCAACTGGCGCAGGTCCTGCGTCACCGGCACACACGGCAGACCCGTGGCCGGATCCACGTTGTTGTTGGCCGCGCAGTCCGGAGCCTTCGGCGTCGGCGGCTGATACGGCGGACAGTCATCCCCACAATCGGTCGGCGGCAGTGGCGGCACGAAGGCCACGTTCGTCACCTGCAGGTCACCGGCTCCGGTCAGGTGCACCGTGTAGGTCAGCGTGATGGTGTCGCCCACGGCCAACGGGCCGGTCCAGGTGATCCGCGGCTCGTCGTAGTTGGCCTTGACCTTCGACCCACCCACGGTGACGGCGCCATCGAACGTCGCGTCGTCCAGCACCCCTGTCAGGTCGTCGATCACCAGCGCCGGGTCGTCGGCGGTGAAGTCCCGCGCACCCACGCTCGTCGCGGTGACCGTGTACGTCACCCGATCACCGATGTGCGCCTGCGCCAACTCCGGGGAGGTCTTGGTGATCTCCAGTTTGGGCAGTTCCTCGGTCACCGGCACACATGGCAGCCCGGTCGTGGTATCCACCCCACCGGTGCAGTCACCCGGATCCGGCGGTGTCGGCGTGGGCGGCGGCGGACAGTCTGCCCCGTCGCTCGCGTCACACAGCGGAGGCGGCGGCGGCACGTATGCCACGTTCGTCGCCTGCAGGTCCCCGGCTCCGGTGAAGGTGACCTGGTAGGTCAACGTCACCGTGTCACCCGCGGCCAACGGCCCGGTCCACACAATCTGCGAATCTGCGTAGACCGCGTCGTTGTCCGACCCCTCGGTGGTGACAGTGCCATCGAATGTCGCATCGTCCAGCACGCCCGACAGGTCGTCGGCCACCTGCGCCGGACGGCTCGCCGTGTAGTCGCCCGGGCCGGTGTTGGTGAACGTCACCGTGTACGTGACGGTGTCACCGACGTGCGGGTTCTCCGGAGTGGCGGTCTTGGTGACCTCCGGTCGCGGCAGCGGCTGGTTCACGTCGACGCACGGCAGACCCGTATCGGAGTTGACGCCGGTCTCGGTGCAGTCGGCCGGATCGGGCGGCGGGCAGCTGCCCAGATCGCATTCCGGTGTCGGGCCGGGCGGGACCTGCCAGGCGACGTTGTCCACCCGACCATCACCCGCACCGGTGAGCACGCCGCTGTAGGTGATCGTCACCGTCTCACCCTGGGCGAGCGGGCCCGCCCATCCGATCTGCGGCGCCGAATAGATGGCGTCGATGGTCGAACCCTTGGTGGTGACGGCGCCGTCGAAGGTGACGTCATCCAGCACGCCCGTCAGGTCGTCGACCACCACCGCCATGGCGTCGGAGGTGTAGTCCCGGGTCCCGATATTGGTCGCCGTCACCGTCCAGGTGACCGTGTCTCCGATCCGCGCGTCGACCAGGTCCGGTGCGGCCTTGGTGATGTCCAGCTTCGGCAGGCCGCCCGAGATGCCATCGCAGGACAGCCCGGTGGCCGGGTCGATGTTGTTGTTGGCCGCGCAGTCGCCCGGGTTCGGAGGCGGCGGTTGCGGGCAGTCGCCGGTCGCGCACGGCGGCGTCTCGAATACCACGTTGTCTACCTGGGTGTCGCCGTTCCCGGTCAGGGTCACCGAGTAGATCACCGTCACCGAATCGCCCACGGCCAGCGCCCCGGTCCAGGAGATTTGCGGCTCAAGATAGGACAGCGTGCCCGGGCCGGCGTCCGGCACATCGGTGACGGCGGCGTCGGAGTTGTAGCTGGCGTCGTCGAGCACACCACCCAGGTCGTCCACCATCTCGGCCGGGCCATCGGCCGTGTAGTCGGCCTTGCCGGTGTTGGTCGCGGTGATGGAGTACCGCACCGTGTCGCCGATCTCCGCGGTGGCCAGATCGTCGGAGGATTTCTCCACCGTCAGCTTGGGCAGCAGGAAGTTCGTGCCGTCGCACGGCAGGTCCGTCGCCGGGTCGTAGCCGTTATTGCTGGCGCAGTCCTCCCGGGTCGGCGGAGTCGGGGGCGGGCAGGTGCCCGAGTCGCACGGCGGCGGTTGGAACGCGACGTTCTCCACGTCCTGGTCGCCGGACTTGTTCAGCACGACGTCGTATTCCAGCGTCACGGAGTCACCCGACGCCAGTGGACCCGCCCACTTGATCTGCGGTTCGCTGTAGGTCGCCTCGACGTCGCTGCCGGTCACGGTGACGGTGCCGTCGAAGCTGGCATCGTCCAGTACACCGGTCAGATCGTCGATCACCTCTGCGGGGTGGTCAGCGGTGAAATCGGCGCCGCCGACATTCATCGCCCTCACGATGTAGTGCACCGTGTCACCCATTCGAGTGGCGTCCGTTGCGTTCGACGTCTTGGTGATCTGCAATGCAGGCTTCGCCGAGTTGGTGACGTCGCACGTGATCGCATCGGTGTCCGACGACGTGACGGTCCACGGTCCGCTCCCGGCAACATCGACCGGATCACCGCCGACGGTCCTGCACTCGACGGTCGCGTCGTAGGCCCCGATGGTGTTCGGCGATACGGCCGTCGTGGTGTCCGTGATCGTGTACTGCGCGTTCGGCGACACCGGCCAGTCGGTGGTGGAGGCCGCGGTATCAGTGCCCGAGGTCGTTGCCGAGGTCAGCACCTCTCCGGCGGCATTCTCCAGTCCGACCGTGAACTGGTCCTGCGGGCTGACCCGGCTCTCGACGGTCTTGGTGACGGTGATCGTCGGGATGGGCGCGCTCGCGCACCGCGCGCCGTCGTTGTTGAGCGAGGCCGGACCGGTCGCGACGTTGATTGTTTGCCTGGTGGTGGTGTTGATGCGGTAGATCTCGCCGCTCTCATTGTTCGACACATACAGATTGCCGGCAGGATCGGCGTACATCGCACCCAAGTTGGCGCCGTTCGACACGATGGGCCCATCCGGCCCGACCCACGTCCCCAGATTCTCGATGGACGAGTTGGCACCATTCAGGTGGTACTGGATCAGAACCCAGTTCCCGGCAGGGTTCTCACCGGTGCTGTACAGCGACCCATTGATCCACACCCAGTCCAGCGACAGCCTGCTGATGTTGGTTGGCAGATCGCCCATGTAGCCGGAATCGAGGAGCTGTCCGTAGGTCGGCGACGCCGGATCGGAGTAGTCGATCTCGTAGTAGATGCGGCCCTGACCCACCGTCCAGTAGTGCCCATCGCTGTCAAAGTCACCGATGACTGCGTTGGTCTGTGGCATCCCGGTCGGCACCGGCAATGCCATCAGCGAACCATCCGAGCCGATCTTGACCGGATGGAGCCCGGACCAGGCGTAGAAGTAGTTGTCCTTCGGGTTGTAGCCGACCGCATTGACACCGTCGGACGTCGTCTCGGTATCCGCTACCTCGCCGGTGGCCAGGTCGATGAACTGGATCAGATGCTGGCCCTCTTGAGGTTGGCCGGGGCCCGGTGTCTGGAACAGGTAGCCGTAGGCATTGCACGTCCAGGCAGGACCATCCTTGAACGTCACCGTCGCGTCACCTGGCGGGTCGATGCCCACCACCTCGTCGATGTTGTCCGGGCCGTTGGTGTAGGTGCCGGCGGTGTCCGAGGTGACGTCAACGGTAATGGTGCAGGACGCCTCCCCGGCGTCCAGGTTGCCGTCGGTCACCGCGATCGCCGATCCGCCCGCGGTGGCGTCGGTCGTCGCATCGCACGTCCCCCCCAGGTTCGGCGTGGGCGCGACCACCAGGTGGTCCGGCAGCGTATCGGTGAACCCCCACCCGTCCTTCGCCGCCAACTCGCTGGTGTTGGTCACCGTCAACGTCAACGTCGAGATGTCGCCCACTTCAACGGTCGTCGGGCTGAACGACTTGTCAAGCTGCGGTGTGACATCCAGGATCTTGATGTTGTCGAATGCGGCGTCGTTACCGACGCCGGAACCGTTCGCGTTGGTCATCCGAAGGCCGAGCGACGACCCGGTGATGAGCACCGAACCATTCGAGGTGTACGTGCCGACGTGGATATCGCCAGCCGGAGTCCCTCCGACGGCGGGGGCCTGGATGGTCTGACCACCGGCGCAGGCGTCGACAGTGCCGCCGACCGGCGTAGTGGTCGCACCGCTCACGATCGAGAAGTTGTACGCAGGTGCTGACACGAAGCAGTTCACCGCAGCGGTATCGACGCTGAACGTTACAAAACGTCCGGTTGCGCTGGGCAGCGAGATCGGGTTCTGGGTGGCGAACTCGACGTTGTCCGCGCCCGGGTCGTTCGCGGTATAGGCGGTGACGGCATGGTTCGTGGCCGGCTCCACCGCGGCGAAGGATCCGAGCACCCACGACAACTGCCGCAATCTGTCGAAGAAGTTCGCAGGATTCCCACCGTTCGGGTTGGGCTCGCAGTTGTTCAGGGCAGTCCCCGAAACCGCCGAGTCGGGAGCGTTGTACTCCACGACCGCGCCATTGCAGCTGACCAGCCACACCGGGTCGGCCGTGTAGGTCTCGTTGGCCGGCGGCGCACCCGTGTAATCGGTCAACGACACCGGATCTGTGCCGACCCCGTTCTCGAAGTCCTCGGAGTACAGCACCGCCGGATCACCGGGGTTCCCCGGATCACCGGGATCGGCCACCGCCGGGCTTGATGCCGCCACGGTCGCCACGGTCGTCGCCGTCACCAGACCGGCGACCAGAGCCACGACTGAACCCAGGCCGATGCCCCTGCGGTACCTGCCATGTCGGCCTCGGCGCCGAGAATCCGCCCGGAATATGGCACGCAGGATTGTTGCGGTTCGGTGCATCAGACTCCCCTGGCCTCGAAGTGCGGTACGCACACGCCAAGCTCGATTTCGAAACCCGGAACCCCCGGTCACGGCGAGCGCAGCCTGCGTGACAATCAGTGACGCTCTCAGACGATGATCGGGTCGGCCAAGAGGCGGGTGCGGATTTCACCCGGTGATTCACCCGTTGCGAATCGTTGGACGCGAACACGCATCACCCGGGCGTACAACCCACCGTTCGCGCACACAATGCACCCGATCGCCCGCCCCCGCACCGGTCGTGGCGGTCTCTCGAATACTTTCCGTTACCAATCTGGTCATCTGGAAGCGCCCAAATCGGTGATCCGTCGGCCCGCCGGGGCGTCTGCATTCGGACGCTCTGATCGTCCGATCATCGAATGTCTGCCTTGTGCTTGACTGCTCGTGATCGAATCGCCTTGTCGAGGTGCCCCGTGGATAGCTCGGGGCTACCGGGGGGAGCTTGGCGGTGAGCAGTCCGGGGGGACCGCGCGGCAGCATGCCCGTGCGGTCGGTGGCAACTACGGGTCCTGTCGTGCGCTGGCTGCGATCTCGAGTGGCTGTCCCCCTGATCCCGCCTGGGGCCATCGAACGCGATCGGCTGACCAAGCGGCTCTCCCGTCCGGCCCCACTGACCGTGCTGCGTGCACCATCGGGGTTTGGCAAGACGGTTGCCGTGGCTCAGTGGCTCGCCGCTCCCGCCGGCCCGGAGGGGCCTGCCGTCTGGCTCCGAGTCGACGCCGCCCTGGACGCGCGGTCCTTCTGGGCCGAATTGGCCGAGCTCCTGGTAGAGGCAGGGATTTTCGTGGCAACCGCGGGCGGTGTCACCCGGCGAGCCATCGAAACATCTCTCCGTCGATTTGCCGGGCCCGTCACCATCGTGGCAGATGGCATCGACGAATTGTGTGACGGTCAGGTCGAACGCCAGGTGATCGACCCCGCCCGATACTGCCGCAACGTGCACCTTGTCGTCTGCGTTCGATCGTCACGGCATTTTCCCAGTTCTCTCCAGGACGACATCGACACGACCTTGATCGAGTCTCCTGAATTGGCATTCACGATCGACGAGATCGCCTCGATTCCGCCGATCGCAGACACATTCCCCGCCCGATGGGCCGCCGACACTCATCGATGCATGGCCGGGTGGCCGGAGCCCACGCGGGCGATTCTGCGAGCCCTGCAGGAGGATCCCCGTCAGAGCGTCGACGGTGCCAGCCTGCTGGTAGCCCGCGACTACCTGGAGACTCACGTGCTGCCCGCATTCCACGATGAGGGCTGGATGGAGTTCTCGTTGGCCACCTCGCTGCCAGAAATTCTGGATCAGGAGGTTGCGCAGCACATCACCAACGATCAGTCCGCGGGCCGCCGACTGGAGCGACTGGAGTCTGCCGGAGTCGTCACGACAGACCGCCACAGGGGACGCAGGGTTTATCGATGGCCAGATGCCATCCAGAACGTGCTGCGAAAGGAGTACACGCAGCGTCATCCCGATAATGTGGCAGCCCTGCACCAACGATTGGCCCACTGGTACCTGCGCGAAGACGATGCCCGATCGGCGATGCGGCACGCACTGCACGCCGCCGATACTGCATTGCTGGTCCAGATAGTCGAAGACTCCTGGGGCACCCTGCTGCACGAGGACCCCGCGGCGCTCGACTCGGCGCTGGCCGCCATACCGGCCGAGGCGATCCTGGCCAGCCCGCGGGTAGCGGCGGCCAGAGACATCCGCATGCACCTGTTGGGGGACGTCCGAGACGCCACCGTCCTCACGCTGCCGGATCCGCTGCCCACGGACGAGCGGGCGCTCAAGTCTCTGGCCGGCTCCCGGGGAGCCCGGGCCGCACTGCACACCGCGTCATCGCTCATGGTCGCTTCACGGTTACGTGGAATCCCACATCAAGCCGTCGACTATGCCTGTCGCAGCGAAATTCTCGCACGGTACGCGCTGATGCGGCGGCCCGCCGAGGTCCGCTCGCTGGTTCCCAACGTTCTGCTACAAACCGGCATCACGAAATTGGTCTTCGGCGACCGGAATGCCGCGGAGTCGATACTCCGCCTGGCCTACCAGACGTCGAGCGATCAGGTCTCCGGGTTTGTCCAACGCGACGCTGCCGGCAAGCTGGCGCTGCTGAACGCGATCTGCGGCGACACCACCCGTGCGGAAACATGGCTCGATCGCCACCGCACCGCCGCAGCCTCCACGGGCGCACTCACGCCCGCCATCGAACGCACCGCGCTGCTGGCGCGCGCGTTCATCGCCATCGATCGGCTGCGATCGGACGAGCTGGCGCGACTGCTGCCGCTGATCGATCAGGAGTCGATCGAGGAGCGGGGGTGGCGACCCTTCGTTACCTACCTGCACGCGCGGCGCTCGCTGATCTGGGGCGACCGGCGGGGCGCGCTGAGCCTGCTGGAGTACGACATGGATCGGCTCGCACCGTGGCTGGGCCAGAACACGACCATGGGCCCCCTATTGACCGCCGCGCGGGTCGAGCTGCTGCTATCCCTCGGTCTCGGCGAGCGCGCGCGATCGGTGTTGGCCGGCACCGATCAGCATCCTGCCCTGCAGCCCACGGCGGCCCGACTTGCCCTGCTCACCGGTGACGAGTCCGCCGGCAGGTTGGCGACAGTCCACGATGCCTCCCACTCGCCGAATGCCCGTAGCGAACTGATGCTCATCGCCGCTCTGGCCCGCTATCAACAGGGAGATATGAACGGGGCTACCGACTCACTGCTCGAGGCCCTGCACACCGCCCGCGCGACGCGCTCCCTCTTCCCCTTCGCTATGGTGCCCCGCGCCCCGTTGCGGCGGGTGGCCGAGGCGATCCCGGAGGCAGCTGCGTTGCTGGAGGCCGAACCGCTGCGCTCCACGCCCAGCCCCTTCACCGGAACCGTCACGCTCATCGAATTGACGGCCCGGGAGCGCCGGGTGCTGGACCGCATCGCGACCGGTAGCACCCTGCAGGAGGCGGCCAAGGAGCTGTTCGTCTCCTACAACACGATCAAGACCCAGGTACGCAGTCTGTACGCCAAGCTCGGTGCCAACTCCCGGACAGAGGCGCTGGTCAGCGCTGCCCGGCACGGCCTACTACCCGGCCCGGCCAGCGATCGGACCTGATCGGCACCCTCTGGTTGTGCACAACCAGGACCGGGCGTGCACCCGATCGGCTACCGTCATCGGCGAGTAACCGTCACTGCTGGGGGTGCCGTGCCGACAGCCACTGAACACATCCACGACGAGGTCCGAGAGCTGGTCCGGCGTCGAGGCATCGACCCGCTGTCCGACCCTCGGAGCACCCGGCTACTGATCGAAGAGGTCATCTCCCACTATGAGGAGCGCGTACCCACCTCGACACTGCCGCCGTTGCTGGACCGCCCGGGCGCCGCCCGGTACGTATTCGATGCGCTGGCCGGATTCGGTCCGCTGCAACGCTTCCTGGACGACCCGGAGGTCGAAGAGGTCTGGGTCAACCAACCCGGCCGGGTGTTCGTCGCCCGGGCCGGCCGGTCCGAATTGACCACCGTCGTGCTCGCCGCAGGCGAGGTGCGGGACCTGGTGGAGCGAATGCTCAAGCCCTCGGGGCGCCGGCTGGATCTCTCGTCACCGTTCGTGGACGCCCTGCTGCCGGACGGGTCCCGGCTGCACGTGGTGATACCCGACATCACCCGGGAGCACCTGGCACTGAACATCCGCAAGTTCGTGGTCGCCGCGAACGGCCTGGAGGACCTGGTGGTGCGCGGGACCATCACCGCGCACGCCGCCCGGTTCCTCGAGGCGTCGGTGATTGCCGGGCTGAACGTCATCGTCTCGGGCGGCACCCAGGCCGGCAAGACAACGCTGCTGAACACCCTGGTGAACTCGATCCCGGCGCAGGAGCGGGTCATCACCTGTGAAGAGGTCTTCGAGCTGCGGCCGAATCTGCCCGACATCGTGGCCATGCAGACCCGGCAACCCAACCTGGAGGGGCACGGGGAAATCCGCCTGCGGCGGTTGGTCAAGGAGGCGCTACGGATGCGTCCCAGCCGGATCATCGTCGGGGAGGTGCGACAGGAGGAGTCCCTGGACCTGCTGATCGCGCTCAACTCCGGCCTGCCGGGAATGTGCAGCGTGCATGCCAACTCGGCCCGCGAGGCGGTGATCAAGCTGTGCACCCTGCCACTGCTGGCCGGCGACAACGTCACCGCCTCATTCGTGGTACCCACGGTCGCCGCATCGGTAGACCTGATCGTGCAGCTCGGCCTGGAACCCGGTGGCGCGCGCCGGGTCCGGGAAATCGTGGCGCTGCCGGGCCGGGTGGAGAACTCCGTGGTGGAGACCGCGGACATCTTCACCACCCGGGACGGCCAACTGGTTCGCGCCGCGGGATTCCCGCCGCACGAGGAACGCTTCGCCCGATTCGGCTACGATCTCCCCGCCCTGCTGGCCGGCCGGTCTGCCGGCCCCGGTCGGCATCACGGGTGATCGCCAGGAACGGCGCGGCCGCCCGGCGCCAACGCTGTGGTTGGATGCTTCGTGCACGCCGCGATGCCAACCGCAGGCCCTCGCCGCCTCCCGAAGCAGCCACGAACTACGAATCAGGGGGCGGCCGCCGTGCCCATGCGGCGCGGGTCGCCGCATGATCGCATCACCGCGCTGTCCGGGTCGATGGTGATTCCGTCGAAGTTTCCCGTCATCGAGTTCCACGGACCGATCTCACGTGTCCACAGGCGGTTCCGGTCGGCCCAGTGCCGGATGTCGGCGAGCACCGAGTCGGGAAAGCCGGATTCCAGAGTCGTACCCGGAACCCATCCCCGAGCGGGATCGTGGGGTCGCGCGCCAAACCGAGGTTGCGCCACGCTCTCCTCGATTGTCATCTCGAAGTCCATCAGGTTAACCAGGTTCTGCAGGACGCATGCGACATGGACCACTGGTGACGAGGTAGGAACGGCTCAAGTGGCTACGTCAGGTAGCAGGACACCAAGCCCGACGTCAAGGTCGACCAGAACGGCTTCGACCAGCAGAAGTTCGCCACCGCAATGGCCTCCGGCAGGGTTCCGGGCTTGATTCCGCATGGGCCGCCAACGGCTAGCCACTATGCGGCCAAGGGGTTCTTGCAAACACTCGACGATTGCGTCTCCCATGATGGCGTCAACCCCCGGGCGAGTACTGCAATCAGGCAGTCAAGGAGTCCAGCTGGAACGGCCGTCTCGACAGAATCCCGGGTTCTACACCACCCGAAGGGGGTATCTGAACCTTCCTGTCCTCCAACGGACCGGCCTGACGCTTCAGGACGTCGACACTTCGAACAGGTTTAGACATCGCGGCTGGCCCGCTCGATGTACGCGCAGTTCCGGGTGTAAGCCTTCGATCATCGGATTTGACCCGAAATCGCCAAGGCTGAGATCGAGGTCATGCCCGATGCACAGTGGTATGTGAAACGTGCTCGCCGAGTTCGGGAAGAAGGTCGACTTCACCGCTGTCCCTTCAAGGCTACGGACGGATCGTCATCGACCTTTGAATCTGGCTCGGCGTTTGCAATCCCGAAAGGCCCTCCCAATGCCTGCGGCATGTGTGAGTTCGCGAAACTGGTTACCTTGCAGGGTGCCTGGAGGGCGGCGGCGGCAGCACGCAAGCAGACGACCAACCGGGACCACAGTGCTCTCACCGGATTCTCCAGCCAATACGGACACCACCGGAGCGATGCGGGGCAAGTACGTCACTCCGACTGGAAATGCTAACCTCGACCGATCGATCAAGACCTTTACGACGCGCTCGACTCAGCGAAGATGACTCCACCTTCCCCGGCCGGGCAAGAGATCCAACAGGCCTACCGGCAGGTCGTCACCGATGCCCTGGGCGGCAAGAACCAAAGGGAGCGCTGCAGACTGCGCAGGCCCTCTTCGAGGACGCCGATGCACGTGCTGCAACCACCCGATGCGGCAAACGGGTGCTTCCGCGCGGCATCGGTGTACCCCACTTGACAACGCCGCGCCCGGGTGGTGCTGTTGTTGTGGGTTCAGCAGCGAGCCATGGCCACGGGAGGCCACAATGGCTGATTTGCACCGCACCAGGTCTCGAACTCGCCTTCAAGAAGAATCCGACAAGCTGTCGGAATTAGTGGCCGCCCGAGCGGCCGGTGACGAACGTCGCTGCAGCATCGTCGAGGAGTCCGTCACCGTCGCTTATCTGCCGATTGCCGGCATCATCGCTCGCCGCTATCGCCACCGCGGCGTGGACTTCGATGACCTGGAGCAGGTCGCCCGGCTAGGGCTGGTGAAGGCAGTCCGACGGTGGCGCCCCGAGCGTGGCGCATTCCTGGCCTACGCGATGCCCACCATCGAGGGTGAGCTCAAACGGCACTTCAGGGACAGCGGCTCCACCATCCGGATCCCCCGTCAGCTGTACGAGTCGCAGCCGCGCGTGACGGCGGCCCAACGCGCGCTACGCCAGGAGGCCTCCCGGGAGCCCACTCTCGCCGAGATCGCCGATCGGGCGGGAATACCCGAACAGCAGGTGCGGGACGTGCTGACTGCCTCCCATGCTTGCCAACCGCTGTCCACCGACGACGGGCTGGACGCCGCCGAGGGCTTGCGGAGCGCCGATGCGGAGCGCGACCTGTCGATGGTGGCACTGCGCGCCAGGCTGCGGCCCGCACTCCGTGCGCTCCCCGAGCAACAACGGCGCATCGTCGCGCTGCGGTTCATCTGGGGACAGAGCCAACTACAGATCGCCAACGCGCTGGGTGTCAGCCAAATGCAGATTTCTCGTCTGCTCCGTTCTGCGCTGGACAGACTCAGTGAATACATGGCCGCCACGGACTCCAGGCACACTCGGCCCGCCTGATGCTCGGGCGGCCCGCACGTCGGACGCCGCCCTGCCACAGCCTCCGCCCCCGGGGACCTGATCCCTGGGGGCGGAGGCTTGTTGTCACAGTCGGCTGGCCAGTAGTTGCTTGCCCTGTTCTGCCCCCCTTGCAGCTCTCGGTCTGGGCCCGGCGGAAGAACTCCGCCAGTTCAGCGTCCTGGTCCCGCTCCGCATCCTGGATGTAGCCCTCCAGCCGCAGGGCGTTGGACAGGCACGCCTCGGTGAACCAGATGATGTTGTAGTCCTTGCCGCGGGTCCCGGTCACCCCACCAGTTTCTCCGTTGCCCATCTGCGGCACCTCGAATGTTCGACGAGTACTGACCAGCCGGATGCGGGCAGCGAGCGGCAACGCCATCACCGCCCATCCGAGCGCCCATCGACGGCGCGGCTGTCCCGGCGCCCGCACCCCCCCTCACGGCTGGCTGCGGATCCCGTGAAAGGCCACCGAGCACACCTCGTTCGCCAGCGCGTCGACATCTGCGGCCGGCTGCGGCTTGACCCACTCGATCAACGAGTTCACCATGCCGAACAGCAGCCGCGCCGTCACCGCTGGGCGGATGTCCGGCCGAACTGCACCCTCGGCGATCGCCTGGTCCACCAGGGCGGCGACGTCGCGATCGAACCGCCGGCGGCGCTGCAGTGCCCGGCGCTCCACCTCGGAGTTGCCGCGCACCCGCAGCAGCAGCGTGACGAACGGCTGTTCGGCCACCAGCACCCGGACGCTGCCGCGGACCAGATGCTCCAACCTCTCGATCGCCGCGCCGTCCAGGGCGCGGGCCTGCTCGACCACCGCGGACAGCCCGTCCAAGGCTCGGCCCAGCGCCAGGTCGAGTAGGTGATTCTTGCCGTCGACGTGGTGGTAGATCGCGCTCTTGGTGATCCCGAGGCGCTGCGCCAGGTCCTCCATGCTGGTGCCGTCGAAGCCACGCTCGGTGAAGACCTCCACCGCGATCCGGAGCAGCGTGTCCTGGTCGTAGCCGGGTCGGCCGCGGCGCCGCAGTTCGGCACCGGAGATCGCTGTGGCCATGCCCGCCAGTATCCCCTGCCTGCGCCCGGCCCCAGACGGGCCCCAGGCCGGGCTGGAACGCCGCCCGGTCGATGGTCGAAGATGGGCCTTGCCACGCCCCGGGCACCGTCAATGGAGCGGGCCCGCAATAGGACGCCGGGAGGGCAGGACCATGCCGCCGATGTCACCAGCAGCCGCCGACGGCCCGGTGGGCCCGTATCGGGTTACCCAGCTGTCCATTGAGGATGGCATGGCCATAGCGATGTGGCCCGCCCCCGGGCCCTGGGCCGTGCAGGACGCCCTCCAGGCTCCGCGGCCCGACGAGGGCTACTGGGCGGTCCGCGACGCTGGCGATGCACTGGTCGGCTACTGCTGCCTGGGCCAGTCGGCCCGGCCGCCGGGGCTGGATGCGTCGCCGACGCTGCTCGACGTGGCACTCGGTCTGGCACCCCGGTGGACCGGGCGGCGGTTGAGCAGGGACTTCGCCGCAAGCGTGGTGCAGCACGCCCGGAGCGTCGCCGACGACCGGGGGCTGCGATGCAGTGTCGCGTCCTGGAATACGGTGGGCCGGCGAACCGCAGAGGCGGTGGGCTTCCGCGGCGTCGGGGTCCACCACGCGGCGGCAGATTCGACCACCGAGTTCTACTTCGTCTTTCAGATGGGAGCGACCCGATGACCCAGGGCACCGCGGACGGGGCGGCACGCGCCGACGACCCACCAGCCGGCAACACCGATCTCCCGCTGGCCGGCAGCGCCGCCGGCGTCGTCGGCGGCGGCACCATGGGGTCGGGGATCGTGCACGTGCTGCTCGCCGCCGGAGCGGAGGTCGTGCTGGTGGAGTCCGACGAGGCCGCGCTGGACCGGGCGACCGGGCTGGTTCGCGCCAGCCTGGACGGCGCCGAGCAGCGCGGCAAGCTCACCGAACCGATAGCGGATCTGCTGGCTCGTCTGACGGCCACCACGGATCGCGCGCGCCTCGCCACGGCCTCGCTGGTGGTGGAGGCCGTTCCCGAGCTGCTGGACCTCAAACGGCAGCTGCTGGCCGATCTGGAGCGGATCGCCGACCCGGCTGCGGTGCTGGCCAGCAACACCAGCTCGCTGTCGCTGGCGGCAATCGGATCCGGCCTGGAGCATCCGGAACGCCTGGTGGGCATGCACTTTTTCAATCCGGTGCCCGCGCAGAAGCTGGTGGAGGTGATCCGCGCGGAGCGGACATCCGACGAAACCCTGGCCGCTGCACGGCATGTCGCGGAGAGCCTGGGCAAGCAGGTGGTGGTGGTCCGGGACTCCCCCGGATTCGCCACCAGTCGGCTCGGGCTGGCGCTCGGGTTGGAGGCGATCCGAATGGTCGAGGACGGCGTGGCGTCGCCGGAGGACATCGACACCGCGATGGTGCTGGGCTATCGGCACCCGATGGGACCGCTGCGGCTGGGCGACCTGGTAGGGCTGGACGTGCGACTGGGTATCGCCGAATACCTGGCCACCCAGCTCGGACCGCGGTTCGAGCCGCCGGCCCTGCTACGCCGGATGGTCGACGAGGGCAAGCTGGGCCGCAAGTCCGGCCAGGGTTTCTACACCTGGGATTGACCCGGGCTCGGGCTCCGCGCCCGAGTCGAGTCAAGCGGCGCCAGTTCCGGTCGCGTTCAGGGTGAGAACGTCGTAGCCGGCGACGATCTCGCCGGCCCCGTTGGTGACGGCAACATCCCACCGCACCTGCCCGTACTCCTCGGTCTTGGGCGTCTTTTCCTTGCAGGTCAACCGGACGGTGATGGCATCGCCGGGGAACACGGGCTTGACGAACCGCAGTCGCTCCAGGCCGAAGTTGGCCAGCACCGGACCCGGTGCCGGATCCACGAACAGCCCGGCCGCCGCCGCGATGACCAGATACCCGTGCGCCACCAGTCCCCCGAAAATCGGATTGGCGGCCGCCGCCTGCGGGTCGGTGTGCGCGTAGAAGGTGTCCCCGGTGAGCTCGGCGAAGGCGTCGATATCCGCCTGCGTGATCGTGCGCGGCCCGGCGGTGCAGGTCTCGCCGATCCGCAGCTCGCCGAAGAACTTGCGGAACGGGTGTACCGAGTCGGAAAGCTGCGGCGCGTAGCTGTTCCATCGCCCGGTGACGGCGGCCAGCGCGGCGGGCGAGCCGGAGACGCTACTGGCCTGCATCATGCCGCGCACGCTGAGCATCCCGCCCAGCTCCTGACCACCCCCGGCGCGGCCTGGCCCGCCGTGGATCAGGGCGGGCAGCACGGCACCGTGCGGTGGCGCCTCGGCCGCGTCGTCACGGTCCAGAATGAGCAGCCGGCCGTGCAGCGGCGCGATGCCGCGCACCACCGCCCGCAGGAACTCCGGGTCCCGGCTGACCACCGAGGCGACCAGGCTGCCGGCGCCCAGCGCGGTGAGCTCGACGGCATCGGCAGCGTCGGCATATCCGATCACGGTGGTGACGGGGCCGAACGCCTCCACCTGGTGCAATTCGGCGGCGCGCGGATCGCGGGCACGCAGCACGGTGGGCGGGAAGAAGGCGCCCCGCTCGACGTCGCCGGAGGCCACCACGGGCACCTGGTCCGGGCCACCCAGCACCACATCAGCGGCCCGCATCAGGCGCCGGGTGGCCGCGGCGACCTCGTCCCGCTGCTTGCGGCTGACCACCGGGCCCATCCGGGTGCCCTCCACCCGTGGATCGCCCAGCACCACCGACGCCAGCCGACCCGCCAACGCCTCCGTCACCGCCGGCACCCGATCGGCCGGCACCATCGCCCGGCGGATGGCGGTGCACTTCTGCCCCGTCTTGCCGGTGACCTCCCGGGCCACCGTCTTGACGAACAGGTCGAACTCCTCGGTGCCCACAGCGGCGTCCGGACCCAGGATCGCCGCGTTGAGCGAATCGGCCTCGGCGTTGAGGGTGGCGCTGCGCTCGGTGACCGCCGGGTGGGCACGCAACAGGGCGGCGGTCGCCGCCGACCCGGTAAAGGCGATGAAGTCGCGCCCATCCAGATGGTCGAACAGGTCGCCGATGCTGCCGGCCAGAAACTGCGCCGTGCCCGGCGGCAGCACACCGGAGTCGATCATCTGCCGGAACACCATCTCGGCGATCGCAGCGGTGGCCGTTGCCGGCTTGACGATCACCGGCAGCCCCGCCAGCAACGCGGGGGCGAGCTTTTCCAACATGCCCCACACCGGGAAGTTGAAGGCGTTGATCAGTAGTGCCGCACCGCCGCGGGCGGTGTAGACCGTCTGACCCAGGAACGTGCCGTTCCGGCTCAGCCGCATCGGGTCGCCCTCGACGAGGATGGTGTCGTCAGGCAGCTCACGCAGCGCGCGGCGCGCGTAGTAGGCGAGCGCGCCGATGCCGCCCTCTACGTCGACCCGGGCGTCCATCAGCGTGCCCCCGGCGGCGCCATGCGCGGCCAGCGGCGCCTCGACGTGTTCGGTGAGGTACTCCGCCAGCGCCGACAGGATGCCGGCGCGCTGGTGGAACGTGAGGGCCCCCAGCGCCGGCCCGCCGACCGTGCGGGCGTGGGTGACGACCCGCCCGAAGTCGAGATCGGCGGCCCCGACGCGCGCCACCTCGTCTCCGGTGGCTGGGTCCAGTACCGGCGCGACCGGCCGGACCGACGAGGCGACCGGCTCATGCCAGGTGTCCAGCGCGTAGCTCTGCACGAGGTGCGACATGGTAGTGACCTTCCGCCGCGACCGGGCACGGTCGCACCCCAGATGGCGCCCTTGACGATGCCCGCTGTCACCGGGCAGCATATAGTAGAACGATCAGTCAGTAATTCGGTGACACATCGCCATGACACGTCGTCTCCAGCAGTCCCGCCGCGACCGTCAGGAGAGTCTCATGTACCCAGCCGCAGCCGATCTCGGTGACGAGGCAGCAGACAAGGCGGCAGACAAGGCGGCAGACAAGGCGGCAGATCAGGCAGGGCACGCGGCGCAGGACGCGGCCCGGCAGGCCCGCTTCGACGAGCTGATCGAGGCGGATGCCCGCATCGAACCGCGGGACTGGATGCCGGACGCCTACCGCAAGACGCTGATCCGGCAGATCGCCCAGCATGCGCACTCCGAGATCATCGGCATGCAACCGGAGGGCAACTGGCTCACCCGGGCCCCCAGCCTGCGGCGCAAGGCCATCGCGATGGCCAAGGTGCAGGACGAGGCCGGCCACGGCCTGTACCTGTATTCGGCCGCCGAGACCCTAGGCGCGTCCCGCGATGAGCTGCTGGATGCGCTGCACGCCGGGCGGCAGAAGTACTCCTCCATCTTCAACTACCCCACGCTGACGTGGGCCGACATGGGCGCCATCGGGTGGCTGGTGGACGGCGCCGCCATCATGAACCAGGTGCCGCTGTGCCGCTGCTCCTACGGGCCGTACGCGCGGGCGATGGTCCGGGTGTGCAAGGAGGAGTCGTTCCACCAGCGGCAGGGCTACGAGATCCTGTACGCCCTCTCGCACGGCACCCCCGCCCAGCACGACATGGCACAGGATGCCGTGAACCGGTGGTGGTTCCCGTCCCTGATGATGTTCGGCCCGCCGGACGCCGACTCCTCGCATACCGAGCAGTCCATGGCGTGGAAGATCAAGCGGCACACCAACGACGAGCTGCGGTGCAAGTTCGTGGACATGTGCGTGCCGCAGGCCGAGGTGCTGGGCCTGACGCTGCCCGACCCCGAGTTGAGGTGGAACGCCGAGGCCGGCCACTACGATTTCGCCGAGCTGGATTGGGACGAGTTCTGGGCAGTGGTGAAGGGCGACGGGCCGTGCAACCGGCAGCGCCTGTCCCACCGGGTGTCCGCGCACGAGCGGGGCGCCTGGGTTCGGGAGGCCGCCGCGGCCCATGCGGCCAAGAAGGCGGACCGCGACGCGAGGGCCGGGGCCGCGGCGTGAGCGCCAACACGGCCGAGAGCTGGCCCCTCTTCGAGGTTTTCGTGCGAGCCCGGAGGGGCCTGTCGCACAACCACGTGGGCAGCCTGCACGCCCCAGACGCCGAGATGGCGCTGCGCAACGCCCGCGACGTCTATACCCGCCGGCAGGAGGGGATATCGATTTGGGTGGTGCCGTCCGCGGCGATCACCGCCTCCTCCCCGGAGGAGAAGGACCCGTTCTTCGATCCGGCCGCCGACAAGATCTACCGTCACCCCACCTTCTACGACGTGCCGAGCGGGGTGCAGATGTGACAGACCCACAGGTGCTCGCCGCTACCCGCGCCGACCGGGCCGACTATGCGCTCCGGCTGGGTGACGACGCCCTGGTGCTGAGCCATCGGCTGGCCGAATGGTCCTCCCGTGCCCCACAGATCGAGGAGGACATCGCGCTGACCAACATCGGGCTGGACCTGCTGGGACAGGCCAGGGCGCTGTTGACGCACGCCGGCACGCTCGAGGGCGACGGCCGCGACGAGGACGATCTGGCCTACCTGCGGTCCGAGCACGAATTCCGGTGTTGCCTGCTGGTGGAGCAGCCCACCCGGGACGATTTCGGGCTGGCCATTGCGGTGCAACTATTCTTCTCCGCCCACCAACTGCCGCTGTACCAAGCATTGTCGCAGTCCACCGACACGGTCCTGGCCGGAGTAGCGAACAAGGGCGTCAAGGAGGCGCGGTATCACCTGGAGCACGCCGCCGAGTGGACGATCCGGCTGGGTGACGGCACCGAACTCTCGCACCGCCGAATGCAGGGGGCGCTGGAGGCGGTATGGCCGCTGACCGGTGAACTGTTCCAGGCAGACGAGATGACCGCCCGGCTGGTCGCGGCCGGGGTCGCTGCCGACCCGGCGGCGTTGCGCGCGCCGTGGGACACCACGATCGACGCCGTGCTCACCGAGGCCACTCTGACCAGGCCGTCCGGCTCCGTCCTCGCCGGCACCGGGCGCTCCGGCCGGCACAGCGAGCACCTGGGCTATCTGCTGGCCGAGATGCAGTATCTGCACCGGCTGCACCCCGGGGCACGGTGGTGAGTGCGGTGGTGGTCCCGGTGGCGGCGAATCAAGCGGTGACGAACCCAGCGGTGACGAACCCGGCGGGGACCGGGCCGCGGGCGTCACTGGAGCGAGTGTTCGATCCGGAGATCCCGGTGCTGACCATCGGCGACCTCGGCGTGCTGCGCACGGTCACCGTGGACCAGGCCGGGCACGTCGAGGTGGTCATCACCCCGACCTACTCGGGCTGCCCGGCGATGGACGCGATTCGCGACGACATCGTCACCGCCCTGGCGACGGACGGCTTCACCGACGTGACGGTCCGCACCGAACTGGCGCCCGCGTGGAGCACCGACGACATCACCGACCGCGGACGACAGCGACTGCGCGAGTTCGGCATCGCCCCGCCGCATGCCGTGCGGCACGAGGGGCCGGTGCCGCTGACGCTGGGATTTTCACGGCGCCGCACCCCGAGCGTCGTGTGTCCACGGTGCGCCTCGTCGCACACCCGTGAGATCAGCCGGTTTTCTTCAACCGCCTGCAAGGCCCACTACGTGTGCCAGGCCTGCCATGAGCCGTTCGACTACTTCAAGGAGCTGTAGTGGCGGCATACCGGTGACGACCAGCGAGGAGACCACTCCCGTACGCACCACGGACGGGGCGGCCGGTACCACGGCGCATCGCCGCCGGGGGGCGCTGCACCTGCTCAAGGTGGCCGCCGTGGACCGCGTCACCGACGACGCCGTGGCGATCACCTTTGCGGTGCCCGACGACCTACGTGAGGAGTTCGCCTACCTGCCCGGCCAGCACGTGGCGGTGCGGGCCACCGTCGCCGGCGACGACGTGCGCCGCAACTACTCCATCTGCGCCCCCGCCGGATCGGGAGTGCTGCGGATCGGCGTGAAGCGACTGCCGGACGGCGTGTTCTCCTCGTTCGCGCTGGACCGGCTGCGGGTGGGCGACGCCCTGGAGGTGCTGCCCCCATCGGGCACCTTCACGGTCCAACTCGATCCGGCGCACGCCCGGCACTACGGCGCGATCGCCGCCGGATCCGGCATCACCCCGGTGCTGTCGATCGTCGCCTCCGCGCTGGCCACCGAACCGGGCAGCCGGGCGACGGTGATCCTGGCCAACCGGACCACCTCCAGCATCATGCTGCTGGAGGACCTGGAGGACCTGAAGAACGAATTTCTGGACCGCCTGACGATCCTGCACGTGCTCTCGCGCGAACCGCAGCAGGTGGAGTTGCTCTCCGGGCGGCTGGACGGCGCCCGGCTGGCCGCGATCCTGGACGCATTGGTGGTGCCGGACGTCGCCGAATGGTTCGTCTGCGGCCCGCTGGAGATGACGGACATGGTCCGCGGCACCCTGCTGGACCGTGGTGTGCCGGACGCGCAGATCCGACGAGAGCTGTTCCACGCCACCGCCATCGCGCGGCGACCGCGAGGGTCGGCCCCTGGCGGCGCTGGCGGCACTGACGGCACTGCCGACCCCGGCGACGCAAGCACCGTCACGGTTCGACTGGATGGACGAGACACGACCTTCGCCCTGCCCCGCGGCACCGACAGCATCCTGGACGCGGCGCTGCGGGTGCGCAGCGAGCTGCCGTTCGCGTGCAAGAACGGGGTCTGCGGCACCTGCCGGTGCCGGCTGATGGAAGGCAGGGTCGAGATGGTGCAGAACTTCGCCCTGGAGCAGGATGAGGTGGATCGGGGCTTCCGGCTCGCCTGCCAGTCCTACCCGATCAGCGACACCGTCGTCGTCGACTATGACCAGTAGCGGACCAGTAGCGCTTCGCGCCGAGGCAAGGAGATGCAGTGACCGGAACGACCCAGCACACGGCCTATCTGGTGGCGGGGGTGCGCACGCCGTTCGGACGGTATGGCGGGGCGCTCGCCGCCGTCCGCCCGGACGACCTGGCGGCGCTGACGATCTCCACCACGCTGGCTTCGGTGCCATCGGTCGATCCATCCGCGATCGACGACGTCATCCTCGGCTGCGCGAATCAGGCCGGCGAGGACAATCGCAACGTGGCCCGCATGGCCACCCTGCTGGCCGGGCTGCCGGTCGAGGTTTCGGCCACCACTGTCAACCGGCTGTGCGGATCCGGCGCCGATGCGATCGCCATCGGCGCCCGCCAGATCCGCTGCGGCGAGGCGGATCTGATCGTCGCCGGCGGCGTCGAGTCGATGAGCCGTGCGCCGTTCGTGGTCGGCAAGTCCGCCACCGCCTTCGCCCGCGACACCCAGCTGTTCGACACCACCATCGGCTGGCGATTCGTCAACCGCACGCTCGCCGAGCAGTACGGCACCGACTCCATGCCGGAAACCGCGGAGAACGTCGCGGCGGAGTTTTCCGTCTCCCGCGAGGACCAGGACGCCTTTGCACTGCGCTCGCAGGAACGGGCGGCCAAGGCCATCGCAAACGGTCGGCTGGCCCGCGAGATCGTGCCGGTTCCAGTCCCCCGTCGCAGGGCAGAGCCGCTGCTGGTGGACACCGACGAGCACCCGCGGCAGACCTCGCTGGAGGCGCTGGCGAAGCTCCCCACTCCGTTCCGGGACGGTGGCACCGTCACCGCGGGCAACGCCTCCGGCGTTAACGACGGCGCGGTCGCGGTGCTGCTGGCCTCCGAGGCCGCCGTGGCGCGCTACCACCTGCAGCCGCTGGCCCGGATCACCGCGGCTGCCACCGCCGGCGTGCCGCCCCGGATCATGGGCATGGGTCCGGTGCCCGCGACCCGCAAGCTGCTGGAGCGCACCGGCCTGTCGATCGGCGAGTTGGACGTCATCGAACTCAACGAGGCATTCGCCGCGCAGTCGCTGGCGGTGCTGCGGCAGCTGGGCCTACCCGACGACGCCGAGCAGGTGAATCCGCATGGCGGCGCGATCGCGCTGGGCCACCCGCTGGGGGCCAGCGGCGCCCGGCTGGTGCTCACGGCAGCCCTGGAGCTGGGGCTGCGCGGCGCCCGGCGCGCGCTGGCCACCATGTGTATCGGTGTGGGCCAGGGAATCGCGGTGCTGGTCGAAAACCCTTAGTCCCGAGGCGATTCCACTGCGCGGAGGACGCCCATCGACGAAAGGACCGGCATGCAGGACCTGGCACCCCGACCCGAGGACCTGGAGCCCATCGAGACCGCCTCCCGCGACGAGATCGCCGCATTGCAGCTGCAGCGGATGCGCTGGTCGCTGGATCACGCATACCAGAACGTGCCGTTTTACCGGCGGGCGTTCGACGAGCGGGGGGTACATCCGAACGACCTCAAGGAGCTATCCGACCTGGCGCAGTTCCCCTTCACCGTGAAGAACGACCTGCGGGACAACTATCCGTTCGGCATGTTCGCGGTGCCGATGGATCAGGTGCTCCGCATCCACGGATCCTCCGGCACCACCGGCAAACCCATCGTCGTCGGATACACCCGCCACGACCTGGACATGTGGACCGACATGGTGGCCCGCTGCATTCGAGCGTCCGGCGGCCGGCCGGGCATGATGGTGCACAACGCCTATGGTTACGGCCTGTTCACCGGCGGGCTGGGCCTGCATCAGGGCGCGGAACGCCTGGGCTGCACCGTCATCCCGATGTCCGGCGGGCAGACGGAACGGCAGGTGCAGCTAATCCACGACTTCCGTCCGGACATCATCGTCGTCACCCCTTCCTACATGCTGGCCATCCTCGACGAGATGCAGCGGCAGGGTCACGATCCGCGGGAAAGCTCACTGAAGGTCGGCATCTTCGGCGCCGAGCCGTGGACCGAGGACATGCGCCGGGAGATCGAGGAGCGCGCCGACATGCATGCCGTGGACATCTACGGGCTGTCCGAGGTCATCGGACCCGGGGTGGCCAACGAGTGCGTCGAGACCAAGGACGGGCTGCACGTCTGGGAGGACCATTTCTACCCTGAGATCATCGACCCGGTGACCGGCGAGGTGCTGCCGGACGGTGAGCGGGGCGAGCTGGTATTCACCTCGCTGACCAAGCAGGCCTTCCCGATCGTGCGCTACCGTACGCGGGATCTGACCAGGCTGCTGCCCGGCACCGCCCGCTCGATGCGCCGGATCGAGAAGATCACCGGCCGCAGCGACGACATGATCATCCTGCGCGGGGTGAACCTGTTCCCCAGTCAGGTGGAGGAGATCCTGTTGACCATTCCGGGGCTGACGGCACATTTCCAGTTGGTGCTCAGCAAGAACGGTCGGATGGACGCGATGGACGTGCGGGTAGAGGCCCGGCCGGACGCCGGCTCGTTCCAGGCGCTGGCGGACCGGCTCAAGCGGCGGGTCAAGGATGTCATCGGGGTGTCCGTCGGCGTCCAGGTGGTGGAGCCATTCGGCATCGAACGCTCGCTGGGCAAGGCCAAGCACGTCATCGACAACCGCGGCGCATGACGGTGCGGTCGGATGGCCACCGGGCGGCGCTGGCGACCATGCCGTGGATGCCGTCGCGGATCGGTATGCCGCGGTGTGGCGCATGATGCGCGACGACGCGGCGTCGGCCGCGCTGGGAATGCAGGTGGTCGACGTCGGTGACGGCACCGCCACCGTCACGATGCCCGTCACCGCGGCGATGGTCAACGGGCACGGCATCGGGCACGGCGGGTACGTGTTCACCGTCGCGGACACCGCCTTCGCCTGTGCCTGCAACTCCTGGGGCCCGGTGACGGTGGCCGCGCACGCCGAGATCAGCTTCGTCCGGCCGGTGCGGCTGGGCGAGGTGCTGACGGCGCGCGCGGCGGCCCGCGAACGCTGGGGGCGCAACGGAATCTACGACGTGACCGTCACCGGTGCCGACGGCGTGGTCGCGGAGTTCCGCGGCATGTCCCGGACCATCGAGCGCCGCGCCGAGACGTGACCAGGGTCGAACCCGGGCCGGGTGCCCGCGAGCCGATACCGTTACCGCCGTGACGAACGCCGCGAAGGTCCGCCTGGCCGCCCTGGCCGACGCCGTGCTGCTGCCCTGCTTCGACGGGACCATCGCACCCGACTGGCTCCGCCGCCGGGTCGCCGGCTCACTGGGAGGCGTGTGCCTGTTCGGCCGCAACATCGTCGATCCCGAGCAGGTCGCCGCGATGACGGCATCGTTGGCCGCGGAGCGCGAATCGGTGGTGGTGGCCATCGACGAGGAGGCAGGCGACGTCACCCGGCTGGATGCGGCGACAGGGTCCCGATTCCCCGGCGCAGCGGCTCTCGGGCAGGTCGACGACGTGAGGGTCACCGGCGAGATCGCGGCGGAGGTCGGCCGGCTGCTCGCGGATGCGGGAGTATCGGTGAATTTCGCGCCCTGCGCGGACGTCGCCGTGGACCCGTCGAACCCGGTGATCGGCAGTCGTGCGTTCGGCGCCGACACGAATCTGGTCGCCCGGCACACCGCCGCCTGGGTCACCGGGCAGCAGGCCGCCGGGGTGGCCGCCTGCGCCAAGCACTTCCCGGGACACGGCGACACCGACGCGGACACGCACCGACAGCTGGCGGTGTTAAACGGGGACCTGCTCACGCTGCGAGCGCAGGCGATCCCGCCATTCGTTGCCGCGATCCACGCCGGGGTCGCCTCGATCATGGCCGGGCATCTGCTCGCCCCGGCCGTGGACGACGTCCCGGCCAGCGTATCGCACCGGTGGCTGACCGAGATCCTGCGCGGTGAAATGGGTTTCGACGGAGCAGTGGTGACGGACGCCCTGGAGATGGCAGCCGTTGCCGACAGCTACGGCATCCCCGGGGCGGCAGTAGCGGCGCTGGCGGCGGGGGCCGACCTGCTGTGCATCGGCGGCGACACCCGGCCCCCGCAGGAGTTGGACGGCATCCGCGATGCCATCGTCGACGCGGTGCTGACCGGCACACTCACCGAGCAGCGACTCGCCGACGCCGCCGCCCGCAGCGCCACGCTCGGGATCTCGGCCACCCGGCGGCTGGCCGGCCGGGCAGGCCCAGTCGGTGATATCCGCCCAGCGAGCGCGGACACCGTGCACGCCGCGGCCCGTCGGGCACTGGTGGTGGCCGGACCGCTGCCCGAACTGCGCGACCCGGTGTTGGTGCTGCGCTGCACCGACACGCCGAACATCGCCGTCGGTGCGGTGCCGTGGGGGCCGGCCACCGCGCTGGACGGCGCACACGAGGTCCTGCTGCGCGCTGGCGACGAGGCGCCGATCGACCGTGCTCGACAAGCCGGCAGCGTCCTGGTGGTGACGCGCGACCGGCATCGGCATCCCTGGATGGTGGCGGATCTGAACCGGATTCGCCAGGCCCGGCCGGACGCGGTGCTGGTCGAGATGGGCATCAGCGGTGTGGCGGACGGCGACGGCCCGGCAGTGGCCAGCTTCGGCGCCACCCTGGCGGCTTCCCGGGCCGTCGTCGAACAACTCGGCAGATGACCAGCCCCGTCGGCGGCAAGCGGGCCCGCCCGCGGGACGTCGCCGGCGCGCTGCCGCGCCCGCGAGCCGTCGCACTGCTGTCCGGCGCACTGGCGCTGGCGGCCGCCGATCAGACCGTCGCCGGCGCAGTGGCCCCGGACCTGAAGGCCGACCTGATGGTGGGCAACACGCGAATTGGCCTGCTGGTGACCGCGGCGAGCGTCGCCGCGGCGCTGACCACCCTCCCGTTCGGCATGCTGGCCGATCGCACCCGCCGGGTGCGGCTGCTGGCCGGGTGCGCGCTGATCTGGTCGGCGTCCATGGTGCTCGCCGGGTTCGCCCACTCCTACTCCACCCTGCTGGTGGCGCAGATCGCGCTGGGCGCCGGGGTTGGCGCGACCGGCCCGGTGGTGGCGTCGCTGTCCGGTGACCTGTTCGACACGGCGGTTCGCGGGCGGGCGCTCGGCCTGATCCTGGCCGGCGAGTTCGCGGGCGCCGCATCGGGTCTGCTGATCGCCGGCGAGGTGGCGGCCGTCTGGTCGTGGCGCGGATCGTTCTGGGTGCTGGCAGCGGTCGGACCGCTGCTGGCGGTGGCGCTGGTGCATGGCCTGGCGGAACCGGCGCGCGGACAGCAACAGCAGCACACCCCCCAGCGGGCACCGGAGGCGAAGGCGGCCGGATTGGCCGCCGCGGTCCGGCGCACCGGTGCCCAGCCCCGGGAGTCGCTGATCCTCACCGGGGATCCCGCCCGAAAGCCGCTCGGGTGGGCGGTGCGGTACGTGCTGTCGATCCCATCCAATGTGGTGATCATCGTCGCGTCGGCGCTGTGCTACTTCTACGTGGCTGGCATCCAGACCTTCGCGGTGGTGTTCCTGCGTGGCCGGTTCGACCTGAGCCAGCAACTGGCGACCGCGCTGCTGGTGCTGATCGGCGCGGGCGTGATCCTCGGAATCCTGATCAGCGGGCAGGTCTCCGACCGATTGATCGCCCGCGGGCGCGCGGCCGCTCGGCCGCTGGTGGGTGGGTTGTTCTTCCTGGCGGCGGTGCTGTTCTTCGTGCCGGGGTTCGTGCTGCCGGTGGCACTGGCCGCGATACCGCTGCTGTTCCTGGGCGCCGCGGGCCTGGGCGGCGTGAATCCGCCGCTGGACGCGGCTCGGCTGGACGTGATGCACTCCCGACTGTGGGGCAGGGCCGAGAGCGTCCGCACGTTCTGCCAGACGCTGTTCAAATCCGGTGCGCCGCTGCTGTTCGGGTACCTGTCCACGGTGCTGGCCGCACCCGGCGAGCGCGCGGACGCGGTGCAGGGCGGCGGCGCGACCGGCCTGACCCGGACCTTTCTGGTGCTGCAGGTGCTGCTGGCGGCCGCCGGGCTGGTGCTGCTGGTGGCGCGACGCGGCTACTTGCGGGACGTGGCCACAGCGGTCGCCTCCGAGCGCGCCACGTCGGTGACATGACTCCGCATGCCCGATGGGGCAACCCGGATCAACGGCGGTCCGGCGCGAGCGAAGCGGCTCGATACCGGCGGCTGCGGGCGGCCAGCACGATCCCGGCCAGCACCGACGCGAGCACCGATCCGGCCAGCACCGCTACCTGCACCTCGGCGGCCCGGTCGAGTTGACCGGAGAAGGCCAGATCGCCGATCAGCAGCGACACGGTGAAGCCCACGCCACCCAGCATCGCCAGCCCCACAAGATCGGCCGACGCCAGGTCCGAGAGCATGGGCGAGCGTGTCAGTCTCGTGGTGAGCAGGGTGGCCAGCAAGATGCCGACCGGTTTTCCGACCACCAGGCCGGCCGCCACGCCCAACGCCACCGGGCTGGATAGCGCCCGGGCCAGCCCCGTGATGCCGCCGACCGACACGCCGGCCGCGAAGAACGCGAACAGCGGCACCGCCACGCCCGCGGACAGCGGGCGCAGCAGGTGATCGAGCCGGTCCACCAGGCATGGCGCCGCAGCCCGCGCACTCGCAGCGGCACGAGCACGGCCCGAACTGCCGTCATCGGCGTCATCGGTGTCGCCAGGGTCGCCGAGGTCGCCCACGTCACTGGCGTCATCGGTGTCGTCGGTGTCGCCGTCGTCATCGGTGCTGCGCCGGCGGCCCAGCACCGGGACCGCGAAACCCATCAGCACACCCGCGACGGTGGCATGTACCCCGGAGGCGTGCATCAACGCCCACGCCGTCACCGCCACCGGCAACAGCAGCCAGGCGGAACCCCACCAGGCGCCGCGTCCCCGCTGCACCCCGGCCGTGAACACCGCGACCGCCACCAGCGCCAGCCCCAGGTATCCCCAGTCCAGTCTGCGTGTGTAAAACAGCGCGATCACCACGATGGCCAGCAGGTCGTCCACCACTGCCAGCGTGAGCAGGAAGGTCCGCAGCGTCGACGGCAGATGCCGACCCACCACGGCGAGAACCGCCAGCGCGAAGGCAATGTCGGTGGCGGTCGGGATTGCCCACCCGGTGGCCGCTCCGGGGGTGCCGGCAACCACCAGCAGGTAGATCACGGCGGGAACGACCATGCCGCCCACCGCCGCCGCGACCGGCACCACGGCCCGCCGCGGATCGCGCAACTCCCCCACCACGAACTCCCGCTTGAGCTCCAGCCCGGCGAGAAAGAAGAACAGTGTCAGGAGTCCGTCCGCAGTCCACTGCTGCACCGACAGCGAGAGTCCCAGCGCGGATGGCCCGATCCGATAGTCCCGCACCGCGAGGTAGGCCTCGTGCAGCGGGGAGTTCGCGGCGACCACCGCCAGCACGGCGGCGGCCACCAGCAGCATGCCGCCCACCGTCTCGGTGCGCAGCAGTGCGGAGATCCGGCGACGTTCCGCCCGGCGCCGGGCACGCCGGCGGATTCGACGGTGCGGGCGGTGCGAGCTGGTCGGCACGGAGGTCCGTTCGGGGTCGGCGGCAGGGCGCCGACCAGGCTTCCCGGCACACCGGTGACGATCCTACCGTGGCCGCAGCGCGCTCCTGACGGTCACCCGCCGACGTCCCGCGTCTGGCCGCGGCGGGGACCACCCATACCGCCGTCACCACCCCGTGGACCATGCCCGTCACCATCCGTGAACGACGCAGCCCGGTGTCACCTATTGGGGTGATCGCTGTGGACAACTGCTGCTCGCGGCCGTTCACCCACCAGGATGGGCTTAGGGTGCATTTGCGCAGGTCACCAGATTCGGGGCGAAGGAGGACGCGCGGTGGGGGCACTTGTCGGGCTGCTGGCCGGCACCGGCCTGCTGCTCATCTGGCAGGGATTTACCCTGCGCCCCAGCACATCTCATCGCCCCGTACGCGGCGACAAGATCCGCGAAATGCTGGCCCAGGCGGGGTTGGGCGGCGTTCGTCCGCTGCAGATCTTCGGCCTGCAGGCGCTGATCGGAGTGGTGGTCCTGCTCATCGTGTTCGTCACCACCCGCACGGTGTCAGTCTCACTGATCTTCGGCCTGTTCGCCTCGTACCTGCCCTGGATCATCGTGCAGCGGATGCGCCGCCGGCGCCGCGCCGATCTTCGTGAACTGTGGCCGGAGGTGGTGGACAACCTCACCTCCGGGGTGCGCGCCGGGCTGTCCCTGCCGGAAGCGCTGTCCGCGATCGGCGCCCGAGGCCCCGAGCAGCTGCGCGAGCCGTTCCATAGCTTCGGAACCGACTACCGCGCCACCGGCGCGTTCAACGAGTCCCTGGACCGGCTCAAGGCAGCACTGGCCGACCCCGTCGGCGATCGCGTCTGTGAATCACTGCGGGTGGCACGGGAAGTGGGCGGCACCGACCTCGGGCGGCTGCTGTCCACGCTGAGTGCATTCTTGCGTGAGGATGCCCGCGCCCGGTCCGAACTGCTGGCTCGGCAGTCCTGGTCGGTGACGGCCGCCCGCATGGCGGTGGCGGCGCCGTGGCTGGTGCTGTTGCTGCTGACCACCCAGCGCGAAACGCTGTCCGCCTACGACACGGCCGCCGGCACCCTCATCCTGGTCGCTGGTGCGGCGCTGTCCGTGGTGGCCTACCGGCTGATGGTCCGGATCGGCAGGCTGCCCGAGGATCGCCGGGTGCTGCGATGATGCCGGTGATCGGTGCCGCATTGGGACTGCTCGGCGGCGTGGGGCTGCTGGTCGCGGTCCTCTGCTCGCCGCCGCTGCGACGGCCATCGCTCTCCGACCGCATCGCGCCCTACCTGGTCGACACCACCGCGCCGTCCCGGCTGTTGACCACTGGGCGGTCCGGGACGGTCAGCACCCTCGGTCGGCTCGCCGCCCCGCTCATGCGAGATGCGGTCCGCTTCCTGGACAAGGTGATCGGTGGACAGGCGTCGGTGCGCGCCCGACTGGCGGTGCTCGGCTCACAGAAGACCACCGAGCAGTTCCGCACCGAGCAGGTCGTGTGGGGCACTCTGGGAGCCGGGGGCGGGTTGGCCGTCGCGCTGCTGGCGCTTCTCACGGGGCACGACAGCCCCCTGCTGCTGGTGCTAATCATCCTGGTCAGCGCCACGGCCGGGGTGTTAGCGCGCGACTGGTGGCTGACCCAGAGCGTGTCCCGTCGCAATGCCGAGATCCTCGCCGAATTCCCGGTCATCGCCGAGATGCTGGCCCTGGCGGTCACGGCCGGCGAGGGTCCACTCGGTGCGATCGGCAGGGTCACGACGCTGTCGCACGGTCACCTCGCCGAGCACCTGCGCGAGATTCTGGCCGACACCCGGTCCGGTACGCCCGTCCAGCAAGCTCTGCTGGCCGCGCGGGATCGAACTCGACTGGAGCCACTGGCCCGTTTCCTGGACGGGATGGCGGTGGCGATCGAGCGTGGCACGCCGCTGGCGGACGTGCTGCGAGCGCAGGCCGCCGACGTTCGGGCACTGGGCAAGCGGCAACTGCTGGAGGCGGGCGGCCGCAAGGAAATCCTGATGATGGTGCCGGTGGTGTTCCTCATCCTGCCCATCACGATCCTGTTCGCGTTCTTCCCGGGTCTGATCGCCATCACGACGGTGGCCCGCTGATCCGAGAATCCATGCCCCGAAACAACGATGGACGACCCGCCCCACCACCACAAGGAGATCGGCGTGAACATCAGCAATCCCGCGACCGCCCTGGAACGTGCCTGCACGATGCTGATCGTTCTGACACTCGTGCCGCCGAAGGTCCGCCGCACCCCCGGCCCGCGAGAAGGCGCCCGCAGCGACCGCGGAGACGTGCCTGGCTGGGTCATGATCACGATGATGACGGCCATCGTGGTGATCGCGTTGCTGGTCGTGTTCCGCAAGGCCGTGCTCGACGCGGTCGGCGACGCGTTCCGGTCCATCACGGACAGCGGTTGAGCGGCAGCGATAGTCGGCCGTCCCGGCCGTCGAATCCGCGTGGGGACAACGGCTCCGCCGTCGCGGAGTTCGTCATGGTGCTGGTGCTGCTGATGATGCTGTTCTTCGGGCTGGTGACCATCGGGTTGTGGGCCTACGGTCGCCTGCTGCTGACCAGCGCGGCCGCGCAGGCAGCCCGCTACGCGGCCAACGCCGATGTGCCCGACGCGGCCGCATCCCAGCGGGCGGCGGAGATCATCTCGCATACCCTGGCCGGGTCGGCGGCCGGCACCGTGACGTGCCGCAACGGTAGCGACACCGGCCGCATGCTCGCGGTGACCTGCACCATGCAGGCGCCGGGAATCATGCCCCTGTTGAACGGGATCATGCCGGACATCACCGTCACCGGCCACGCCCTGCGGGAGCCGCGGTGACGCCATCGCCGCGCGCACTCGTCGATGGACCAGCCGTCATGCTGATGGTCCGGCTGCGTGGGGCACGCCGCGCGGCGCGCGACGACGGCCGGGCCATCATCGAGGTGGTGTTCCTGGCCGTCCTGCTGCTGATTCCTACGATGTACATCCTGATCGCGCTGCTGCGACTGCAGGCTGCCACCCTCGCGGTCGCGCAAGCCGCCCGCGACGCCGGCCGTCTGATCGAGACATCCACCTCCGGGTCCGTGGGCGAGCCGTTGATCAGGGCCGTGGCCGGCCAGGATCTGCAGGATCAGGGCATCACCCCCGACACGATGACGGTGCGGGCCGTCGCTTCGGGTTCCGACTGCCGGCAGGCTCCTGCCGTCGCGCCCAGCTACCAGCCGGGGGCGACCTACGACCTGTGCGTCATCGCCCAGATCACCCTGCCCGGAGTGCCCACCGTGCTGTCCGGCTCGCACAACACCGTCACCGGCGTTTACACCGTGCACATCGGCCAGCTGCGCGAAGGCTCCTGACGCAGCCGCTGCCCAGCGGGTATTCCCGGTTCACTCTCCGGCCACGGCCCGCGCCCCGACGGGCTCGTCACCGGCAGTGCCACGACGCGCACCGCCCCGCAGGGTCTGCACCGGCCGCGCGAAGCACAGCGCCGCGATCAGCCCGATCACCAGCACGCCGGCGGGAAGCAGTAGCGAATGCCCCATGGCCGTGGCGAATCCGTCCCGCATCGCTTCCGGCAACGGCCCGGACTGGCTGTAGGACCCGGCGTCCGCCGCCGCCGCGCCGAATGCCCGGGTGAGCAGGTATTCCATGAACACCGCGATGCCGGCGCTGCCCAGCACGGCACCCACCTGCCGGGTGGTGTTGTACACCCCGGATCCGGCGCCCGCGGCATGCATCGGCAAGTTGCGGGTGGCGGTGGCCGACAGCGGCGACCACATGAACGCGTTGGCCAGTCCCATCAGCGCGATCGGCAGTTCCAGCTGCCAGATCGGCAACGTGGGCGAGACGATCAAGGCCAGCCACACCAACGCGGCGATCATGCATGCCAGGCCGAACCCCGCCAGGTACCGCGGATGCATGCGATCCACCAGCTTGCCCACCGGACGGGCCAGCCCGCCGGACAACACGGCCATCGGGATCATCAGCAGCGCGGACCGCGTCGGGCTCAGGCCCAGCACCGACTGCGCATACAGCATCATCGGGTAAGCCAGCGCGGTAATGGAGAACCCGACCGACGTGATACCGATGTTCGCCAGCGAAAAATTCCGGTCTCGGAACAGCCCCAGCGGCACCAGCGGCTCCGAGCGCCCGTACGCCTGCCACACCACGAATGCGGCCAGCAACACGATGCCGACGATGATCAGCAGCCATACCGAGATCGGCCCGGCGATGGTGCCCCAGTCGTAGTTCTGACCCTCCTGGATGCCGAACACCAGGCAGAACAGCCCCCCCGCCGACAGCACGACACCGACCCAGTCGAAGCGGTGCGCGTGGGTGGGCAGGTGCGGCACCAACCTCAGCGCCAGACCCAGTCCCACCACTCCGATCGGCACGTTGATGAAGAAGATCCACTCCCAGCCGAGCGAGTCGATCAGCACGCCGCCCAGAATCGGGCCGACCAGGGTGGCGACACCGGCCACCGCGCCCCACATACCCATCGCGGTGCCGCGCCGGTTCGCGGGGAAGGTGCGGGTAATCACCGTCATCGTCTGCGGGGTCATCATCGAGGCGCCCAGTCCCTGGAACACCCGCGCGACGATCAGCATGGTGATGTCGCCGGAGAACCCGCACCACAGGGACGAGAGCGTGAACAGCACCAGACCGGTCTGGTAAAGCGCCTTGGGCCCGAATCGGTCGCCGAGCCGGCCGGTGATCAGCAGCGGCACGGCGTAGGCCAGCAGGTAGGCGCTGGTCACCCAGAGCACCTCGTTAATGCCGGCACCCAGGCCCTTCATCATGGACGGGATAGCGACGGACACGATGGTCGAGTCGACCAGGATCATGAAAAAGCCCAGGCACAGCGCCCACAGGGCGGCCCACGGGTTGACGACCGCCTCCGGTTCGGACCGACGGGCATCACCGCGCGGCGGTTCGCTGCCCATGGAGGTATCGGTGCTGGTCACGCTGTTGGTTCCTTATCTTCATCGGTCTTGAGGTTCGCGATGTGGTGACGGTGGCATGCTGTTCGGTCGGCGTCGCCGGCGAGCGCCGGGGCGGTGACGGGGTACCGGCGACGACACCCGTTCATCGTCCTCCGCCGGTCCGACAGCGGCCCCCGGTTCCGCCTGGACCATCCGTGCTGCATGCGCCCTGACCTCCGCGGAGTCCCGCCAGGGCAACTCGCCGGTGTCGATCTCACCAACGATGCGCCGCAGCCAGGCGAGTTCGGCCTCCCGCATGGCCCGGTCGTAGTCCACGTTCAGCCAGTACAGCCGGGGCACGTCCGAGGCGCCATGCGCCCGCAGCCGCGCGGCGACATAGTCCTCCTCGTCGAGCAGCGCCTGCATCCTGGTGCGCAGGCACGAGATCACCTGGGTGGCGGACAGGTTGTGTGCCTCCGAGATCGCCAACGGGAACTCCGGGTATTCTCGGGACGGCGCGGCGAGCATTTCGAGGACTCGCCGGGACAGCTCACGGCGCCCCTGCTCGGTGATATCGAAGGTGGTGCGCTCGGGTCGGTTGCCCTCGCGCTCGGTGTGTAGCGGACGGACCAGGCCATCCCGCGCCAGCCGGTCCACCGTGTGGTAGAGCGTCCCGGGCCGGACCTTGAGCACCCTGTCTTCCTCGCGTGCCAGCAGCAGTTGGTACATCTCGTAGGGGTGCATGGGCCGCTCGGCGAGCAGGCCGAGTGCCGCGATGGCCATCGGACTCACCACGTCCACCCGTCCCCTCTCCACCGCTGGCTAATTACTCCTCGCGGAATATACCCGACGGAATGGGCCGCCGCACACCGGGACCTGCCCGGCCGGATCCACTCGCCGCCCCGCGTAGGCTGGACTGTTGTGAATCCCGACGACGCCGCCGCCCTCAAGGAACTCCAGACCACCATGGACTCGATCGAGGCCGTGGTCGATCTGGAGCGGTTGAAGGCCACCATCGCGGATCTGTCGGTCGCGGCGAGCGCGCCCGACCTGTGGAACGACCAGGAGAAGGCCCAAGCGGTGACGAGCCAGCTGTCGCATTCCCAGGGCGAGCTGGCGCGGGTGCAGGGCTTGCGGCAACGGCTGGACGACGTGGAGGTGCTGTTCGAGCTCGGTGAGGAGGATCCGGACACGCTCACCGAGGCCCGGTCCGAGATGGCCGCGCTGACCGCGGATATCGAAGCCATGGAGGTCCGCACCCTGCTGTCCGGCGAATACGACGAGCGGGAGGCGCTGGTCACAATCCGGTCCGAGGCCGGCGGTGTAGACGCGGCCGATTTTGCCGAGATGCTGCTGCGGATGTACCTGCGCTGGGCCGAGCGGCACAACTATCCCACCGAGGTGTTCGACACCTCCTACGCCGAGGAGGCCGGCCTCAAATCGGCGACGTTCCAGGTGAAATCGCCCTATGCCTACGGCACGTTGTCGGTGGAACAGGGCACTCACCGCCTGGTGCGGATCTCCCCCTTCGACAACCAGGGCCGCCGTCAGACCTCGTTCGCGGGGGTGGAGGTGGTGCCGGTGGTGGACTCCTCCGACCACGTGGACATCGACGAGAAGGACCTGCGGGTCGACGTGTACCGGTCCTCCGGCCCGGGTGGCCAGGGCGTGAATACCACCGACTCCGCGGTGCGCATCACCCACCTGCCGACCGGGATCGTGGTGTCCTGCCAGAACGAACGCTCGCAGATCCAGAACCGGGCGTCGGCGATGACGGTGTTGCAGGCCAAACTGCTAGAACGCAGACGGCAGGACGAGAAGGCGGCGATCGACGCGCTCAAGGGCGACGGCGGCAACTCGTGGGGCAACCAGATGCGCTCCTACGTGCTGCACCCGTACCAGATGGTCAAGGACCTGCGCACCAACCACGAGGTGGGCAACCCGACAGCAGTCTTCGACGGGGACATCGACGGCTTCCTGGAGGCGGGCATCCGCTGGCGGCGATCGACCGAGGCGGGCGCCGCGTAACCGACCTCCCTGGGCATCACACCTCACTGCCGAAGGCGGTGACGAGGTACCCGACCTCGGCAGACCTGTCGGATCCAGCCTTGAGGCTGTGCCGTGACGGCGGCCTCTCCAGTCGCCGGCAAGGTAACCGGAGGGTCGCCATGGAGCACGACGCGATCGGGATGCTGCGCGACGAGCATCCGGCGTGGCGCCTGCTCCGGGCCGGCAACTCCCCGCTGGTGCTGTCCTTCTTGGCCCGGCACTTTGTCGAGCACAACCGCGGTGCGACCGCATCCTCCTACGGAACCGGGCCTTCGTGGGCACCGTCCCGCTGCAGATCGTCATCGAGCTGCTCCGTCAGATCGTGCACGGCACCGAGCGTGACCCCAGAGCGCAAATGGCGGACCTGCAGCGGCGCCGGGACGAGATCCACCGAGAGATCGCGGCAGTGTCGCAGGGAGAGCTTGCGCTGTTGGATCCCACCGCCCTGCGCGAGCATTACCAGCGGGTGGCCAGCACGGCACGAGAGCTGCTGTCCGACTTTCGCGAGGTCGAGCAGAACTTCCGCTCGCTGGACCGCGCGGCCCGGGAACGCGCGGCGCTGCTGGGAGAACCGGCCGGTCCCGCCGGATTCCTGAGTGGACTCGGCCTGGCCGCGAAGCCGGAGATGATCCGGTTGCGCGCCGACCCGGCGCTGTCCGCATCGTTGTCGCTGTCCGACATCACCGCGCCGGTCGAAGACCTCCGCGCCCTGGAGATCAGACCGCGGACGGCGGTAATCGTGGAGAACGAGATCACCTTCCTGAGCGTTCCGGTACCGACGGGCGGAGTCGTGCTGTGGGACAAGGGGTTCGAGGTAGACCGGGCCGGTCCACTCCCGTGGCTGCGGGACGCCGAGGTGCACCATTGGGGGGACCTGGACACCGACGGCTTCGCCATCCTGAACAGGCTGCGGGCGTGGCTGCCGCGGGCTCGGTCATTCCTGATGGACCGCGAAACCCTAGTCGCCCACCGGGACCGCTGGGTCACCGAGGGCAGCCCCACCCGAGCACATTCGGACACGCTGACCCCTGCCGAGGCGGATCTCTACGAGGATCTCGTCACCGATCGACTCGGCCAGCGGGTGCGACTGGAGCAGGAACGCATCGACTGGACGTGGGCGGCCGCGCGGTTCCCGCCCAGACGACCGCACCGACCCTCTTGCACGTACTGTATTTAGTACGTACGCTCAGAGCATGACGGCAGCGGACGCGATCGAAGCTCTTGTGCAACGGTCAGGGCTGACCAAGTCCGAACTTGCGAGGCGTTCGGGCGTCAGTAGGGCGCTGCTGGATGACTACCTGAAAGGACGCCGGCAGCCCGCTGTCGCACAACTGGAACGTCTCGGGGCGGCGGCCGGACTTCGGATGGACATCTCCTGGAGCCCAAGGGCCGAGACCGACCTGGCCCCGGCGTGGACGCGGCCGAATCCGGCGATGGGTCCCTCGCCGCTGACCATCGAACAGCGAGCCAAGGTCATCGAAATGGTGTGCGGCATGGCCATGGAGTTGCCCGCGCGCGACCGCGGAGAACTTGAGTTCCCCCCGTTCCGGACCTTGACGCATCGATGATCGACAGCGGGCTGATTGTCACACGCACGCTGGCGGTGTATCGGGCGCTGAGCGATGCCGGCATCGAGTGTGCGATCGGGGGCGCTCTGGCGCTGAATTATCACATCGACGATCCCAGGGCAACGCGGGACATCGATGTGAATGTGGCGCTCCCCCGCCATGATGCGGTGCGGGCGCTCAGGGCGCTCCCGGCCGACGTCCCCTGGACCGGCGGGCATCGGGCCAGCATCGAACGCGACGGTCAGGTGCGCATCCCGTGGCCAGTGGACGGCGCCGTAGCCATGCCGTTGGACTTGTTCTTCGCGGAGAGCGCTTATCACGCCGTCGTCGCTCGACGCGCGATCGAAGTGCCGCTGCGAGATCGAACGATCAAGGTGCTCTCGGCAACCGATCTGACGATCTTCAAGGCGCTGTTCGACCGGTCGAAGGACTGGCCGGACATCGAGGCCATGCTTGGCGCGCACGACTCTTCCGTCGACGTAGATGAGGCGATCCGGTGGGTTGCGCGGATTGTGGGTGACCAAGATCCGCGAACGGCCAAACTGCGTGTGCTGCATCGACCCCGAAGCGAGAGCTAGTACCCCGGAGTCGCGGGTGACGATGTCGATCAGCCCCTCCGCCGGGCCGGTCAGTCCGGCAACAGTGGCGCGCAGAGGATCGACCGGATGGCGTTCGACACGCTGTGGGTGGCGAGTGCCTCGGCGGCTCGCGCACACGATCGTACGAACCCGGGCTCGTCCCCCAGCCCGCCGAAGATGGGGTGGGCAAGCATCTCGCGCACCGACGAGGAGGCGCCGACATCGAAGCCGGGGTCCGGCACCTCGACAGCGAACGTCCCCGCCGCCGTCATCCGGAGCCGATGGAGCCAGGCGGCGACGGTGGCCGCCGCGATGTCGACACTCCGGCCGGTCGCCAGGCGGTCCCGGATCAGCGGCAGCATGAAATTGGCGATGCGGTCGCTGGCCGAGGTGGCGATGCGCACCAGCGTGTCGTCCATCTGGGGGTTGGCGAAGCGCTCCCGCACCGTGGCCGCGTAGCCGGGCAGGTCGATACCCGGCACCGGCGGGATGGTCGGCATGGCCTCCTGATGCTGGAAGGTCGCCAGCAGCGACACCAGGTCGGCATCCCGCATGGCCTCCGCGGTGTGCGCGTAGCCGGCGAGCAGGCCGAAGTGCGCAAGGATCTGGTGCGGCGCGTTGAGCAGGCGCAGCTTCATCTGCTCGAAGGGCTCGACATCGGCCACCATCTGCACGCCGACGCGCTCCCACCCGGGGCGTCCCGCGGCGAAGTCGTCCTGCACCACGAACTGTCGAAACGGCTCGCACAGCACGGCGGCCCGGTCGAAGAGCCCCGTGCGGGAACGTAACTCGGCAATATCGTCGGCCAAGGTCGGTGGTGTGATGCGATCGACCATCGTATTGGGGAACCGCACGTGCTCGCTCATCCAGCCCGCGAGTCCCCGGTCCAGGCCGTTCGCGAACGTGGTGAATGCGCGGCGGGCCACCGCTCCATTGCCTTGGACGTTGTCGCACGACATCACCGTCACCGGGCCCAGGCCGCGATCCCGACGACGGCGCAGGCCCTCGCAGACAACCCCGAATACGGAGCGCGGACGTCCAGCGTCGGCGAGATCGGCTGCGACGCCGGGCTCGTCGAGGCGGAACTCGCCGGTGCGCCGGTCGATGTTGTAGCCGCCCTCGGTGATGGTCAGCGAGACGATCCGAGTCCGCGGGTCGGCGATCGCCTCGATGGCAGCATCGGGATCGGTATATCCGTCGATGTATTCGACGAGCGAACCGACAAGCCTCGTCACGCGCGTCCCGTCGGGATACTTCTCGGTGACCGAGTACTGACAGTCCTGGTCGATCAGGGCATCGCGCAGGGACGCATCCTCGGCGCGCAGTCCGATCCCGCGGACCGCCCACCCCAGATTCACGCCCCGTCGAAACAGGTCGTCCAGGTACACCGCCAGATGCGATCGGTGGAACTGCCCGACACCGATGTGGACCAGGCTGCCCGTTAGGGATTCCCGGCCATAGCCGGGGAGGTCGACGCCGTGCAGATGATCCGGCGCGTGGCCGCCCCACGGTCCCCAGGCTGGAGTCGTCATGATCGCTCCTCTGATACAGAGCGGAGCCTGGCCCTCGTGGGTATCGATGGGTTCGTCACGGCGTCCGAACCGCAGTGGAGTCTCGGACGATGAGCGTCGGTGCCGGATCGGTGACCACGAACTCGCCATCCGACCGTTCGCGGATCTGCTCGATCAGCATCGAGACGCCGAGCGTTCCCACCCGGTCCATGGGTAGGGAGACGGCGGTCAGTGCCGGATTGAGGTGGCGAGCGAACCAGGTGTCGTGCACGCTCACCAGCGAGACGTCATCCGGGATTCGCCGGCCGGCCGCCACGATTCCCGAATGCACTCCCAGCGCGGTAGTCGTCGTCACCACGACGATGCCGGTGACGGGCGTTCCAGACGCCAACAGTCGCAGCGTCGCGTCGTGTGCCTCGTCCGACGTCCACCCGCCATCGACCGATGGCAATGCCGGCAGCCCGGCAGCCGACAGCGCCCGGAAGTAGCCGTCGTAGCGTCGCGCCGAGGACGCACCGTCGGCCCCTACGAAGGCGATGGCCGTATGCCCGGACCGAACGAGATGGTCGGTGGCCATCCGCGCGGCCGCCCCGTCGTCCAGTCGAACCGTCCGAATGCCCTCGACCGCCCCCCCGAAGACGACGGACGGTATGGAACGCGCAATCTCGGCGAGCGCCTCCTCGCCCCGACCGAAGCCGCTCTGGATCAGCAGGCCGTCGACGCGGTGGCCCTGAACGATGGCGCGAAAATGGTCACCGCGCTCGGCCAGTTCGGCCGTGTTCATCAGGATGATCGAATAGCCGCGCTTGGTCGCCTCGGCCTGGGCGCAGTCGACCATCTCGGCATAGATGGGGTCGTTGACGTGGTGCAGCGCGAACCCCAACAGACCGGTCTGGGCGTTGCGCAGGGCCCGCGCGGCGACGTCCGGAACATAGTCGAGCATCCGGGCCGCGGAGATGACCTGTGCGCGAGTCTCGTCTCGGGTACGCAACGTCGGATCGCCATTCAGCACCCGCGAGACCAGGCTGGCCGAGACACCGGCCAACCTGGCCACGTCCACCAGACGTGGGGTCTTCCTGGCTTCCGAGCTCATCGTCTCCTCGATGCCGTAGTACCAAGCGCCGCGTCACGACGTGCTCCGGCGAGCGTGATTATCCCTTGAGCGTCAGGTGGACGAGCACTCGCGCCTCCCTGTCCTGGCTGGCGCCGCTGATCGCGATGCGCACCCAGTTGCCGAAGACCGTCAGCGAATTCGCCACCATCGACACACCCTCGTCGAGTATCTGCGCCTCGCCCCGGGGCAACCAGTTGATCCCGTCCGGTGAGATCTGGGCAGTCACGGTCAGGGCCGGGTGATCCCCTTCGGCCTGGGTGAAGAAGACCGCCTCGGTGGCCCAGCCCGCCTCGTGCGGCAGGGTGGCGAAGTCGGCGCTGATCCGCATGCGGCGGGCGATGACGGATGTGTGGGTGGTCTGCACGATGGAGCACCTTCGGTGGTGGACGGCGAGCCGTCACTCGGTCGAGTACACAACGGAGTCGAGGAACAGGTTCACCGAACGGTCGGTATCCGTCTCGACGTAGAAAATCGGGTTGATCAGGTTGTCGATCGCCCGGTACTTGGGCGCCAACGTCGGCGCTATGCCGCGCAGGTCGAAGACCTGGTCCATACTCTGCAGTTCGACGTACTGCCGTGACTGGACGTCGACCGTTAGGCGCAGGTAGAGCCAGTTGATCTTGTCCGGGCTCTCGTTGTACAGCAGGTCCTGGTCACCGCCGGGCACCCACTGGTATCCATCGGCCGAGCCGTCCTCGTATCGCCGGCCGTACCAGAGATTGTCGATCCCCGGCTGGCACCAGGCGTTCTCCACCCCGAAGCTCCACTGCTCCGGGGGGACCCCGTCGCCCAGCTTCCAGTACTGCCATCGCTTGACGAGCGTCCCATCCAGCGAGTTCACGTAGCGCACACCTGGCATGTAGCGGTACTCGGTGTCCTGGATGTCGAAGTAGAAGCCAAAGGCGCGGATGTCCTCCTCGCCGTGACCCTCGCGGTCCTGCGCGGGCGTGTAGGCATACCACGTCTCGATCTGGATCAGCCGCGGATCACCGAACCGGGATAGCCGCTTGAGGGCGACCCCCATGGAACCGGGCGCGGGGGGCTCGGTATGCGGAGCCGCGTTCGGCGCCGTGGTCAATTTGAGCGAGTAGGTGCCCTCCATGGACCCGTGCGAGGCCGCGAACCGCATCGACGCGGAACTGAGCATCGAGGGCGCCCAACTGGACAGGTCGACGACCGATGGGAACGACTCGTAGTCGTCATAGACGTAATTGGGCGTGAGGTCCATCCATCCGTTGAACCCCCTGTCGAAGTCGTCGAAGGTGATGACGTTGGCCAGCGGGTTGAACCGGCCCAACTGGCGCTCATAGCTGATGACCTTGTCCATGCTCCCGTCCCTGGTAAATCGATTGAACACATCCCTCGGCGCGGACGAGAGGGAGGCAGAGTGAACATCACCCAGACTCGGGATCGTTACCGCCGTCTCTCGCGTTGTCAAGGCGAAACGCTCGACAAAATTTGGTCTTGCTTTTCTTGGTATAACGTAACACTATATCCCCCGAGCGGCACAGTACGGTCGCTGTGCTCACGGTTAGCCAGGAGGACGATCTTGCGCAGAACCAGACCCCGCATGGTGGCGGGCGTCATAGCCGCCACCATGCTCACCACCATGGCGGCCTGTTCGTCGGGCGGCGGCTCCGGCACGCCGTCCGGCTCGGCCGACGCCGGTAACAGCACGAGCGCCGGTGGCGGCTCAGGCTCCGCCGGCTCGAAGGTCGAGCTCCACATGACGGTGTGGACGGCCGACCCGGGGGCCCTGGCCATGTTCGACGACATCGGGAAGGAGTTCACCAAGCAGCAGCCGGCGGTATCGGCGGTGAAGTTCGACAGCATCACCCTGGATCAGCTCGACACCGTGATCACCACCGGGATCCAGGCCGGGAATCCGCCCGACCTGTCCTGGCTGCCGGTCGAGAAGAGCCTCGAGTACATCCACAACGATGCCCTCGTCAACCTGGAACCGGCGCTCAAGGCGACCAAGGGCTACGACTTCGGTGACCTGATCCCCAGGCTCCAGCAGCACTGGACCGTGGGCGACGCCCTCTACGGCGTGCCGTTCTCCACCGGCGCGCTGGTCATGGCCTACAACAAGGATCTGTACCAGAAGGCCGGCGTCAAGAGCCCGGGCGACCTCATTGCCGAGGGCAACTGGACCTGGGACTCCTTCCGGCAGATCTCCAAAGAACTGCACGACAAGCTGAACGTCACCGGCTACGTGCTCAACGACTTCGAGTACCAGAACTGGACGCGCCTGCTCCCCATCCTGTTCGCCTATGGGGCGTCTCCGTGGAACGATGACGCGACGAAGTGCACGGCGGATAGTCCGGAGTTCGTCAAGGCCATTCAGCTCTACCACGACATGGTGTACACGGATGGATCGGCACCACTGCCTGGCCAGAAGATCGACTTCTGGGGCGGCCAGGCCGGCGCCACGACGGCGTTCCTGGGCAGCATGAGCCAGCTCGCCGATGCCACCTTCGGCTACGACATCGTCCCGACGCCCAGCGGCCCGGCCGGCGACGCGCAGGCACTCGGCCAGGCGTCCATCGTGGTGCTCGCGGCGGGCAAGCACCAGAAGCTGGCCACTGAGTTCGCCGCGTTCCTGACCAACAAGCAGAACGCCGAGACCATGGCAACCCGCTATCCGCCCACCCGGAAGAGCCTGCTCACGGCCAAGATTCTGGCCGGCAACTCGGAGGTGCTCACCGAAGATATGGTGCAGCCTATCGTGGATGCCACCACCAAGACGGGGCGGATCTCCCCGGTCGCGGTGGACGACGCCAAGGTGGCCGACGCGCTGAACCGGGCGCTGGACAAGTACGTGTGGCAGAAGGACGTCACCATGACCGAGGCCATGAAATCCGTTTGTGACGAGATCCAGCCACTACTGAAGTAAATGCACTCGATGAATACCACGACCGGCGAAGTGGCGACCGCATCCCAGGGGATGCGGTCGCCACGGCGCCGCGGCGGCCGTGGCCGATCACCGCGCGATGCGGGCCGCAATCTGTTCGGCTACACGCTGCTGGCGCCCGGAATCCTGGGTTTTGTGGCCGTCGGCGGCACGGCGCTCGTCTGGGTCTTCTGGCTGAGCCTGCATTCGATCAACGCGCTGTCGCAGAAACAGACGTTCGTCGGGCTGGACAACTATGCACGGATCCTGCACGACCCGGACATGCGGACGATCTTTCCCAATACGGCGCTGTTCGTGCTGGTCCTGAGCGTGCTGGGAACGGTCGTCGCCGTCGCTCTCGCCGTCATGTTGAACCAGAAGATCCCTGGGATCAACATCTTCCGCTCGGCCATCTTCATACCTGCGCTGGTGACGATGGTTGCATGGGCGCTGGTGTGGCACTTCATCGTCCAGCCGAAGGGAGCGCTCGACGCGGCGTTCGACATCTTCGGGCTCGGGCCCTACCCATGGCTGCGCGGCGGCCCCTTGACGCTGGTGATCTTCGCAGTGATCCAGATGACCAAGAACGTCGGTGTCAACGTCATCATCATCCTTGCCGCCCTGCAAGCCGTGCCGAACGAGCTGATCGAGGCCGCTCGCATCGACGGAGCGGGTGCCTGGTCCCGATTCCGACATGTCGTCGTTCCACAGATATCCCCGACGATCCTCATGGTGTTCATGCTGATGGTGACGGGCTCGTTCAAGGTGTTCGAGATCGTGCTACTGCTGACGGACGGAGGCCCAGGCATCGAGAGTTCGGTGCTGTCCTTTGCGATCTACCAACAAGCATTCGAGCTCAACGACATCGGCTACGCCAGCGCTCTCGCTGTCATCCTCTTCGTCGCCGTCCTGGCCCTGACCGGCATCATCTGGCAACTGCGAAAGCGATTTGTCTACCATGAGTCTGAGTAGCGGCGGCGCCTCGCGGACCGCGAAACGGAGCGCGAACTACCTTCTCCTGACCGTGGTGTCGCTGTTGTTCGTGGGCCCGATCCTGTGGATGGTCAGCGGATCGCTCAAGTCGATCAACGAGATTCTGCTATACCCACCCACCGTCATCCCCAGCGTGTTCCGATGGGACAATTACGCCAAGATATTCCAACTGCAGCCGTTCCTGCGACAGTTCGGCAACTCCATCGTCGTGATGGCCGCCGTCTGCGTCCTCACGGTGCTGCTCTCGGTTCCGGCCGGCTACGCTCTGGCCAAGGTGCGACCGATCGCGTCCTCACTGCTGTTCATCATCCTGCTGTCCGGCATCTTCCTGCCGCCCGAGGCGACGATCGTTCCGCTGTTCCTGTTCGCCTCCAAGCTGGGCTGGATGAACACGCTGTGGCCGCTGATCGTGTTCACGGCAGTGCTGACGACCACGCCGATAGCCACGTTCATCATGCGACAGGCCTTCCTCACGCTGCCCGCCGAGTTCGGCGAAGCTGCCACCATTGACGGCGCCACTCGGCTACGGACCATGCTGCAGATCTTCCTGCCGCTGGTACGCCCATCGCTGGCGTCGGTGGTGGTGATTTCGTGTTGGTATAGCTGGAACCAGTTCCTCGAGCCGCTGGTGTATATCCGGGACGTCAATCTGCTGACGGTGCCGGTGGCCCTGACACACTTCACCGATCCTTACGGCGGCCCGCTGTGGAACGTGCAGATGGCCGGCACGACCCTGTCGGTGCTGCCCGTGTTGATCGTGTTCCTGTTCGCTCAGAAGCACGTGATCGCCGGTCTGACCGCCGGTGGACTCAAGGCCTGATCCGCCACCGCGGCACCCCGTACGATTCGCCCGACCCAGCCACAGACACCGACAGGTGCGACGGAGATAGCCATGGATGTTGAACGCCTCGCCAAGGACACGCTGACGGCGCTGGAACTCGATGTCGGCGATCGGCTGCGCTTCACCCTGTCCGATGGGCAGGTGCGCACCATCGTGGTTGTGGACGCGAGCGCCGAGGTCGAGAGCCGAGGCCGGGTGTGGGACGGCGAAGACAACGGCATCCTGAAGTACCGGATTGCCTGCGTGCTGGAGATCGACGGGCACCGCGTCGAACTGGTGCGAACGATCCCGTCGCAGCAGAACTTCGCTGCGCCCTACTCGCTGTTCGGGATGCGGCTGTGGCTGGATACCGCAGGCGACCTGTCGCAGTTCCTCGGCGACACGCACGGCGGCACGGACGAGGTGGCCGCGTGCTTCCCGCGCCGAGCGTTGAGAATCGCGCTCTGGGATGCGCGGAACCGGATCTGCCCCGTGCTGCTTCACCCGTGGTGCCCGCTGCCAGCCGGCGGGCTCCGGCCGGAATACTGCTATCGCGGCGAAGACACCTGGATGGGGCCGTTCTGCGGCCGCGAAGCGCACAACGGCCTGGACATCAACCATCCCGCCGGGACGCGCCTCTGGGCGCCGATCTCGATTGACGAGCACGAGATGTTCAACAGCTTCGAACGTGGAGACAACAACAATCGGTGGCGGGGCGTGCACCACTGGGGCAACGGGGCAGACTGGGTGCTGCAGTCTCACCATCTGATCCGGCTGATCGTGCCGCAAGACCGGCCCATCGCCGCGGGCACCGCCTACGCCGAATCGGCCGGTGCGTACATCGACGCCGTCGAACACAGCCACTTTGTGTTTCGCGTGATCGACGAGGGCACCGAAGTGCTGCTGGACCCGTGGCTGCTGTTCTGGCAAATGTATGAGGATCGGAGACTGACTAGCGTCGATCGGCCGTCCACGACCTGAACGGCGGGTAGGTCGAGCGGGAGCACTCCCCCGGCCCACGCCGGCATGATGTCGTCTTGGACGGCGCCGGAGTCCAGGCTGGCCGATAGCGCGTGACGGGCCCCTCGCGGATCGCTACGCGCTCCTGTGGTGGCCGGGCCGATCAGCCGTCGGCCGCGGCGTCGATCCGGTCGTAGTCACTGCGCGATCCGCCGACCACCGGTACATCCATGTCGATCGTCGCCGCCATCCATCTGGCGAACACCAGGTCGCCGCGCTCGACCAACGCCGCGTAGAGCCGCCGACACATCTGTCGCCTGACACCGTCCATCAGCGGCACCTGATAGGTGTTGACCAACTCATCCGGATCGGCATCCAGGTCATACAGCTCGTTGATCGATTCGGGCGAGACCACCAACTTGTGTGTGCGGGTGCGCAGCATGCGTTGTTGGTAGTGGAAGTGATGCCCGTGGAACTCGGCCACCAGATCCGAGCGCCAGTCGGGCACTTCATCGCCACGGACCAATGGCAGCACGCTTCGGCCGTCCACGGCGATCATGGTGTCCACGCCCGCCCAGTCCAGGATCGCCGCGGTGAGGTCCGGCAGGGTGACGAACTCGTCGCGGACCCTCGGCCCCTCGTCGGGCAGCGCGACGATGCACGGGACGCGATAGATATCATCGTACATCGCAGGGCCCTTGTCGTTGAGCCGATGGGATCCGGTGAACTCTCCGTGGTCGGCGGTGAAGAACACCGCCGTCGACGTGGCCAGGCCGAGTTCCTCCAGCACCGCCAGAACCCGCCCGATCTCGTAGTCGATCAGGGCGACATATCCCCAGTACACCGCAATCAGCTTGCGCCACTGATCGCGCGTGAACGAGTCGGAGGCCCAGTAGGTGGAGTAGTTCTGCTGGATCCTCGGCTTTCCCTCGAAGGTCTCGTGGAAGCTGTTGGGGATGCACACATCCGCCGGATCGATGAGATCGAAGTACTCATCCGGAATCAGGTACGGCAGGTGCGGCCCGAAGAAGTGCAGATCGATGCTGAACGGCCGATCCGACCCCGCGTACCGGCGCAGCATCCCGATCGCCTCGTCGGCGAGGAAATGCTCGAAGGTCGCCTCCACCGGCTGCTGCAAGCGGGCGGCGATCAGGTGGCCGCGCCGGCCACCGGGCAACGTGCCGTGCACCCGGTCGGTGATGCGCACCGGCGGCAGATCGTGCTTTTGCAGGTACTCCTGGTACGCCGGATGCAGTACCGGGTTGATGGCGCCCGGGATGTTCAGGCCGTCGAATCCGAAGCTGTCGGGCCCCTGCGCCTCCCCGACATGCCACTTGCCAACATGACCAACGTGGTAGCCGGCGCGCCGCAGTTCGGCGCCGTAGGTGGGCGTGTCCAGCGGCAGTTCGGTGCGATAGCCGATATTCCACTCGGAGTTGGCCAGCAGTCGATGCCGGAATGGCGCCTGGCCGGTCAGCAGGCTCGCCCGCGCGGGGGTGCAGATGGCGGTAGGCGTGAATCCATGGCTGAAGCGCGTGCCCCGCGCAGCCAATGCGTCGAGATTCGGGGTATGCGCGTGCGCGTTTCCGTACGAGCCCAACGTATCGAGACGATGTTGGTCTGTCATCAAGAACAGCACGTTGCGGTGTGCCACATCGACCTCTCTGCCGTGCCTGCTACTGAACCCACGTCGATCCTCAGATCAGATACTGCTGCTGTGCGATGGACGCGATCGCACCGAGCGCACCGCATTCTGGCCCCAACGCGGCGGCCTGCACCCGCGGCGCGGGGTCAGCCGCACGCACCGAGTACTCCCGCAATGTGCGGGCCGCGCTGCGAACCAGCGAGGTGTCCCCGCGGACGAACTGGCCGTCGATGACGAACAGCTCGGGGTCGATCACCGCGCTGATTCCGGCGAGCACGGCACCGATCTGTCGTCCTGCCACGGTCAACAGATCCCTGGCATCGGCGCTGCCGCCGGCGGCGGCCGCCACCAGAGCGGCGGCGTCCCGCACGGCGAGCCCGCGTGCGCCGGCCTGCCGCAGCACTGCCGGTTCGCTCGCGTAGGTTTCCAGGCACCCACGGCTGCCGCAGTAGCAGCGCGGGCCGTCGGCATCGACCGTCACATGCCCGATCTCGCCGGCCGCCCCCCGTCGGCCGGTAAGCAGCGTGCCACCGAGGATGACCCCACCACCGATACCTGCGCCGACGCGCAGGTACACGACGTCGGTGTATCCATTGGCGACCCCCCAGGTCAGCTCGCCGAGGGCCGCGAGTCGGCTGTTGTTGCCGACCGCGATCGGCGCATCGAGCGCCGCGACCAAGGCGGCGGCCTCGACCGGCGTGGCCTCGTCGCTGGGGGGCACTGGCGCCGCCCGGACCTGATCATCCCTGGTCGGTCCCGTCACACCGAGACCAATGCCACGGATGCCAGTCGCTGGTAGCCCTTGAGAGGCAAGGAATTCACTGGCCATGTCGGCAATTGCGGCGGCCCGCGCGGCACGATCACGGTGCTTCGGCAGCGGCACACATGTGGTGCCGACAATGGTGAAGGCACAGTTCGCCACCGCGAACCAGACGTCCCGGCGACCCATGTCGACACCGAGGTAATGCCCGCCGACGGGATTGATCAAAAGGTGCGAGGTAGGTCGCCCCATCGACGATTCGGGCTGGGCGGTCCGCTGTTCGATCACCGCTCCGGCGCCGATGAGCCGGGAGATGATGGCATGCAGGGTGGTGCGGGACAGACCCGTGTCGGCGCCGATCTGCGCGCGCGTCGAACCGCCTGGGGTCGCGATCGCCTTCAGAACCGCAGCTTCATGACGCCACCGCAACCGTGTCAGCGCGGTGCTTCCCTGGGTGGTTGCCCGCCCATTGCGCCCGGCCACCGACACGCGCCTTCCATCTCCCGGAACGAGGAGCTCGTGCCGCCCCGTCATTCGAGCGTAATGGTGGCGGCGGTCTGCGTCGACAGGTGGATCGCCTCGATCACCTCGGTGACGTGCAGACCGTCGGCCAGCGACGGCATCGGCTCGTCATACCCCTGCAGTCGCCGCGCGAACGACTGGACCATCCACGGGGCGGGGCCGTTGACCCGGCCGGCGGTCACCGAACCGAGGGTTCGAGGCATCTCGAAGCGGTCCGTGGCCACGTGCATCATCTGGTCCTGATGGTCGATGAACGCCGCGCCGTCACTGCCGATCACCTCGACCTTGAAGTCCACGATGCTGGGGTAGGAGCGGGGCAGCACCCACCCCGATTCCAGAGTGACGACGCTGCCGTCCGTCAGGGTGAGGATCGCGTGCACCGAGTCCAGGCAGTCGACACCGGCGGACATCAAGATCCCTCGAGTCGCGCGGGCCTGCACGGTGGCCACTCGTCCCCGGCTGAACCACAGCGCGAGGTCGAGTGTGTGCGGCATCAGGAACCAGGCCGGGCTGGATCGTGCCGCCCAGCCGATCATCTCGGTGGGAACCGTGATCACGTCCGAGAGCCGCAGATACTGGCTACTGATCTGGCCGAGTCGGCCGGCGCGAATGTCGGTGTGCAGCGTGCGAAAGGTGTTGGACCACCGGTTCTCGAACGCGACATAGGCCTGCACGCCCGACTCCGACGCCACCGCGACGATCTGCCGAGCATCCGCCGTCGAGGTAGCAAGGGGCTTCTCGATGAGCAGGTCGGCGCCAGCCGCTGCCACGGCCACAATCGGCTCCAGGTGAGCGAAGTCGGGTGTGGCGATCACCACGCCGTCATTGCCGGCGGCGAGGAGCTCCTCGAGCGTGCCGTGCACCGGGAAGCCTTCACCGGCAGCGGCGTCTAGGGCCCGGGCAGAGACGTCCGTCAGCCCCGTGACCTTGACTCCCGGCTGCCCGGCAAGCGCACGGGCGAAAAGCTGTCCGCGAATCCCTGCCCCGACGATACCGATCCGCACGTCACGCGGGCCCTCCGACGCCGTCATCTCGATTCTCCAATCTGCGCATGCAGCTCACGCTTGGTGTTGAGAAACTCTTCGGTCAGGCGCAGCTCGGGCGTACGCGGACGGGGCAGATCGACCCGGTGGATCTCCTTGATGCGGCCGGGCCGCGCGGACATCACCACGATAAAGTCGGAAACGTAGATGGCCTCGTCGAGGTCGTGCGTGACGAATACCACGGTGCGTGGGTTCTGCTCCCACAGGTCCAGCAGGTCGGACTGCATTCGCTCCTTGGTCTGGGCGTCCAGCGCGCCGAAGGGCTCGTCCATCAACAGGATCGCGGGCTCGTTGGCGTAGACCCGGGCGATGTCCACCCGCTTGCGCATGCCGCCGGACAGCTCCTTGGGCATCGCATCCTCGAAACCTCCGAGGCCCACCTGGCGTGCCCACTCGACGGCCTGAGCGCGCGCCGCGTCCTTAGCGACACCCCGGGCGCGCAGGCCGTACATGATGTTCTCCGCCACACTCAACCAGGGGAACACCGCATCCTGCTGAAACACCATGCCGCGGTTGGCGTCGGTGCTACGCACGGCGTTCCCGTCCACCAGCACGTCGCCGACCGTCGGCTCTACCAACCCGGCGAAAATTCGCAGCAGGGTGGACTTGCCGCATCCGGACGTGCCGATCAGGGATACGAAGCTGCCCGCTGGGATCTCCAGGTTGACCGTATCCAGGGCGAGCAGCGGCTCCTTGGCCTTCCCCCGTCGGAAGACCTGGGTGACGTCGCGCGCAACGATGCTGGACGTACTCATCGGTTCACCTCCGACCAGCCGGTGAGCCTGCGCTGAATCACCCGGAAGATGCGGTCCATGCAGAAGGCAAGGAAGCCGATGGTGACGATGACGTACATGACCTGGGTCGTCAGGAAGTACTGACGGCCGCTCTGCAGCAGGAAACCGAGGCCGTTTTGTGCGGCCAGCAGTTCCGCCGCGACCAGCGACGTCCACGCCGCTGCCAGGGCGATGCGCAGGCCGGTGAAGATGTATGGCACCGAGGCGGGCAGTGCCACCGTCCGGAATATGTACAGCCGCGACGCCCCCAACGTCGACGCGGCCTCGATGTACACCCGCGGCACCTCCTTAATACCCGCGATCACGTTGATGATGCAGGTCACGAAGCAGGCGATCACCAGCACCGAGATCCGGCTGAACTCACCAATGCCGAACCAGATCAGCAGCAGCGGGATATAGGCCAGCGGCGGGATCGGGCGCAGCGACTCGACGATCGGGTCGAAGATGGACTCTACGGTGCGGAACCAGCCCATCAGGCTGCCGATCAGGATCGCGGCGGTGGTGCCGATCACATACCCGATCACCACCCTCTGGAGGCTGACTCCGACCGCGCTGAGCAGGGTGCCGCTCGTCAGGCCGTCCCAAAACGAGGCGGCAATGTCCTGGATCGGCGGCAGTACCGCGGCGTTGGTTCCCGGACGGGTGCTGATGAACACATAGAGCCCGAACACCACCAGCATGCTGATGGTGCCCAGCGTTACTCGCCTGGCCCGCAGCCCGCGCTGGGGATCCTTCGGTATCGGAATCCCCGGCGCGGGCACCTGGCCTTCGGACTCCGTGGCGTGTGTCTGCGACATCGTGGTGGCATTCCCGGTCGGTTGGGGCCCACAGGCCGAGCTACTTGACGTTGGCGATCAGATCCGGAACCGCCAGAGATTTGACGTCCGGCATGCTCGGCATCGCGCCGTTGTCCACGAAGAACTGGGCCTGCTTGGCCAGTTGCTCCTCGAACTCGCCGGACGCGACCGTCTTTTGTGCCCGGGCGAGGTCGTACCATCCGTAGGCGTCGACCAGCTGCTTGACCGCGTCGGCGTCCGTTTTCGCCTTGGCGATGTTCGTCTGCCAGTCGACCAGGTCCGAGACCGCCTGTGCTGCCGTGTCTTTACCGGTGACATAGGGAACGATCTTGCCGTAGTAGACGCCCATCAGCGCCTCCAGCGCACTGGCGTTGGCGTCGGCAAACGGCTGCGTGGTGATCATCAGGTCGTAGATCGAAAACACCGTGGGGTTGGGGGCCTTCGCCCAGTCTGCCTGCGAGAACACGACCTTGGCGTCTGACCGCTGCTGCAGGATCGAATACCGGCTGGTCGCCAGCGGCACCACCGCGTTCACCTTCTTGGACAGGAACGCGCCCTGGCCGTCCAGCGGAGTCAGGTTCTGGATCTGCACATCGGACTCGCTCATGCCGTACTTGTTGAGCACGTTCTGTAGGTAGAAGTCGTAAGCCGAGGCGGTCTGTACCGCAACGGTTTTGCCCTTCAGGTCCGTCACGGAGGTGATGTCGGGATCCGTGACGATCGAGAACAGGCCGGCGGCGTCGGCAATCGGACCCATGAACCGGATCGGTGCAGCATTCTTCTGGGCGGCGATCAGCGCCGGCTGCGCCCCCTGCAGGGTGACGTCGATGCTTCCGCCGATCAGCGCGGCGATCTGGGTCGTGCCGTCGCTGAACATCGACAGCTCCACGTTGAGTCCGGCATCCTTGAACCAGCCCTTCTGCACGCCGACGTAGAACAACCCGTAGTCCGCGGCCGACTGGTAGCCGATGCGGACGGTGGTCGTCTTGGCGGGGCTGCTGGTTTCGGCGCCGCCGGTCTCGCCGTTGCCGGTCGAGGGCTGGGCATCCGACGAGGTGCCGCCCGGCGCGGACGAGCTGGACGGTTCGGATCCCGACGAGCAAGCCGCGAGGGAGCCGAGCAGCGCAATTGCCGCGACCGCGGCGAGGCGCTGCGGCCAGCGGCGGGCACGCAGGACGGGGTCATGCTGAGATCGCATCGGGTCTCCATGAGGGTCGTGGTAGCTGGGACAGGCGCCACACCTGCAGCCGGTCAGTCCGTGGTTCTGAGGCCAGAGTCTTCTGTGATGTCGGTACAGCATGGGCGTCTGGGAGACTAATGTCAACACTCGGGACTAACTTTCCCGACCATTCCGGTGCCGCTGTTCGAACTCGGTCGTGAAGCGACCCGCCCCGGGCAGCCATACCTGGCCTAGGCGCTGATGGGCGGCCAACGGTGGAAGCGGCACCTGGAGCGCTTCCGGGCTCAACAACCGTGCGCACAGGCCGATAACGCGGGCCAACTCCGCGTCGACGACGGTGGCCGGTGCGCATCACGAGCGGCGGGCGCGCAGCAAAGGAGCCGAAGGGCGGGTTTCGTCGTCGCTCGCTCGCCGCCCGCACGAGCCGGGGCGGTGGTGCCTGAGGCCGCTGACGTCGCTCGAAATCTGGACGGTTTCGGCGGGGTCTCCGTAGCGGGTCGACGCAGGCCCGGAGGGCTCGCCGCCGGCTGCGGTTACGCAGAGTGCAAGAGGCTACGGTCGTTCGACGCGGGCTTTTGCCGGACAACACGATGAACACCGCCACATAGACCGGCAACAGCGGCCGTCGCTGTACTTGACGGTTCCATCACCAAGTTCCTTGGACAATCCCTCGGCCGAGAACTCGGCGCCAGCGTGTACACAGAGTCGTCTCGAAGAGTGCGTCTTCGCTGCCAATAGGCCGGGTGTATATGGTCGGCGCCTCCGGTTGTGAGTCGGTTGCTACGGCTTCAGGTCCCACGGGTCGAGGCAGGCGACATCGAGCGGTTCGAAGCGGCGCGTGTTTCGCGTGACGACGGTCATCTGCGCGACTTGCGCGATGGCGGCGATGAGTGCGTCGTCGAGGGAAGCCCGTTCCGGGACTCGGTAGGTGGCCAAGATCCGCGCGGCGAGTAGGTCGAACGGCAGCACTCGTCCGGCGAACGCCGGCAGGACCCGGTCTTCGAACCACCGACGCAGAACCTCGCCTTGGCGCGAGTCGGATCGCTCCTTGGCGACGACACCGCGTTCGATCTCGGCGATCGTCGTTGCCGTCACGAACTGGTCGCCGACTGGCACCGACCCTGCCCAGGTCTCGACCTGCGGGTTACGTCCTCGAACTCGGAGAGCAGAGACCACATTGGTGTCCAGCACGTATTGCATCAGCCCGTCACAGATCAGGGGTACGAGCAATCAAGCCGAGCCGTTCAGGTTCGAACTCGATGTCCGCGCCCTCGTCGGTGCCGAGCAGGTCGACGAGGGTAACCGGTTCGCGTTCCAGAGCGTCGGCGAGGATCTCTCGCGCTTCAGCCTCGACGGACCGGCGGTGCTGTTCGGCACGCGCCTTGAGTGCGGCCTTGGTTCCCGCGGGAAGGTTGCGGACCAGGATCTGCTCCACGGCGATCACCTCCGATATCGCCTTCACGATATCATCTGAACTCGCGCGGGTAACAGGCCGAAGTCACGACCGGTGCTGGGGTCGCGAGTGCCTCGACGGGGCGGATGTAGTGGTTGAAAGAGGGTGCCGAGGTCGCAAGCATCGAGTGCCCGGATTGGATCAGTCAGCGGGTGGTCGCCTCGGGCCACTCCGACGAGTTGGCCGCGCGCGTCTTGGTCGGTCTTGGAGCGGCGGACCGTGGGACAACTCCGGTGGGCCTCGGGACATGTCACAGGCGTCGAGAGTGGAGATCTCGTCGGGCGGCAGCGCGGACACGTAACCGAGCAGGATGACGGCGCGATCGCGGACCCGATCGCGCTGGCGGAGTCGATGGCCGAGACGATCCGGGCGAGTGAGGCATCAAGATCGGGTGGAACTGAAAGGCGGGTTCGTCATCGCCACTCTCGCCGCCGCGCACGAGCCGGCGCGGACGGCGTCTGAGGCTGCTGAACCAACCCTCCGCTAAGGAGGGCTCCGTAGGAGTACTCAAATCCCCGAAACTTCTCAGGCCCGGGAAACCAAGGTTTCCCGGGCCTGATCAGTAGCGGGGGCAGGATTTGAACCTGCGACCTCTGGGTTAGTAGCGTACTGCTTCGTCAGCGCAGGTTGTGAGCATGGCCACATGTTGCCACAGTGACTCTCTCAATCCACTTGGTCACCACAGGTCCCGACGAGTCACACCGACACACTCTCAAAGTGTGCGCAAAGTGTTCACTTGTACTTCCCCCGGTTTACCTCCTTCGCCTTGAACGTCGGCTCGTCCCTGGCACGATCGACCGGTGCGATCAAGTCCGCACCGTTGTTGCCGACTGTGTTCACCGCTGTCGATACAGTGTCGTGTCCAGCTCGATACTCGTCGACGACAACAGGGTGTGAAGCTCGGCAGGACCATTGATCGTTGGGTCGAGCCAGGCGTCAATACGCTCTTTAGGTGTACTGACCACGGAGGTTGGGTACGGTAACGACATGTCGACGTGATATACGGAAGACCTCCGAGTGTGGTGTGGAACTGTCGAGGAACCACGCTCACACTCAGAGGCCTTCGTGTCCCACGCCAGTGCCATCCTGACGCCGGCCGGGCGTCTGCGTCTGGCCTGGGTGCGTCTGTCGGCGGCGCAATCGCCACCCGAGGGGGGCGAAGGAAACGTGTGGTGGTAGGCCGTGATCGGGGTCCTCGCCGGCGTGCTGCTCGTCTACGTCGTGCTGTTGGCGATGCTGTGGAGCTATGCTCGCCGGCACCCCGACACCATCACTGCTCGGGATGCGCTGCGGCTATTACCGGACCTGCTCGGGCTCCTGCGGCGCCTCGCTACCGACCCGCAGGTGCCTCGTAGCGTTCGGATCAGAGTGCTGCTGCTGCTGATCTACCTGGCGTCGCCGATCGACCTGATTCCCGACTTCATACCCGTCGTCGGGTTCGCCGACGACGCGGTGATCGTGGCTCTCGTACTGCGATCGGTCGTCCGCCACGCCGGCACCGAAGCACTCAACCGCCACTGGCACGGCACCCCAGCCGGTCTCGCGCTGATCCACCAACTTGCCGGCGTCTCGTGACGGGCAGTCCAATGCCGGCACGGATGACCCTGCTCTGCCCTGGCACCATCACCGCCGCCCCGCCATGCCGAACACGAAAAGGAATTGCACCAGACCCGCTGAACAGCCCACAGCGGACGGCGGCGGGCCTGCGACTTGACGTGACCGAAGCGTCTACGACTTCCGGGTCACCGGTCGTCTCTGGAGGCGCCTGTGGCGCCGTCACCGCCGGGGCGTGCACGGTACCTCAACGGCCCATCATCTGACCCATCGGGTTCAGCGCACCCGAATCGGACAGGACGAACAGCGTGACGGCCAGCACCACCAACACCACCGCGAGCACAGCGAACACCGGCAAGAGGTTGGGCCTGACGGCGGCCACCGCCGGCGCAGGTACGGGACGTGGAAGGTCCCGGACGAGGGTATCGAGTTCGCCGACCGTGCGGGAACCGTAAGTCGTGTCGCAGCGCTGCGAGAACTCGTCCAGCGTCAACCGGCCGGTGCCGACTCCCTCGCGTAGCACCGTCACGACCCGCTCCCGATCCGCGTCCGACGCGCGCATCTCAGGGTTCATGATCTCACCGCCTGGCCATCTGATCGTGCTGCTTCCCACGCTACCTGTGCGCGGTTCGCTGTCGCGGCTCGGAGGTCGGATCCGCCATGTCGTCGCTGCACACCAGCCGCCCGGCCAGCAGGAATGCACCACGTGGCGATGTGGCCCGTCCAGCACTCCATAGGTTGACGCCAGGAGAAGACCCGCGGGCCGCACCGGGCACCAACGGCCCAAAGTGCGACCCCCACCACTCCACCCCCCTAACGACTGGCTGCCGACTTGAGTTGGAACAACCCGGCGGGTGCGCACCAGTGGAGCCATATCTGCTGCCGGCGGCGACGTCGGCCAACCCGAGTGCGCAGGGCTGGGCTGCATCCCGGACGTAGAGTCGTCGACGTGGACAGGGCAGGGAGCACAAGGGCGGTCGACGATTACCTGAAGGTGATCTTCAACCTGGGCGAATGGGGCGTCGGGGACCGGTCGAACGCGGATCTTGCGGCGCGGCTGAGGGTGTCCACATCGTCGGCGTCGGAGATGGTTCGCAAGTTGACGGAGGCGGGACTGGTCGATCACGAGCCGTACGGCGACATCGAGTTGACCACCCAGGGTCGCGGCCGCGCGGTGGAAATGGTTCGCCGACATCGCTTGATCGAGACCTACCTGGTCAAGGCGCTGGGGTATTCGTGGGACGAGGTCCATTCCGAGGCCGAGGTTCTCGAGCATGCGGTCTCTCCGTTGATGGTTGACCGGATGGATGCCGTGTTGGGTCGGCCGTGGCGCGACCCGCACGGTGACCCGATCCCGTCCGCCGACGGTACGGTCCATCAACCCGTCGCGCGTCTGCTGTGTCATCTGCAGCCCGGCGAGCTTGGCTATGTTGCGCGGATCGGCGACGAAGATCCACCCTTGTTGCGCTGGTTTACCGACCGCGGAATCCGCCTGGATCAACGCATTGTCGTGAAGGAGCAGAAGCCCTTCGGTGGCCCGTTGGTCGCGGAATTCACGATTGAGGGGCAGTCAGTTGCGGTCGATCTGGGCCTCCAGGCCGCCGCTGCACTGTGGGTTGTCGAGGAGCGACCGTCGGCAGTCCGTGGCGATCCGCGGGGCTGCCCCTATCCGCGTTGTCGCCACCTGTCCTGAGCAACCAGGGGGCTGCGGCAGTGGCCGTCCCGCTATTCGGTGTACCGAACAGGGATGTTGGGACCGGCGCGTTTGATCCTGCTCCTGCCAGACCTAGCTTCGACCAGGTTCGATGGAATGCCGGATCGGCGCCGTCTCGGCCGTCGTCTGTCAGTGGCTCCATAGGCCACTGACAGCGCCGCCGGACCTGGCGGGCCACCACCGCCGCGCCTGTTGGCGACTTCCGTCGGTAGGAGCTGAGCAACTGGCGGGAGGGGCGCTCGATGCTGCACGTCGCACTGCTGCTCGGCTGCGCCGTCGCCATCTACTTCGCGTGCGAGTGGTTCGTCAACGCGGTCGAATGGCTTGGGGTCCGGCTCAAGATCGGCCACGTCGCGGTTGGGACGATCCTGGCCGCCGCCGGCACCGCGTTGCCGGAAAGCGTGGTCACCTTGGTGGCGGTGCTGTGGGGCGGGGAAAACGGCGATGACATCGGCGTCGGTGCGGCCCTGGGCGGGCCCCTGGTGGTCGGCACCATCGCCTACGCCGTCACGGGCGGCATGCTGCTGGTCTCCCGGCATCGCGCCCACGCTGCCGGTTCGGCAACGCCAGCCGAATCGGTCCGTCCGGGCGGGCCGATGGGAATCGACACTTCCCGCCTCGCCCGAGACCAGACCTGGTTCCTGGCCATCTTCGTGTTCAAGGTGGCGCTCGGGCTGGTGGCTTTCACATTCAAGCCGTGGCTGGGACTGGTGTTCTTCGCCGCCTACGGACTGTACTTCTACCGCGAGATGACCGCCACCGGCGAGCATGCCTCCGACGAGGGGCTGGCGCTGCTGAAATTCCAGCCCCGTCGAACAAGTCCGACGACTCCGGCGGTGGTCGCTCAGACCGTGGTGATGTTGGCGATCATCTTCGCCGCCTCCCAACTATTCGTGACGCAGCTCGAATGGGCCGGCCCGGCGCTCGGCCTATCGCCCATGGTGGTTGCCCTGCTGCTCTCGCCGATCGCGACCGAGTTGCCCGAGATCATGAACGCGATCATCTGGGTGCGCCAGGGCAAGACCCAACTGGCGCTGGCCAACATCTCCGGCGCGATGATGATCCAGGCCACCGTTCCGTCCGGCATCGGTGTGCTGTTCACGCCGTGGCTGTTCGATGCCACCCTGATCGTGGCAGGGATCGCAACCATGGCCTCGGTCGGCTACCTCCTGTGGCTGCTGCGCACCGGACGCCTTACCCCCGGCCGGCTCACGGCCGCCGCCGGGTTCTACGCCGCATTCGCCGCCGCACTGGCGGTCACGATCTAGCCACCCACGATGCCCGTGGCCGCATCAACGACGCCTCCGATCCATCCCCCCATCAGAGCCGCGGCGCCTCAGCTGCCCACTCGAGCGGCACAGCGGCTCGACCTTCCTCGTCGAAACCCGCGGCGGTCCCCGACCGCTGTTGCGCTGAGGTCAGACGCCCGCATCCCGCGCCGAAGCGGCGGCCATCAGCGCGTCACGTAGCTGCTCGACGGTCGGTGCGCCGGCCAGGCCGCCTGGCGTGGAGTAGACACGGCACATAAGCCCGGTCGGTGCACCGGGCACCGCGAATGGGTCGGTGCCGTCGAACAGGAACGTCGGTGAGCCGACGAACTTGCGGCGCTGCGCCTGCCCGTCCGAGTCGATCACCGTCACCGTCACCGGCACGGCCCCCAGGCCGGCCAGCGCTGCTGCCTTCTGCAATGCCTGCCGTGCCGGGTGTTCGTTCGGGCAGTCGGGCACCACGAGTAGCTCAATCACCATCACACGATTCTGCCGCAGGAATCGCGGTAGCGGCATGCGCCGGGCTGACAGGTGTGGCGGTGAAGTCGTCGAGGTTGCGCAGCTCACTCCGCGCGTACGCGGCGGCATGATCGGCAACGTGCCCGGCTCGAGGAAAATCGGAGGTGTCGACCTCGATGACGGCCGAGCCGTGTAGCCGGTGACCGACCCACCGCAGCCGCACGTCCCGGACGGCGGCCACGCCATCGGTGTCCTCAACAGCGCGGCGGACCCGTTCCACGAGGTCGGGATCGATGGCATCCATCAACCGGGCGCCGACCGATCGGACGGTGCCCCACAGCAGGAACAGGATCGAAATCGAAATCAACAGGCCGATGATCGGATCCGCCAGCGGCAGGCCAACCAGGACTCCGATCGCGCCGAGCACGACGGCCAGGGACGTGAACCCGTCGATGCGGGCGTGTATCCCGTCCGCGACCACTGCGGCCGAGCCGATCCTCTGCCCGACCCGGATGCGGTAGATCGCGACCGCCTCGTTACCGGCGAAGCCGATGAACCCGGCGGCCAGCAGCACCCACGGGACGTCGACGGTGCTGGGGTGGATGAATCGGTCGATGGCCTCCCACCCGGCGATGACGGCCGAGAGCGCGACGACGAAAACGATGAACAGGCCCGCCAGGTCCTCGGCCCGGCCGTAGCCGTAGGTGTAGCGGCGGGAGGCGACGCGCCGACCCAGCACGAAGGCGATCCACAACGGCACCGCGGCCAGCGCGTCGGCGAAATTGTGGATCGTGTCGGCCAGCAGCGCCACCGAGTCGGTGACTATCACCAGCACCACCTGGAACACCGTGGTGGCCAGCAGCACCAGCATGCTGATCTTCAGCGCGCGCACCCCGGCCGTGGACGCCTCCATCGCGTCGTCGATCGCATCCGCAGGATCGTGCGAGTGCGGCACGAACAGGCCATACAGGAAACCCTTGATCCCACCGTGCGGATGCGAATGCCCATGGTCATGGCCGTGGCCGTGGCCGTGACCGTGTTCGTGGCCGTCCGGATGCCCGAGCACGTGATCGTGCGCCTGCGCGTGTCCGGCGGCCTGGTGCGGGTGCGGCCCGCTCACCGCTGTTCCTCCGCGGGCGCATGGTGGTGCCGGGGCGGCGTGCCATTCGCTATCGCATGCTCGGCCTGCTTGATGGCGTCCGCGACCAGGTCGCAGGCGTGCTCGTCGACCAGCCGGTAGAACACCCTGGTCCCATCCTGCCGGGTGGTCACCATGCGGGCCAGGCGCAGCTTGGCCAGATGCTGCGACACCGCTGCCGGCGACTTGCAGACCACATCGGCCAGGTGATTCACCGACATCTCGCCCGCGTTGCGCATGGCCAGGATCAGCCGCACCCGGGTCGCGTCGGCCAGCATGGAGAACACCTCGACCGCCAGCTCTACGTACTCGGTGTCCGATCCCAAATCGAGAAGTTGCGTATCTGCGTCCATACGCAGATCATTGCATGCTGCGAACGCGGGCACGCCGATGACCGGGCGGCCCGAACTCACGTCTGCATGATCAGACAAGCGTCGACGGACGTAACCGTGATCGCCCGCTGGGTGCCGCAGGGCGGATGCGGGCGGGTCAGCCGCTGGTGGTGGTGAACTCGCCTGTGTCCGAGAGGGATGTCCAGACCGGCCAGCTGACTGCCCAGTCGAAGATGTCCCCGTCCTTGGGGGACAGTTGCACGCTGGTGCCGGACACCTCGACGGGGTCGCCGTAGATGGCCGAGTTGTAGTAGGCCTTCGCACTCGCCGGCGAGAGGTTGATGCAGCCGTGTGTTACGTTCAGGAACCCTTGATCGGCGACAGTTGTTGGGTTCTCGTGTATGAATTCGCCGTTGTCCGAGATCCGGACGTCCCAGTATTCGGGTATATCGGTGTATCCGTATTTGGGCAGGCTCATCAGGACTTTGGGTTTCTTGTCCATGACGATGTGGATGCCGGATCTGGTGACCAAGTCGGGATTGATGCCGAATCTGCTGTCGGGATCATCGCCCATGCCGTAGGACGCCGGGTAGGTCGCGGTGGTCTTTCCGTCGCGTTGGACGACGATCTTCTCGGATTTGGCATTGGCAATAACGACCTGGTTTCGGCCGATGGTGAAGTCGACGGTGACGTTGTCGCCGCCGTACATACCGTCGGCGAGGCGAAGACCGTACAGGTCGGTTTTGACATGCACCTTGGTGTGCTCGGGCCAGTAATGTTTGGGCCTGAAGTCCAGGGACGGGTACGTATCACCGTCGTGGGTGACCCACGCCCACGCGCCGGTCACGGGGGTCGAGGTGGTGATGGTGACGTGCTTTTCGATGAGCGCCCGGTTAGCGGGTGGCTCGTTGAATCTGATGATGACCGGGGCGGCGACGCCAACCACGGCGTCGTCACCGGGCGAAACTATTGTGGAAATCTCGCTCTTGGGCGCGACCGTGGAGTAGGTGCCGGCGATGCGGACCGACGTGCCGTCGGCCGCCACTGCCGTTCCACGCACCGTATAGGTCTTTCCGTAGCCGAGAGCTTCGGCCAGGCTCCACCTGGTTCGGTCCGAGGAGATGGCACCCTTCACTGTGACCCCCTCGGATGGGTTGGTGAAGGCCAGATTGCGGATCGTACCGCTGGTCACGCGAAAGGTGATCGGTTCGGCCGGCGAAACGCCAGTCGATCCCAGCGGCGGGGAAGCGATGACCTCCGTGTCCGGCGCACGAGTCGGTATAGGCGATGGGGTGGACCGCTCGCTGGACGTGGACAGGTGATTGCCGGCGCTTGCGGTGGGGGGCAGCGAGGCTGTTGCCTCCGCGCCGCCGGGCGAGTGAGCTGACGGGGCGTCGGGTGACACTCCAGAGCCCGACGCCACCGGGCCCGAAGTAATCGCGTGGGACGATGACGCCGCCACATGCGAGCCTGTGATCGGCTGCCGTGCGGTGGTGCTGGCTGGCCGGTCGGTGCCCTCGGTCACTCCACGCGAGGCGGCCGAGCATGCGCTGATCACCGCCAGTAGTGCAAGGAGCGCGGCGGCGGATCTCCCCCTGCGCACCTTCATGTCGCGCACGCACACCTCCCGCCATCTGCTCCGTCCTCGCGTTCAAGCGCACCGCACGGCGCCGCGCTTGCTACTACATCGTATAGTAGGAGTGATGGACGCGCCGCGCACGGAACAACGACCCTCGGTCGCCGAGGCGTTGATCGGACTTCGCCGGTGGCCGGCGCGGAGATGGCTCGCGGTCGCCGGTGCCGCCATCGGGGTGGCCTTGCTGGTCGGCATCCCGACCGGGGTGATTTCGACGCCGTGGTACACACGCATGACGCCGGTGCTGTGGTGGAACTACCCTATTTGGGCGGCAACCGCTGCACTGTCCGGCGTTGCGCTGGCCACCTACGTCCGGACCGGGAATCGCAGCGATTCGCCGCGTGTCGGGATACTCAGCGGGGGCATTTTGTCGACGTTCGCTGTGGGGTGCCCGATTTGCAATAAACTCGTCGTCCTTGCTATTGGGACGTCCGGGGCGTTGAACATCTGGGCCCCGGTCCAGCCGGTGCTCGGCGCCGGGGCGCTGGCCGTGCTGGCATATGCGGTGATTCGTCGGCTGCAGGCGGAGGTCAGTTGCCCCGCGACGCCACGGCAAGCCGCGTAACACGATCGACGTCCGGTGCACTCAAGGACTGCGCGACCGGCGAAGAGCGTGATCACACAGCTCGGCGACCGCCGGTCATCGCGGCGGGCGGTGATGGACGACACCTCATCTCGTCTGGTGAAGCGAGCATCTACCATGGGCAGTTCATTACCTATCGTGGGCGGTTCATTTGAGCGACCACCCGGCCGGCCGGTCGCGAACCAGTGAGGAGCACTGCGTCATGAGGGGGCTGGGTGAACTAGAAGCCGCAGTGATGGATGTTCTCTGGACCTCCGACCAGCCGCTGCTCGTCAGGGCCGTGCTGGAGAAACTCACCCGGCGTAAGCCGCTGGCCTACACCACCGTGATGACGGTGCTGGACAACCTGTATCGAAAAGGTTACGTGCAGCGCGCCAAGAGCGGCCGCGCGTTCCTGTATGAGCCAAGCGTGACCCGCGGCCAGGCCGCCGCGGATGCGATCCGGCAGATCCTGGACGAGACCGCCGACAAGGAAACCGCACTGCTCCTGTTGGCCCGGTCGGTCAGCGAGCCGGAGTCGCAAGCACTGCGTCACGGACTGGACCGCCGCCGGAGGCGACCGTGACACTGGCGCTGGTTTTGATCACGAGTGGGCTGACCCTCGTGGCGTTCGGACACCAGGCGATCCGCCGGGTGTCAGGTTCGGGCACCGATCCGCGTGTCATCATCGTCATGTGGCTGATCGCGCTGGCCGCCGGCCCGGGCATGTTGGCCGCGGGCGTGGCTGTGCTGTTGTTGCCGGATCATGCCGGGCTGGGCGGGCTACTCCGTTCCGCCGGTGGTTGCCTGGTGCACCTGGGTGGTGAGGTCATGCCCACCAGGGAAGAGGCGACCGGCCTGGCCGGTCTGACGGCAATCGTGCTACTGCTCGCGCGGACGGTCGTGGTGGCGGTTCGACTCACCCGCGTGCGGCGCCAACGTTTGGAGCACCACCGATTCCTGGTGGCTTTAGCGACCGCGCCTGATCACCCGCAGGGCGCCACAGTGCGCATGCTTCAGCACAGTCGACCGATCGCGTACAGCGTCGGCGGCGACGGCGGCATGGTGGTCGTCTCCCGTGGCTTGAAGGAAAGCCTCACGCCGGATGCGTTCGCGGCCGCCGTGGAGCATGAACGAGCGCACCTGAAGGGCAAACACCACTGGATGCTTGCATCCGTGGACATTCTCGCCGCGGCCCTCCCCATCGCTCCACTGCTGCGCGAGGCGCCGAAAGACCTGCGGGTCTTAGTGGAGTACGCCGCCGACACCTCGGCGGCCCTGCGCTGGGGCGGATCTGCCGTCAGAAGCGCGCTGTTGGCAGTCGCCGGTTCGAGCGTGCCCGATTGCGCGCTAGGCATGGCCGGCGGAGCGATCAACGACCGGCTGGCACGATTGCAAACCCCGCTTCGGCACCCCTCCCCAATTCGGCGGCACCTGCGCTGTAGCCTGGCCGGCGCCGCGACCGCCCTGGCACCGCTTTTGGCATCTGTCGCGGTCTTCCTCCTCGTGGCCTGCCCGACAGCGTGATACGAGGTATCCGGCGGCTAGGCCCGAGCAGTCGTCGCGTCGTGCATACCGTGACGAGGTGGCCGTGACTGTCGACGACCCGCCGGCGGCCGGTGCGCCTCCCGCGGAGCGTCGCCGGGGTCGTGGGCGACAGTCCGCCGCTCGCCTCGAGCGGTGGCGCCGTCGCCGGCGGGCGCTGCGCGGGTCGGGCGGCCTGCGCATCGTGGTGGTGGCAGCCGGCGGCTTGCTGCTCTACGCCGGATACGCACCATCCACCCGGTGGTGGGCGCCGATCCTGGGTTTCGCGCTGCTGGGCCTCGCGGTGCACGGGCGGGCCTGGAAGGCAGGCGCCGGGCTGGGCCTGGTCTTCGGGGCGCTGCTGTTCTTCCCGCTGTTGAGCTGGACCAATGTCTACGTCGGGAACGTCCCGTGGGTGGGCCTGGCCGGGGCGGAGGCGGTGCTGACGATGCCGGCGGTCGCCCTGATGGGACCGGCGTCCCGGCGGCTGCCGGCCTGGCCGGTGTGGGGAGCCGCTGCTTGGGTGGCGGGGGAGACGCTGCGAGCGGTGTTCCCGTTCGGCGGATTCCCGTGGGGCGGCGTCGCCTTCACCCAGCCCGACGGCCCGCTGTTGCCCCTCGCGGCCGTGCTGGGCGAGGCGGGGCTCGCCCTGGCGGTTCCACTCGCCGGGCTGTCACTGGGGGAGCTGCTGCGCCGCGGCTGGGCCCGCTGGCGGGCGTCGCTGCCGGCCAGGGCTGGAAGGCTCGGCCGACGGTGGGCGATGCGCCGGGCCGGCGGCCTGGTGGGTCGCTGGCTGGTGCTGCCCCGCTACCTGTTCTGGCCGGTGTCGGTGCTGCGACTGGCCTGGCGACACCGACCCGGAGCGGCGCCCCCGAAGGGTCCCGTCACCGCCCGTGGGTGGGTCCGCACGCTGGCCGCCGTCACCCTTCCTGCCCTGCTGCTCCTGCTGCCGTTCCTCGGAGCCCTTGCGTCGCGCCCCGCGGTGCAGACCGGCGCCGGCGCACCCACCAGCCCCATCGCGATCGTGCAGGGCAACGTGCCCGAGCCGGGGCTGGAGTTCAACGCCCGCCGCCGCGCCGTACTGGACATGCACGCCGCCGAGACCGCAACGCTCGCGGCCGCCGTCAAGGCCGGCACCGTCCCGCAGCCCCGGCTGGTGCTCTGGCCGGAGAACTCCTCCGACATCGACCCGTACCGCAACCCGGACGCCGCCGCCGTGATCGACCGGGCAGCCACACAGGTGGGGGTGCCGATCCTGGTCGGCGCCGTGGTGGGCGCGAACCAGCCCGACCGGGTCTACAACATGGGCATCGTGTGGGACCCCGTCACCGGCCCGGGTGCCACCTACACCAAGCGGCACCCCGTTCCATTCGCCGAATACATGCCGTGGCGCAGCTTCTTCCGGATCTTCTCCGACAAGGTCGACCTGATCCAGTCGGAGTTCCTGCCCGGTCACCGTCCCGGGAACCTGACCATCGCCGGGGTGCCGGTCGGCGACGTGATCTGCTTCGAGATCGTCGAGGACGACCTGGTGCGTGACGTCGTCACCGGAGGCGCGCAGGTGCTGGTAGTGCAGACCAACAACGCGACCTTCGGCTACACCGACGAGACCTTCCAGCAGCAGGCGATGAGCAGGGTGCGCGCGGTGGAGTACGGCCGGGAGGTGCTGATCGCGGCCACCAGCGGCGTGTCGGCAGTGATCCGGCCGGATGGGTCGGTGGCCTCGTCGGTGCCGCTGTTTCGCCCGGGCTTTCTGGTGCCACAGGTCCCGCTGATCACGGCGACCACTCCCGGTACCGTGCTGGGAGCGCCGCTGCTGTGGGTGCTGACGGCCGCGACACCGGTCGCGCTGGCCGGGGCGCTGCTGCTGGATCGGCGCCGGAGGAGGGCGGCATCGCAAGGGTTCCGCCGGTGAGTGACGGCGAGCACGACCATCCGCCGACGACCCGTATCCGCCCCATCACGGCGCTCCAGGCACCTTCAACGCACCAGTGGTCCGACCCACCCTCCAACCAACCCGCCGCCCGCCGCGTGAAGCCCTTTCATCCGCGTGATACCCGCTCCCGCACCGTAGACCGGCCGACGTGGGGACGGGAAGTGCACGCCGACCGATCTACGGCTGGCCGCCCAGATCACGCGATCGGCCGGCTCGAACGGGCCCGCACCCTCACTGTTGGACGGGGCGCTGCACAATCCGAGTTCTTGCCGCGCCGCGCACAGCTACTTGAGCCGCACAGGATCCCGAACCTGATTCTACTAGGTGTCATAGTTGACAAGAGCCCGTGTCTGTATCGTAACCTGTTCGAGACCTTCCACTCACGTCCCAAACAGGGCCGGGAAGGCAAGCGCCGAGTTGACTCCACCTGGAGTTGGACCGGGACCCGCGTGCCTGGGGGTGAATCCGCGAAGGATGCTGATGATGCACCCTGCGGTAGGGACTTCCTCCCGTCCCAAACCCGTCAGCTAACCCGGTAGGCGCACCACGGAAGAAGGGTTTACCTTTCGGTGCCGAGATCTGCGTACCGCCGCAGTTCCCATCCCCTACTGGTTGTCACGGTGCTCGTCGGGCTGCTATTCGGAATGCTCGCCCCCGGAGCCGCCCAGGCCGAGCCGTCATCACCCGGCCCCTCCGGTACCACCCGGCCGTTGACGGCGGACGACGCCAAACAGGCATGGCTGGACAGTTCGGAGCGAGCGGCTCTGATGAATGATCAGGTGCTCCAGGCGCAAGAACGCGAGCAGAAGGCCCGCGCGGACGCGGAGAGGGCAGCGCGAGAGGTCGGAAGGGCGGATTCAGCCGCGGTCACGACGGACCAAGCCGCCACGCGGGCAGCCCGCGCTGCCGTCGCCCTCCAAATGCAGGCGCAGGACTTCGTCGGCGCGACCTTCCGCGGCGCGCGGCTGAGCAAGATGGCGGCGCTGCTGACTTCCGCCTCGCCAGACGACTTCCTCGATCAGGCCATGATGCTCGACCAGGTCGCCGCCAACGTACGGTCGAAACTGGAGACCGCGGCAGCAGCCAGAAAGCATGCCCGCGACGCAGCGCAGCTCGCGTCGAACGCGGTCGCCGCCGCACGCGACGCCAAGACGACAGCCGATGCTGCGGTCGCAGACGCAGCGCGCGCGACCGCAGCGGTGAGCCAGCGGCAGGCCGCGCTGCGTGCCGAGGTCGCGAAGTATCGCGACCTGACCGAGCGGCTCACCGAGAAGGAGCGGCAGGAAGCAATGGCGGCCCAACAGCTTGCCTTTGAACGCCAAGCCCTACAGCGGGCCGCTGCAGCGACCACCGTCCGAGCTGAGCCGGGGCGCGCCAACAGCGCACCGTCCGAGCCTGCCGCCTCCCGCCCGACGCAGGACGTTCCAGCGGCTCCGGCCGCGAGCGCCGTTGCCCAGGCCGCCGTTGAGGCGGCCCTGTCGAAGCTCGGTTCGCGGTATGTGTGGGGAGCAGCCGGTCCCAACCAGTTCGACTGCTCCGGACTGACCTCGTGGGCCTGGGCGCAGGCCGGCGTGACGATCCCGCGCACCTCGCGGGCGCAGTCCGGGCTGACTCCGGTCCCGTTGGATCAACTCCGCCCAGGGGACCTGGTCACGTACTACTCGCCGGTCAGCCACGTCGCCATGTACATCGGCAACGGGAAGGTCGTGCAGGCATCCACCGAAACCAAACCCGTGTACGTGGGCAGCCTGTACGGCGCCGGCCCGAACCCGACCGGCCATCGCGTGGGAGCCTGACCACGCCGCCTTCTCCTCTCGCCCCTGGGTGTCACCTCACCAGGGGCCTTCACTCCATCGGCTACTATTCTCGATAGTTGCTCGAGGGAACACTTGGTGAGGAGGCGTATCTATGCCGCAGGCTTCGCATGGTGCGCGGTGGATCGCCTGGTGCAGTTTGCTGCTGGTGGCGCTCGTCTCATGTTCAGCAGGCCCCGCGGTATCCTCACCGGTGGTCACCGCGACCGTGACGACCGTGGTCCCACGGCCATCGAATCCTGCAGCGGGTTCGACCAGCTCGAAGCCTGCGGCCCCGGAAACGGCGAGCCCGGCACCGACGCCTACATCGACTACCGAAAGCTCGCTGACCGCGGTCCCCTCCCAGCCATCGACGGCCAGCAGCACAAGATCGCCCGAGCCGGTCATCACCATGAACCCGGCCGATGACTCGACCGGATTCTCACCGATCGAGCCGGTGGTGATCCGGGCGAAGACCGGGACGCTCGATTCGGTCGTGCTGCGCAACCCGGAGGGCGAGGCGGTGGACGGGAAGCTGTCCGCGGATGGGACCAAATGGGAGACCACCGAGCCGCTGGGCTACAACAGGCGATACACCGCCACCGCGACCGCCGTCTCGAAAACCGGGGAATTCACGCTGGCCTCCTCGTTCACGACGCTCAAGCCGGATGTGACCGTCTTTCCGTCGTTCTATCCCCCGCCATCGACGAAGGTCGTCGGCGTGGGCCAGCCCATGGTGGTGATTTTCGACAAGGCACCCAAGGACCGTGCCGCCGCCGAGAGGGCACTGTCGGTGACGGCCGAGCCGGCAACGGAGGGGGCCTGGTACTGGTGGGACGACCGAACGCTGCATTGGCGCCCCAAGGACTACTGGAAGCCCGGAACGAAGGTCACGGTGACGGCCAAGATCTACGGCGTGAAGCTCGGTTCCGGCATGTACGGCGAGACGGACCGCACCCTGCACGTCACGATCGGCTCATCCAAAATCGCGGTGATCGACAACAAGACCAAGCAGATGAACGTCTACATCAACGGCAAGAAGGTCCGGACGGTCCCGGTCAGCCTCGGGATGGACAAGACGGTCACCGTCAACGGCAAGGAAATCTCCTTCGTCACGCCCAGCGGAACCTACGTCGCCCAGGAAAAGTACAAGGTCAAGCAGATGAGTTCGGCCAGCTACGGCCTGCCGGTGGACTACGACCTGGGCTACGACTCCAAGATTCCGCTGGCCATCCGGCTGTCCTACAGCGGCATCTTCATCCACTCGGCGCCGTGGTCGGTCAAGGATCAGGGAGTTCGGAACGTCTCACACGGTTGCATCAACATCAACCCTACCGACGGCAAGTGGTTCTACAACACCTTCGGCTACGGTGACATCGTCACCGTCAAGGGCACCAGCACCAAACTCGGGTCCCACGACGGGTTCGGCGACTGGAACATCCCCTGGGAGCAATGGCTGCAGGGGAGCGCCCTGACGTGACCGACCGCCGGCAGCCCCGCCGGGATCTCCCCGCTCGCCGACGGCCACGCACCGCCGCAGCCCGCCCGATCCAACTCCTCGCACTGGCCGCGGCTCTCACGCTCGCCGTCGGCGCGTGTTCCTCCACCGGTGGCTCGGCGGGCTCGTTCCAGTTCTCCTCCCCGGGTAACAACGACGAGATCTCCTACCCGCCGGCCCAACGCGGCACCATCACCGACCTGTCGGGGCCGGACCTGACCGGCACCGGGACGATCCGGCTGTCCGATTACGCCGGCAAGGTGGTGGTGCTGAACTTCTGGGGCTCGTGGTGCCCGCCGTGCCGCGCCGAGGCACCCGAGTTGAACGCCGCAGCCAGAGCGCTCAAACCGTCGGGTGTGCAGTTCCTGGGCATTGACATCCGGGATTCCCAGCAGGCCGGCAGTGACTTTCACCGGTCGCTGGACACGCCGTACCCGTCGATCTTCGACCCGACCATGCGAACCCTACTGTCGCTGCGCGGATTTCCGACCGCATCCATCCCGTCAACGATCGTGCTAGACCGGCGCCACCGCGTGGCGCACATCTGGCTGCGGCCAGTGACCAAGACGCAGCTGCTGGCCGTCATCACCCCGATCGCAGCCGAAGGGAACGCCCAGTGACCTGGCCGGGAGCGGTTGCCGTGTCCGGCATTACCGACACGGTGTTGTCGGGCCCGTTCGTGCTGGCCGCCGGGCTGGCCGTCGCCGCGGGCGCGGTGTCGTTCGCCTCGCCCTGTGTGATTCCGCTGGTTCCGGGCTATCTCGCCTACATCACGGGGCTGGTCGGAGCCGACGGCACACCATCCGGACGGGTTGGCACGGCGATCCGCAGCCGGGCGGTGGTCGGCACCTTGCTGTTCGTGGTCGGCTTCACCGTGGTCTTCGTCGCCGAGACCGTGCTGGTACTCGGTTTGGCCCGCGGCCTGCTGGCAAACCAAGACCTGCTGACTCGGATCGGGGGCGGCATCACGATCCTGATGGGTCTGGTGATGGCCGGAGCCGTTCCATTCCTCCGTCGTGAATACCGACTTCACCTGCGGCCGCGGGGCCGGGTGCTGGGCGCACCCCTGCTGGGCGCGGCCTTCGGCACCGGGTGGGTGGTGTGCGTCGGCCCCACCCTGGCCGGGGTGATCTCGCTGTCTTACGCCACGGACTGGGGCGCGTCGGCTTGGCGCGGCCTGGCGCTGGTGCTGTTCTACTGCGCGGGCCTGGGGATCCCGTTCGTCCTCATCGCGGCCGGTTTCGGCTGGGCCACCTCGACGTTGGCGTTCCTGCGACGGCACACCAGGGGAATCCAGCTGGCCGGCGCGGCCGGCATGATCGTGGTCGGGCTGCTGATGGTGACCGGTATTTGGGGCCAGTTCATCGCGTACCTGCGGGTCACCGCGCCCACCTCCGGGACGGTGTTATAAATGCCGCCCCGCGATTCGATCGCCGCACGCAACGACGAGGATCTGCTCCAATCCCACCCTGCCCGCAACGGCCCGCGTGGCGCCCTCGCCAGAGGTCTGGCGGTGCTGCGGAACGTGTGGCGGCGCCTGACGAGCATGCGCACCGCACTGATACTGCTGTTCCTGCTGGCGCTGGCGTCACTACCCGGGGCGCTGCTGCCGCAATGGTCGACCAACAGGCCCAAGACCGCCCAGTACATCCTCGACCACCCCACGATCGGGCCCTGGCTGAACCGCCTGGGCTTTTTCAACGTGTTCTCAGCCCCCTGGTTCGCCGCCGTGTACTTGCTGCTGTTCATCTCGCTGGTCGGCTGCCTGACGCCGCGCAGCTGGGAGCTGCTGCGGCAGATCCGCACCGGCCCGCCCGCATCAGCCCCCCGCAACCTGTCCCGTCTGCCGCACCACGCCACCGTCACCATCACCGGCGACGCCACAGCGGCCGGGCGGCAGGTGGCGGATCGGCTGCGGCACGCCGGTGTCGGCGGGTGGCGCACCGCCACCCGCACGGAACCCGACGGGGCGGTCGTGGTGGCCGCCGAGAAGGGTTACCTGCGCGACGTCGGCAACCTGGTCTTTCATTTCTCGCTGGTGGGCCTGCTGCTGTCGGTGGCCGTGGGCGGAATGTTCGGCTACGAGGGCACCGTGCTGGTCACGGAAGGCGACGGGTTCTGCGCGTCCTCGCCGATCGCGTACGACGACTTCCGGCCCGGCCCACTGGTGAACCCCACCACCATGACACCGTTCTGCGTGGACGTGGACGCCTTCCACGCCGCCTACACCCCGCAGGGGCAGGCCACGACGTTCCGGGCCGACATCCGCTTCCAAACAGGCGGGGACCTGGGCACCGACACCTGGCGGCGCCGCGCTCTTGAGGTCAACGACCCGCTGCGGTTTTCCGGCGACCGGCTCTACCTGCTGGGGCACGGCTACACACCGACCTTCCGCATCACCTACCCCGACGGCCAAGTTCGCAGCTACCAGCAGCCATTCGCCCCCGAAGACTCGATGTTCACCTCCCAAGGCGCCATCAAGGTCACCGACCCACCCGGCTACTCGGCCGCCGATCTGCGGAAGAATCAGCTGGCCATCGTCGGGATCTTCGCACCGACCGCGGTCGTGCGCGGTGGCATCATGTCCTCCGGATTTCCCTCGCTGCTCAGTCCGGGGGTCGCGGTCGACGTATACCGAGGAGATCTAGGCATGGCAAGCGGGATACCGCAGTCGGTGTTCGCCATCGACACCGCGCAGGTGGCCAACGGCTTGCTGGTCAAGAAGGCCCACGCCAACCTGTCACCGGGCCAGTCCGTCACTCTCGACGACGGGACGAAAATTACCTTCACCGGCGCCAAACAATTCGTCTCGCTGCAGACCTCCTACGACCCCGCCCAGGACTGGGCATTGGTATCGGTGATCGCGCTGATCGCCGGGCTGATGGCGTCGCTGCTGATCAAGCGGCGGCGGGTCTGGTTCCGGATCCGGCCGGACGCTGCACCATTCGGAACGGCCGCACCCGCCCGCCACGGCCTGTGCATCGAAATCGGTGGGCTGGCGCGCACGGACCAAGCCGGGTATGGCCGGGAGTTCGCCTCGCTGGTCGCCCTGGCCCCGGGCACGGAATCAACTGCCGCCGGCACCGTGCCGGCAGAAACCGTTGAAAGGTAACAGAAGTGGCCGACGTCGAATCTGTCGCAGTGGTATGGCAATTGGCATCACGGATATCAGACCTGACCTTCGAAGGGGCCCTCGCCGGCTACGTGATGGCGCTGGCATGCCACGCCGTGGAGTTCGCGTCGCGCCGCGCCACCAGCACCGCCAGAGCGACCGCTGCTGTGCCCGCAGACGGCAGCGCTGTCGCGCTGCTCACCCGGGACGGCGACGATCCGGCCGAAACGGGGGGAAGCGGCGAGGGTTCTGCATCATTGACAGATCGCCCGGGTTGGGGTGAAAGGTTCGGCAGGGCAGCAGTTCTGGTCGCCGGGGTCGGGTTCACGATGAACGTGCTGTCGCTGATCACCCGGGGCATGGCCGCACATCGGGCGCCCTGGGGAAACATGTACGAGATCGTCTCGCTCATCTGCGCCGTCGCCGCCGGAGCGTGGCTCGTGGCGGTCAACCGGACGAAGGTTCGGCGCATCGGACTGTTCGTGATGTTCCCGATCGCCGTGTTGAGCTTCGTCGGCGGCACCGTCCTGTACACCCCGGCGGGAAGTCTGGTTCCCGCGCTGCAGTCCTACTGGCTGGTCATTCACGTGCTGGCGGTGGCGATCTCCTCGGGAATGCTGATGCTCTCCGGCGTGGCCTCGGCGATGTACATCGTCCGCACACGACGCGACCGACGCCGCGACGGTCACACAGACTCGCGGTCGGTGCTGGACCGGCTCCCATCGCCGGACATCCTGGATAAGGTTGCCTACCGCACGGCGATCATCGCGTTCCCGCTGTTCACATTCGCTGTGGTGGCCGGTGCACTGTGGGCAGAGGCCGCGTGGGGCCGTTACTGGGGCTGGGATCCCAAGGAGACGACCGCTCTGATCACCTGGATCCTCTACGCCGGCTATCTGCATGCCCGCGCGACCAGCGGCTGGCGCGGCAGCCGGGCGGCGTGGATCTCCATCCTCGGGTTCGCGTCGATCATGTTCAACCTGTTCGTCGTCAATATGGTCGTCTCCGGCCTGCACTCCTACGCGGGCCTGAACTGACCGTCATTGCCCTCGTCGGCACACTCTTGCAGCGAACATCCGGGCCGACGGTGCTATCCGCGAGGAGGTGGTACGCATGCGCTCGGGCCATACGATCGGCGAGGGACTGCGCGGACTGCGACGGAACGTCACCATGACCATCGCGATGGTGCTGACGACCGCTATCTCGCTGACCCTGCTGGGCGCGGGCCTGATCGTGGCCCGGATGACCGACCAGATGCGCCAGATCTACGGCGAGAAGGTCGAGGTGACCATCTATCTGACCGTGGACCAGTCCAAGCAGGACCCGAACTGCCACAACCAGATCTGCCAGAACCTCGCCGACGCACTGAGCAAGGACGACGATATCGCCAGCTACCGGTACGTCAGCCAGGCGGCCGCATGGCGCCAGTACCAGCAAATGTTCGCGAGCCAGCCGGAGATGCTAGCCATCGGATCGGAAAACGCGCTGAACGCCTCCTGGCAGGTCAAGCTGAAGGATCCCCAGCGGTACAAGGTGATTCAGGCCCGCTACGCCCACGCACCCGGCGTGGAGTCCGTCACCGACCAGAGCCAGGTACTGGACCGGCTGTTCACCGTGCTCAACGGCATCCGCAACGCCACCATCATCGTGGCCCTGATCCAGGCCCTGGCGTCGCTGCTGCTGATATCCAACATGGTGCAGATCGCCGCGTTCACCCGGCGCACCGAGACCTCCATCATGCGCCTGGTCGGGGCGTCCCGATGGCGAACACAGATGCCGTTCATCATCGAGGCGGTGGTCGCCGCGGCCATCGGGGCGGCCGTGGCCATCGGCGGCCTGATCGGTATGAAGTTCCTGTTCGTGGACAAGACACTCGGCTCGGTGATGCGCGCCGGTATCCTGCCACCGATCGACGTTCAGGCCCTGGTGTGGGTGGCGCCGTGGCTCGCCGGTGCCGCCGTCGGCCTGGCCGCGCTGAGCTCCTACATCACCCTGCGGCTGTACGTACGGCTCTAGCCGCATCCTCGCGGCTACTACTAACTCGCGTAGTATTCAGTTGTACTATGACGTTTAGTAGTAGCACCGACGGCTGGAAGCGGGGACTTCACCATGCCCAAGAGCCGAGGACGCGCGAACGCCAAGCGGCGCCCGAAGCCGTCATCGTCGCCGCGGCCAGCGCCCGTCGCCCGACCGGCCATGCAGGACTCGGCGACCCTGCTGCTCGCCGCGGTGAAAGCTCGTACCACCGCCGAGGTGAGTTCGCCAAGCCGGCGAGCCGCTCAGCAGGGCACCATCACTGCAGGCTCCGCCGCCGCGGTTGCGGGCAAAACCGCACCAGGTCCACCGCGGACAGATCAGCACTCCCTTCCCGCAGGCTCATCCCTCCAGATCGCGTCGTTTGCGTGCGAACCGCTCAAGGACGCGACGCCGCAGAGCCTGGGCGTGACGTACTGGTTCGACGCGGCGCCCAGCGGCAAGCCCTACCCAGTGAGCGTCCGCCTGGTAGGCAGGTGGCTCGGCCGCCCAGAACCCTCCGTCGACGCGTCCGCAGCGGACCCGGTCGGTAGCACCAGTTTCGATATCGTGCGGACGGTGGAAGGCATCGTGCCGGGATCGGGGCGCACCTGCATCACCGTCCGGATACCGGCGCTGGCACCGGGCGAGTGGGAGGTAAGCGCCTCCGCTCCCGACGGCCGCACACCAGAGGCCTCGACAACCTCCGAGCCAGTCGCGCCGTCCACGGCGGTAACGGCACGGGCGCCGAGCACCTACGGTCCCGTCGTCAACGTGCTCGCGCCCGGGGCCCGGTTGGGGGCGTGGCCCGCACTTGTCGCATCTGGCGCCATGGTCGCTCTGCTCACGCAATGGTTCCTGGCCGCCCGGTCCGGACTGTCGCCGCTGCCGGTCCTGGTCATCTCGCTCGTCGCGTGCCTGGTCGGATTGATCGGCGCCAAGGCGTACTACCTGATCACCCACCGGGCCGAGAAGCCTCCCCTGCTGACCGCCGGAATGTGCATCCAGGGCTTCGTGATCTCGGCGATCGTCATCATCGCCCTCGGAACTGTCATTGCCCACATACCGCTCGGTGCCGTGCTGGACGCGAGCGTCCCCGGCCTGCTGTTCGGGATGGCCATCGGCCGGCTGGGATGTTTTTTCGGCGGGTGCTGCGCCGGTCGACCGTCGGCTGCTCGCTGGGCGATGTGGTCATCGGACCGAACCATGGGAACCCGCCGGCTGCCGGTGCAGCTCGTCGAGTCCTCCATGTCCGCCCTCATCGGCATCGCCGCATTCGTTGCCCTCATCGGGCACCAGACCAACTGGGGCGGCGCAGTGTTCCTTGCCGCCATCGCGGCCAACACGCTGGGCAGGCAGATCCTGTTCCCGATGCGCTCCACCCCGCGTGCAACGGTGCACGGCAGGACGGCGACACTGGTTGGGTCCGTGGTGGCGCTCATAGCTGGTGTCACGCTGGCAATGGCGTGACTTGCCGGCGACCTTCTTGGGCCGCACCGGTGTCGCCGACGCAGTGAAACATTGGCGCCTGCTTCCGCCAGGTCGATGGCCTCTGGCCCGGCCAGCGCTTAGCTCTCGCCCAGGTTCGCTGGGCAGCGCAGCTTGCGCTGGAACTGCGATCGGGGCATCTGCGCCGCTGGCATTTCCCAATCGGCTCTTGCGAATCGGCCAATGCTGCAATCTGATATTCTGACCGCTACGGCGAAGCGCCTGGTAGTGCTTGATCCGCATCAACTTTCCTCGCACTGGCCGGCCGACTGACAGCCTCGCAGCAATGGGCCGCCGTGATGTCACGTTCCGACGTTCAAGGAGTTCACAGTGCGACGAGTCGCGGCATTGGTGGGCGTCGTTGCCACATTGGGTGCGTTGACGGCTTGCGGCGGCGCGCCGGGCGACGATAGCGCTAGCGGCACGAACCCCGGCTCGGTCCCTCCTGGAATGCACATCCACGCGATCGCCCGCGATCCGGCCAGCGGAGCACTCCTGCTGGCGACCCACGATGGGCTGTACGTTTCCAGCGACGGTCCGATCGCCAGGGTGGGGCCTGCGATCGACCTCATGGGATTCACAGTCGCCGGGCCTGGACACTTCTACGCATCGGGCCACCCGTCTTCCGGCACGAACCTACCCCAACCGGTTGGGTTGATCGAAAGTCGTGACGGCGGGCGAACCTGGAGTACCACTTCACGTGGCGGCAAGTCAGATTTCCATGCGCTGACCTACAGTGCCGGAGGAATCGTAGCATTCGACGGGCTACTGCGGACTTCGGAAGACGGGCGCCGATGGCGTATCGGAGAATTGCCATCGGCGCCCAGCTGGCTGGCCGGATCGCTCGACCACGTCATAGTGCTCGCCACAACCGCTCAGGGCCTATTGCGCTCGACGGACGCGGGCGCCACATGGCGGCCAGTGTCCGACCCCCCTTCGTTGGTACTGGTCGATTGGGCTGCTAGAGGCCAAGTGGTCGGGATCGATGCAGGCGGTGAGCTTCACGTCAGCGGCGACGCGGGAATGACCTGGCAGGCAACAGATTTGAGCACGGAAGGTGCCACCGCTTTGGCGTCGTCCGGATCACAGGATGATCTTGAGATCCTCGTTGCGACCGAGCGGGGCGTCCTCGTCTCCCGATCCCTCGCGCCGTTCGTCCCCGCAATACTAGCGACGGGCCGTTGACGGGAGGGTCGCCAGGTCGACGCCGTATGAGATGTATAGCCTGGCGCTGAATCCCGGTGCGATACCCGGCAAGGGGCCACCGGCGTAGCGCCAACTTCACCCAAAATCGCGGCTCGCCTCTCCGCGGAGCGCCCGCTCCCCATGGGCCGAGAACATTTTCGTATGAGGTGGTCATCGGGGAGTCGAGTCTGCAGACTGTCAGGCACTGGCCAGTGGCTGATCTTGTGGCCGTGGCCGTGGCCGTCGTCGGCGTTGCCGCCGGAGGCTGATGCCAGTGGTCGTCGAGACGCACTTCACCGGTTCGCAAGTCCAACCCACAATGTTGTGACGGGAATCGTCGCGTATCACGTACCAGGGCGGGTGGCGCCGATGTACCCGGACCAACGCATCGCAGAGATCTTCACGTACGTGCCCGACTGCTGTGCCTCCACTATCTGACCACCCCCCATGTAGATGGCGACGTGATGGATGGTGCTGGGGTCGGAGGTGTTGTTGGCGTAGAACACCAGGTCGCCGGGCTGCAGGTTGGACGCCGACACGTGTTGGCCGGAGAAGTACTGGTAGGCCGAGTAGTGCGGCAGGTACACCCCAACCTGTCCCCAGGCGTACAGCGTCAGGCCCGAACAGTCGAAACCAATCTTGTTGTAGTCACCATAGGAGTCGGCGACTCCATAGTCCCTGATGCCCCGCGATGGGCCGGACACGGTGCCCCCGCCCCACGCGTACGTGGTGCCCACCCACGCGAGAGCGGCCTGTACGACCCGCTGTCCCCGGCTGAGATTGGACGCCGGCACCGGCGAGACGGAATCCGAACCCGACGTTCCCGATGACGTTCCGGACGAGGAGCCGGAATCCGAACCCGACGATCCTGACGACGGCCCGGGCGAACTGTCGTTGTGTTGCTCTGCCCTCTCGGCCGCAGCCTTGCGGGCGGCGGCCTCGGCTGCAGCCTTGCGGGCGGCTGCCTCCTGGGCTCGCTTGATGGCAGCCTGACGCTCCCTCTCCTTGCGGATCTTCTCTTGAAGGATCTTGGCCTGCTTGGCCTTCTCCGCCCCGACCGCCTTGGCCTTGCGCGCTTGCGCGGCGGCAACCGCCTGCTCGGCCTGTTGCTGCTCCAGGCGTGCCTGCCGAGCCTGTTCGGCCTGCAGCGCGGCCTGCTGCGCCAGGCGCTCTTGCTCGGCCTGCTGAGCCTTGACCCACGCGTTGTACTGGGCGCGTTGCCCCTTCAGATCCGCGACCTTGTTTAACGCGAACTGGTACGCCGCCTGCTGCTCGTTGAGTTGCTTATCCAGGGCGGCCAACTGTTGTTGGCCCAGGGCGAATGACCGCTCAGCGTCCGCCTGGGCGGCGTCGGCGGCCTTCTTGGCCTGCACCGCCTTGACCTTGGCGGACTTCGCCGCGTCGAGCGCGGCCTTGGCCTTGGAGTCCAGGTTCGCCTTGGACGTCCGAGCGGATTCCAGGGTGACGATCACGCCGAGCTGACTGCCCGAAATCTGATCGATCATTTGCTGGCGGGCCAGCAACTGGCCCATCGACGACGAATCCAGCAGCGCTGTCATGGATCCGAGCACCGAACCCTGCCGATAGGAGGCTGCCGCGAACTCAGCGGCATCCTGCTTGGCGGTATCGATTGCGGTATCTGCCCGGCTGGCCTGCCGCTCGGCGTCCTTGGCGGCCCGTTCGGCGTCGACCGCGTCCGCCTGTGCGACGTCCAGGTCGACCCTGGCCTTCATCGCCAGTTCGGCCTTGAGTTCCATCGCATTCTGCATCTGCTGGATCTTGGCTTGCGTGTTGGCCACCACGCCGGATAGCCGGCCGACCTCGGCAGAAGTCTGCTTCGCCTGGTCCTGGCTGGCCTGGATCTGCCCATCCGACGGATTCGGTGGCGGCGGCGGAAGCGCTCCCGCTGGGAGCGCCGTGGAGATCCAAACCGCTCCGGCGAGCGTCATCGACATCGCTATGGTCAAAATCCGGCGCCCCTGCCGGGCGCGTCGACCTACCGTCACGAATTCCTCCCCAACACGGCCCTGGAGCCTCGACGCAGCCGATGTCAAGACGACACGCCAAAGAACACCCTGCCACTTTCTTACCGCCTGCGCCATAGGCAACAGCAACCACTTCCGTACCATACTGCGCATAACGGTCATGGTGGCCATTCTGCGATCATCGCCATCCGCGACATCCCCGGTCTACCGGCAGGGAATTCTTGAGCGACCAATCGATCGCGGTACGAGAACTCCGAGGAGCTGATGGCCCCCCACCAGACGAACAATGACTGCGCACAGCCGTTAGGAGTTCTCCCACCGTCGCCTTTCAGATTTGGTAGTCCAGGCGGGTCATCATGCCGGCGTCCATGTGATAGCCGTTGTGGCAGTGCAGCATCCAGTCGCCAGGATTATCGGCTTGCAGGTCGACTGCGACCGACTTCATCGGCAGGACGATGACCGTGTCCTTGCGAGGCCCGGGCTGCCCATCGCTGCCGACGATTTGGAAGGTGTGGCCGTGCAGGTGCATGGGGTGCCACATCATGGTGTTGTTGGTGAACGTCAGGCGGGCGCGTTGCCCCTGCGTGATGGATAGCGGTTCGAGCTGGTCGAAGGTGCGCCCATTGATGGTCCAACGGTAGGTTTTCATGTCCCCGCCGAGCTTCGCCGCGAGCTGCAGGTCCGGTCTGCGGGAGGACAGGGCCACCTGGTCGGTGGCGGTGAACGTAGCCACGGTGCCGACCTGGCCGTTGAGCTCGCCGGGGCGGGCCGACGGGTCGGGGGCGCCGCCGGGCGCGGTGCGCAGCAAAGCACGGGCGGCGCCGTTCTTGCCTTCGGCGAGCGCGACGAGCGGGAACACCCCGGACTCCGCGGTTACGATGACGTCGTAGCGCTCCCCCATGCCCAGCAGCAGTGCGTCTACTTGCCGTGGCTGCACCGGGTAGCCGTCGGTGTGGGTGACTGTCAACCGGTGACCGGCAAGGGCGACACGGAAGGCGGTGTCGGCGCCGGCGTTGATGATCCGGATACGGATCCGTTGACCGGGTTTGGCCGCGAACGTAGTGGGCGCGGCAGGGATTCGGCCATTGATCAAGTAGTAGGGGTAGCTCACGTCACCGGCGTCGCCGCCGAGCAGTTCGCTGCTACCCGCCCCGCCCATGCCTGACATACCGCCCATCCCGGTCGCGCCGGCCGTGCTGCTCATGCCGGCGGAGCTGGACGTCGGCACGCTCGATCCCATGGATTCCATGCCTGGCATGCCGCCGTGATCCATGCCGCCCATCCCCGACATGCCCGGCATGCTCAACATCCCTGACATGCTCGACATCCCTGACATGCCGCCGGCTTCGAGCTTGTCCAAGATCTGTTGCGGGGCTGGGCCGACGCCGTCGGTCCAGTCGTCGAGCACCACGATCCATTCGGTGTCGTAACCGGCGGGCTCCTTTGGGTCGTCGATGATGATCGGCAGGTACAGGCCGTAGTCGGTGATCGCGATGCCGGTGTGCGGGTGGGCCCAGTAGGTGCCCGGGTCGGGCACGGAGAACCGGTAGGTGAAGGCGTCGCCTGAGGCGATGTCAGGGGTGGCGGGTGCGGCGCCGTCCATGTCGTTGCGCAGGGCGATGCCGTGCCAGTGCACCGAGGTGGCCTGCTCGAGCGCGTTGTGCACTGTGACGGCCAGCTCGTCGCCGACATCGGCGCGGATGAGTTGCCCGGGGATGGTGTCGCCGTAGGCGAGGGTTCGGACTGTCGGACCGCCTAGGTCCACCTCGGTGGTTTGGGGTCGCAGAGTGTAGGAGCGGGTGCGTCCGGTGTGCGGCCGCTGCGCTTCGCGCTGGCGGATGGCCGCGGCCAGATCCTGTCCGGCGGGTGCGGTCCGGGCTGATCCGCTCGGGCTGGGGCCGTTCGGTGTGGGTCCGCTGGGTGTGGTGCGCGCGTTGGGGCCGCTGCAGGCGGCCAGGGCCAGGCCGGCCAGGCCGGCGCCGGCGCCCGTCAGGAGGGCGCGGCGGGTGAAGGTCCGGGGTGGCGCGGTGATGTTCGGCCCGGTCGATTCGGTTGTCGCGGTGGTGCGCGGGTTGGAATTGTGATCGGTCATGGCATGAGTCCTTCAAAGGGCGTAGGTGGCTGGCACGCGCACGTGGGCACGGTGCCGAGACGTGGGCGTGAAAGGGACGAGGGGTTCTGGAGGCGTGCGGCAGGTTTAGGTGCGCAGCACGCACAGGCGCAGCAGCAGCGGCGGAGCCGCCGCTGCAGGCCACGGCACATCCGGTGCTGGTGCACCGATGCGGCGTCGACGCAGCAGTAGCGCGGCCGCTTGTGGGCGGCGCAGCACGACGAAGGCGATCAGCGCGAGGCCGGGCAGCATGGCCAGGCACAGCAGGGACATGGTCCCGCCGAATCCTTCGGGGCAGTCGGCCATGCCGCACGACATACCGCCTGGTGGCGTGTTGGCGATGCCGGCGGCGGGCGACGCCGTGGCGACGACCATCGGCCCGTTGTCGACCGTCGTGTCAGTGACGGTGGGATGCATGGCCGTCACATGGCTGGGGGCTGCATGCCTGGTGCCGGATTCGGCGGTGTGTGCGGCGTGCATGGCCAGCATGATCAGGGCGAGGGTGATCAGCAGCAGCGGCGCGACGATGCGCCGCCACGGCCACGACGCGTGGGGCTTGCCGACGGGTGCATCAGCGGGTGTGTTCACGGCTGTGCCCCCAGTGCCACGGTCATCACGATATCTGCTGCCGGACCTAGCAGAAGCGCCACGAGCCCGGCGATCACGGCGCCCGCGGTCACCCAGCGGGCCGGGAGCGCCAAGGCGCCCAGGGAGGCCCTCCACGTGCTGCCCTCGCCAACGATCTGTCCAGCGGCGGGATCGACCGCACCCGCTCCGTCATCTTCGGTCGTCGGGGTCGGAGTGGCCGAGGTGAAGGCGGGGGCGATCCAGCGCAGGTAGTAGTACAGGCTGG
>ERZ778018.241-NODE-241-length-101754-cov-45.757235_pt1 | contig 101754 bp, 74 predicted proteins | sample MGYA00375748_ERZ778018 | MGnify/ENA primary metagenome ERZ778018 (study PRJEB29350, sample SAMN05509839) | bioreactor metagenome | biome: bioreactor; material: wastewater | place: South Africa: University of Cape Town | collected 2014-04-22 ... | reverse complement strand
ACGGCAACGGCCTGATGGACATGTTCAACATGTTCTCGGGCGGTGCGCTGGAGCGGTTCTCCGTATTTGCGCTGGGCGTGATTCCGTACATTTCGGCCTCCATCGTGTTCCAGATGATGGGTGCCGTGGTGCCGAGTCTGATGGCCTTGCGCAAGGAAGGCGAAGCCGGCAAGCGCAAGATGACCATGTATACGCGCTACGCCACGGTCGGCTTGGCCCTGGTGCAGTCGTTCGGCATCGCCGCGGCGCTGCAGGGTCAGGTCGCGGCCGGCGGTGCGCCGGTGGTCTATGCCCCGGGTCCGGGCTTCATCCTGTCTGCGGTCATCGGCCTGACTGCCGGTACCATGCTCCTGACCTGGATCGGCGAGCAGATGACGGAGCGCGGCGTCGGCAACGGCATCTCGCTGCTGATCTTCGCCGGCATCATTGCCGGCCTGCCTGGTGCGGTGGTGCAGACCCTGGGCATGGCGAACAACGGCGAGTTGTCGCTGCTCAAGCTGCTGATGGTGTTTGGTGCGGCCCTGGCGGTGACTGCGTTCGTGGTGTTCGTGGAGCGTGCGCAGCGGCGGATCACGGTCAACTACGCCAGGCGTTCGGGTGGGCAGAAGGCCTATATGAACCAGACCTCCAGCCTGCCGCTGAAGATCAACATGTCGGGCGTCATCCCACCAATTTTCGCCTCCAGCCTGCTGATGTTCCCGGCGACGGCGGTGACCTGGTTCAGTACCGGCAGCCCGTCGCGGTGGATGCAGGAGGTCACCCAGCAGCTGACCCCGGGGCAACCGTTCTACGAGCTGATTTCCGCGGCCCTGGTGTTCGGTTTCGCCTTTTTCTACACCGCGATCGTGTTCAACGCCGAAGAAACGGCAGACAACCTGAAGCGGTCCGGTGCGTTGATCCCCGGGATCCGTCCTGGCAAGGCCACGGGGGCGTATGTCGACGCGGTCATGACCCGGTTGACCTTGGTGGGCGCGATTTACCTGGTGGCGGTGTGCGCCATCCCATCCTTCATGCAGGGCTATTGGCACGTGCCGTTTTATTTTGGTGGCACCTCGCTGCTGATCGTGGTGGTTGTGGTGATGGACTTCACCGCGCAGATCCAGGCGCACCTGGTAAGTCACCAGTACGAAAGTTTGTTGAAAAAGGCCAATCTGCGCCGCAGCTGAGCAAGCTGCCCGGGCATTGACCTTGGGCGGACCGGGGCTACCGGACCGCGCTACTTCCCTGTCACGGGGATTCACGTTACACTTGCGCGTTTACCGCGCGAGCTAGGCATTCGGAGAACTACAACATGGCGCGCATCGCAGGTGTCAATTTGCCGGTCCAGAAGCAGCTATGGGTCGGCCTGCAAAGCATTTACGGCATTGGCCGCAGCCACGCCAAGCGGGTTTGTGCCGATGCCGGTGTGGCCCCGGAAACCCAGATCAAGGCGCTGAGCGAAGGCGAAGTCGAGAAGCTGCGCCGCGAAATTGGCAAGTACACGGTCGAGGGCGACCTGCGCCGCGAGGTCGGCATGGCGGTCAAGCGCCTGATGGACCTGGGTTGCTATCGTGGCCTGCGTCATCGTCGCGGCCTGCCGGTGCGTGGGCAGCGTACACGCACCAATGCGCGGACTCGCAAGGGCCCCCGTCGCGCCATCAAGAAGTAATTGGTAACTGGTGCGATCGTCCCTGATCGCGTAGATCAAAAAGCGGCCATCCGTGGCCGCACTGATTCCCAAGAGCTCCCAGAATTATGGCTAAGCCGGTAAAAACGAAGAAGAAGGTCAAGCGCGTGGTCACCGATGCGGTGGCCCACGTGCAGGCGTCCTTCAACAACACGATCGTCACCATTACCGACCGGCAGGGCAACGCCCTGTCTTGGGCGACGGCCGGCGGTGCAGGTTTTCGCGGCTCGCGCAAATCCACGCCGTTTGCCGCACAGGTGGCGGCGGAAAAGGCCGGGCGTGCTGCTGGCGACTACGGTATCAAGACGGTGGAAGTGCGGATCAAGGGTCCTGGTCCCGGCCGCGAGTCCGCGGTGCGCTCGCTGAATGCGCTGGGGCTGAAGGTGCTCAACATCATCGATGTCACCCCAATCCCGCACAACGGCTGCCGTCCGCCCAAGAAGCGGCGTGTATAACTGCGATCCTCCCTGATCGCGTAGATCAAAAACCCGTCATCCTTGGCGGAATGTAATAAAAGCGATCATCCGTGATCGCGTGGATTAAAACCCGCCATCCATGGCGGACTTTTCAAAAAAACGAGATTACACATGGCACGTTATCGTGGAGCCACTTGCAAACTTGCCCGGCGTGAAGGCGCGGACCTCAGCTTGAAGAGCCCGGCGCGTGCGCTGGATTCGAAGTGCAAGTTGGAAAACAAGCCGGGCCAGCATGGTGTGAACAAGCGCATGCGCATGTCCGACTATGCCGTGCAGCTGCGCGAGAAACAGAAGGTCAAGCGCATCTACGGCGTGCTGGAGCGGCAGTTCGGCAACTATTACACCAAGGCCACCACGCTCAAGGGCAACACCGGCGAAAACCTGTTGCGCCTGCTGGAGAGCCGCCTGGACAACGTCGTCTACCGCATGGGCTTTGCGGTCACGCGTGCGCAGGCGCGGCAACTCGTGTCGCACAAGGCCGTGCTGGTGAATGGCAAGAAGGTGGACATTCCTTCCTACCAGATCCGGCCCGGCGACGCCGTGTCCCTGACCGAGCGTGCGCGGGCGCAGCTGCGGGTGCAGGAGGCGGCGACCATTTTCGACACCATGGACCTGCGTCCGATGTGGGTCGAGGTCGACGCCAAGAAATTTGAGGGTACGTTCAAGTCGATGCCAGATCGTGCTGACTTGCCGTCCGACATCAATGAGGCATTGATCGTCGAGCTGTACTCGAAGTAATTACGGGAGCTCTGCATGGCAGTTTCATCTACAAGTGTGTTGCGGCCACGTGGCCTCAACGTCGAACAGCTCGGGGCCAACCACGCCAAGATCGTGGTCGAGCCGCTGGAGCGCGGGTTTGGCCACACGCTGGGCAATGCGCTGCGGCGCGTGCTGCTGTCCTCGATCCCCGGCAGCGCGATCGTCGAGGTCGAGATTGATGGCGTGCTGCACGAATACACCACGCTGGAAGGGCTGCAGGAAGACATCATCGACGTCCTGCTCAACCTGAAGGGCGTGGCCATTCGCCAGCATACCGGCGACGAGGTGACGTTGACCCTGTCGCGCAAGGGCAAGGGCGTGGTCACGGCCGGGGACATCGTCCTCGACCATTCGGTGGAAATCATCAACCCCGAACATGTGATCTGCCACTTGACCAAGGACATCACGCTCAACATGCGCCTTAAGGTGCGGCGTGGCGTCGGCTACCAGCCGGCCAGTGCACGCGTGCATCCGGAAGACGAGGCGCGTCCGATCGGGCGCCTGCAGCTGGACGCCTCGTTTGCCCCGGTGCTGCGCGTGGCGTACGAAGTGGATGCGGCGCGTGTCGAGCAGCGCACCAACCTGGACAAGCTGGTGCTGGACATCGAGACCAACGGCACGATCGGCGCCGAAGATGCCGTGCGCAAGGCGGCCGAGATCATCAACGACCAGCTGACCGTGTTTGGCGATTTCTCCCGGCGTGAGGCGGATGCCGCCGAGGCCGAGCAGAGTGGGTTCGACCCGCTGCTGCTGCGCCCGATCGACGACCTGGAGCTCACCGTGCGTTCGGCCAACTGCCTGAAGGCCGAGAGCATCTACTACATCGGGGACCTGGTGCAGAAGACCGAGGTGGAGTTGCTCAAGACGCCAAACCTCGGCAAGAAGTCGCTGACGGAAATCAAGGACGTCCTTGGTGGCCGCGGGCTTGCCCTCGGCATGAAGCTCGAGAACTGGCCACCGCCGGGCGTCGCCAACGGCATGCAGCTGGGCTGAGTAAGCAACAGAATCAATTGGAATCAAGACCATGCGCCACCAAAAATCCGGACGCAAGCTCAATCTCACCAGTGCCCATCGGCAGGCCATGTTCCGCAACATGGCGTCATCGCTGTTCAAGCACGAGCTGATCCGCACCACCCTGCCCAAGGCTAAGGAATTGCGCCGCGTCGCCGAGCCGCTGATCACCCTGGCCAAGGCCGATGGCGTGGCCAATCGCCGCCTGGCGTTTTCGCGCATGCGCGACAAGGAAGCGGTGGGCAAGTTGTTCATGGAGCTTGGGCCCCGCTATCGCGAGCGCGCCGGTGGTTACCTGCGCATCCTGAAGTGCGGCTACCGCGTCGGCGACAATGCACCCATGGCCTATGTCGAGCTGGTGGGGCGGCCGCAGGATGCGCAGGCCGCCGGCGAATAGCCGTCTGCCGGCCTCCCTGCCCGCGATCGGGGAAGGGGTTTGCGACGCGCTTGGTGCGGGGCCGGTCGCCGACCGGCTGCGACCTGTTGTCAGTTTGCCTGACACTGTGGCGGCGACCCGCTACAGTTGGCATTTCCGCGCTGCGGCACTTCCATGAATCCACGGTCATGGTCATATCGAACCGGCTTCCTGCTCGGGTTCGTCGCCTGTTCCGGCTTGCTGGCATTTGCCTTGTATGCCCAGTACGCGCTGGGCATGTCGCCGTGCCCGCTGTGCGTGCTGCAGCGCATCGCCTTCCTGTTCATGGCCTTGTTCTTCCTGATCGGCGGCGTCCATGCGCCGGGCGGATCGGGGCGCTGGGTATATACGGGCCTGGTCGGACTTGGGGCGCTCGGTGGTATCGCCACTGCGGGTCGGCATTTGTGGTTGCAGTCGCTGCCACCGGATCTGGTGCCCTCGTGCGGCCCAGGGATTGGCTACCTGTTCGACGCGTTTCCACTCGCCACCATGTTGCACAAGGTGTTTACCGGTTCGGGCGAATGTGCCACGGTGGAGCCGATTCTCGGCCTGCCGATGCCGGCATGGACCCTGATCTGGTTCATTACCTTGGCGGCACTCGCCGTCGCCGTGAGCCTGCGGCGATCCCGCGCATGAGCCAACCCGTGGTGTTTTCGAGGCGTCCAGCATGAGCCAGCCATTGCCAGCGTCAATTATCCCGGATGCCTGGGCGCCGGACTCGTGGCGTCGGCGCACCGCATTGCAGCAGCCGCATTACGAGGATCCGGACGAGCTGGCCGCCGCCTGCCGTGCCTTGGCGCAGCTGCCGCCACTGGTCACCTCCTGGGAAGTGCTCGGCCTGAAGCAGATGCTGGCCGAGGCGCAAGTTGGACAGCGGTTCCTGCTGCAAGGTGGCGAATGTGCCGAGAGCTTTGCCGATTGCCAGAGCCCGATCATTTCCAATCGGCTGAAGGTGCTGCTGCAGATGAGCCTGGTGCTGGTGCATGGGTTGCAGAAGCCCATCATCCGCGTCGGCCGCTTTGCCGGCCAGTACGCCAAGCCGCGCTCGGCGGACACCGAGACGCGCGACGGGATGAGCTTGCCCAGTTTCCGTGGCGACCTGGTCAATGGTTCGGAATTCACCGCCGCGTCCCGGCGCGCCGACCCGCAGCGCATGTTGCAGGCGCACGCGCATTCGGCGCTGACCATGAATTTCGTGCGCGCCCTGGTCGATGACGGCTTTGCCGACCTGCGGCATCCTGAATATTGGAATCTGGCCTGGGTCGAGCGCTCGCCGCTGGCTGCCGAGTACCGGCAAATGGTGCGCGCCATCGGTGATTCCCTGCGTTTCATGGAGATGCTGGCCGGCCCGATCGGCGGCTTCAGCAAGGCGGATTTCTTCACCTCGCACGAGGCCTTGCTGCTGGATTACGAACAGGCCCTGACGCGGCAGATTCCGCGGCATCCGGGCTGGTTCAACCTGTCCACGCATTTCCCCTGGATCGGCATGCGCACTGCGGCGCTGGATGGCGCGCACGTCGAATATTTCCGCGGCATCCGCAACCCGGTGGCGGTGAAGATCGGCCCGTCGGTGACGCCCGAGGTGCTGTTGCCGCTCATCGATGCGCTGAACCCCGACGACGAACCCGGGCGACTGACCCTCATCCACCGCATGGGCCACGCGCGGATCGGGACCGCGTTGCCACCCTTGCTGGCGGCGGTCAAGCGGGAGGGGCGGCGCGTGCTGTGGGTGGCCGACCCGATGCATGGCAATACCGAAAGCACCTCGAGCGGACGCAAGACGCGCCGCTTCCAGAACATCCATGGCGAGCTCGACCAGGCGCTGGACATCCATGCGGCCGAAGGCACGCGGCTGGGTGGTGTGCACTTGGAGCTCACCGGCGAGGACGTCACCGAATGCATGGGCGGGGCGCGCGACTTGTCGGAATCCGACCTCGACCGCGCGTACAAGTCCATGGTCGATCCGCGACTCAACTACGAGCAATCCCTCGAGCTGGCGATGTTGATTGTGCGCAAGTCCCGGGGCAAGGCGGGCGCCTTGCCGCATGGGCTCACTCGCGGATCGTAGCGGGGAATCCCGGCGGCTGGCGGGCGTGGCTGTGCTGCTCGAAGCCGTAGGCGATGGAAATGAGCGTCGGCTCGCTCCAGCGCGTGCCGAACAACAAGATGCCGATCGGCAGGCCGTGGGCAAACCCTGCCGGTACGGTCATCGACGGATAGCCGGCCACGGCTGCCGGCTGTGAAGCGCCGCCAACCACATGCTCGCCCAGGACCAGGTCGATCACCGGCGCGGGTCCCGGCCCCGGCGCCAGCAAGGCATCCAGGTGGTGCGCCTTCAGCGCCGCGTCGATGCCTTCGGGGCCCGACAGCCGTTTCACCTTGGCCAGGGCGTCGGTGTACACCTTGTCGCTGAGCGGCCCCTGGGCCTCGGCATGCAGGAAGATTTCCTGCCCGGACCAGGGCATTTCCTCGGCGGCATGCGTGTTGTTGAACGCGATCAGGTCGGCCAGCGTGTGCACGGCCAGGCCCTTGCGCGTGGCGAGATAGGCGTTGATGTCGTGCTTGAAGTCGTGTGCCAGCACGATGTCCTCGAGCGCACCGAGTTCATGAAGGTGCGGCAGCACGACCGGGTCGACGATGATCGCACCCTGCGCCTTCATCGTGGCGATCGCAGCAGCAAGCACGCGGTCGGCGTTCGGCTCCTTGCCGGCAAGTTCGCGCACCACGCCGATACGTTTGCCGCGCAGGCCGTTCGGGTCGAGGTAGCGGCTGTAGTCGGTGGCGTGCGCGTCCGCCTCCGCAGTCGCCGGGTCGGCGGGATCGCTGCCGGCGATCACCGTGAGCAGTGCGGCCGCGTCGGCCACGTTGCGCGCCATCGGCCCGGCCGTATCCTGGTTGTGGCTGATCGGCACGATGCCGGCGCGACTGACTAGGCCGAGCGTGGGCTTGATGCCGACGATGCCGTTCATTGCCGACGGGCAGACGACCGAACCGTCCGTTTCCGTGCCAATGGCCACCGGGCTGAAGCCGGCAGCGACCGCCACCGCCGAGCCCGAGCTCGACCCGCAAGGGTTGCGGTCGAGCGCGTAGGGGTTGTGGGTTTGTCCGCCACGACCGCTCCAGCCGCTGCTGGAGTGCGTGGAGCGGTAGTTCGCCCATTCGCTGAGGTTGGTCTTGCCCAGGATCAGCGCGCCAGCCTTGCGCAATCGCGCGACCAGGGCGGCATCGTGCGCTGCCGGCGCGCCGGTCATCGCCAGCGAGCCGGCGGTGGTCAGCATGCGGTCGCCGGTGTCGATGTTGTCCTTCAGCAGCACGGGGATGCCGTACAGCGGGCCGGGCGCAGGCTGCGTGGCTCGCCGTGCGTCCAGCGCAGCGGCCAGGGCCATGGCGTCGGGATTGGTCTCGATGACGGCGTGCAGGCTGGGGCCATGGCGGTCCAGCTGATCGATCCGCTCGAGCAGCTGTTGGGCCAGCTGCTGGCTGGTGAGCGCACCTGAGTGCAGGCGCGACTGCAGCTCGCCGATCGTGGCGTAGGGCAGCGTCGAGGGAGGTTCGGGTGTCGCCGCATGGCTGGTGCCGACGAGGAGCAAGCCGGTGACGACGCTGAAGCAGATGCCTGTGTACTTCACGTGGACCTCCATACGCCCAGAGCGGAAGGCTCGCGGCAGCAGAATGCGGCGGGCGGTATCGATCATCGTTCCGCGCCCGCGGCCTATAATGCGCGGATGAAAAGCATAAGGCGACGCGGAGTAGGGAAGCTGTTGGCGGCCGTCTTCCTGGCGGTGGCCATGGCGCCTGGTGCGTTTGGCCAGGACGCGGGCGCTCCGCAGGTGCCCGACACTTTGCAGCAGCGCATCGCGGCATGCACCACATGCCACGGCGTGCATGGCGAAGGGACGCCCGGCAGCAAGTATTTCCCGCGCCTGGCCGGCAAGCCCGCAGGCTACCTGGCGCGCCAGATCCAGAACTTCCAGGACGGCCTGCGCAAGTACCCGCCCATGGAATACACCGTGCGCAACCTCAGCCCGGCCTATATGCATGAGATTGCCGATTACTTTTCGGCCCAGGAGGTCCCTTATGCGCGCTCGCCGGTGCCGCCGGTGACTGCCGCGACCCTGCAACGCGGCGAGCAGCTGGCGCGCGATGGCGATCCGCAACGCAAGATTCCGGCCTGCGCCAGCTGCCACGGGATCGAATTGACCGGGGTGGAGCCCGCCATACCAGGCCTGGTGGGCTTGCCCTACGACTACATCAGTTCGCAACTTGGCGCCTGGCGCACCCACACCCGCGCCATGCGCAAACCCGACTGCATGGCCGTGGTCGCTGGGCGCTTGCAGGAGTCGGACATCACCGCCGTGGCGGCATGGCTGGCCAGCCGGACCTTGCCGGCGCATGTGCGGCCGCAGCCGGTTGGTACCGTCAAGCCACCGCTGCCCTGTGGTGTGCTCGAGGCGGCGGGAGCGGGCGCATGAAGCGCTTCGTGGTGGTCCTGGTGCTGGTCGTGGTGGTGGCCGCGATTGGCGGATGGTTGTGGCTGGCCGACCCGCGTGCCGACCACGTGGCGGTACCCGAGGCGGGGGACCTGTCGGCCGCGGCGCTGGGCGACCCGGCGCTGGTGGCGCGCGGTGCGTATCTCGCCGCGGCAGGCGATTGCGCCGGTTGCCACAGCGTCCGCGGTGGTCGGCCATATGCGGGCGGCCGCTCCGTCCCGACCCCGTTTGGCAACATCCCGGGCCCGAACCTGACGCCCGACCCGGAGACCGGCATCGGCCGCTGGTCGTTTGCCGATTTCTGGCGTGCCTTGCACCACGGGCAGCGGGCGGACGGCCAGTGGTTGTACCCGGCCTTCCCGTTCACCTCGTATACCAAGGTCACGCCCGAGGACGCACGGGCGATCTTTGCCTATTTGCGCTCGCTGCCCGCGGTGCGGCAGGCAACGGGCGCCGCGAAGCTCAGCTTCCCGTACAACCTGCGGTCGACGCTGGCGGTGTGGCGCGCGCGGTATTTCCGGTCGGGCGCGTCCCAGCCTGATGCGGGCCAGTCCGCCGCCTGGAATCGCGGTGCCTACCTGGTGCAGGGCCTGGGCCATTGCAACGAGTGCCATGCACCGCGCAATGCCTGGGGAGCGACTACCGGTGCCCAGCTGTCGGGCGGCGAGATACCGCGCCAGGACTGGTATGCGCCGGACTTGAGCATGCAGGAGAATGGCGGCTTGCAGGGCTGGACCGCACAGGACGTGGTGGACCTGCTGAAGACCGGCCATGCGGCCAAGGGCGCGGCGTTCGGGCCGATGGCCGACGTGGTGGCGGACAGCACCCAGTACCTCACCGACGCGGACCTGGGCGCGATCGCCACCTACCTGGCCAGCCTGCCGCCACGGCAGCCGCGTGAGGCGCCGCGCTCGGCATTCAACGTCAAGCGCATCACCGCCGCCGGCGAGAAGGTGTATCGCCAGCACTGCGCCGATTGCCATGGCCGTGATGGTCGTGGTGTGGCCGGCGTCTATCCGCCGCTGGACGGCAACTCGGCGGTGACCGAGCCGACCGGGATCAATGCCGTGCGTACGGTGTTGCTGGGTGGGTTTCCCCCGGTGACGGCCGGCAATCCGCGGCCGTATTCGATGCCGCCTTATGCCCAGCAATTGAATGACAGCGACGTTGCCCTGGTGGTCAGCTACATCCGCCAGGCCTGGGGCAACAAGGCGTCCATCGTGCGCCCGGAGCAGGTGGGCAAGTACCGGCATACGCCGATCGATTGAGCCGGCCGCCGACGGTCAAGCCGGCGGCGCGAGCAGGAAGTCGGTGAACTGGAAGCGCCCGTCGCGCAGCACCGACTCGCCGCGGCGCAGCGACAGGTCGGCGCCGAACAGCGGCCCACCATAACTCAGCGTATGGAACTCGCCGTGTTCCCCGCAGGGGTCGGTGCCCGGCGGCAGCTGGTCGAGCAGCGGGCTGTCGAAGGCGCGCCCGCAAAACGCCGGATCGAGTTGCTGGGTATCCACGCAGCACAACACGGCGCGGTGTCCCTCGCCGACGAAACGCCGGGCGAGGCGCGCCGTATCCTCACCCCAGAGCGGGAAGACGGCGCGCCAGTTTTCCCGCCCCAGCTGGCGCACGCGGTAATCGCGCACGTCCTGCAGGAACAGGTCGCCAAACGCACAATGACGGATGCCCGGCCAACGCATGCGCGCCTCGGCCAGGGCTGTCGCCTGGGCCTGCTCGTAGGTCTCATTGCTGCCTGGCCAGTCGATGGGCACCTCGAGCACGGGCAGGCCCAGCGCGTCGGCCTGGGCTTGCAGCACGTCGTGCTGGATGCCGTGCATGGCCACGCGGCGGTAGCTGCGGTTCAGCGTGGTGAGCAGGGCGACCACCTGCCAGCGCGGATCGGCGCGCAGGTGCTGCAAGGCCAGCAGGCAATCCTTGCCGCCGCTCCAAGCCAGAAGTATCGGAGTGTGCTCCATGCCTGTACTGTAGCGCTCCAAGTGGCTTGCATGCGGCGCGGTGTGGCGATTTCCGGCTGTTGTGGAGTGCAGGAGCCGGCCTGCGGGCGATGCTCTTGCTTTGATGGCCCACCATAAGGATTACAACGGGAGCATCGCCCGCAGGCGGACTCCTACGGTGGCAGGCTTCCACGCTTGGGGCGTGGGAAAGGGAGGCACGGTTCGAACCATGCGACCAGCGTTCGGTCCATGGCTGGAGACCAGGTAGTGGAAGCCGGCCGGATGTGGATGCGGCGGGCCGTGATTGGAGAGTGCAGTGAGCGAGGAGATCCTGATCAATGTGACGCCACGCGAGACGCGGGTGGGCGTGGTCGAGAACGGCATGCTGCAGGAGGTGCATGTCGAGCGTGCGTCGAAGCGGGGCTATGTGGGCAACGTCTACAAGGGGCGCGTGCAGCGGGTGATGCCGGGCATGCAGGCGGCCTTCGTGGAGATCGGGTTGGACCGCGCGGCGTTCCTGCATGTGTCCGACATCCTGCGCCCGGCGCCGGTGGAGGGCATGGAGCCGGTCGAGGATGCGCACGTGCCTTCGATCACCGAATTGGTGCACGAGGGCCAGGAGATCGTGGTGCAGGTGGCCAAGGATCCGCTCGGCACCAAGGGCGCGCGGCTGTCGGCCAACCTGTCCATTCCGTCGCGTTACCTCGTGCTGCTGCCACATGCCCAGACCCTGGGCGTTTCGGCGCGCATCGAGGACGAGACTGAGCGCCAGCGCCTGCGCGACATCCTGCTGTCGCTGCTTGGCGAGGACGCCGACGCCAACACGCAGGCTCGGCTCGGCTACATCGTGCGCACCAATGCCGAAGGGCAGAGTGCCGAGTCGCTGGCTTTCGACGTGGCCTACCTGGGCCGGGTCTGGCGCGTGCTGCAGGAAAACATCGCCAAGGCCAAGGTGGGCGACCGCGTCTACGAGGAATTGCCGCTGCCGCTGCGCAGCCTGCGTGACATGCTCAATACCGACATCGAGAAGGTGCGCGTGGATTCGCTGGAAACGCATGCCAGCGTGGTCAAGTTCGTGCACAAGTTCATGCCGCAGCTGGACAGCCGCATCGAGCACTACGACGGCGAACGCCCGATCTTCGACCTGTATGGCGTGGAGGACGAAATCCAGCGTGCGCTGAAGAAGGAAGTGCCGCTGAAATCCGGCGGCTACCTGGTCATCGACCAAACCGAGGCAATGACCACGATCGACGTCAACACCGGCGCCTACCTCGGCTCGCGCAACCTGGAGGAGACGGTCTACCGCACCAACCTCGAAGCCGCGCAGGCGGCGTCGCGGCAGCTGCGCCTGCGCAACCTCGGTGGCATCATCATCATCGACTTCATCGACATGTTCGACGAGGAGCACAAGCGCCAGGTCTTGCGCATGCTGAACAAGGGCCTGGCGCGCGACCATGCGCGCACCACGGTGTTCCCGATCTCGGCCCTGGGCCTGGTGGAAATGACGCGCAAGCGCACCACCGAAAGCCTGTGGCGGCAGTTGTGCGAACCTTGTCCGGTATGCGACGGGCGCGGCATGTTGAAGAGTGCGGAGACCGTGACCTACGAGATCTTCCGCGAGATCACGCGTGCCGTGCGCCAGTTCAATGCGGAACAATTGCTGGTGATGGCCAGCCCGCAAGTGGTCGACCGCATCCAGGAGGAAGAGTCCGGGGCAGTGGCCGAACTGGAAGAATCCATTTCCAAGAGCATCCGCTTCCAGGCGGAGGCGCAATATTCGCAGGAACAGTTTGATGTGGTGTTGCTGTAACTTCGGCACAGATCGGCGGGCGTGAACATACGCTGGAAGCACGGCTTGCGCTGCGGCGCGCGGGCCTCGGCCTGGGTCGCCGGCATCCTGGTGATCGTAATGGCGGTCGTGGTCGGCCTGGCGCAGCTGCTGCTGCCGCTGGTGGCCGGGCATCCGGAGTGGGTTGCCGGGCAGCTCACCACGCGCCTGCAGCGGCCCACCAGCTTTGACTCCATGCGCGGGCAATGGACCGCCTCCGGACCGTTGCTGGCATTGCAGGGGGTGACGGTCGGACCGCCAGCTGGCGGCACCAGGGGCAGCCTGCACATTCCAGAGGTGGACCTGCGCCTGGATTTCAGTTCATGGGTGGTACCCGGGCGGCATTTGTTCAACGTGCATGTGCGCGGCCTGCGTGCCACGGCCACCCGCACCAAAGATGGCAAGTGGCGGGTGATGGGGGCCGGCGTGGAGCTCAGCGGGCCTACCCTCGACCTCGGGCACCTGTCTGTGGACCTGTGGCTGGACAACCTGCAACTGGCGGTCGACGACCAGCGTTCGGGGCAGCGCTTCGATTTGTCGGCGCCACAGTTGCGGGTCAACCGGACGGCGCGCGGACGCGTGCGCCTGGCCGGTATCGTGCAGCGCCAGGGTAGCGCCGGGGCGCTGCGGGTGGCCGGGGATTTCCAGCAAGGCAGGGGTACCGGGATGCTGTGGGTCGGCCTCGACGCGAGCGACCTGCGCCACATGCTGTCCGGCGTCGAGGTTGGCGGTTACCGGCTGGATGATGGCCGCGGGCGCGTGGGTGCCTGGTTGCGCTGGCGCCAGGGCCAATTGGCCGATGCCGTGGTGCAACTGGATCTTGCAGGCCTGGCGATCTCCAGTGCCGCTGTGCAAGGCGTGCAGGCTGGTCCGCTGCATGGCCTGGCCGGCTTGCGGCGCATCGCTGACGGCTATCGATTGACCTGGGCCGGGGCCAGTGGGAGTGCTGTCGTGGCCTTGGTGCATGATCCGGGTACGCCGCAGCTGGCGGTTGGCGTGATGGCCCGTGACTGGCAATTGGCGCCGTGGCTGTCCCTGCTGGCGCTGAAACCGGGGCTGGCACCGGACCTGGCGCAGTGGCTGGGCCATGGACAGCCGCGCGGGCTGGCCAGCAGGCTCGACCTGGGCTGGAGTCGCGCCCACGGCCTGCAGGCGCTGGACCTCGAATTCTCCGGCGTGGGCATCGATCCCGCCGGCAAGCTGCCCGGGGTGGATCGGCTATCTGGCCAACTCGTGGGCGACGCCGAGGCGCTGAGCCTCCGCCTGCCCGCACAACCCGTCACGATCAGCTTGCCCGAGCTTTTCCGCAAGCCTCTGGAGCTGTCCAAACTCGACAGCAGCCTGGCACTCTGGAAGGACGATGCCGATTGGGTACTCGGCATGGATGCGCTGGACGTCACGGCCGCGGACTACACCGCCCAGGTACGCGGGAAGCTTGCGTTTCCTGCGGCTGGCGGAGCGCCGGCGGCCGACCTGTTTGCCACGGTGGGCGAGGCCAAGGTGCCGGCAGCCAAGCTGTTCTGGCCCAGCTCGATGCCGGCCGCGACCATGGCCTGGCTGGACCGCGCCCTGGTGGCAGGCCGGGTCGAGGATGCCCAGGTGGTACTGCGCGGGGATCTGGCAGACTGGCCTTTCACCCAGCATGAGGGTCGTTTCGAGGCCCACGTACCCATTCACGACCTGACCCTGGATTACGCCCCCGGCTGGCCGCGTGCCGAGCATGCCGAGGTGATGGCCGACTTCATCGGCAGCGGCTTCCGGGCCGTGGCGAGCACGGCCCAGACCCTGGGCGTCCACGCCGCGCTGGCGGCGGCCGACATCGCGGATTTTGCCAGCGCGCCGCTCGAACTCAGCATCCGCGGCAGCGGCAGCGGCGACGATCTGATGCGCTTCGTGCGCGACAGCCCGATCGGGAGCGCGCAACGCGACACGCTGGACAAATTGAGCCTGGGTGGCACGGGTACATTCGCCATGCACCTGGAATTGCCCTTGCACACCGACGACGCGCCCAGCCTCACCGGCGCGGTGGAGCTGAGCGACGCGGATTTGCGCGCTCCGGATTGGAACCTCGAGCTCGATCAGATCGCAGGGCCGCTGCACTTCGACCTGCAGGGTATCGAAGGCGACCATCTGCAGGCCGGCTTCCACGGCCGGGCCTCGACCCTGGCCCTGGCCATCGGCGAAGTGCCCAGCCACCTCGACACCTCGGTCTGGATACAGATGCGCGGTGACTACAGCCTCGCCGACCTGGTGCGCGATTATCCCAGCCTGGCCTGGATCGGCCAGGGCTCGACGGGCAGCGGTGATTTCCGCGTGGCGTTCTCGGCCGCACCGGCGGCCGGCACGGCGCCGGCACGGCAGCAGGTGACCATCGATTCGGATTTGCGCGGCGTGGCTCTGGACTTCCCGGCGCCAATGCAGAAGGCGGCAGATGCCAACATGCCCTTGCACGTGGCCATTGGCGTGCCGGTCGACGGCGCCGACCTGCAGGTGGCCCTGGGCCAGGTCTTGCGCGGCCGCTTCCGCCTGGTCGCCGATGCACCCCCGATGGCCGGCGTGATTGCTTTTGGCTCCGACATGCCGCAACACCTGCCGCCGACAGGCTTGCAGATACGCGGCCATGCTTCGCGGCTGGACGTCACCGGCTGGGTGCAGCAGACCGCATCGAACTCAGGCGATAGCGGGCTCACCGTGCGCGACGTCGAGGTTGCCGCCGATCACGCGCTCTGGTTCAACCGCTCCCTGGGCGCGATGCACATCGGAGCCTCGACCTCCGACGCGGCGTTGGACGTACAGGTGGATGGATCGGCCATGGCCGGCACGATCTCGATCCCGACGACCCAATTGCAGCAAAAGGGCGTGACCGCGCGCATCCAGCGCCTGTATTGGCCGGTCGACACCAGTCCAGCCACGGCTGCCTCCACTGTGACCGCGGCGCAGGCGCCGCCGGTTGCGGCGCAGCTGTCGCCCGCACCCGAGGAGAACCCGGCCGACACCGGCGTCGATCCCAAGGCCTTGCCGCCGCTGCACTTGTGGGTGCAGGACTTGCGCCTGGGCGTGGCCAAGCTGGGCGATGCCAGGCTGGAGAGCTGGCCCACCGCCAACGGCATGCACATCGAGCAGTTGCGTGCCTTGTCGAGCAATGCGCAGATCAACGCGACCGGCGACTGGAACGGCGACGCGCACGACAGCCATACGCAGATGAACATCAATTTTTCCGCCAACGACTTCGGGGCGATGCTGGGCGCGCTCGGCTTCGACGGCCTGATCCATGGCGGGCGTACCCACGACCAGCTGGATGCGCGCTGGCCCGGGTCACCGTCCAACATTGCCCTGGCCAACATGGATGGAATCCTGCGCCTCAAGATCGAGGACGGCCGCATCCCCGAGGCGACCTCGCCGGGCGTGGGGCGCCTGCTGGGTCTGGTGTCGCTCGCCGAATTGCCGCGCCGCCTGACCCTGGATTTCGGCGACGTGTTCGGCAAGGGCCTGGCGTTCGATTCCATCACCGGCGAGTTCCACCTGGCCGACGGCAACGCCACCACCAACGACCTGGCCATCAGCGGGCCGTCGGCCAACATCACCGTTACCGGCCGCACCGGATTGCGCGGCCGGGACTACGACCAGGACGTCCATGTGGTGCCACACGTCGGCAATAGCCTGCCCCTGGTTGGTGCGGTGGTCGGGGGCCCGGTGGGCGTGGCGGCGGGACTGGCCGTGCAGGGCTTGTTGGGGCACGGCTTGAACAAGGCAGCCAGTGCCCACTATCGCGTCACCGGCAGCTGGGACAAACCCATATTCACCCTGGTCGAGAAACAGGGCGGCAGCGTGCCGCGGCTCAAGGCACCCGACAGCGGTATCCCGCTGCCGGCAAGTTCCAGCAGCACGCTGCCGGCGCCGAGCACGAGCGTGCGCTGAGGCGTCCCGTCGTGCTGCGGGGAGTTACGTCGGCGCCGGAGTGTTCGCTGTTGCGGAATGGTCAGTTGGGCTCGTCGCGCAGCTGCTCGGCGGCGCGTGCGGTGTGGAAATGCCGCTTGAACGCAACCTCGCCGGTGGCTGGTTCCTCCAGTTCGCGCGCGTAGCGGTGGCCGGCGTACACCGCGTGTGCGATCAGGCCCGGCGCATCCGCGTCGCCAATGCATGACAGCGATTGCAGGCCAGCGGCCGACCAGTCGGTCTCGCGCGCCAACAGGTCCTGGTACAGCGTGTCGTCCGGCACGCGCGCGGTGATCAGCACCAGTCCATCGCAGGGCAGTTCGCGCCGCATGCCGTCCCAGACGTTTTCCACGGTCAATGTGGTGTCCCGGTAGCCGGCTACGTTGTGCGACACCAGCGCCCCGATGCCGAGCGTGGCCATGCGCTTGCGGATGTGGCGATAGCCGAGCGTGTTCTGGCTCCATGGCGCGATGCTGTCGTCGGCGGCCACGTGGACCACGTCGCAGCCATGTCGGCGCAGCAGTTCGGCGGCGACACTGCCGTAGTAGAAGCCGTCGTCGTCGAAGACGACGGCATGACCGTCCGGCAGGCGGCCGTCCAGCAGATCGTCCAGCGTGTAGACGCGCGGATTGTCCATGCAGTCGGCGATGCCGAAGCCGTTCGCGCGCCCGTAGCCGTCGCGGCGCCAGTGGCAGCCGGTTGCGAGCACGGCGTGTTCGGCGCCGAAATCCAGTACGTCCTGCGCGGTCAGCTTCGAATCGCGATAGACGGCTATATTTTCGAGCTTGCCGATCTGGCCGACGCGCCAGTCGCGCACGCGCGCCCATTCGGCGAGGCCTGGCAGGCGTGCTTCGCGGGTGACGCGGCCGCCGAGCTCCTTGCGCGCCTCGGCCAGGCTCACCGCATAGCCGCGCTGGCCGAGTGCGCGCGCGGCTTCCAGCCCGGCCGGGCCGGCGCCGACCACCAGCACGCGGCTGGCCGAACGCCTTGGCACGATGCGTTCCGGGTGCCAACCCTTGCGCCATTCCTCGCCCATGGTCGGGTTCTGTGTGCAGCGGATCGGCGAGATCGTCATGTCGCCGGCAACGCAGATGTTGCAGCCGATGCATTCGCGGATGTCGTCGTTGCGCCCTTTCTCGATCTTGCGCGGCAAGAATGGATCTGCGATCGATGGTCGGGCGCAGCCGATGAAGTCGAGCACGCCGCGGCGGATCTGCGCGACCATTGTGTCCGGCGAAGTGAAGCGGCCGACGCCGACCACCGGCTTGGTCGTGACCTGCTTGACGAAATCGATGAACGGTTCCTGCGCGCCTTCCGCGGCGAAGCGCGACGGCACGGAATCGTTGTCCCAGGGCGCGACGTTCACGTCCCACAGGTCGGGCAGCTCGGCCAGCATGGCGACGATGTCCCTGGCTTCCGCCAGCTCCAGGCCGTCCGACCCGAGCAATTCGTCGGTGGCGAAGCGCAGCGCCACCGCGCAGGTGTCGCCGACCGCGTCCTTCGTGTCCTCCAATACTTCGCGCAACAGGCGCGCGCGGTTTTCCAGCGAGCCGCCGTATTGGTCGCTGCGCTGGTTGCGGCGGCGCTGCAGGAAGTGCATCAGCAGCGTCAGGTCGTGCGCGGCGTAGACATAGATGATGTCCATGCCGGCCCGCTTGCCGCGCAGCGCCGCGGCGCGGTGCCAGCGGCGGAATTCGCCAATGTCGTGCAGCGACATTGCGCGTGCCTGCGCGGGGTAGCCATGCTTGGACGGCTGGGCCGAAGGCGCCAGCAGCACCTCGCGCGAATACAGGTTCGACGCGCCCGCACCGCCGTGCACGAGTTGCAGCGCGGCGAGCGCGCCATGCGCGTGCACCTGGTCGCACATCAATGCCAGCGCGGGAATGTCGCGATCGTCCCACAGGCGTTGCTCGACATACGGGGTGAGGTCGCCGCTCGGATGGATCTCGCATTCCTCGGTCGACACCACCGCCCAGCCACCTTCGGCCTTGGTCGCGCGCATCGTCGCATGCGCCATCGGCATCGCGTGGCCCATGCCGTTGCAATGCGGCACCTGGTAGAAGCGGTTTTTCGCCGTGACCGGGCCGATCGCAAGCGGGGTGAACAGGACGTCGTAGCGCGGGTCACGCATTTTGCCCGGACCTCGGCGATTGCCGCTTGGCGATGCATGCGCCTGCCCATCCGATGACGTTGTCCATGACCAGCGTGGCGCCGGCCCGGAAGCCGATCTTGTCACTGGCGTGCTCGTCAGTTCGCACCGGGGTCAGTCCATGGGGAACGGCTGGCCGGCCTTGATCACGCCACGCACCTGGCGCAGGCAATCCACGTCATGCAGCGGATCACAGGCGACGGCAACCAGGTCCGCGGCCTTGCCGGGAGCGATCGAGCCGAGTTCCTTCTCCTTGCCGAGCAGACGTGCCGCGTCGATCGTGGCCGAGCGGATCGCCTGTAGCGGAGTCATCCCGTAGCGCACCATGTACGCGAACTGGCGGGCGTTGTCGCCGTAAGGGTAGACGCCTTCGTCGGTACCGAATGCCAGGTTCACGCCGGCTTGCACCGCCTTGCGGAAGCCTTCCCGCTGGGTCTCGGCAGTTTCCGTGTTCTTGCGCAGGATCTCCGCCGGCCAGCCATCACGGCGTCCGACACTGTCGATATAGTCGCCGTTGTAGATGTCCATCACCAGCCACGTGCCATGCTGCTTGGCCAGCGCAATACCCTGGTCCGTGATCAGCGAGGCGTGTTCCACCGAGCGCACACCCGCGCGTATGGCGCGCTCGATGCCTTCTTCGCCATGCGCGTGCGCAGCGACGTACACGCCGCGCTTCGCCGCTTCCGTCACGGCCGCGTGGATCTCCGCCTCGCTGTATTCGGGTTGCCCCGGATCCGTGCCGGCGGCAAGTACCGCACCGGTGGCGATGACCTTGATCCAGTCGGCGCCGTGGTCGAGGATGGCGTCGACGTGCTCACGCACCTGATCCACGCCCTTGGACACGCCGCGGCGGAACTCCGGCGGGACGACCGTGCCCTTCGGCAGCCCGGTGATCTCGCCGCCGCCGCCAGGTACGGTGATGTACGTCCCGGCAACGAACATGCGCGGACCCGGCACCTCGCCCGCATTGATCGCATCGCGCAACGCGATATCGGCGTAGCTCCGGTACACACCGACATCGCGCACGGTGGTGAAGCCTGCCTGCAGGGTTTGCCGGGCATGCTGCGCACCGGCGAACGCCTGCTGCACCGCGGTGATTTTCAGCGGCGCGGCCGGATCGGCGCTCTGCAGCACATCGGCGAGGTGCGTGTGCATGTCCATGAGGCCCGGCACCACGGTGTAGGCAGTCCAGTCCATGACCCTTGTCGCGCCGGGCGCAGCGGCATGCCAGGGTTGCACCGAAACCACGCGGCCGTCCTTGATCAGCACCGCCTGGTCGGCGAGCATCCTGCCGCTGTCGACGTCGAGCAGGTGACCGGCATGTACCACCATGTCCTGCGTGCCAGTCGTGCCGGTCGCCCCGGCTGCTGGCACGCAGGCCAGCACGCAAAGGGCGAACCACCACGCCGCCAGACGTTGGCTCACGCTTGCTCCCCGGCGGGGCCGGCGTAGGCCGCGCGCAGCAGGTTCTGGAAGTGCCAGACGCCGCTCTCGCGGCGCGGGCACAGTCGGCCGGGGGCATAGAAACCCGAGCCCAGCCCCTTCTGCACGGCTTCGCAGATCGCGATGTCCTCGTTCTGCACTTCGTCGCTGAACTCCTGGTCGGCGGCGATGCGGGCCTGCGCCTGCGCGTCCTGCCCGTAGTAATAGTCGAACACGATGCGGCAACGGTACGGCCCGAGCGGCAGGATGCGGTTCGTCTGCAGCCGCCCGGACATGATGTTGAGCATGATGTTCGGGTACACGAAGTAGTAGAACGCCTGGCCGTCGCCATACGCGTCGGAGCTGTTGCGCAACGGCGAGGACTGCAGCGAGTACCACGGCGACAGCACGGTGTCGTAGGCACGGTAGTCGAGCAGCTTGTTCAGGCCGGGATGGACGTGCGGCAGGTGGTAGCCCTCGACATAATTGTCGACGTAGACCTTCCAGTTGCAGTCGACGTCGTAGTTGACGCTGCGCAGGTAGCGCATCGCCGAGAGGTCGATCGGCGCGATGTGTTCGGCGATGCCGCCGTAGACCTCGTCGAAGTCCGGGACGTCGTGGCTCAGCGCCACGAACACCAGGCCCTGCCACTCGTGTACGCGCAGCGGCGGCAGGTGGATGTCGCCGACGTCGAAGTCCGGGACCTCCTTCATCTCCGGCGCGCTGCGCAGCTGGCCGTCCAGGGTGTAGGTCCAGCCGTGGTATTTGCATTGCAGCGAGTGCGCGCCCTTGCCGTTGCACAGCGCGAGCGGGCCGGCGCGGTGGCGGCAGACGTTCGGAAACGCACGCAGCACGCCGTCCTTCCCCCGTACGAGTATCACCGGCACGCCGGCAATTTCCCCGACCACGTGGTCGCCGGGCTCCGCCAGCTGGTCCTGATGCGCGAGCGGCTGCCAGCTGCGGGCGAACACCGCGCGCTGTTCCATCGCCAGCATCTGCTCGCCGACGTAGTAGCGCGCCGGCAGTGCACGGGCATGGTCGAGATCGGTGGCTGCGGTAGCAGCAGAGGTTGCATCGGTGTGCATGGTGGATCCCCGTATCGCGGTGGCGGCATGCCGCCCTTGTTCCGAGTGTACCGTCGGCCGCGACGCAGTGCCTTTGATGGGCCGCATTGTAGGTCCGATGGCCGGTACCGCTGGGGCGGTGCGGTCCAGACACGAACCGGTGATTGCCGGACTGCCCGCATAGGATTATCGTCGCCGCCGAGGCACGCTGCGGCCTCGTCCATTGCCCGCGAGATGGCTTGGAGGGGTCCTGCCGCGCCGCCACCGAGCGGGAACCCATGGCCGAGACGACTGCTGTCGGTACGTTGGAACAAGCGCTGGTGCATGCCACACGGCTGCTGGAGCGTGACCCGGCGCTGGCCGTCGAGCAGCTCACCGAGATCCTCAAGACGGTCGACGACCACCCCGTGGCGCTGCGCCTGCTGGCCCAGGCGCGGTTGGCGCTCGGCGACATCGCTGGCGCCCTGGACATCCTTGAGCCCCTGGCGCGCACCCAGCTGAAGTGGGCCGTGCTGCACTGCGAGCTGGGCATCGCCCTGGGCCGCGACGGGCGCGGCGAAGAAGCGATCGCGGCGCTGCGCCACGCGATCGCGCTGCAGCCCGACCTGCCGCAGGCCTGGCGCGTGCTGGGCGACCATCTGATGGCGGCCGGCGACCAGGCCGCAGCCGACGCCGCCTACGCCAACCACGTGCGCTACGCCACGCATGACCCGCAACTGTTGGACGCTGCCATCGCCCTGGCCGAAAACTGTATCCCGGAGGCCGAAGCCCGGCTGCGCGCCCACCTGCGACAGGCGCCGACCGACGTGGCCGCGATCCGCATGTTCGCCGAAGTGGCCGCGCGCCTGGGTCGCAACGAGGATGCCCTGCATCTCCTCGAACGCTGCCTGGAGCTGGCTCCCGGCTTCCATGCCGCGCGACAGAACTACGCGCTGGTCCTGCATCGCAGCAACCGGCCGGAACAGGCCCTGGCCGAGGTGGAGCGACTGCTGGCAGTGGAGCCGGAGCATGCCGGCTACCGCAATCTCAAGGCCGTGGTGCTGTGCCGGATCGGAGATTACGAGCCGGCGATCAGCATCTACGCCGACCTGCTGGAACACTATCCGCAGCAGGCGAAGATATGGATGAGCTACGGGCATGCGCTGAAGACCGCCGGGCATACGAGGCAGGCAATCGATGCCTATCGGCGCAGCCTGGCGCTCGCGCCGTCGTTCGGCGAAGTCTGGTGGAGCCTGGCCAACCTGAAGACGTTCCGCTTCGATGCCGACGACCTGGCATTGATGCGGCAACAGCTTGCGCGTACCGACCTCAGTGACGACGATCGCCTGCACCTGGAGTTCGCGATCGGCAAGGCACTGGAGGATACCGGCGAATATCCGGCGTCGTTCCAGCATTACGTCCGTGGCAATGCGCTGCGGTGCGCGCAGTTGCACTACAGCGCTGGGGAAACCAGCGCACGCGTACGCCGTGTCCGTGCGCGCTACACCAGGGATTTCTTTGCGGCACGCGCCACCATGGGCTGTCCCGCACGCGATCCGATCTTCGTCGTCGGCCTGCCGCGCGCCGGGTCCACGCTGATCGAGCAGATCCTGTCGAGCCACAGCCAGATCGAAGGCACGATGGAGCTGCCCGAAGTCACCTCGATCTCGCGTGCCTTGCGCCAGCAAGGTGACACCGACAGCGTGATGCCGTACCACGACGCGCTGGCGGCACTCGATGCCGACGGGTTGCGCTCCCTCGGCGAGCAGTACCTCGCGCGCACGCGGATCCAGCGCAAGACTTCCGCGCCGCTGTTCATCGACAAGATGCCGAACAATTTCATGCATCTCGGCCTGATCCACCTGATCTTGCCGAACGCGAAGATCATCGATGCGCGCCGGCACCCGCTGGCCTGCTGTTTCTCGGCGTTCAAGCAGCACTTTGCGCGCGGCCAGAGTTTCAGCTACAGCCTGGACGACATCGGACGCTACTACCGCGACTACGTTGCGCTGATGGCGCATTTCGACGCGGTGCTGCCCGGGCGCGTCCACCGTGTTTTTTATGAGCGCATGGTGGACGACACCGAAGCCGAGGTACGGCGCCTGCTTGCCTATTGCGGCGTGCCGTTCGAGGACGCGTGCCTGCGCTTCTACCAGAACCGGCGCCCGGTGCGCACGGCCAGTTCGGAACAGGTACGCCAGCCGATCTACCGCGATGGGGTGGATCACTGGCGGCATTACGCGTCGTGGCTGGACCCCTTGGTATCGGCCCTGGGGCCGGTATTGGAGTGCTACCCCGATGTGCCGGAATTGGAATAGACGGTGATGGCCCGGATGGACCACTGCATATTCGACAGGAGAGAACCGATGCACGAGAACCGATCCAGGCAAGACCGGGATACGCGGACGGTGGGGTTGACCCGGCTGCCGCTCGCGGCGGCAATTTGCCTTGCCGTGGCGCTGCCGGCGTTCGCGCAGGATGCGGCGCAGCCCACGCCACCCGATGCGACGCCAGCGGCGAAGCAGAAGGCAACGACGCTGGGCGCCGTGACCGTGACGGCGCAACGACGCACCGAGGATCTGCAGAAGGTGCCGATCAGCATGGACGTGCTGGCGACGGACCAACTGCAGGCCTTGCACGTGCAGAGTTTCGACGATTACGTGAAGTACCTGCCCAGCGTGACGTTCCAGCAAGGTGGCGGCGGCATCGCCACCGGTCCTGGCTTTGTCTCGATCTACATGCGTGGCGTGGCGAGCGGAGGCAACACCAATCACTCCGGTTCGCAGCCGAGCGTCGGTGTGTATCTGGACAACCAGCCGGTGACGACGATCCAGGGGCCGCTCGACATCCACATGTACGACATTGCCCGCATCGAGGTGCTGGCGGGCCCGCAAGGCACGCTGTACGGCGCGAGTGCCGAAGCCGGCGCATTGCGCATCATCACCAACCAGCCTGATACGAGCGGCTACGCGGCGAATTACAGCATGGGCGTGGACACGGTCGCGCACGGCGGCATCGGCTATACCGCCGAAGGCATGCTCAATCTGCCGATCAGCCAGAGTGCCGCGATTCGCCTCGTCGGCTGGCGTGAGCATGACGCGGGGTATATCGACAACAAGGCCGGGTCGCGTACGTTTCCCACTTCGGGCATCACGATCAGCAATGCACCAGGTTGCGTGCCGAGCGACGGCAATGCTCCCAGTGCGCTGTCCCAATGCGTCGGACACGCCCGCGACAACTACAACGACGCCAATACCAGCGGGGCGCGCGCCGCGCTGAAAGTCGACCTGAACGACAACTGGTCAATCACGCCGATGGTGATGGGGCAGCAGACGATCTCGCATGGCAACTTCGCCAGCGACACCGCCATTGGTGACCTGGCCGTTACCCACTTCTATCCAGAGCGGGTCAATGACCGTTGGTGGCAAGGTGCGCTGACCATCCAAGGCAAGATCGGCAATTTCGATTTGACCTATGCCTACGCCCATCTCAAGCGCAATCAGGAAGAGCAGACCGACTACAGCGATTACGGATTCTGGTACGACGCCCTGTACGGATCCGGTTCGGCCTTTTACGACAACAGCGGCGCCATGGTGAATCCCTCGCAGCACATCAGCGACCGGGATGGCTACACCAACAACAGTCACGAATTGCGTGTGGTCTCACCGGCAGACGAACGGCTGCGCCTCGTCGCGGGCTTGTTCTGGCAGAAGCAAAAGCACGACATCATGCAGGATTACCAGGTCGATGGCCTGGCCGACGCGCTGTCCGTTACAGGTTGGAACGATACGATCTGGCTGACCCGACAGATGCGCTACGACCGCGACAAGGCAGTATTCGGCGAACTGTCTTTCGACTTCATCCCCGACGTGCTCACTGCCACGGTGGGTGAGCGTTATTACCGCACCAGTAATCAACTGTATGGTTACTTCGGCTACGCCGCCGGGTTTTCATCGAGCCAGGGCGAGGCTGCCTGCGTGTCGCCCGCACCGTTCATGGATGCGCCCTGTTTGGACTTCAACAAGAGGGTGAAGGAAAGCGGAAATCTCACCAAGTACAACCTGACCTGGAACATCACGCCGACGAAGATGATCTATGCCACCCGCTCCGAGGGCTTTCGCCCGGGCGGCGTCAACCGGCGTGGCACCTTGCTGCCTTATCAGGCGGATTTCCTGATCAACGAAGAGCTGGGGTGGAAGACTTCCTGGTTCGACAATCGGGTGTCGTTCAACGGTGCCATATTTCGTGAGACCTGGAACGACTTCCAGTTCCCGATACTGGGCGCGAATGGCCTGACTGAAATCAAGAACGCAAACTCGGCCCGTATCGACGGTTTGGAGTCGCAACTGAACTGGCAGGCCACCTACAACCTGCAGCTGACCGCGGGTGCCGCGGTGTATCACGCCAAGTTGAGCGCGAACTATTGCGGGTTCACCGATGCGAGCGGTCGCCCGATCACGAATTGCCCGGCCGGCTCGATCAACCCGCAAGACGGCAGTGTCGTGGCGGGGCCGTTGGCGCCGAAGGGTACGCAACTGCCGATCACGCCCAAGTTCAAGGGGAACCTCATCGCGCGTTACAGTTTCAACCTGGGCAGCAATGACGCGTTCGTGCAAGCCGCGTTGGTCCATGTCGGCAAGCGCACGACCGACTTGCGCCTGGTCGAGCGTGACCTGCTTGGCGATCTGCCGGCCTACAACTCGCTTGATCTGTCTGCCGGCCTGCAGAGGAACAGCTGGTCCGTCAACGTCTATGTCAACAATGTGTTCGACAAGCGCGCGGCGCAGTACAAGTACACCGAGTGCGGCGTCGACGTCTGCGGCGCACACGGCGTCGTGCCGCAATACCCGAATGGTCAGGTGTATACGGGCTTCAGTTTGCCGCGCACGATCGGCGTCCGCTTCAGGCAGGACTTCTAGGAGAGGTCTGAACAACACGTTCTTGGCCGTCATCCCCGCTTCCGCGGGGATGACGGCAATCGTTCAGGCGTTCCTTGAGGACCTGCGGTGACTGGCGCGCGGCTGGGAACGACCCCGTCACACGCCAGCGGCGCCTGATCAGGGCGTGCCGCTGTCCGTGTCGAGCGCTTTCAGCAGCCGGAAGATTTCCCGATACGCGCGCGGCGGCGTGTCAGGATGTTCCTTTTCGCTGCGCGCCTTGCGCAGCAGTGAGCGCAGGTGCTGGCGGTCCACGTCGGGATGTGTCGCGATGAACGTGGACAAGGCAGCCTCGTCCCCGCTCAGCAGTTGCTCGCGCAGTGCTTCCAGGCGGTGCATGGCGGCGGTTTCCTGCCGCTGCTGCTCGCCATTCCCACCCAGTGCAGCGCGCAGGGACGCAAGCTCGTCATCGTCGCGCTGGCGCAGTTTCTTGGCGATGAAGGCCAGCTGCCGCTTGCGCGCGCCGTGCGCGCGCATCTGCCGATAACTGTCGATTTCCTCGCGCACTTCATCGGCAAGCTCGAGCTTGCCCAGCCGCGCCGCCGGCAACTCCACCAGCTGGCCAGCCAGGGTCAGAATGGCGAGCGCTTCGCGCCGTTGCTGGCTGCGGCTGGTGCTTGCTTCCGGGTCAGGGTTTCCGGTCTGGTCGCGGCGGTCGTCGTCGTGCACGGTTACAACTCATGGGAAGACCAGGGGGAGTGTAGCCGCGCCCGGTTCCGGGCGACTCATTTGAGGAAGTTGACGAAGCCGGTGATGATCAGCGCGTTGGTGAAGTCCATGAGGAAGGCGCCGACGATGGGCGCGACCAAGAAGGCGCGCGGGGCCGGGCCGAAACGCTCGGTGAGCGAGCTCATCACCGCCACGGCGTTCGCCGTCGTGCCCAGCATGAAGCCGATGAAGCCGCTGGCCATGACCGCGGCGTCGTAGTCGCGGCCCATGAGCTGCACCAGCGGCCAGCAGCAGAACGCGACCACGATGACGGTCTGCACGGCGAGTGTGACCAGCAGTGGCAGGGCGAGCCCGCTCAGGTCCCACAGGTGCAGGTTCATCAAGGCGATGACCAGGAACAGCGACAGGCTGATGTTGCCGATCGTGTCGATGCTGCGCGGCGACAGGCCAAATACGCGGTAGCGGTCGTCTACGTTGCGGATCAACGCACCAATGAGCATGGCGCCGATGTAACTCGGCAGGGTGATGCCCGCGCCGCTCATCCAGCCGCTGATCCAGGCCCCGACCGCCATGGCGATCAGCACGAAGACGAAGCTTCGCAGCCCCGCGTAAACCTGCTCGTCATTGCTGCTTGGCGTGACCGGCAAGGCGGCCGCCTCGGCCGTAGCCGCAGCCGGATCGACCGGCGTGGCGGGGTCGCCCGTTTGGCCGTCCATATGCCGCAGCTTGAGCCGCTCGATCAGCATGGTCGCCACCGGCGCGCCGATGACCGAGCCAAGCACGATGCCGGCCATGGCATTGGCCAGCGCCACGCTGGCGGCGCCGTGCACGCCGGCGTCGGCAAACAGCGGGGCGAACGCCATGCCGGTGGCGGGGCCGCCCATCAAGGTCACCGAACCGGTGATGACGCCAAACAGCGAGGGCAACCCGAACATCTGGGCCAGGCCGATGCCGGCCAGGTTCTGCACCACGCCGATGACCGTGGCCAAGGCCAGGAACAGCAGGATCTGGCGGCCGCCGACCTTGAGCAGGGATGCGCTGGCGTTGAAGCCGATGCTGGTGAAGAACGCGATCATCAGCGGCTGTTCGAGCGTGGTGTCGAAGTGCACCGGCGTCACGTCCCAGTGATGGAACGCGAGCATCGCCAGGGCCACCAGCAGGCCGCCGATCACCGGCGCCGGGATGCTGAAGCGCGCCAGCACCGGCACGTGGCGGCGGATCGCATAGCCCGCGAGGAGGAACAGCCCCCCGCAGGCCACGGTCTGCACCGCGTCGAAGCTCAGCATCGCCTGGCCCCGTTTGAAGCCGGGAGCCGGCGTGGCAGCAATTGACCCGGCTTTGCCACGTCCACTGCTGCAGGCGGGCTCCTGCAAGGAGCTGCGGTGCTGGCAGGGAGTTTGGCCGGACGCATCATGCGCCCCAGAAGCCCGGCGCGGGCGGCTGCAGCCAGCCGTCCTTCAAGACCAGGCCGCCCGGATAGTCGTGCTGCAGCCACAGTGGGCCGTCCAGATCGATGAACTCCGCCTCACGGGCGATTTCCAGGGCCGGGGCGATGCCCAGCGACGACCCCACCATGCAGCCGACCATGATGCGGAAGCCGTCCGCGCGCGCCGCCTGCAGCAGGCGCCAGGCTTCGGTGAGGCCGCCGGTCTTGTCCAGCTTGATGTTGACTGCCTGGTAGCGCCCACGCAGGCGGGCCAGGTCGGCGCTGACATGGCAGGCTTCGTCCGCACAGAGTGGAATCGACCCGGAATAGCCCAGCAGATCGTCGTCGGCGTCGGCCGGCAAAGGCTGCTCGATCAGCTCCACGCCACAGTGCTCCAGCGTGGCCTGCAGCTCACGCAACAGGCCGATGTTCCAGCTCTCGTTGGCGTCGACCATGAGTCGTGCCCGCGGCGCGGCCCGGCGCACTGCCTCGAGACGCGCGGCGGCATCGCTGGCGTCCAGCTTCACCTTGATCAGCCCGGCGTCGGCCAGGCGGGCGGCCGCCTCGCCCATGCGCTCCGGCGTGTCGATGCTGATGGTCAGGGCGCTGACCACGGCCTCGTGGGGACCTCGGGCCAACTGCGCCCAGACCGGTACGGAGGTCTGCTGCCACTCCAGGTCCCACAGCGCGGCGTCCAGGGCATTGCGCGCCGCCCCTGGCGGCAGCCGGACCTGCAGCTCGTCCCGTCCCATGCCTGCAACCAGCAGCCCGCGGAAGGTTTCCATCTCCTCGATCACCGAGGCTACGGATTCACCATAGCGTGCATACGGCACGGACTCGCCCCGGCCGAGATGCTGGCCCTGGCGCAGCTCCACTGTCACCACGTCGGCAGCGAGCCGGGTACCCCGGGAGATGCGAAACGGCGCGACCAGGGGGAATTGGTCGTGCCGTATGCTCAGTTCGCGAAGCATGCGAGCAGGTGGTCCACGATCGATTCGACGCCCATGGTGACCGGGTCCGTGCACGGCAGCTCCAGCTCGGCGGAGACCTTGGCGCAAAGCGCCCGGGCCTCGTCGGCGGACATGCCGGAGGTGTTCAAACTCACGCCCACCGCCCGTACTTCGGGGTTGGTCAGGCGCGCCGCCCTCAGGTTGGCATCCAGGCACTCGCGCAGGCCAGGAATGGGGTGGTCGGGCAGGCCGCGCATGTGCGACCGCCCGGGTTCGTGGGTCAAAACCAGCGCGTCCGGCTGCGCGCCGTGCAGCAGTCCCAACGATACCCCGGCGTACGATGGATGGAACAACGAGCCTTGGCCCTCGATCAGGTCCCAGCCACCATCGAAGCGCGCCGGCGAGATCCATTCGGCCGCGCCAGAAATGAAATCCGCCACCACCGAGTCGATCGGCACGCCACAGTTGGCGACCAGGATGCCAGTCTGCCCTGTGCCGCGGAAATCCGCCTTGAGGCCACGTTGGCGCATCTCGCGCTCGAGAGCCAGCGTGGTGTACATCTTGCCCGTCGAGCAGTCCGTGCCCACGGTCAGCAGGCGTTTGCCAGCGCGGCGGCGCCCGGTACCCACGGGGATGCCGGGCTGGGGGTCGCGCGCGTCGAACAGCTCGCGGCCGTTGCGCTGTGCCGCCGCGACGATCTCCGGGTTCTCGCGCAACTTGTTGTGCAGGCCTGCAGCGACGTGCAGGCCGGCATCCAGCGCGGCGATGACATCCGTTATGGTCTGAGGATCCATCACCCCGCCGGCATTGGCCATGCCCACGACCATGGTGTTGGCGCCTGCAGCCTTGGCCTCCACCACGTTGAGCTCGCGCAGGCCCAGCGTGGCCTTGCAGCCCGGGCGCTGCAGCTGGCCGATGCACCATTCGGGCCGCCAATATGCCAGGCCCCTGGCCGTCTTGATGGCCAGCTCATCTGACGCCTGCCCCAGGTACAGCAGATAGGGTGGCCCCCAATGTGCGGTCTGCGGCGCACTGCTCTGGTTCAACATAAATTCCTCATACCAGTTAGACATACGACGGTGGCGCCGAGCGCTGGTCTCAGTACGGACCAGCCTCGGAGAATCCCTCGAAGGCACCCGTGCCCATGGTCACAGCGCGGGTGTGTATCGAAATTCTGCATTCCCGGCATCAACGCCCGACCTCGCGTTCGGGTCCGCAAAAATTCCGATGTTGCTGCATGACAGGGTCGTCAACCCGAACCACGATTTGTTGGGCGGATCCAATCAGTAGTCATACGACACGCTGAATCTGACAAACCGCGGCTGTTGCGTGGAGAGCGGTTGCCACAGGCGGGGGTTGGGAACTCCTGGGTCCGTGTTGCTGCGCACATAGATGTTGGTTTCCGCCTGTGCATTGAGAACGTTGAACACGTTGGCGGCGAAGGCAAGCCGTTGCTGCGCGAACGCCGGCCTGTAGGTCAGGCCGAGGTCAAGCTGCCGCAACCATGGCATCCGGCCATGCGAGCCCGGTGGCGAGGGTTTGCCATTGCAGAAGTGGTAGACATTTCCGTAGGCGGCGGGATCCGCCAGTTCGGCGCCAAGGTACCCCAGGCATACCTTTGGCGCGCCAGAAACAAGGCTCAGGGTGCCAGACATGAGAATTTCCGGCGTTACCTGAAAATAACCATAGGCTTTGAACTGGTGGGGGTGATCATTGTTCAATACACCATTTGTATTGAGCATGATCGAGGCGTAGTCCCAGTCCTGGGTTGTGGAAGTGAAGCTCTGACTGATATCCGAGCGCAGCTGGCCCTCGGTATTCCCATAGCTTCGTGAAAACACATAGGAAACACGCCCGTACCAACGGTCCTTGAACGGGTGCTCCAGGGTAAACTCGGCGCTATAGTACTTCCGCTTGAGCTTTTGCCACCCAAATTGGGAAAATTTCATGGGTACATCGACGTACGTGCCAGCGGCGTCCTGGAGGACGAACGTATTCCCCTTGCCTGGATTGATCAGATAGCAGCTGTTGGTCAAATTGATGTCGTATCCCAACTGCTTTGCTTCGTTGACAACCACGTCATAGTCACAATAGTCGTCGATGGCGTTCCGCAGGATTCGCTCGGTCAGCTTGACGCCGTAGACCCAGTCTTGCTGGAATGTCCCGGAAACACCAGCAATGAACTCGTCCTGATATTCGGCGATAAGACCCTTCGAGGTTACAGTCCGTGGATCGGGCAATTGTCCAAATTGGTTGTTGATGGCAGCCATCGGCGCCATGGACGTCAATCCGGTTGGGCTGCCATCGGACGAAATGCCGGAATAAGTGAAGTATTCACGGGTCTGGATGTTCGCTCCCGCCGAATTGATTGAAGGTTGCAGAGGCAGCCCAAGATAGTATCTCCCCGCATTTCCGTAGATCTTGAGGCTGCTGTCACCGTGTACATTCCAGCTGGCACCAAGACGGGGGGCCCATTGTGGCTTGCGCTGATTGATGAACGCCTGACTGTGGGCGTTGTAGTTCGTGAACTGGTCGTTCCGCAAGCCCAAGGACACGAGCAGATCGTTGGTCACCTGCCAGCGATCCTCAATATATTGGGCCCTCTGATTTGAGTGGATGGTGGCCAGTTGGCTATCGATGTTGCGCGTCACGTAATAGCCATCCTGTCCATTTGGGAACCCGATTGTCGCGGGTACCCCGAGACCTGTGGAAACGGGCACATTGGGATTGGCGTGGCCATAGCTCCACAGGAAGCCATCGGGCCCGGTCGGCCGATAGCCTTGGTTGATCGATCGCGCGTTCTGATTGTCTATGCCGACTGCGAGGCTATGATTGCCAAGCGTATAGTTAATGTCGAAGCGGAAATTGTTGGTCTTGTTGCCGCGGTCTGGATCGTATATTCGGCTCACGGTCTGGGCATTGGTGATGGGGGTGCCGCCGTTCAATGCCGGATTTTGATCATTTGGTGAGGATATATAAACCACGCTTGGGTCATAGCCAGAGGGGCTGTCGTAATTGCGCGTATGCATTTTCCCGTACATGACGCTGAGATTCAGGTTGTCAGTTATGTAGCTCGTGTACTTTGCGACCCACAGGTCACCGCCATTCTTGGTATTGTCTGCCCCGGTGATGTGGGTGCCACGGGCGAGCGTATTGTAGTCGTAGTTGTATACCTCACCCTTGGTGCGGAATTTGTCAGATGCGCCAGTAAGTTCCAGTATGTTGTTGTCGTTGATGTTCCAGTCAAGCTTTGCGTACCAGCGTGGTTCTCCGTAGCGGTAATCGAGATACGGATATGACGTGGTCGCCTTCTGGACATCACCGATCGCATTGCCTGTGGTGCGCTCAAATTCCATCGCGGCAAACAGGAATAGCTTGTCCTTGATCAGGGGGCCGCCACCATAGGCTGACACCGTGCTGTTCCAGTATGACTCGCCACTCTTCGGGGAAAAAAGACGGCCGGCAACGGGATTGGGAGGGAGGCCATTGGTATAGTAGACATTGTCGGGACTTGAGCGCAGGAATGCAGGTTCCCACAACACGTGGCCACCAAAGTGCCATTCGTTGGTGCCGGTCCTGCCGACCGCATTTATGACGCCACCATCGGATCGGCCATACTTGGCGCTATATCCGCCGGTATACGTCTCCTGCTGTGCAATAGCGCCATAGGGAAGGGTCAGTCCACCAAGCCCACGTAGCGGGTCAGTAGTATTGAACCCATTGATATAATAGGCGTTTTCGCTGGCTGACGATCCGCCGAACGACACCAGCGAATTGCCGGTCCCACTCGTGAATCTCCCGCTGTTTGCCACAACACCTGGAGCGAGCAGGGCAATTGCTTCCGAGCTGCGGGCCAGTGGGAGGCGATTCAATTGGCTCAAGGTAATGACCGTACGCGAATCCACACTGGATACGTCGATGGCGGCCAAGTTGGCTCCCGTCACGGTCACACCTTGGAGATTCTGGACCCCGCTTGCCTGCGTTGAGAACGACACTTCTGTAGTGGAGCCAACCGTGAGGGTAACGTTGTCCCGTTCGTCGATCACACGTCCATTGCTCGTCAGCGATACACGGTAGGTGCCAACGGGAAGCTGTGGCGATTGATATCTCCCATCCTTGTTGACGGAAAGCTCACGCCGCAATCCACTTTGGCTCTCAACCACGATGACCCCGTTGTCCACATTTGGTGCTTGGCCGAAGATGCTGCCGGTTGTGGACTGTGCGGATACCACCATGGGAAGTGCGGATGCGAGCGAAAGAATGAGGAGTTTCGTTTTTGGTGACGAGGCCATTACTTTCTCCAGTGGTGGTTGGGAGTGTCGGGGCGTGCATCCGTAGATGAACCGGATTCCATTACATGGAGTCGCGCCCTGCTCCGGGTACAGGGGGAGGTAATAGATTGCGGAGGTTCCCTTCTGGAATGATGGGCATGCTGATCGAGCTTGCTTGCCCAGGGGTGTGCCAGATGCCTTGTTGCGCGGCGCGGTAGTCGGCCGGCTGGGCAAAAAAGATGTTTTCTACATAGGACTGCGGATTGCGGTCGTAGAACGGGAACCAGCTGGATTGGATCTGCACCATGATCCGGTGTCCGGGCTGGAACTGGTGATTGATGTTCGGCAGGGTCCACGTGTACAGCAGCGGCTGACCCGACGTGATTTTCTGCGGCCGGCTGAAGCTGCTGCGGTAGCGGCCGCGAAAAATCTGCATCGACAGCGGGAGTTCGTATCCGCCCATGGCTGGTGCCAGGCGGTCTTCCGGCGGGAAGACATCGATGATCTTGACCACCCAGTCGCTGTCTGTGCCGGTGGTCGAGGCGTAGAGCCTTACCACCGGCGCGCCTGACACTTGCAAGGGCTGCGTGAGTGGCTGGCTGGTGTAGCTGATGACGTCGGGACGGTTGTCCACGAAGCGCTGATCGGCCAGGGCCCAGTACGACCCCTCTGGCGATGGTGTGCCATCAGGTCTCGGCCGATACGGTACCGGAGCCGCCGGGTCGGAAATGTAGGTGTCGAATTTTGCTTCGCTGGGGGTTGGTGCGTCGAAGGCGAGTTGCTTTCCGGCACGCAGGTACATTGCCGTGGATTTGGTTTTGCACCCGTCATCGCAGGCCAGTGGCCAGTGATCCAGGTGATCCCAGTGATCCCAGTGGTTGGCGCCGGTGTCGTAGACGGTCACTGGCGACAGTTTCGGCTTCGGCGCCCCGTCGACCAGGTAGCGCGCAAAGAACGGCAGCAGCATGTCGCGCCGGAACTGCAGCGCGGTATCGCCAGCCCACTTGAACACGCCCAGTGACGAACCGTCCACATTTTCCTGGCCGTGGCGCCACGGGCCGAGCACCAGGTAGTTCATGTCGTTGGCGTGGTCCTTGGGCTCGGTGGCGGCATACGCATGGACGGCGCCATACATGTCGACGTAGTCCCACAGCCCCGCGACCCACATGGTGGGCACCTTCAGGGGTTGCCCGGCAAGAATCCGGTCCACCGCCTGCTTGCTCCAGAAGGCGTCGTAGGTTGGGTGGGTGGTGAGCTTCTGCCAGAACGGCAACTGCTCCATGCCCGCCGCCCGGGCGTAATCGCCCGAGGAGCCGGCCTGCAGCATGGTGGCGTAGGTGTCCTCGCCTGGGTTCGGTACCGAGGGGCCGAGGCCCTTGGTCGTGGTCTGCTGCGTGTAGTAGTTCAGGTTGACATTGCGGAAGGCGCCGTTGTTGAACCAGTCGTCGCCCATCCAGCCATCGATCTGCGGATTCTCCGGGGCCGCCACCTTCAGTGCTGGGTGCGGGTGGATCAGGGCCATGGCCACGGTGAAGCCGTCGTAGGACGCGCCGATCATGCCCACGCGGCCATTGGACTCGGGCAGGTTGTGCACCAGCCACTCGATGGTGTCCCAGGCATCGGTGGAATCGTCGACCTTGCTGGCATTGACCGTGCCGACCAGCGGCGCGGCCATGAAGTAGTCGCCTTCCGAGCCGTACTTGCCGCGCACGTCCTGGTAGATGCGGATGTAGCCGGCGTCGACGAACACGTCATCGCCGACCGGCAAGGTGTCGCGCATGCTGCGGGCACGCCGGCCTGCCGCCAGGCGTGAGGCATTGTATGGCGTGCGCGTCAGCACGATCGGTGCGTTGTGGGTGTCCTTGTGCTCGACGATGACGGTGTGCAGCTTGACGCCGTCGCGCATCGGCACCATCACGTCGCGCACGGTGTAGTCGAACATGGCTGCAGGGAAGGCGAAATGGGCGGGAATGTCCGGTGTATCCGGAGTCACCTGCGCCATGCATGCGCCGGTCGACAGCACTGCCGCACAGACCACAAGGAGTATTCGACGAATCATGTTCTGGCGCCCCCTGCGACGCGTCGGTCTGGCACGTTCAGTGGATGGCTTCCACTTTGCCCAGGCCCGCGGGGTTGCGTGGATCGCTCGCCGCGGCCTTGACGCCGGTGGTGGTGTCCCAGGTCACCACGTTCATGTTGCCCCACGAACGCTGGTCGTTGATCTCGTAACCCATGGCCTTGAGCCCGTCGATGATGTCGGCGGAAAACGCGTTGCGCTCGAGGTCCACTCGGTCGGGCAGGTACTGGTGGTGGTAGCGCTTCTGCGCCGTGATCTCGCTGGCGCTCTTGCCATCGACGAAGCCGAGGATGCTTTCCAGCACCTGGGTGATGATGGTGGAACCGCCGGGGGAGCCGATGACCAGCAGACGGTCCTTGCCGATGACCAGGCTTGGCGACATCGAGGACAGCATGCGCTTGTGCGCCACCGGCGCGTTGGCCGAGCCGCCGATCAGGCCGAAGGCATTGGGCTTGCCGGCGACCAGGGCGAAGTCATCCATCTCGTCGTTGAGCAGGATGCCGCTCTTGCCGGCCACGAACTTCGAACCGAGCGTGGTATTGACCGTGCAGGTCATCGACACCATGTTGCCGTGCTGGTCGATGATCGAGAAGTGCATGGTATGCATGCCGGGCTCTTTTGCATGCGCAGCCGGCAACCACGACGACTTGGTGGCACGGTCGGGCAGGATGCTCTGGCGCAGGCCGTCGGCGTAGTACGGCGACAGCAGCATGTCCAGCGGCATCTTCACGAAGTCCGGGTCGCCCAGGTATTCGTTGTGGTCGCGGAAGGCGCGGCGCATGGCCTCGATGACATAGTGCATGCGCTGCACCTCGCCCATGTCCTTGAGGTCGATGCCGGCCAGGATGTTGAGCATCTCCGCGATGGCTACACCACCAGATGACACGGGCGGTGCGGTGATCACCTTGTAGCCGGCGTAGTTGAGCTCGATCGGCGTGCGCTCCCTGGCCTCGTAGGCGGCGAGGTCGGCCATGGTCCAGGTGCCGCCGGCAGCCTTCACCGCGGCCACCATTTCCTCGGCGACCGGCCCGGTATAGAAGCCCTTGGCACCTTTGGCGGCAAACGCCTTCAAGGTCCTGGCCTGGGCTTTGTCGCGGAACAAGTCGGTGGTCTGCGGTGCCTTGCCGCCGGGGAAGAACTTGGCCTTGGACGCCGGGTAGCGCCGCAGCACGTCGCCGACCTGCTGGATCGAACGCACCAGCGACTCGGTCGGGTGGAAGCCGTTCTCGGCGATGCGTATGGCCGGTGCCACGGACACCGAGAGCGGCAGCTTGCCGTATTTTTCCACCATGTAGGCCAGGCCGGCTGGGTAGCCGGGGATGCCGGCCGCGAGCGGCCCATTGACCGAGTGGTCGCGGTTTGGACTGCCATCCGCGTTCGCGTAGTCGGCGCTGTTGACTGCGGCCGGCGCCATCTCGCGGGCGTCGATGAAGGTGTCCTTGCCGGTGGCCGCGTCATGGATCAGGGCCAGGAAGCCGCCGCCCATGCCGGAGGCCTCGGGTTGCACCACCGAGAGCGTGGTGGCCACCGCGACCGCTGCGTCCACCGCGTTGCCACCCTTGTTCAGGACTTCGAAGCCCGCGTTGGTGGCCAGCGCATTGGCACTGGCGATGGCGGCGGTCGGCTGCGTGGCCGTCGGTACGCCCGACTGCGCCTGCGTGTCGAAGCCGGCGCCGGCCACCAGCAGGAAGGCGACTATCGCAGGCCAACGGTGGAAGCGGGCGAAACGTCGACCGGAAAGGGGTTCTTGCGCGGGTGGTTCGCGGAATTTCAGCATGGGACCCAAGGACTCCGTGGCTGGTTTGAGGATAGTCACCGTGATGCACAATCGGCCAGTGAAAAGATGGGCAGGTGACATAACTGCAGGTTGTGGGGTGGGGTGGATCGCTGGGCCCGGCGGCGTGTGCCTCACCCGCGGGCACAGCCTGCGCACGGCCTGCGTCGGCACACGATGTTGGCGCCTGGCTGTACTGACTGCTTGCCCGCCGCCCAGCCCCCGCGGTCGCGGTGGCTGGGTGGCGGTTGCTTCAGGCGCCGAGGTTTACCAGCGGTACGCGACCTTGCCGTAGACGAAGGCGCCCTGGAACCCGAACGGTGAGCTGGACGAGTAGGGGAACACGCCGTTGTTGTCGGAATCCTGCGGGGTCTTCTTCGGGTAGGTGTTGAGCACGTTGTCCCCACCCAGCGTGAAGGTCCAGTTGTCCAGGTTGTAGCTGGCGGCAAGGTCGATCAGCCACTTGTGCGGATAGATGATGTCGTTCAGGTAGCTGGTCGAGCCGTACGACGTGATGCGCCCGAAGCGTGTCGCGGTACCGGTGAAGCTCCATGCGCCGACGTTGTAGGTCTCGGTCCAGATCACCTTGCTGCGTGGCGAGCTGTCGGCGAGCAGACCCTTGATGGCCGAGCGGTTGAGGCGCACGAACAGCACACCAAGGTTGTCCAGCACGGGCGGATTCGGGCGCACGCCGGTGACCTTGTTCTTGTTGTAGGTCGCCGACAGGGTCGACATCAGCGAACTGCCGTTGCTGAAATCGGTGCGGTAGGTGGACACCCAGTCGATACCCTGGCTGCGCACGTTGCCGGCGTTGGTGAAGTACGCGATGCCACTGTAGGGCACGTTCGGGAAGCCGTTGGCAGCGAGGTAATTCTTGACCGCCGGAGTCGCTGTCGACAGTGAGCTCGACAGGGCGATACGGTCCCTGACCGTGATCTGATAGGCGTCGACGGTCAAGGTGAAGGCGTTGGATGGGTTCCACACCATGCCGAACGTGTAGTTGCGGGACTTTTCCGCCTTCAGTGGCTGGCTGCCAAGCAGTACGGCGATGGGGTTGTTCACCGGCACCAGGCCGCGCAGGTAGATGCCGGGCGGCAGGCCCAGCGAGTTGCCCGGGCCCTGGAATGCCGAGGTGCTTTCCTCGTAATGCTGCTGCCCGAGGCCCGGTGCGCGGAACCCGGTCGAGGCGCTGCCTCGCAAGGCGAACGAGTCGGTGAAATCGAAGCGGGCCGACAAGGCGGCCGAGGTGGTGGTGCCGAAATCCGAATAGTCCTCATGCCGTGCGGCCAGCGAGGTGCTCAGCTTGTCGGTGAGGTTGGTTTCCAGCTGCACGTACTCGGCCACGTCATGCCGGGATACAGAGATCGCATCCTGCGGGCCCCAGCCGGCAAAGCCCTGGGCACCGCCGGAGACACCCGAGGTGCCTACGTAGTAGGAGCCGAGCTCGCCCGCTTCCACCTCGTAGCTCTGTCTCAGGTACTGCGTGCCGAACGACACCGTCACCGGATTCTGCAGCCAGCTGACGGCCACGTCCTTGGAAATGTCGATGTCGAAGGTCTGCTGTGCCGCGGTCAAGGTGCCATCGTGGAACGCGGTCGGGCTGCTGCCGAAATCATGCAGCAGCGCATAGTTGGTGGTGTTGAGCGTGCTGTAGTAGACCCGGTTGCTGCCGTAGTTTGCGCTCACGTCCCAGTGCCAGCCGTTGATGTCGCCGCGCAGGCCGAGCACCAGCGAGCGGTCCAGCGAGTCGCCATGCTCCTTGGGCAGGAAGCCGTCGGGGTAGACCAGCCCGATCAGGGCATTGTTTGGATACGGTGTGTTGCTGCCATAGCGGAAGAAGCCGCGTGGCTCGCCGACGCGCTGGCCAAAGTGGCCGAAGGCGTAGAACTGCATGTTGGGGGTGAAATCGTATTCGGAGTTCATGAACAGGTTCTGGTTCTTGAACGACACCACGCCGTACTTGAACATCGGACCCAGTTGCGTCAGGCCAGGACGGCGATCGACGCCGGCGCGGTTGGTCGGGCTCTGGTTGCTCTTGTCCAGGGCGAAGCGGATCCAGCCCTTGTCGCCGCCGAGTGGGAGGCCAAAGTCCGATGAGGCCTGCCATTGCGGGCCGTCACCAGCCGAGTACTCGCCATGGGTGGCCTGTATGTCACCACCCTTGGCGCCCTTCTTGAGGATGATGTTGACCACGCCGGCCAACGCATCGGAACCGTATTGCGCGGATGCGCCGTCGCGCAGCACTTCGACGTGGTCGATGGCGGCCAGTGGAATCGTGTTGAGGTCCACACCCTGGGAACCCTGTCCGACCTGGCCCAGGCTGAGCAGCAGCGCGCCGGAATGCCAGCGCTTGCCATTGACCAGGATCAGGACCTGGTCCGGGGAGAGGCCGCGCAACTCAAACGGACGCTGGAAGGCGAAGGTGTCCGACGCGGGAGCGAAGGGGAAATTCAATGACGGGATGGCGCGGGCGAGTGCCTGGGTCAGGTCGATCGTGCCGGTGTCCTTCAATACCTGCGCCGGGATCACGTCGATTGGCGTCAGCGAGCTGGTTTCGGTACGGTTGCCCGCACGCGTGCCGGTGACGATGACGGTCTTGAGCTCGGTCGCCCGGGTGGCGGCTGCCGAGGTGGCATCCTGCGCCGCCGCAGGCAGGCTGAGCGCCGCCAGCACCGCGCTGGCCAACAACGTTGGAACGAACTTCGCGAACTGACTGCCGTACGTGCTCATGTGGTTCTTCCCCGTTTGGGTTGCCGGATGCTGGCTGTCACAGACTGGTGTGCAGCAGCGCCATGTCACCTAAGCAATGACGAACATCCGAAGGTTGTTGCGACGGAACCAGTGACGCTCGTGATCACACCGCGGGGTGATTGAATGCGGCACGGTGGTCGGCTTTGCCGTGCGTCCGCTCCATGCGCATGAATGTGGGGGATTCTGCGCAGCGTTCACTTTCCCTTAAGTCTTACGTTGCCGAGGATAGTCAGCGGCCACCCGAAACCACCAATGAAAATACTTGCGCACCGCATAGCCGCCGGTTATGGAGGCATCACGGGCGGTCAAGCCCGGCCAAGCATCCGCGTGGCAAGCTCGCGCATGATGTCGAGAAAGCGCTGCTGCACCGGATTCAGTGGACTGTCCAGCCGGAAGACCGCATAAAGCATGACATCCAGCTCCAGCTTGAGTGGGCGCGTTTGCACGGTTTGGCGCTGGTCGCACGATGCGGTAAACGGATCGACCAGGGCGAGCCCCTGGCCGCGGGCGACCAGGGCGTAGGCGAGCTGGTAGGTCTGCACCCACACTGCCGTCTGCGGGGCGGGCGTCACATGGGCGAGCTGGCTGTGCAGCATGCCGCCGAAGGCATCGTGGATGGCGATGCCGATCATCGGTTGTCCGGCGAGTGCGCTGAGCGGCAGCGGTTCGGCCAGCTCGCCATCCGACCACCAGCCCGGCGGTGCGATGACCATGACTTGTCCGTTGCACAGAGGCTCGCGCCGGACTGCCGAATGGCCGAAATCCTGCATCGTGAAGCCGATGTCGACCTCGTGCAGCAGAATGGACTCGTACATGACGGCCGAGTGCTGTGTGGACAGTTCGGCGGTGGCATCCGGAAAGGCCTTGCGCAGCAGCATGATCGCGTCCGGCAGCATGGTCTGCGCCACGGTGGGTGTGCAGGTCACGCGCAACGGCGAACTGCCCGGGCGGGCGATGTTTGCCGTCAGGCGCTGCAGGTCGTGCAGTTCCTGCGCGATGTTTTCCACGCGATGGCGCAGCAGCAGTGCCTCCGGGGTCGGCTGCAGGCGTCCGCGTACGCGGCTGAACAAGGCGAAGCCCAGCTGCTGCTCCGCATGCTGCAGAGCCTTGCTGGCTGCCGGTTGAGAGATGTTCAGTAGCTCTGCGGCGCCGGTAAGGCTGCCGGTGGTCAGCACCGCGTGGAAAAGCTCGATCTGGCGCAGGCGCATGGCATCTCCCGGTTGCTGTGGTCAATCCAGTGAGCTGGAAGTGGTACGGGGCGGAGCGTATGGCCGGCGCCGCGCACGGCTCTCATGTCCTTCGGCTCCAGCATGGAAACCGCCCGTCAGCGCCACTGGTGAAGGCGTACCCGCTTCGATTCTACGAGAAGTAGGGTGCACAAGCTGGCGGTCCCCGACGCTCGCGTGGGCCGGGCGTTGCCGCAGGACACGGGAGTTGCCTCTGGCGGGGCGAGCCCGGGAAGGGTGATGCGGGCGGAATCGTCCATGAGGGGTGACACGCTCCCCGCTGGAGTTGGGTTGACCGCGCACTTGCATGGCCAGGTACTTCGCAGCGCGACATGGGTCCACTCCCGGAACCCGCCATTGTGGCGTCGCGCCCACGCACCGGGCCACGACCCTCTGATCACCTCGGCAGGCCGGTCGCCGCACATGGATGCCACTGTCTGCCGGCTCGCACACCCACGAACGCGCGCATGTCCGACTGCGTGCGGCTCGGTGCGTGCACGCGGCCAACCCCACATGTGGACTGCCACAACCCAGGTGGCATGCACGCTCCGACAAACCCATCGGAGGCCGCGCCTGCTGCCGCCATAAGGCTAGGTTATGTGACCTGATCGCCTTTTCATTGGTTGCAGTGAGCTGTGAATGTTAGCGTCCGTAGTGGACCAGGGAATCAGCTTGGCGTGCGTCGGATTTACGACCGCGCCGATGCGGAATGCAGAACGCAGACACCGACTAGGCGTGCCGATGAATAGCGCGTACCACTAACCGTTATTGCCAAATTACGAGGGGATTCTGTCCATGAAAATGTTGCGCCCCAATCGACTGAACGCTTTGGTTGTTGGTATAGCCTTGGCGCTTGTCGCTGGATCTGCTGCAAGCCGTGATTCACTACCAGGCACTCCCGGCGAGCAGGGTCGGTCAGACATCACCGGATCCCAGAATAATCAGTCCACTGTACCCGCTTCCAATGCTGAGCAATCCCAAAAGAGCGCAGCGAAAAACCTCCGTGGCGTCGTGGTGACTGGTTCACGGGTCATCAGTCAGGACTTTCTGTCGCCCAGTCCGATCATGACGATAAATCCGGAGCAGCTGAAAATACAGGCCCCAAACAATATCAGCGACTATATTGACAAGTTGCCGTCAGTCGTCGGCAGCATGTCGGCGACCGCGGGCAAGAATACGATCAGTGCGGGAAACAACGGAATAAACATTCTTGACTTGAGGAACCTGGGCAGTGTCCGCACCCTGGTGCTCCTGAATGGACACCGGGTGGTCGCGTCGGATGTATCAGGCGTGGTGGACATCGACACTCTTCCCCAAGGGCTCATCGACGGTGTGGACATCATCACGGGGGGAGCGTCAGCCGTCTATGGCTCCGATGCTGTTGCTGGCGTCGTCAACTTCCGTCTGAATACGAAGTTCGAGGGAATCAAGGGCTTTGCCCAGGGTGGGGAATCGACCTATGGCGATGACTTGCAGGGGAACTATGGCATCACGTTGGGCACATCGTTCGCTGGTGGTCGGGGTCATTTTGTAGTCGATGCGCAATATGCAAAGAATGACGGCGTAGGCCAGCTGACGGATCGCCCCTGGTACCGGGAATGGGGCTATATGGCAAATCCCAATTGGACCGCCGCGAATGGTGAGCCCAAGCAGATCATTGTCCCGCACTTGAATCGCATCAGTGAGAGCCTGGATGGCATCATCACGCAGAAGGGACCACTCTACGGTACGACATTCAATGCGGACGGCTCCCCACGGGCATTTCAATTTGGCACTATTGACAGGACCGGCTCCGTGCAGTCGGGCGGGGAGATGTTTGGCCATTATGCGGCCATGGCGCTCAAGAGCAGTACCCGAAGAAATTATGTCTATACCCGCGCATCCTATGACTTGACCGACGATTTCAACGTATTCGCGTCACTTATGCATGCCGAGAGCAAGAGCAGCACGGCGGCTTCATACAACTACGTTGACGGCACCCTGTCGGTAAGGCAGGACAATGCATATTTGAATCCCAGCGTACGGGCGGCAATGGGTGCCAACGGCCTGTCCAAGGTCAGCTATGGCGTGGTGTTCGAGACCCCTGCCACGGAGGATCTCAATCGAAACCTGAATCGCGTGCTGCTTGGGCTCGACGGCAGTCTGGGAGGTTTCTGGAACCTGCATGCGTCGTACGATTACGGCAGGACCAAGGTCGCTACGAACCTTGATAACGTCCTCAATAGGGTTCGCATTGATGGTGCGATGGATGCGGTGGTGGATCCAGCCAGCGGCCGTGTGGTTTGCCGTTCGACGCTGTCCAATCCCGCAGATGGGTGCGTGCCTATCGATATGTTTGGCCGTGGCAATGTTACCGACGCGGCGAAGAAGTATGTCCTGGGTCTGGCGTGGGCGCGCCGGGAGTTCACGCAGAGAATTGCGTCGGTGTCGATTGACGGGCAGCCGTTCGAGACCTGGGCGGGTCCGGTGGATCTGGCGTTCGGCATGGATCATCGGACCAGCACGATTGGCCACAGCCAGACCGATGCCATGAGCCAGGAGCACGATTGGCTGTTCGGCAACTTCTTGCCAATGACCGGCTCCGACAGCGTGACCGAGACATTTGCCGAAACCCTGGCGCCGCTGCTCGCTGATGACAAACTGTCGGTGAATGCCGCGGTGCGCAGCGCAGACTACAAATATTCCGGGCGGCAGCTTGCCTGGAAGCTGGGGATGACCTGGCGGCCGATCGATCCATTGTTGGTGCGGGTGATGCAATCCAGGGATATCCGGGCACCGAATCTCAGCGAACTGTTCCAGACTGGGGTCACACAGCGGCAAACAGTGCGGGATCCGTTCAATGGCGGGGGGACGACGAATCTGGAGCGCACGACAGTAGGGAACCGAACGCTGCAGCCCGAAATCGGCAAGACCACTACCCTTGGCTTCGTCCTGACGCCTGCGTGGCTTCCGGGATTCAGTGGTGCACTCGACTTCTACCGCATAAAGATCTCGGACGCCATCACCACGATTTCAAGTCAACAGACGGTGGATCGGTGCTTCGCGGGTGACGCCCAGATTTGCGGGAATGTGGATAGAGGTCCCTCTGGTGCGGTCATCGGGCTCAGGAACAGCCCGGTGAACATCGCCGAAGAGGTGGTCCATGGCCTGGACATCAATCTCGCCTACAGGGTTGATCTGCCGGCCCCCGATTCGTCGTTGCGCCTGAGTCTGCTGGCGACCAACCAAACGCAGGACCGGCTCACCACGCCTTTCACCACCCACAACTATGCCGGTGAGATGGGCGGTGACTCGGTGAAATGGCGCGGAAATCTGAACGCGGACTATTCACAGGGACCGCTTGGGCTTGGTGCCGAGGCCCGGTTTATTGGCCATGGCGTGCTGCGCACGGATTGGGTGCAAGGTGTGGATATTGACAACAACTATGTACCCAGTACTTGGTATTTTGACCTGTACGGCTCGTATTCCTTTGCCGATTCGCATCTGCAGGCATTCGCCCGGGTGAACAACGTGTTCAACAGGGCACCGCTGGTCATCGCCACGTCCAGCGGTGGTTTCAACCCGGATATCTACAACGTGATAGGTCGCTACGTCAGTGTCGGCCTGAGGTTCAACTTCTAGAATCTGTATTCGCAAGTGGGCGGTTCGCCGCTGTGAAATGGAGTGGGGGCGCATGACGACGAGTCGACGATAGTCCGTTGACTGTTCCTTGGTGTGGCTGGCCAGTGGCCAAGGCACCGTGGAGCGCATTGATCGAAACCCGATACCTTGCCAAAAGCCGAGGTGGCATTGCCATGATTGTGAAGTCCCTGAAAGCCGTGATGAAGGTGATGATGCTGTCATCGATCTCGGTTGCTTGGTCCATCGCCTGTGCCCAGAGCAGTCAGTACCTCTATCAGGGCACGATCCACATTCCGGTGGAGGCGATGCCAGGGCATGGGATGGTCGACTGCCAGATGGAAGTGGCGTGTCGCGTTGGCGGCCAGATTCTTCGCGATGGGGGCAACGCGGTGGATGCCGCGGTGGCCACCGCATTTGCCCTTGCCGTGGCGCTTCCCCGTGCAGGGAACATCGGCGGTGGCGGGTTCATGCTGGTCTACATGAAGAAGGACGACCGCGTTGTTGCGTTCGACTATCGCTCCATGGCGCCGTCCGCCACCAAATTGGCGGATTATGTGGGTGGCGATGGAAAGCTGAATGGCAAGCAAGAGGCAGGCTATATGGCCTCAGGCGTCCCGGGCACCGTAGCGGGGCTGTGGCTGGCGCACAGGAGGTTTGGCCATCTGCCATGGAACAAGCTTGTTGAACCGGCAGCCAAGCTTGCGGGAGATGGGATTCGCGTGACCGTGGGCCAGGCGCTCTCGCTCAATTGGGCAAAGGCGCACCACAGGTTCGTGGAAAGCTCTGAGGCGCCCCGGGTATTCGAGCGGGCAGATGGTCGGGATTGGAAAGCTGGTGACCTGCTTGTCCAGTCCGACCTGGCGTGGTCGTTGCGGCAGATTCGCGATCATGGAGCGGATGCGTTCTATAAAGGAGAGGTGGCCAAGCGCCTGGCACGTGGCATGAAGGCGCATGGAGGCCTCATCGACTTGTCCGATTTGGCCGCCTATCGCGCCGAGGAGCGCGAGCCGGTTGCGGGGACGTACCGGGGATATCGTGTGGTTACCATGCCGCCCGTCAGCGGTGGCGGAACCAGCGTGATAGAGATGCTGAACATATTGGAGAACTTTGACCTTGCCCAATACGGGGCCAGGTCGGCAGAGGTGCTGCACTACGAAGCCGAAGCCTCCAAGCTTGCATGGCGGGATCGTGTGCGATACGCGGGCGATCCCGCGTTTGCAAAGATTCCGACGGCGGGTCTTGCATCCAAGTCCTTTGCTGCAACGCGGGCGAAGCTGATTTCCCCGACTCAGACCATTTCCGTCAAGGACCTTGAGCCCGGTGATCCGTGGAAGTTCGAGAGCAAGGAAACGACGCAGATTTCAGTGATCGATGCAGAAGGCAATGCGGTCAGTACCACATATACCCTGGGTTCGGATTTCGGTTCCGGTGTCATGGTCGAGGGGACTGGATTCATGCTCGGGAACCTCATCAGCAACTTCTCCATTGGCCAACAGGCGGAGAGCGTCGCGAAAGGTGTTGCGGCGGCGATAAACAATGTGCTCGGCCCAGGCCGCCGTCCTGTGTCGAGCATGTCACCCACCATGGTTTTCGGAAAGAAGGGCCTGTGGATGGTGACCGGGACGCCGGGCGGCAACACGATTCCCGGGACGGTGATGCAGATGATCGTCAATACGGTTGATTTCGGCATGAACATCGCCGAGGCGACCAGCACCGCAAGAATCGACCAGCAGCTGCGCAGCGGCATCCTGGCTGTTGAGCCGGAGGTAAGCCCGGACACGCTCGCGCGCCTGAAGCAGTGGGGTCATCAGATTGAGGTGAGCAGGGCGATAGGTGCCACGCAGACACTGGCGGTGGGCGAGGACGGTGTCATTCAAGGGGCTCCGGATCCGCGGCGCCCGGGCGGTGTGGCGGTCGAGCAATAGACGCAATGGCGGACACGCGCGGCATGCGGTTCCCGGCAACCATTGCGGATCACGCGGGCTTGTTGGCCGGGGATGTCTACATGGGGTCGTATCATGAATAGTTCACGAATCTGCAAGTCTTCCTTCGGCCACGTGCGGCTCATCATGGCGTGCGTGGCAATTGGACTCGCTGGATCCGCCCCGGCGCAGACCCCGGAGTCCTCCCCGGTCGATGTAATCATCGCCGGTGGCAGCCTGTTCGACGGTGGCACCGGTGCGCCGCATACCGCCGATGTCGCGATTGCCGGTGATCGCATCGTGTATGTCGGAGTGGATGCGGCCAAGCGCTATCGCGCCCGGACGGTGATCGATGCGCGGGGCATGATTGTAGCGCCGGGGTTCATTGATGCCCACACCCACCCGGACACCTACGTCCGGTCCGATGATCCGAAGGAACGTTTGAACGCGCCATGGCTGTTCCAGGGTGTGTCGACTTTGATGATTGGTGGGGATGGCGGCGGGACTCCCGATGTCGGTGACGAAGCCGCGTGGTTCAAACAACATGCCATTGGCACCAATTTGGCGCCATACGTGGGTTTTGGTGCGGTACGCAAACGGGTCTTGAACATGGATGCGCGCGCACCGGACGCAGAGGAGCTGAAGCGCATGGAGGGCCTGGTGGCCAAGGGCATGTGCGAGGGGGCATTTGGTTTTTCCACCGGGTTGTTCTATGCGCCGCAGAGCTTTTCGAAGACGGATGAGGTGATTGCACTTGCGCGTGAGGCGGCAAGGCGCGGCGGCATCTACGACAGCCATATCCGCGATGAATCGTCCTATACGATTGGCCTTTTGGGCGCCATCAAGGAGGCCATCCAGATCGGACATGACGCTGGACTGCCCGCGCACATCTCCCATATCAAGGCCTTGGGCGTGGACGTTCACGGTGACGCGGGCAAGGTCATCGCCCTCATCGATGCAGCACGCAAATCCGGCCAGCACGTGACCGCGGATCAATATCCGTGGTTGGCTTCCGGCACCAATCTGCAGGCTTCGCTGGTTCCCCGCTGGGCGGTTGCTGGTGGCAGGAAGGAGATGCTGCACCGCTTTGACGATGCTGCCACGCTGCAGAGGATCAAGACCGAGATGCGCGAGAACCTTCGTCGCCGCGGGGGCAGCGAGTCCCTGCTGCTGACACGATCCGGGCATCCCTGGACCGGCAAGACGTTGAAAGACGTGGCGGCGGAGTGGCGGCTTGATGCTGTCGATGCTGCGGTGAGGTTGATCAGGGAGACCGATGGCGTTTCGGTTGCGTCATTCAACATGGACGATGCGGACGTGCGGCAATTCATGAAGCAGCCGTGGGTCATCACGAGCTCCGACGGGAGCAATGGTCATCCCCGACAGTACGCAACCTTCCCGGAGAAGTACGTCAAGTACGTGAAGGACGAGAAGGCGATCAGCCTGATTGACTTCATTCACCGTTCGACAGGACTCTCCGCGGAAATCCTGGGGTTGAAGGACCGGGGATACCTGCGGAAGGGCTATTTCGCCGACGTCGTGGTTTTCGATCCGGCACGGTATGCACCCAAGGCCGATTATGTACATCCCAGGGTCCTGTCAGCCGGAGTGGTGGATTTGTTGGTCAATGGCCAGCCGGTGATCGGGGGGGGGAAATTGACGAACGCCGCGCCCGGGAGGCTTTTGTTGCATACACCGACCCCAGGGACGTGCAGCAAGTAGCGTCCGACCAGGGGTGACAAATGGCATAGGTGCCAGAACCCCCGGTTATGCCCGGTGGTGGTCTTTTCAGTGGCGACGCGCATCGGCTGCCGACTATGCTCCAGGGATAGTCACGGAGGGGTAGCCATGTCGAAGCAAATCGCACCGCCGGCCCAGGCGGGATCGTACCGCGCGATGACCCCGGTGCATGGCATGCCGTGGCGCGTGCGACGTGCGCTGGTGGTGGCGGTGTCCGCGCTCGGCATTGCCGCTTGTTCCGGGGGTGGCGCACCGACCGCTGCGGGCCCGGCCGACACGGCCTCGGCGGGGGCTCCCGCCACAGCGGCCACCGCGCATCCGGCGACTGTGGTCAATCCCGACGAGACCGGCGACGATGTTGCCATCACCCGGGAGGAGCTGGCCAAGGCCAAGCCGGTCACTGCGGAACACGCCATGGTGGTGAGCGCGCAGCACGAGGCCACGCAGGCGGGCGTGGAGATCCTCAAGCAGGGTGGCAACGCGGTGGATGCCGCCGTCGCGGTCGGTTACGCCGAGGCCGTGGTGCACTCGTGCTGCGGCAATATTGGCGGTGGCGGCTTCATGAACATCCGCCTCAAGGACGGCCGCAGCCTGTTCCTGAATTTCCGTGAGAAGGCGCCGCTGAAGGCCACGCCGACGATGTTCCAGGATGCCGATGGCAACGTGGTCAAGGATCGCAGCACCGACACCTACCTGGGCGTGGGTGTGCCCGGAACGGTCATGGGCTTGAACACGGCGTTGAAGAAATACGGCACGATGTCGCTCAAGCAGGTGATGGCGCCGGCCATCAAGCTGGCCAATGAAGGCTACGTGCTCCAGCAGGGCGACATCCAGAGCCTGGGCCTGCACACCAAGGCCTTTGCCGAGCAAGCCAACGTGGCCGCCATCTTCCTCAACGACGGCAAGGCCTGGCAGGTCGGCGAGCGCCTGGTGCAGAAACAGTTGGGGCACACGCTGCAGTTGATTGCCGACGGCGGCACCGACGCGTTCTACAAGGGGCCCATTGCCAAGGCCGTGGTCGCCGCCAGCGACGCCAATGGCGGCATCCTGTCGCTCAAGGACTTTGCCGATTACACCGTGCAATGGGAAAAGCCGCTGCAATGCGAGTACCACGGCTATACCATTGTTTCGGCGCCGCCACCGAGCTCCGGCGGCACCACGCTGTGCCTGATCCTGCAGATCATCAAGCCCTATGACTTCGCCAAGTGGGGTTATGGTTCGGTCAATACCGTGCACTACCTGGTCGAAGCCGAGCGCCGGGCGTTTGCCGACCGCAACACGTACCTGGGCGATCCGGCCTTCGTGCACAATCCGATCGACGAGCTGCTCTCTCCCGAGCACGCGGCGAAGCTGCGCGCCGGCATCCTCCCGGACAAGGCCACGCCATCGTCCGAGATCAGCGGCAGCCTCGGCGCGCCCGAGGGCAACCACACCACGCATTACTCGGTGGTCGACAAGGACGGCAATGCCGTCGCCGTGACCTACACGGTCAACTTCCTGTTTGGCAACAAGCAGATAGCCGGTGACACCGGGTTTTTCCTGAACGACGAGATGGACGACTTCACCGCCAAGCCCGGTGTCGCCAACGGCGCCGGCCTGGTGCAGGGCGTGATCAACCAGATCGAACCGGGCAAGCGCCCGCTGAGCTCGATGACGCCGACCATCGTGCTGCGCAACGGCAAGGTGTTCATGCTCACCGGCAGTCCGGGCAGCGCCACCATCATCTCCTCGGTGCTGGAGAGCTTCCTCAACGTCGTCGATTTCGGCATGAACATGCAGCAGGCGGTCAACGCGCCGCGCCTGCACCAGCAGTGGTATCCGGACGTGGTCTACGTGGGCAAGGGCATGCTCACGCCAGAGGCGCAGCAGACGCTGGAAGGCATGGGCTACACGTTCAAGACCTTCCGTGGCGGTGCGGTCGAAGCCATCCTGGTCAACCCCAAGACCGGCCTGCTCGAAGGCGCCAACGACGACCTGCGCCGTCCGGCAGGACTGGCTGCCGGCTATTGAGCGTGCGGTTGCTGTCGCGGGCTGCGGTGGCAGTCGGGGACGGCATGGTGCAACCTGTAGCCGCTGGGGGTACGGATGAGCACGTGGATGGAAGGACACTGGTGCATGGCACGGGCACTCGCGAAGGCGGGGCTGTTGGTTGCGGTGCTCGCATTCGCTCCCGCGAGTGCCTACAGTCAGGCCATCGTCCGGGCGCCACAAAGCGTCACGGCGCCACAACAAGCAGCGATCGACCATGCGCGAGACGTTGCCGCAACCCTGCTCCGCGAGAAAAACCTGCCGGGATTGTCCATTGCAGTCGGTGTGGACGGGAAGCTGGTGTGGAAGGAGGGGTTTGGCTGGTCGAATGTCGAGCAGCATGTTCCGGTTTCACCCGGGACCCGGTTCCGCATTGGCAGCGTCTCCAAGCTGCTGGCTTCGGTCGCGGTAGGCGTGTTGTATGAGGAAGGGCGCATCCAGCTGGATGCACCGGTCCAGACGTATATTCCGGATTTCCCGAAGAAGCAGTGGCCCATCACCACGCGTGAGCTGATGGCGCATACCTCCGGCATCCGGCATTACGCGCGCGACGAGGCGCTCAGCAACAAGCCGTATGCCAGCCTGAAGGATGGCCTGGTCATCTTCGACAAGGATCCGCTGCTCTTCAAGCCAGGCACCCAAGTCCACTATTCGAGCTACGCGTGGAACCTGGTGGGTGCGATCGTCGCGAAGATCTCCGGCGAACCGTTCTACACGTTCGTGCAGGACAAGATCACGGCGCCCATCGGCATGCTGGACACGACGGCGGACTTCGTGAAACCCATCATTTCCGACCGCGTCGCCTATTACGACCGCGCCCAGGACGGCAAGCTGGAAAACGCGCCGGCCGTCGACGAAAGCTACAAATGGTCCAGCGGCGGTTATCTATCGACGCCGAGCGACCTGGTGCGCTTCGGTTATGCCGTGCTGCACGATCGCGTGCTCAAGCAAGAGACCCGCAAGATGCTGTGGGCGCCCGTGAAGCTTGCGGATGGCACGCCCACCGGCCGGGGTCTGGACTGGCGGCTGGATGTGGATGCGGACGGACGCAACGTGGTGAGCCACAACGGCGGTTCGGTCGGCGGTTCGACGCGCCTGGCGATCTATCCGGAACAGAATATGGTCATTGCCGTCACTTCGAATGTGAGCGGTGCCGGTAAGGAAGTCGAAGGCTTGACGGACGCGCTGGCACACATTTTCAGCGGGAACGGCAAGCTTGATTAGTTGCCGGCCCTCGGGAGTCACCGTCATGCCCTACGCCTTTGCTGCGGCCTTGTTGCTCGCCGTCAGTGTCACTTTTGCCGCCGGTACCCCGACCGGGACGATAGCCGAGACATCGCCGGCGACCACGATGGTCGAGGCCGGCATGGTCGACATCCGCTCGCTGGTGCCGGACATGGCGGAGGACATGAAATATGCCGGCAGCGACAACTTCACCGGCGCGCCGGTGGACGGCTACCGTGCGGCCAAGTGTTTCCTGCTGCGTCCGGCCGCCGAGGCGCTGGCCCGGGTCGAGCAGGACCTGCGCAAGCAGCACCTGCGCCTGAAGTTGTGGGACTGCTATCGGCCGACCCGCGCGGTGGCGGCGTTCGTACGCTGGGGTCACGATCTGGCCGACCAGCGCACCAAGGCCGGGCACTATCCGAACCTCGACAAGAGCAAGTTGCTGGGCGACTACATCGCGCCGGTGTCCAACCACAGCCGCGGCGCCACGACCGACCTGACCCTGATGCGCTGCGACGCGCACGGCGCGCACTGCCAGCCGCTGGACATGGGCACGCATTTCGACATGTTCGACCCGCGGGCGCATACCGATTCCAAGCTGGTGACCGCCGCCCAGCACGCCAACCGGGAGCTGCTGCGCCAGGCGATGACCGCGCGGGGCTTCGAGAACTACGCCATGGAATGGTGGCACTACACCCTGGCCATGCATCCACAGCCCACGGCGCTGTACAACGTGCCGGTGCAGTAGCCCTCATCCACGCCGCCTGACGGAGCCTGCCATGTCTCGTTTGCTGCTTGCCTGGACCGCCGTGGCCATGCTCGGCATCTGCGCGGCAGCGCAGGCACAGCCGCGTACCGGACAGATCGACGCGCTGCTGAGCCGCTACGCCGGCGATGGGCCCGGCGCCTCGCTGCTGGTGGTCAAGGACGGCAAGGCGGTGATCCGCCGCGGCTACGGTTACGCCAACCTGGAAGAACACGTCAAGACCACCCCGGCCACGAACTATCGCCTGGCCTCGGTGACCAAGCAGTTCACCGCCGCCTCCATCCTGCTGCTGCAGCAGGACGGCAAGCTGCGGCTCACCGATCCCATCCGCAAGTGGCTGCCGGAGCTGCCGCCCAGCGATGCCGCGGTCACCATCGGCAACCTGCTGGACCATACCGGCGGCCTGGTCGACTACGAGGATTTGATCCCGGCGGATACCAAGGAGCAGATCGACGACGCCGATGTCTTGCGCCTGATCGCTGGCCAGCAGCGGCTGTACTTCGCTCCCGGCAGCGCCCACCGCTACAGCAACGGCGGCTACGTGCTGCTGGGCCTGATCGTCGAGCGCGCCTCGGGCATGGACCTGGCGGATTTCATGCGCCAGCGCATCTTCGTGCCGCTGGGCATGCAGCACACCCTGCTCTACGAGCATCACCGCGGCCCGCAGGTGGACGATCGGGCCTATGGCTACAGCCGGGTCGACGGCAAGTGGCTGCGCACCGACCAGAGCGTCACCAGCGCCACGCGCGGCGACGGCGGCGTCTATACCTCCATCGACGACATGCAGAAGTGGGATGCGGCGCTGGGCGACGACCGCCTGCTCAGCGCGGCCTCCCGGCAGGCGGCCTTCAGCGCGCATGAGCCGCTGGATGATCCTGATTTCAGCTACGGCTATGGCTGGCGGATTGGTGGCGACGGTTCCCTGTGGCACTCCGGCGAAACCATGGGCTTTCGCAACGTCATCGTGCGCTGGCCGCAGCAGCACCTGACCGTGGTCATCCTCAGCAACCGCAACCACGGCCGGCCGTATCCACTCGCCGTGACCATCGGCCAGCTATATCTGGCCCAGTGAATGACGGTGCTTGCGTGGGTGCCGGTCGCTTTAGGAACCGGCCCCTACCGGTTTCGCGGCGAGAACCTGCTTCAGGTAGTCGGTCGTGTCCGGCACGCGCACCAGGTGCGGATACCTCAGCCCGCCGTGGTAGTCGACGGTATAGACCCTGGTGACGCCGTCGGCCTCGGCGCGTATCTGCAGCGGCGCCTTGCTCTGCTGTGCTTGGGCAATCGCCTGGCGCAAGGCCTTGGTGTTGTAGGCGTGGCCATCGACCGCGACCAAATGCATGTGCGGCGCGAGCCCGGCCTTGAACGCCGGCCCCTGCCACAGCACGTCCCGGATGATCCCGGTCCGGGTCAGGGACAGGCCGAGCGAGAACATCTCGTTGATGCTTGAGCCTTCCAGTTCGCCGTTGCCGACGTCTTCCAGCGCGCGTTCGTAAGCCGAGGGCTGGTTGGTGTAGATGAGCTTCCAGCCGCTGGCCTGGATGCCGGAAAGCAGCGGCACCTGGGCTCCGGTCCCGTCCACCCAGGTGTGCAGGAAGCCAGCCCAGTCGTAGGGTTGCACCTTGCCGAGCGCGCTGACGAGGTCGTCGAAGGTATAGGTGTGGGTCACGAAGCTGCCGTCGTCCACGCCGAAGAAGCTGCGTGCCAGGTCGTCGATGGAGTGCCGGTCGTGGCTGAGCTTGCGGATCTGCATGTCGACCGCGAGCCACAGCAGCTGCCCTTCGCGGTAGAAGTCGTTTTGCCGGCGCCAGTTCGCCCAGGCCTCGGGGGCGCCATAGTCCACGGCGATGGTGGTGTCGGTGAGCGGCCGCCAGTCGCGGCCGGTCCGGTGCGCCATGGCCGCCGCGCGGTAGGCGATGACGTCACGCCAGGTGTCGGCCGACCACAGCCCGCTGCGCGCGGTCAGCACGTCGCCCAGGTAGACGGTCAAGCCCTCGTACGACCACAGCATCTTCGGCCGCTCGGGCTGCTCGAAATCCGGCTGCCACAGGCCGGCCGGGCGCATGAACTTGCCGTTCCACGAGTGCGTGTATTCGTGCGGCAACAGCGAGGCGTCGAGCATGAAATGTGCGGGGTCGGCAAACATCTTCGCGCCGCCACGCGCGCGGTCGTCGCTGGATTGGTGGTGTTCCAGGCCACCGACAGAAGTGTGGTCGCTCAGGGTCAGCAACAGGTGGTAGGCATCGTAGTGGTGGGACTGGAACAGCGCCTGGGCCTGCCCGATCAGGCGATGGTAGGCCGCGAGCTGCGTGTCGGTGATGGCGATGGCCTGGGCGTCGTCGCCCACCAGGTCGAGATAGCGGTGCACGCTCGAATCGCCAGGGGTGACGTCGACTTCGCGGAAATACTTGCCGGCAATCACCGGCGAGTCGACCAGGGTATTGAACGGCACGGGCTTGAACGTGATCTCCCTGCCGCTGCGCCCCGCGGTAACCAGCGCGCTGGCGTATTGCCAGTCGGCGGGGATGTCCAGGGTCGGCTGGAACAGCTGCGCCTTGGTTGGCGTGCCGGCGCGGTACAGCGCGACCTGGTCCCAGGTGAGATCCAGCAAATTCGGAGTCACCCGATCGGTCGGCGAGAACTCGAAGCTTATGTCGATCCGGCCGACCGCCGGCGGCACGGTCAGGTGGAACGTGTAGCGGTCCAGCTCATCGCGCTGCCAGGCGATACGCTTGCCGTTGGCGTGGACTTCCAGCCCCATGAGCTCGTTCACCGGGCCGTCCGGCGAATGGTCACCGGGAATCCATTTCGGGTAGTACAGCGTCAATGGCCCAGGCGCGACCGGCATGGTTTCGTGCACGTAGAGCAGTTTCTGCGCCGGGTTGGGCAGCGCTACGTTCAAGCTCACGGTGGACGCCGCCTGCGGAGGGGTGCCCTGGGCGAGACAAGGCATGCCCAGGGCGAGCGCGATCACGCCCAGCAGCGCTGCATGCAGTTTCATGCGCCTGACTCCGGTCGACCAGATGCCGGCATGTTAGGCCGGGTCGCAGCGGCCGCCATGTGCCAATCCTCACCCTGCCGTCAGGGATATGGTTGTGGATTGTTGGTTATGGATTGTGGGAGCCCGCTCGCGACCGTAGGAACTCCCTACGGTCTATAGATAGACCAGAGTGAGTGTCAGTGGCTGCGCTTGGCGGCGTACAGCGCCAGCTCGCGCAGCAGTGCGCCGCGTGCGCCCAGCGGCGTGATCGCGTCGAGCGCGGCGGCGGTCAGTTCTTCCAGCCGCGCCACGGCTGCCGGCATGCCGATGATGGACGGGAAGGTCGGCTTGTCGGCAGCAGCATCCTTGCCGGCCGTCTTGCCCAGCACCTGCGATTCGCCATCCACGTCGAGGATGTCGTCGCGGATCTGGAAGGCCAAACCCAGCGCGTGAGCATAGCGGTCCAGTGCATCCAGCATGGCCTCGTCGGCGCCGCCGGCCAGGGCGCCGAGGCGGACCGCCGCAGCGATCAACGCGCCGGTCTTGCAGGCATGCATGTGTTCGAGTTCGGCCAGGGTAAGCTTCTGGCCCACGGCGGCGAGGTCCAGGGCCTGGCCGCCTGCCATGCCGCCCGCGCCACACGCGCGGCCGAGCACGCCAAGCATATGTACCGTCAGTCCCGGCGAGGTCCCGGGTGCGGCATCCCTGGCCAGCAGTTCAAACGCGAGCGCCTGCAGCGCGTCGCCGGCGAGGATGGCCATGGCCTCGCCGAACATCACGTGGCAGGTGGGTCGGCCACGCCGCAACGCATCGTTGTCCATGGCCGGCAGGTCGTCATGCACCAGGGAGTAGGAGTGGATCAACTCCACCGCGCAGGCCAGCGCGTCGAGGCCGGGTGCGTCGCGGCCGAGTGCGTCGGCGGTGGCATAGACCAGCAGCGGACGCAGCCGCTTGCCGCCGCCGAGCACCGCATAGCGCATGGCATGGTGCAGGGTCGCGGGGGACTTTTCGGTGGGCGGCAGGCAGCGTTCAAGCGCCCGCTCGGTGCGGGCCATCAGTGCCTGCAGTGCCGGGCCGAGGTCAGGGTCGGGGTTCAAATGGCTCAGCGCTTTCGGGGGCGTCCGGATCGAGCAGCAGGCGCACGCGGAGTTCGGCCTGCTCCAATGACTGCTGGCATTGCCGGAACAGGCCGATGCCGCGTTCGAACGAGCCAAGCGATTCCTCCAGGCTCAGCTCGCCACCTTCCATCTGCGCCACCAGCCGTTCGAGCTCGTCGAGTGCCTGCTCGAAGTCCGCTGGCGGCAGGGTGGGCGCGGTGGTGTCGGGGTTGGCCATGGCCGACAACGCTAACGCACTGCCGGGGCGGAATCAATCGGCGATGGCCGGGCCGGCGCGGGACAGGGCCGCCACGAGGGGCGCGCCCCGGCTGCGGCAAACAACGCCGTGCCACGCGCGCTGGCCCAACGATCGGCAACTGCCAGCAATTCGCCCGCGTCATAGACGAGAGGACAGGTGTGGCGCTGCCAGGGTGGCACCTCGTCTTGCTGGAACAGGTCGCGCACGTCGCGGGTGTAAGGGGCGCCCATGGGCTTGAGACGTTCCCCGCCCTGGCGCAGGCGCAGGGTGACGGGCGCCGGCAGGCGTGCGCCAGGCGGCTGCAGGCCAAAGCTGCCACCACCGGGCAAGGTGACCTCCTGCCCCTGCCAGGCGATCGTCCAGTCTGCCGGTGGCGCTTCTTGCGGGGGCATGGCCCACAGCCGTCCCTTCCAGATGCGCAGTTCGGTATGCCGCCAGCGGATGCACGGCACCCGGCCGGGCTGAGCGTGGCATTGGCGCTCGATCTGCTGGCGTTGCGCGGTGGTCGGCGCGCGCAGGCCAGCCGCGTGCAGCCAGTGGTCGAGCAGTGGATGGCGCAAGGCCGGATCGAGTGCCAGCCAGCCGGCGGCGTCCAGGCTGTCGTTCGCGGGGTCGCGCAAGCGCTCGAGCTCGGGCAGCCAACGCGCCTGCAGTGCATCGGCTGCCCGGCGATTCAACACGGCGCTGTGCACGATCGCATCGACCGCATGCGGCCATTGTTGCAGCAGTCGCGGCATGACCTGGTGGCGGAGGAAGTTGCGCGCCAGCTGGGTGTCGTCGTTGGAAGGATCCTCGATGGTCGGCAGCCGCGCCGCGCGGGCATAATCGCGCAGCGCTGCGCGCGAACATGCCAGCAATGGCCGCCACAGCCGCCCGGGGCCAAACGCGCGCAGCGGCCGCATGCCGCCCAGGCCTTCGGGGCCGGCCCCGCGCAGCAGCTTGAGCAGTACGGTCTCCGCCTGGTCGTCGCGGTGCTGGGCCAGCACCAGGCATTCGCCAAGGTGCAGTTCCGTGGCCATGGCCGCATAGCGTGCATCGCGCGCCGCGGCTTCCAGGCCGTCACCGCGACCAAGCTGCACCCGCACCACGATCACGCTCAAGGGCACGCCCAGCGTCGCGCAGAAGGCCTGGCAATGTCCGGCCCAGGCATGGCTCTGCGCCTGCAGGCAGTGGTCGACATGCAGCGCGCGCAGGCCACGGGCGCGGGCTTCGGGCAATTGCGCCAGGGCGTGCAGCAGCGCGGTGGAGTCCGCGCCGCCGCTGTAGGCGACACACAAGGCGGCATCCCCCACGTCGGCCAGCGCCGCACGCAGCTGCGCTTGCAGGTCGACGCTCATTTCTTGCCGCTGCGGCTCCGCACGTAGAGGTGCTTGCCGTTGCCGATGTGGCGTTCCTCGGTCTCGAACAAGCCGAGGCCGCCGATCAGGCCGCTCAGCTTCGAGTAGCCGTAGTTGCGTGAGTCGAAGTCTGGCGACTGCTTGTTGATGATGCTGCCGACGACACCCAGGCTGGCCCAGCCGGTGTCGTCGGAGGCGGCTTCGATGGCCCCGCGCAGCAGGTTCATCAGGCGCGAGTCGCCGCGCAACTCCTTGGCCGTGCGCTTTTTCGGCGCGGCCTCGGCCTCGGTGCTCGTCGCATCGGTGGCCGCCAGCACCTCGGTGTAGATGAACTTGTCACAGGCGGTGCGGAAAGGCTCGGGCGTTTTCCGCTCGCCGAAGCCATACACCATCAGGCCGGATTCGCGGATGCGCGAGGCCAGGCGGGTGAAATCGCTGTCGCTGGAGACGATGCAGAAGCCGTCGAAGCGCCCGGTGTAGAGCAAATCCAGTGCGTCGATGATCATCGCCGAGTCCGTGGCGTTCTTGCCGACGGTGTAGCGGAACTGCTGCATGGGCTGGATGGAATAGCGCAACAGCACCTCCTTCCAGCCGTTGAGGTCCGGTTTGGTCCAGTCGCCGTAGCTGCGCTTGACGTGGGCCGTGCCGTATTTGGACACTTCGGCCAGCAAGCCCTCGATGATCGCTGGCCGTGCATTGTCGGCATCGATGAGCACGGCAAGTTTCGCGGTGTCCTGGGGCATGGCGGGCTTCCAGCAGTAGGATCGGTCGATGATAGCGCCGACATTGCTCCCACAATAATGAGGAAGCAGGAGCGAGACAGCCGGCTGCTATTCCTGGAACGCGCCGTAGCCGCGCAGGCGCTGGTAGCGGCGTTCGAGCAGCTCCGGGACGGGTAGGGCCGCCAGCCGGTCCAACTGCTGCAGCAATACCGCCTTCAACCTGACCGCCATCGAGTGCGGGTTGCGGTGGGCGCCGCCCAGGGGCTCGCGCATGACCTTGTCGATCAGGCCCAGCTCCAGCAGCCGCGGGGCGGTCATGCCGAGCGCTTCGGCGGCCTCCTTGGCTTTGTCGGCGCTCTTCCACAGGATCGAGGCGCAACCCTCGGGTGTGATCACCGAGTACGTGGAGTACTGCAACATGATGGTGTAGTCGCCGACGCCAATGGCCAGCGCCCCGCCGGAACCGCCTTCGCCAATCACCGTGCACACGATCGGCACCGGCAACTGCGCCATTTCCATCAGATTGCGGGCAATCGCCTCGCTCTGCCCGCGTTCTTCCGCGCCGACGCCCGGGTAGGCTCCCGGGGTGTCGATCAAGGTCAGCACCGGCAGCTTGAAGCGCGCGGCCATCTGCATCAGGCGCAAGGCCTTGCGGTAGCCCTCGGGCCGCGGCATGCCGAAGTTGCGGCGAATTTTGCTCTTGGTGTCGCGGCCCTTCTGGTGGCCGATGATCATCACCGGCCGGCCGTCGATCCGGCCCAGGCCGCCGACGATGGCTGGATCGTCCGCATACATGCGGTCGCCGGCCAGCTCATGGAACTCGTCGCACATCACGCCGATGTAGTCGAGCGTGTATGGCCGCGCCGGATGGCGTGACAACTGGGTCGTTTGCCATGAGCTCAGGTTGCGGAAGATGTCGTTCGTCTTCAGCTTGAGCTTTTCCCGCAGGCGGCGGACGTCGTCGTCGATGTCGAACGCCTGTCCATCGCTGGTATGCCGCAATTCCTCGATCTTGGCCTCGAGTTCGGCGATCGGCTGTTCGAAATCGATGAAGTTGGGATTCATTCGCTGCAGTTTGCGGCTTTAAAGCGCTCCAGTATACCGTTCCGCATTGCGCCGGGGGTCCGTGTGGCTTCCATTGCGCAGGCGCCTGGCGGGGGCGGGTAGGCCGCGCTCAATTGCCCTGCCGCACCAGCTGCAGGTTGGCGGCGCGTACCTCAGGCATGGCGCGTACGGCGCGCAGCAGGTCCGGGATGGCGTGGATGCGCCAGTCCGCGCCGAGTTCGAGGTCGACTTGCGCGCTCTGGTTGCGGTATCCACGCAAGGTGACGCTGGCGCCGCCGCCCAGGTAGCCGCTCAGGATGCCGCGCAGGCGGCCGGCGAAGTCGGCGCCGACCGGATTCAACCGGAGTTGCAACAGGCGCGCCCGGCTGCGGCAGGCATCCGCCAGCGAGCAGGCGCTGCGCGCGCGCAACTGGAATCCGCCGCCGGAAAAATCGTCGATGCGCAAGCCGCCTTCGACCACCAGCATGGCATCGCGGGTGAGCAGCGGGGCAACCTGCTGGTAGAGCTCGCCGAAGAAACTGACTTCGATGGCCCCCGTGCTGTCCTCAATGCGCACGAAGGCGTCGCTGTCACCGCGCTTGCGCATGGCGGCGACCATGCCGGCCACGCTCCATGGCGTGTCCGGACCGCGGCGGAAGCGGTTGCCGTCGTCGTTTTCCTTGCGCGGGCGCGGCGGCTGGTAGCGCGCCGCGATTTCACCCAGCGGGCAGGTGGCGAGTTGCGCTAGTTCCTCGCGCCAGGGATCGGTGGGGTGGCCGGAAAGGTAATGTCCCAACGTGTTGCGTTCACCCTGCAGCACCTGTTCGAGCGACCACGGCGCTACCGTCGGCAGCTCGATCCCGAGCACCGGCATGGCCGAGCTGGTGGCGGTGCCGAACATGTCGTTTTGCCCGGCCTGGCGGTCGTGCAGCACCTGCTCGGCAGCGCGCATCGCGTTGGGCAACTGGGCCATGAGGCTGGCGCGGTTGGCGGCCAGGCCGTCCAGTGCGCCGGCCATGATCAGGGCCTCGATGACCCGGCGGTTGAGCTTGCCCGGATCGACCCGCCGACAGAAATCCGCGAGGTCGACGTAGCGGCCCGGCTCGCGGCCGGCGACGATGGCCTCGCAAGCACCGCGGCCGACACCCTTGATCGCGCCCAGCCCGTAATTGATGGTGCCGGCGGCCGGAGCGGTGAACATGTAGCCCGAGACGTTGACGTCCGGCGGCTTGACCTCGAGGCCCAGAGCACGTGCCTCGTTGAGGAAGGTCACCACCTTGTCGGTGTTGTCCATGTCCGAGGACAGCGTGGCGGCCATGAACTCGGCCGGATAGTGCGCCTTCAGCCACGCCGTCTGGTAGCTGACTAAGGCGTACGCCGCCGCATGCGACTTGTTAAAGCCGTAGCCGGCGAATTTCTCCATCAGGTCGAAGATCGCATCGGCCTTGGCGTCGCTCAGGCCGTGCCCGGCGGCGCCTTCGCGGAACTTGTGCCGCTCCTTGGCCATCTTGGCCGCGTCTTTCTTGCCCATCGCGCGGCGCAGCAGGTCGGCGCCGCCCAGGCTGTAGCCGCCGATGATCTGCGCGACCTGCATCACCTGTTCCTGGTACACCATGATGCCGTAGGTTTCCTGCAGCACCGGCTCGACCCGCGGGTCGGGGTAATCCACCGATTCGCGGCCGTGTTTGCGGGCGATGAAGCTGGGGATCAGGTCCATCGGCCCGGGGCGGTACAGCGCGCCGAGCGCGATGATGTCCTCGAAGCGATCCGGCTGGGCGTCCTTGAGCATGCGCTGCATGCCGCTCGATTCGAGCTGGAACACGGCCACCGTCTGCGCGCGGCGCAGCAGGTCGAAGGTGCCCGGGTCGTCCAGTGGCAGCTTGGACAGGTCGAGCGGTTCTTCCCCGTCCGCCGGGTCCTGTAGCCGCCGCGCATTGATGGCCTTGACTGCCCAGTCGATGATGGTCAACGTGCGCAGGCCGAGGAAGTCGAACTTCACCAGGCCCACGGCCTCGACGTCGTTCTTGTCGTATTGCGTCACCATGCCGCCGCCGCCGGGCTCGCAGTACATCGGCGAGAAATCGGTCAGCGGCGTCGGCGCGATGACCACGCCGCCGGCATGCTTGCCGACGTTGCGGGTCAGGTTTTCCAGTTTCAGCGCGAGGTCGATCAGCACGCGCGCGTCTTCGTCCTGCTCGTACGCCGCGCAGAATTCGCGCACCACGCGTTCGGGCTCGCGCCTGGATTTCTCCGAGGTGCCGAGCGCGTCGGACAAGGTCAGGTCGAGCGGCCGCATCGGGATCAGCTTGGCCAGGCGGTCGACCTGGCTGTAGCCCATGCCGAGCACGCGCCCGGAGTCGCGCAGCACGGCCTTGGCGGCCATCGAGCCGAAGGTGATGATCTGGCTGACGCGGTCGCGGCCGTACTTGCGCGACACGTAGTCGATGACCTCGTCGCGCCGATCCATGCAGAAGTCGATGTCGAAATCCGGCATCGAGATGCGGTCGGGATTGAGAAAACGCTCGAACAGCAGGTTGAACTGCAGCGGGTCGAGATCGGTGATCTTGAGCGACCAGGCCACCAGCGAGCCGGCGCCGGAACCGCGGCCGGGCCCGACCGGGATGTCGTTGTGCTTGGCCCAGTTGATGAAGTCCGCCACGATCAGGAAGTAGCCGGAAAAACCCATGCGGGTGACCACGTCTAGCTCACGCTTCAGCCTTGCCTCGTAGTCCGGCAGGGTATAACCGTTGGCCAGCGGCGCATGCGCCAGCCGCTGCCGCAGTCCTTCCCGCGCCGTTTCGCGGATGTGGCTGTCCAGGTCGTGGCCTGCGGGTACCGGGAAGTCGGGCAGGGAGTAGTGCCCGAAACTCAGTTCGAGGTTGCAGCGCTTGGCCAGCTCGACCGTGTTCTCCAGTACTTCGGGCAGGTCCGAGTACAGCGCCGCCATCTCGTCCGGGGTTTTCAGGTACTGCTGGTCGCTGTAGTCGCGCGGGCGCTTGCGGTCGGCGAGCACACGGCCCTGGTTGATGCACACGCGCGCGTCGTGCGCCGCGAAGTCGTCCTGGTGCAGGAAACGCACGTCGTTGCTGGCCACCACCGGCAACGCGAGTTGCTCGGCCAGCGGCAGCGCCTGGCGCAGCCAGTCCTCCTCGCCCTCGCGGCCACAACGGGTGACTTCCAGGTACAGGCGGTCGGCGAACACTTGCTGCCAGGCGTGGGCGGCCTGGCGTGCGGCATCGGGATTGGCCTGGGTGGCCAGCCGCGCCACACGGCTTTCGCGGCCCAGCAGCGCGACCAGGCCGTGGCTGGCCTGGGCATCCAGCCATTGCGGGTCGAGCAGGGCCCGCCCGCCGCGCTGGCCGTCGCGCCAGGCCCGCGAGACCAGGCGCGACAGGTTGGCGTAGCCGTTGTGGTCCTGGCACAACACAGTGAGCCGCCAGGGCTGCGCGTCGTCCTCCTCGGCAATCCACAGGTCGCAACCGCCAATGGGTTTGATGCCGGCCGCCATGCACGTCTTGTAGAACTTCACCAGGGCGAACATGTTGCATTCGTCGGTCAGCGCCAGCGCCGGCATGCGCGCGCGCGCAGCCATCTCCACCAGGGCGGGGATGCGGATCGTCGAGTCGACCAGCGAAAACTCGCTGTGCAGGTGCAGGTGGACGTGGCAGGCGGTCATGCAGTCTGGCAGGCTACCGGGCGGCTACGACGGCGGCAAGCTTGACTTCCGCACTCCACCCTCAAACCCCTATCGGGGTTGGCGTGCCGCCCGCAAACAGCGACAACTGGGCCAACGCCGCATGCACCGGGGCGAAACTGCGGCGGTGCAGCGGGCATGGGCCCAGGCGTGTGAGCGCCTCCAGGTGCAGGCGCGTCGCGTAACCCTTGTGCAGGGCGAAGCCATATCCCGGCCAGGTGGCATCCAACGCGGTCATCAGCCGGTCCCTGGTCACCTTGGCGATGATCGAGGCAGCGCTGATCGCCGGCTCCAGCGCATCGCCGCCGACGATGCTGCGGCCCGGGCAGGGCAGGTCGCGCGGCAACTGGTTGCCGTCGATCCAGGCCTCCTCGACGGCCACGCCCAAGGTGCGTACGGCGCGGCTCATGCCGGCCAGGGTGGCCTGCAGGATATTGATGCGGTCGATCTCCTCCACCTCGACCAGCACTACGCTCCAGGCCTGCGCGCTGGCGACGATGTGGGCGTACAGGATCTCGCGGCGGGCGGGGCTCAGCTTCTTGGAATCGTCCAGGCCAGCGATCGGGCGATCGGGGTCGAGGATGACCGCGGCGACGGCCAGCGGGCCGGCGAGTGGTCCGCGACCAGCCTCGTCGACACCGGCAACCAGTCGCCGGCTGCCGGCGGCGAGGCGCGCGCCGGCCGGGCGCCGGGTCGGCTTGCGTTCACGACCTAGCATCGGGAGCCTCCAGCAGTTCGATGACCGCGTCGGCGGCGCGTTCGGCGGCGCTGCCCTGGGCGCCACCCTTGAGCTCGCGGTGCAGTTGTTCGAAACACTCCACGATGTGCGCCCGCCGTACGCTGTCGCGGAACAGTTCCAGCGTGGCGGCGGCGAGATTCCCCGCCGTGCAGCGGTCCTGCATCAACTCGGGGACCAGCGGTGCGCCTACCTGCCCGTTGGCGCGTGCCAGGATGTTCGGCAACGCGTAGATGTCGGTCTTCAGCATGCCCAGCGTGCGCGCCAGGAAATAGCTCGACGGCGCCACGCGGTAGCCGACCACCATGGGCCGCTTGGCCAGCATGGCTTCCAGCGTCGCCGTGCCCGATGCCAGCAGCACCACGTCGGCGGCCAGCATGGCCTGGTGGGCATGGCCTTCGCTGAGCAGCGGGGCATGCTCCATGCGCGGCGCGCGTGCCAGCAGTTCCACGAGCCCGGCATGGACGGCCGCGTTGGCCGCGGGTATCACCACGCGCAGTCCCGGCAGGCCGGCGCCGACCTTGGCGGCGGCGTCGAGGAAAATCCGCCCCAGGCGGGCCAGCTCGGAGGGACGGCTGCCGGGCAGTACCGCCAGCACCGGGCATTGTTCGGGCAGTTGCAGTGCCTGCCGTGCCGCCGCGCGGTCGGCGACCAGCGCGAAGCGGTCGGCCAGCGGGTGGCCGACGAAACGTGCATCGACGCCGTAGCGGGCATAGATAGCCGGCTCCATCGGGAACAGGCACAGCACGCGGTCCGCGCTGCGGCTGATCTTGGCGGCCCGCTGTTCGCGCCAGGCCCATACCGAGGGGCTGACGTAGTGCACGGTACGCACTCCTGCGCGCTTCAGGCGGCGCTCCACGCCAAGGTTGAAATCCGGCGCATCGATGCCGACCACGACCGCCGGCCGGGCGACGAGGAGGCGCCGCACCAGGTCCAGGCGCAGCCGCAGCAGGCGCGGCAGGTGGCCGACGACCTCGCTCAAGCCGAACAGCGAGAGCTCGCCGATGTCGTACCAGCAGGTGCAGCCCTGCGCGCGCATATGCTTGCCACCGATGCCGACGAAGCGTGCCGTGGGCCAGCGCTGGCGCAGGGCGGCGATCAACTCGGCGCCCAGCAGGTCGCCAGAATCCTCCCCGGCTAGGATCGCGATCAGCGGTGCCTGCGGCTCACTGGTCGCGTTGCGCGCGGCACCCGTGCCGTTCATGGCCGGCTCCGCTCGCGCAGCGGGATCCTGTTTGCCGGGGCTGGCGGGGCCAGGCGTGCCATCAGCGCGCGAGCGCGCGCTCGCTGTGTTCGACGAAGGCCAGCATGAGGCGCACGTCGGCGTTGTCCCTGGCCTGCGCGGCAAGTTGCGCGCGAGCCTCGGGCAGCGGCAAGCCGGCCATGTACAGCGTGCGGTAGGCGCGCTTGATGGCGGCAATCCGCTCGGCATCGAAACCGCGGCGCTTCAGCCCCTCGCTGTTGATGCCGCGCGGACGTCCGTGCTGGTCGTTGGCCATGGTCACGAAGGGCAGCACGTCGTTGCCGACCAGGCAGCCCATGCCGATGAAGGCGTGGACGCCGACCTTGCAGAACTGGTGCACGCCGGAGTAGCCCGAGAGTATCGTCCAGTCGCCGATCTCCACGTGCCCGGCCAGGGCCGAATAATTGGAGAACACCACATGGCTGCCGATCTGGCAGTCGTGCGCAATGTGCACGTAGGCCAGCACCCAGTTGTCGTTGCCCAGTCGGGTGATGCCGCCGCCGCCGCGCGTGCCGCGGTTGATGGTGACGAATTCGCGGATCAGGTTGCGGTCACCGATGATGAGTTCGGTGCGCTCGCCGGCGAATTTCTTATCCTGCGGATCACCGCCGAGCGAGGCGAACTGGGTGATACGGTTGTCGCGGCCGATGCGCGTCGGGCCCTCGATCACCACGTGGGGGCCGATGACCGTGCCCTCGCCGATTTCCACTTCGGCGCCAATGGTGCTGTAGGCGCCGATGCTGACGCCCTTGCCGATCACGGCCGCCGGGTCGATCTGTGCGCTGGGATGGATCACTGGGCAGTCCTGGCTGCGCACATCAATTCGCAGCTGGCCACTTCCTTGCCGTCCACGCTGGCCCGCGCGATGAACAGGCCCATGCCGCGCATCACGCGTTTCTGGGCTACCTCCAGGCGCAGCTGGTCGCCTGGCGTGACCATGGCGCTGAAGCGCGCGTTGTCGACCTTGACCAGGTAGAAGAACGGGTTGTCGTCATTGCCCTTGATGCGGTTGCTGAGTTGGGTGAGCAGGCCGGCGGCCTGCGCCATGGCCTCGATGATGAGCACGCCCGGCATCACCGAGTGGCCTTCGAAATGACCCTGGAAAAACGGCTCGTTGAAGGTGACGTTCTTGATTGCGACCACGCTGGCATCCGGCACCAGCTCCACCACCCGATCCACCAGCAGGAACGGAAAGCGGTGCGGCAGCAGCTCCTTGATCTGCTCCACGGTGACCGGCATGGGCATGCCTGCGGTTGGTTCACTCATTGTTGCGGTCCTTTTCGATCGCCGAGAGGCGGCGTGCGAATTCGTCCAGGTGCTTGAAGCGGGCGGCGTTCCTGCGCCAATGGCGGTTCGCTTGCAACGGCACGCCCGAGGAATATTCTCCTGGTTCGCGGATGGAATGGGTTACCAGGCTCTTGGCGGTAATGGTAACCCGGTCTGCAAGTTCTAGATGGCCCAGCACCCCGGCGTTGCCGCCAATCATGCAGTAGCGCCCGATCCTGGCGCTGCCGGCCACGGCCGCGCAACCGGCCATCGCCGTATGCGCCCCGATGTACACGTTGTGCGCGATCTGGATCTGGTTGTCCAGGCGCACGTCCTCTTCCAGCACGGTGTCTTCCAACGCGCCGCGGTCGATCGTGGTGTTGGCGCCGATCTCGCAATCGTCGCCGACCAGCACGCCGCCCAACTGCGGCACCTTGAGCCAATGGTCGCGGTCGAAGGCGAGGCCGAAGCCGTCGGCGCCCAGCACGGCGCCGGGGTGGATCAGCACCCGCGCTCCCAGGCGGACGCGGGTGACCAGGGTGACCCGGGCCACCAGATGCGTGCCGGCGCCGATGCTGCAATCGGCGCCGACGATGCAATGCGGGCCGAGCGTGACGCCGGCGCCAATGTGGACCCGCTCGCCCACGACGCAGCCGGGGCCAATGCCCGCCGTGGCATCCACCTCGGCACTGGCGGCGATGACCGCACTTGGGTGTATGCCCGGGACGACCGGGGCAATCGGCTCGAACAGCGCGGCGATGCGGGCAAACGCCACATGCGGGTTGGCGGCGACCAGCGCCGGCCGCGGGCAAGCCGCGAGATGTGCGGCGTCCAGCACCACCGCGCCGGCGTGGGTGGTGGCGAGCTGCGGCAGGTAGCTTGCGCTGGCGATGAAGGCCAACTGGCTGGGCGTGGCCTTGGCCAGCGTGCCCACCCCGGTGATGCAGACCGCCCCGTCGCCATGCGCCGCCAGGCCGAACCGGCTGGCTAGCTGCGCTACGGTGTACGCCTCATCGCTCATGGGCCGTGTTCCTCACAACCAGGCGCCGCGTGCCGGCACGCCGTGACACCGATGACCGCCACCTCCGATTCCCGATACTCGGTTCTCCATTCCCGATTCTCGATTCCCGGCCTCTCAGAACTGGCTGCCGAAGGTGAACTGGATGCGCTCCTGGTAATGCCGGTCCTGCGGCTGATCGCGGAACGGCACCGCCAGGCTGATGATCAGCGGCCCGATCGGCGCCTGCCACTGCAGCGCGATGCCGGTGGATGCGCGCAGGGTGCTGGCATCGAAGCTCTTGAAGTTCTTGTAGGCATTGCCGACGTCCATGAACCAGGACACGCGCGCGGTGTTGACGTTCTTCAGGAACGGCAGCGGAATGAAGACTTGCGCCGTGCCCAACACCTTGAACGCGCCGCCGATCGGCTGCGAGTAATAGCCCAGCGGGCACAAGCCGCTGGCATCGGCCACCGCGCCGGGGGTGATGCACACGCGCGGGCCCAGCGTGTTGTCCTGGAAGCCACGCACGTCGCGCACGCCGCCGGAATAGTAGTTCTGCCAGAACGGCAGGTCGCTGCGCATGTCGGTGATGACGTGCGTGGGATCGGCGGCCAGGGCGTTGGCCTGCAAGGTGGCGAGCTGGGCGTCGCTGATGCCGTTGCCGCCGTAGGTCTTGCCGTAGCCGATCTGGCCGTCCAGGTACAGCACGAAGCCGCCGCCGACTCGCCAGTAGTGGTTGGCCTCGGTGCTCAGCTTCCAGTACTGCACGGTGGAGCCGGGCAGGGCGATATCGGCGGACAACGACATCAAGCCTCCGCGGCTCGGGGCCCAGTACTGGTCGCGGGTGTCATGCGTCCAGCCCAGCGTGCCGGTCCACGAATGGATGGTGTTGTAGCCAATCTGGTCCTGGTAATCCATCAACACTTGCGGGCTGAAGCCGGGGATGAGGTTGACCGTGTTGCTGCTGATTCCCAGGCCGACGCGCAGGCCGTCGGTTTCGCTGATCGGGACGCCTAGATAGGTGGAGAAGCTCTTCATGCTGGTGGCGTAATTGGCGAAATCGGTGTTGCCGTAGTCGGTCTTGGACAGCGTCGCGTTGTAGCCGATGCCGATGCCGTTGTCGGTGAGGTAGGGGTTGTAGTAGCTGACCCCGAAGCGCGTGTAGTAGACGCTGCGCTCGCCGCTCACCGACACGCTGTCGCCGGTGCCGAACAGGTTGTTCTGCGACACCGACGCATTGAGGATCAATCCGGCGTACTGGGAATAGCCGATGCCGAACTGCATGCTGCCGGCGGACTGCTCCTCGACCTTGACGGTCACGTCGACCTGGTCGGTGGTGCCCGGCACCAGCTTCTTGTCGATGTCGACGGTCTTGAAGTAGCCGAGCCGCATCAGCCGCGTCTTCGAGCGGTCCAGCGCCGCCTGCGAATACCAGGAGCCTTCCAGCTGGCGCATCTCGCGGCGCAACACGTTGTCCTCGGTGCGCGTGTTGCCGGAAAAGACGACGCGGCGCACGTACACGCGGTCGCCCGGCTCGACGTACAGCGTGACCTCGACCGTGCGCTTGTCCTTGTCCAGCTTCGGGATCGGCGTGACCTTGGCGTAGGCATAGCCGATGTTGGACATCACCGCCTTGATGGCCTTGGTGCTGTTCTCGATCGCGGCGCGGTTGAACGTGTCACCAGCCTTCAGGAACACCAGCTGGCGCAGCGTGGCCTCGGGCAACACCAGCTTGCCGAGCAGCTTGACTGCGGAAACCTTGTAGATCTCGCCTTCCTTGATGTTGGCGTCGATGTACATGTTGCGCTTGTCCGGCGAGATGCTCACCTGGGTGGAGTCCACGGTGAAGTCGGCGTAGCCGCGATCCATGTAGTACGACTGCAGTTTCTGCAGGTCGCCCGACAGTTTCTCGCGCGAGTACTGGTCGTCCTTGGAGTACCACGACAACCAGCCCGGGGTGTTCGACTCGAAGTCGTCGCGGATCTGCTTGTCGCTGAACGCGTGGTTGCCGACGATGTTGATTTCCTGGATCTTGGACGCCTTGCCCTCGCGTATCTCGATGTCGATGGCGACGCGGTTGCGGTCCAGCTGGACCACGTGCGGGTCGACCGAGACGTTGTACTTGCCGCGGTTGTAGTACTGGCGGACCAGTTCTTGCTGCACGTTGTCCAGGGCCAGGCGGTCGAAGGTCTCGCCCTCGGCCAGGCCGATGCCCTTCAAGCCCTTTTTCAGCTCGTCGGTCTTGATGTCCTTGTTGCCGCGGATGGTGAGTTTGGCGATGGACGGCCGTTCGACCACCTTGATCACCAGAATGTCGCCCTCGCGGTCGATCTGCACGTCGGTGAAGAACTTGGTCTGGTACAGCGCGCGGATGGCGCGCTGCACGCTGGCGTCAGTGACCCGGTCGCCCTTGCTCAGCGGCAGGTAATTGAGCACCGTACCGGCGGTGATCCGGCTCAGGCCGTCGATGCGGATATCCGAGGCGACGAACGGTTGGAACGCGAATGTGTTCGCGGATAGTGAGGCGAGCAGCATCAGCGCGGCAATACGCTTCATCGTTGATTCCGTGGGGTTCTCGCCGAGCCGACCGCTGCGGCCAGCCCGGGCATTGAATGAGGCGGAGCAGCACACCGCCGTCGAGGCGAGGTGGCTCCACGATGTGGCGTGCAGCGTGGCATGCCAGCTCGATGCGACCCGTCGGGCGCGCCCATGCTGCGGCCAGCGGACGGGAAATGGTACGTGCGCGAGCTCACGACAACAACATGCGCTGGATATCGTTGTAGAACGCCAGCCCCATCAACGTGAACAACAGCGCCATGCCGATGTACTGGCCCACCACCATGGTCTTCTCGCTGACCGGACTGCCTTTGATCAATTCCACCGCATAATACAGGAGGTGCCCCCCATCCAGGACCGGGATCGGCAGGATGTTGAGGATGGCCAGGCTGAGCGAGACTACGGCCAGGAATTGCAGGAACCACGCCAGGCCCATGTGCGCCGAGGCGTTGGCCACCGAGGCGATGCCGATCACGCTGGACAGGTTGCGCGTGGAGGTCTCGCCGCTGAGCATCTTGCCCAGCATGGTGAAGGTCTGCGCGGTATTGCGCCAAGTCGAGGCGAATGACGCCGTCATGGCCTTGAGTGGCCCGTAATGCACGGTCACCGCCTCGGCCGACGGCGCCCCGACGCCCATGACCCATTTGGATGGCTGGCCGGCCAGCGATTCCCATTTCGCGCGGACCGCCAGGTCGACGGTTTGCGCCCCGCGACGGACCGCCACGGCAAGTTGCGGCGAGCGCGCCGCCTCGGTCTGCACCAATTGGCCGAACGCCACGAAGTCGGTCACCGGCTGCCCATTCACGCTGAGCACGCGGTCGCCAGGCTGCATGCCGGCCAGCGCTGCCGGTTGTCCGGGCATCACCGTCGCCGCCACGGCAGCGGGCGGCGCGGGTTGCAGGCCGAGCTTGGGCAGGTATTGCTCGATCGCGCCGTCGGCGGGCAGGCGGTCGAGGGGCAGCACCACCTCGCGCGTGCGGCCGTCGGCGTCGCGTACGGTCATCGGCAGTGGGTTGCGCTCGAGCATGCCGTTGATCACCGCGTCCATGGCGTCGCTCCAGGCCTGCACGCGGCGGCCATCCACCTCGAGGATGCGGTCGCCGCTGCGCACACCGGCGTCCGCGGCCAGGCTGTGCGGCGTGGCCGCTACCACCGGGGCGACGTCGGGCCGGCCGAGCATGAACATGGCCCAGAACGCCAGGATGGTGAACAGCAGGTTGAAACCGGGGCCGGCGGCCACGATCAGGATCCGCTGCCAGATCGGCTTGCCGGTGAATTCCTGGTCGCGCAAGGCCGGATCCACGGGACCTTCGCGCGCGTCCAGCATCTTCACGTAACCGCCCAGCGGGATGGCGGAGATCCAGTATTCCGTGCCATCGCGAGCCGTGCGCTTCCACAGCGCCCGGCCAAAGCCGACGGAGAAGCGCAGCACCTTGACCCCACAACGTCGCGCCACCCAGAAATGGCCGAATTCGTGGAATGTCACCAGCACGCCGAGCGTCACCAGCAACCAGAACACCGAGCCTAGAAAAGGAGTCATCACGTACCGGGTTCGAGGGGAAATCGCGACCAGCAGAATATCAGCAAGCGCGCTGCACGAAGCGCCGTGCCGTTGCCCGCGCCGTTGCATCCCGTTCATGGAGCGTCGCGACATCGACCACGTCCTGGCCCGGCAGTTCCGCAAGCACGCTTTCGACGACATCGGCAATGCCAAGGAACGGCAGCGTGCCGGACAGGAAGGCTGCCACCGCGATCTCGTTTGCGGCATTGAGGATCGCCGGGCTGTCGCCGCCGGCGCGCAACGCGGCCGTGGCGAGGTCCAGGCACCGGAATACCTGGCGATCCGGGGCCTCGAAGTTCAGCGCCGCACACGCGGCCAGGTCCAGCGAGCCGACGCCGGACGCCATGCGCCCAGGCCAGGCCAGCGCACAGGCAATGGCCGTGCGCATGTCGGGCAGGCCAAGCTGTGCCAGCATCGAGCCGTCGACGTATTCCACCAGCGAATGCACCAGGCTCTGCGGGTGGACGACGATGTCGATGGCATCGGCCGGCATGCCGAACAAGTGGTGCGCCTCGATGAGTTCGAGTCCCTTGTTCATCAGCGTCGCCGAGTCGACCGAGATCTTGCGGCCCATGCGCCAGTTGGGATGCGCGCAGGCCTGGTCCGGGGTGACCGCCTGCAGTTGCTCGCGGCTCCAGCCGCGAAACGGGCCACCTGACGCAGTCAGGATCAGGCGCCGCACGGCGCGCCGCCCGTCGGGCGCGCTGCCGTCCTGGGCCTGCGGCCAATCCCGCGGCAGGCACTGGAAAATGGCGTTGTGCTCCGAATCCAGCGGAATCAGCATGCCGCCGCCGGCCTTGACCGCCGCCAGCAGCAGCGGGCCGGCCATGACGATGGCTTCCTTGTTGGCCAGCAGCAGGCGCTTGCCGGCACGCGCCGCGGCCAGCGACGACTCCAGTCCCGCCGCGCCGACGATGGCCGCGACCACCACGTCGGCCAGCCCGCTGCCCGCCGCGGCGGTGATCGCCGCGGGGCCGGCCGCACTTTCGGTCGGCAGTCCGGCGGCGGTGAGCTTGCGCGCCAGCTCGGACTCCAGCGTCGGCTCGGCGATGATCGCCAGTTGCGGCCGATGCGCCCTGCACAAGGCCACCAAAGCGTCGACGTTGCGGTGTGCGGTGAGCACGCTGGTGCAGAACTCGTCTGGGTGGCGGGCAATGATGTCCAGCGTGCTGCTGCCGATCGAACCGGTGGCGCCGAGCACCGCGACCCGCTTCACGGGATGACCTGCAGGCGCGTCAGCAACCACAATCCGGCCGCGAGTACCGGCAAGGCAGCGAACACACTGTCGAGGCGGTCGAGCAAGCCGCCGTGGCCCGGGAACAAGGTGCCGGAATCCTTGACCCCTGCATGCCGCTTGAGCAGGCTTTCAAACAGGTCGCCGAGGATGGAGATGCCGACGGCGATGACCGCCAGCACCAGCATCGCGACCAGGCCTACGCCCCGCACCTGGAGCAGCCAGGCCCCGATCAGCATCACCAGCGCGCCCGCCAGCAGCGCGCCATACACGCCGGTCCAGGTCTTGCCCGGGCTGACTTGCGGGGCCAGCTTGCGCTTGCCGTAGCGGCGACCGCTGAAATACGCGCCGATGTCGGCGGCCCAGACGATGAACAGGGCAAGCAGGGTCCACCATTGGCCGTAGGGCTGGTGCGCGTGGAGCAGCAGCAAGGCGCTCCAGGCCGGCAAGATGGCCAGCAGGCCGGCTGCCAGCTTGAGCGCGCAGTTTTCCCGCGTCGGCGCGGCGGCAAAGGCAAATTGGCGCAGCCATTGTGCTACCACGATCCACCAGACCAATCCCACCACGACCACCCAGATGCCTGCCGCCCTTGTGTGCAGCAGCCACAACAGGACGAAGCCGAGTGCCGCCAGCAGCAGGAACGCCGCGCGCGCCGGCGTCTGGCGCAGGCCGCTCAGGGCCGCCCATTCCCACAGCCCGGCAAGGAACGCCACGGCCGCGATGCTGGCGAGCACAGCCGTGGGCGCCAGCACGACCAGGACGACGACCAGCGGGGCCAGCAGCAAGGCGGTCAGGACACGCTGACGAAGCATGGCGGTTCTCAGGGTAGGGAGGCGAGCTGTTCGCTCGTGCGCCCGTAGCGGCGTTCACGTCGAACGTATTCTTCGATTGCCTGGTGCAGGCAGGCCTGGTCGAAGTCCGGCCACAGCGTATCGGTAAAGTACAGTTCCGCATACGCCGCCTGCCACAACAGGAAGTTGCTCAGGCGCAGTTCGCCTCCGGTGCGGATCAGCAGGTCCAGCGGCGGCAGCTCGCCCAGCGACATCCAGGCGTCGAGCCGGGCCTCGTCAATCTGCTCGGGGCGCAGCTCGCCGCGCGCGACGGCCTGCGCGGCACGCCGGCAGGCCTGGGTGATGTCCCAGCGGCCGCCATAGTTAACCGCCACGTTGACCTGCAGCCGGGAATTGTGCGCAGTGCTGTCCATTGCCGCCTGCATGCGCCGATACAGCTCGACGTCGAACGCACCGAGTTCGCCGATGAAGCGCAGGCGCACGCCGTTGGCGCGCAGTTCGTCAACTTCCTTGTCGAGGGCGCGCACGAACAGGTTCATCAGCGCGCCGACTTCATCGCGCGGGCGCAGCCAGTTTTCGCTGGAAAACGCAAACAGGGTCAGGGCCTGGACGCCTTCGCGCAGGCAGGCCTCGATCACCGTACGTACGGCCTTGCGCCCGGCGCTGTGGCCGAAGCTGCGCGGACGGTGGCGCGCGCGCGCCCAGCGTCCATTGCCGTCCATGACGATGGCAATGTGCAGCGGTGCCCCAGGCCGCCGCACGCTGTCCGTGGCGTCACGCGATGGGGCGGCTGGCATCGTGCATGTGGCCGGGTGACGCGGTGCCGGCGCTGGCTGCGCGCCTGCCCATATGGGCAGGCAGCCTGGCTGCACCGGGCGTGATGGGTGGAACGCTGGCGGGGGACGGTTCGGGGGCCACTTACAATGCCATCAACTCGTCTTCTTTGGCCTTGACGGCGCTATCGACTTCCTTGATGGCGTTGTCAGTGAGGTTTTGCACTTCTTCGTCGAAGCGGCGCTCGTCGTCTTCGGAGATGAGCTTTTCCTTGAGCAGGTTCTTCATCTGCTGCAGGGCGTCGCGGCGCACGTTGCGCACCGCGATTTTCGCGCTTTCGCCTTCGTGGCCGACATGCTTGGCCAATTCCCGGCGGCGCTCCTCGGTGAGCGCCGGGAGGTTGAGCCGGATCACCGTGCCGGCCGTGGTCGGCGTGATGCCCAGGTCGGATGCCATCAAGGCCTTCTCGATCGGTGCCACCATGGACTTCTCCCATGGCGTGATGGTGATCGTGCGCGAGTCGGCAAGCGCGACCGTGGCCACTTGGGCGAGCGGCATGTCCGCGCCGTAGTACGGCACCTTGATGTTGTCGACCAGCGCCGTGCTGGCGCGCCCACTGCGCAGGCGTACCAGGTCGTATTTCAGCGATTCGATGCTCTTGCCCATGCGGGTCTTGGCATCAGCCTTGATGTCGTCGAGCATGCAGTGGTCCCAGAAGTCCTGGCAAGCTGCTGATTATAGCAGGCGCCTACCACCCCGGAGCCGGACAGCCCGGGTTTCAGCCGCCGTGCACCAGCGTGCCGATGGCTTCGCCATGCATGATGCGCATGAGGTTGCCTTTCTGGGTCATGTCGTAGATGCGCAGCGGCAACCCGTGATCGCGGCACAGCGCGATCGCCGCCGTATCCATCACCGCCAGCTTGTGCTCGATGACTTCGTCGTAGCTCAGTACGTCGTAGCGGGTGGCGTCCGGATGCAGCACGGGGTCGGCGCTGTACACGCCATCCACCTTCGTCGCCTTGAGCAACAGGTCCGCACCCAGTTCCACGGCGCGCAGGGCTGCCGCCGAGTCGGTGGTGAAGAAGGGATTGCCGATGCCGGCCGCGAACAGGACGATGCGGCCCTTTTCGATATGCCGGATGGCGCGGCGACGGATATAGTCCTCGGCCACGTCGTGGATCGGTATCGCGCTCATGACCCGCGCGAAGCCGCCGCGCTTCTCGATCGCGTCCTGCATGGCCAGGGCATTCATCACCGTGGCCAGCATGCCCATGTGGTCGCCGGTGACGCGATCCATGCCGGCGGCGGCCAGGCCGCTGCCGCGGAAGATGTTGCCGCCGCCGATGACCACTCCGACCTGGATACCCGACTGCTGTACCTCGATGATCTCATTGGCCAGGCTGCCGATGACGTCCGGATCGATGCCGTAGTCGGCGTGACCCATCAGCGCCTCGCCGGACAGCTTGAGCAGGATACGGCGGAAGGTCGGCGCGGTGCTCATGACGGGTCCGGGGCAGGTGATTGGCTGGGTTATTGTAGGGGACCGGCGACAGCTCGATTCAAACGTCGTTGACCGCACTGGCTGCTGGCTCGGCTCCCGACCGATGCATGTCGTCGGTGCGGACCCGGCAGCAGCACCGGGTCCGCATGGCGGTCTCGGCTCAGCCCAGACCGGCCTGCTTCATGACTTCGGCGTGAAAGTCCTCGGTGGGCTTCTCGACACCTTCGCCGACCGCCAGCCGCACCACGGATTGCACGTGGGCCCCGGTTTTCTTCAGCGCGTCGGCCACCGATATGCTGGTGTCCAGCACATAGGCCTGCCCGAGCAGGGTGATCTCGGTGATGATCTTGTGCACCTTGCCGCTGATGATCTTTTCCAGGATCTCGGCCGGCTTGTGCTTTTCCGCCTCCGACATCTGGCTCAGCGCGATGTCCTTTTCCTTGGCCAGCACCTCGGCCGGCACGTCTGCGGCCTGTACGTAGGCCGGGTTCATTGCCGCCACATGCATGGCAATGCCCCTGGCCAGCGCCTCGTCCCCGGCGTCCAGCGCCACCAGCACGCCGATGCGGCCGTTGTGGATGTAGCTGCCGATCGGGCCGGTGGCGTGGATGCGGGCCATGCGCCGGACATGGATCTTCTCGCCAATGGTGCTGACCAGCGCCTTGGCGGCTTCCTCGACCGTGCCGCCGGCAGGATAAGCGGCCGCCTGCAGTGCATCCACGTCGGCGACTCCGGAATCGAGCGCCACGTCGCCCACGGTCTTGCAGAAAGCCAGGAAGCTCGCGTCCTTGGCGACGAAATCGGTCTCGCAGTTGATTTCCACCAGGACCGCGTCATGGCCCTTGCGGGCGCTGACGATCAGGCCCTCGGCGGCGATCCGGCTGGATTTCTTGTCGGCCTTGGCCAGGCCGGATTTGCGCAGCCAGTCGATCGCGGCGTCGATGTCGCCATTGTTCTCGACCAGTGCCTTCTTGCATTCCATCATGCCGGCGCCGGAGCGCTCGCGCAGCTCCTTGACCATTTGTGCGGAAATCGTGCTCATCGTCGTTCCTCGTTTGCTGATGGCGCGGCGGCGGCGGACGCCACCGCGCGAGGTATCGGTGCGGCAACGGCGCCGTCGCGGCTGCCGTTGCCGGGCTTGCTGCAGGCGTCGGGCCTACTTGGCGGCGGGGGCGCCGCCTTCCGGACCCGCATGACGCGCATCGTCACGGCGATGGTCGTTGCGGCCATTGCCGCGGCGGGCCGACGGCTTGCGCTCGGCCTTGGCGATCGGGTTGCCTTCCTCGTCGAGCTCGACGAAGTCGTTGGCGTCGCCCTGGGCCACATCCGGTGCGGCGGCCTTGCCTTCCAGGATCGCGTCGGCCGCGGCCCGTGCATACAGCTGGATGGCGCGGATGGCATCGTCGTTGCCGGGGATCGCGTAGTCGACCAGGTCCGGGTCGTAGTTGGTGTCGACCACCGCCACCACCGGGATGCCGAGCTTCCGGGCTTCCTGCACGGCGATGTTCTCGTGGCCGATATCGATCACGAACAACGCATCGGGCAGGCGGTTCATGTCCTTGATGCCGCCCAGGGAGGCTTCCAGCTTCTCGCGCTCGCGGCGGCGCGAGAGGACTTCGTGCTTGACCAGCTTCTCGAAGCTGCCATCGGTTTCGGCCGCTTCCAGCTCCTTCAGCCGCCCCACCGATTGCTTGACGGTGCGGAAGTTGGTCAGCATGCCGCCGAGCCAGCGCGCGGTGACGAACGGCATGCCGGCGCGGGCGGCCTCTTCGGCCAGGGCCTCGCGTGCCGAGCGCTTGGTGCCGACGAACAGGATGGTGCGGCGCTTCTGCGCCAGGCCCGACAGGTAGTTCATCGCGTCGGTGAACAGCGGCAGCGTCTTTTCCAGGTTGATGATGTGGATCTTGCCGCGTGCGCCAAAGATGTACGGTGCCATCTTCGGGTTCCAGTAGCGGGTCTGGTGACCGAAGTGGACGCCGGCTTCGAGCATGTTGCGCATGGTGACTTGGGGCATGGGTGACTCCTTGCGGTGGCCGTGCAGGCCTGGGGGTTGGGACCTCCGCATATCCCCGACTTCGACCACGATCCGCCTGGATGGCGGCCCGTGGCACCCCGAAGCCGGTGCCGATACGCGTGTGGCGTTGGTTTGGGTGTGGCGCTCTGTGGGCGTTACAATCCCGGTTCGTCTCGCATCGCGCTGGCCTGCGGGCAGGCACATGCGGTCAGCAAAACCGTGAAATTATAGTCGGTAGACCAGGATCGCGGCAAGCTGCGGCTTGCGCCTTGGCGCTGACAGGACAACATGCAATGGCAATCAGTCTCAAATCAGCGCAGGACCTCGAAGGCATGCGCGTCGCCGGCAAGCTTGCTGCCGAAGTGTTGGCCATGCTCAAGGAGCATATCGAGCCGGGCGTGAGCACCGAGGAATTGGATCGGCTGGCCTACGAACACATCGTCAACGTGCAGAAGGCGATCCCGGCCAACGTCGGCTACCACGGCTTCCCGAAGACGCTGTGCACCTCGGTCAATCAGGTGATCTGCCATGGCATCCCGAGCGAGAGCAAGCTGCTCAAGGACGGGGACATCATCAACCTGGATGTCACCGTCATCAAGGACGGCTGGCACGGCGACACCAGCCGCATGTACGTGGTCGGTACGCCGTCGGTGCTGGCCAAGCGGCTGGTGGACAATGCGTACGAGGCGATGATGTGCGGCATCCGCACCGTGCGGCCCGGCGCCACGCTCGGCGACGTCGGGCATGCCATCCAGCAGCATGCCGAGGCCGCCGGCTTCAGCATCGTCCGCGAGTATTGCGGCCACGGCATCGGCAAGATCTACCACGACGAGCCGCAGGTGCTGCACTACGGCAAGCCGGGCGCCGGCCTGGAGCTGAAGCAGGGCATGACCTTCACCATCGAGCCGATGGTCAACGCCGGCAAGCCGCAGACCCGCCAGTTGCCGGATGGCTGGACCGTGGTGACCAAGGATCACTCCCTGTCCGCACAGTGGGAGCACACCCTGGTGGTCACCGACGACGGCTACGAGATCCTGACGCCCTGGCCGGACGCCTGAGGGCTGGATGGCGCGGGGCGCATCGCCCTGCAAGCATCCGTGATTCCGTTGTCGTTGCGGCGTCGGATAGCCCCATCCTCGCCGGTCACTGCGTATCGCCGATGAGGCTGCCCGCATGTCGTCGCCCAGCTCCGTTCCTCTGCCGCCGCTGCCGCGCCTGCCCGTCGTGGTGCCGCGCTCGGGCGTGTCCAGGGAAGCACGGCTTGCCCTGGGCCAGTTGCTGGCCGACGTCGACCGCGCGCTTGCCGCGGCCTTTTACGCCGGGGCCGAGGCCGGCATGCTTGCGCGCCAGCGCGGTGTCGCGGTGTCGCAGCTGGTCGCGCACGTCTGGACCGCCTGTCTCGGCGACGTCGCCGGCGCGGCCTTGTACGCCGTGGGCGGGTTTGGCCGCGGCTTGCTGTTCCCGTATTCGGACGTGGACTTGCTGGTGCTGGTCAACGGCGTGCAGGACGCCCAGTTGCGCGCGCTGGGGCAGTTTTTCTCGACCCTGTGGGATATTGGCCTGAAAGTTGGCCATGCCGTGCGCGAGCCACAGCAGTGTCGCGAGCTCGCCGAGCGCGATGCCAGCGTGTTCACCAGCCTGCTGGATGCACGGCGCATTGCCGGCGCCCCGGCGCTCGACGCCAGCCTGCGTGGCATCGTGGACGATCCGCAGCTGTGGCCACCGGCGGCCTACCTGGCTGCGCGCCAAAGCGAGCGCAAGCAGCGCCATGCGCGCTTCGACGACACCGCCTACAACCTGGAGCCGAACCTCAAGGAAGGCCCTGGTGGGCTGCGTGCGCTGGATTCGCTGCGCTGGATCGGGTTGCGCCTGGCCAACGCCGGGGACCTGCCAAGCATGGTGGCGGAAGGCCTGCTCGACCCGGCGGAGGAAGCCGCGCTCGAGCAGGCCGAAGCCACCTTGCGCCGCTACCGTTATGCCTTGCACCTGGAAGCGGGCCGGGCCGAGGAGCGGCTGCTGTTCGACTACCAGCGGGCGCTGGCGGCGCGGCTGGGGTTCGAGGACGAGCACGAGCGCAACCTCGGCGTCGAGCAGTTCATGCAGGCGTATTACCGGGCCGCAAGCCAGGTCGAGCGCCTGGGTGTGCAGGTCGCCGAGCGCTTCGAGGAGATGCTGGAGAGCCCGCACGCAGGCGTTCCGCTGGGCGCGGATTTCGTGCGCTACGGTTCGCGCCTGGCGGCGCGGGACAGCGAGTTGTTCATGCGCCGGCCGGCGGCCCTGGTCGAGGTGTTCCTGCTGCGCATGGACCAGCCGGGGGTGGTCGGCTTCAGTGCCGACACCATGCGGCGCATCCATCGGGCGGCGGCCTTGCAGGCCGACGCCCTGGCTTCCGACCCCGAGATCCTGGCCGCCTTCCTACGCCTGCTGCGGCGCGGCGCACCGGCCGTGGAGGCCTTGTGGCGGATGAACCGGCACGGCCTGCTGGCGGCGATCCTGCCGGCGTTCGGCAAGGTGTTCGGGCGCATGCAATACGACTTGTTCCACGTCTACACCGTGGACGAGCACACCTTGCGCGTCCTGCGCAATCTGGCCCGATTTGCCGACCCGGCAGCGCACGCGGAATTCGCGCTGGGCTGCGGGATCTGGGCCGCCCTGCCGAAGCCGGAGCTGCTCCTGCTGGCCGGCCTGTTCCACGACATCGCCAAAGGCCGCGGCGGCGATCATGCCGTGCTGGGTGCGGAGGACGCCCGCGAGTTCTGCACCCGCCTTGGCCTGCCCGCCGGCGATGTGGAGCGGGTGGCGTGGCTGGTGCGCTGGCACCTGGCCATGAGCACCACGGCGCAGCGTCAGGACATCAGCGACGCCGAGGTCGTGCAGCGGTTTGCCGAACACGTGGGGGACCGCGAACGCCTGGGGCAGTTGTACCTGCTGACCGTGGCCGACATCATCGGTACCAGTCCGCGGCTGTGGAATGCCTGGAAGGACCGGCTGCTCGCCGACCTGTACACGGCGACGCGCTATGCCTTGCGCAGTGACGTGGAATTGCCGCGCGACGCCGACGCGCTGGTGCGCGAATGCCAGCAGCAGGCGATGGCGCTGTTGCATGACCAGGGTTACGCCGAGCGGGAGGTGACTGGCCTGTGGCAGGACTTCCCGCAGGTGAGTTTCCTGCGCCACCGCCCCCAGCAGATCGCCTGGCAGAGCGCGGCGGTGCTGGATGCCGGCGGTCGCCTGCCGCTGGTGGTGGTACAACCCCAATCGGTGCGTGGCAGCACCGAGCTGTTCGTGCATGCGCGGACGCGCGACGGCTTGTTTGCCATCGTCACCGCCACGCTCGACCGCATGCGCATGTCGGTGGTGGAGGCGCGCATCCTGAGCACGCCGACCGGCATGGTCCTGGACACGTTCCTGCTGCTCGATGGCGACACCCAGGAGCCGGTCAGCGCGGTGCGCGCGCGTGAACTCCAGGAGCGGCTGGAAAGCACCCTGGTCGGGAACGTGGCGGTCGACCCCGGCAGGCGCAACATGTCGCGGCAGCAACGACATTTCCAGATCGCGCCGCGCATCAAGTTCCGCGCCGTGGGCGGACGCACGCAGATGGCGCTGGTGGCGACCGACCGGCCGGGGCTGCTGGCCGCGGTGGCGCAAGTGCTGAACCAGGTCGGCGTGCGCGTCCACGATGCGCGCATCGCCACGTTCGGCGAGCGGGTCGAGGATTTCTTCCTGCTCACCGACCGCCACGATGCACCGCTCGGTGCCGAACACCAGCAGCAGTTGTTGCTAGCGCTGCAAGCCCGGATCGCCCCCGGGCAGGATTGACTGGCGGTGGGACCGTACCGGACTGCCGGCTGGATTTGCGCCGTTGCGCCCGGGTTATGATGCCTGCTGCTGCATCGGGCAGCGTGGCTCTTCCGCCCATGGCTTACCTGATCGTCAAGACGCTGCACCTGTTGTTCGACATTGCCTGGATGGCGGCGGTGTTCTACCTGCCGCGCATCCTGGTCAACCTGGCTGAAGCGCAAGGCCAGCCCGAGGTGCAGGCGCGACTGCACCTGATGGGCCGGCGGCTGTACAAGTTCGGGCACAACATGTTCGGCTTTGCCTTCGTGCTCGGCCTGATCCTCTGGGAAGGCTGGCGCCTGTTTCCCACCTCGTTGCCAAACGTTGTCGGCTCGCAGCACTGGCTGGACGCCAAGTTGTTGTTCGTCGCCCTGCTCCTGGTGCATTTCATCTGGTGCGGTCGTCTGCTCAAGCGCAGCCAGGCCGGTGGGGAGCTGCCGTCGGCAGGCGCCTTGCGCTGGTTCAACGAGCTCCCCGTGTTGTTCCTGCTGGGCGTGATCTTCCTGGTGCTGGCCAAGCCGTTCTGAACGCGAGGAAAGAACGGGGCTGGGGTGCCCATGTTTGAACACATCGATCGGCTCGACACGCCTTTCGGGCTAAACTAGTGTTTTCGCGTTTCCACTGGACCCAAGGTGGCCCGCGCTACGCGCTGGCCGAGCGTGCGACATGGCAACTACCCGCCTGCACCACTGACCGCCACCACGCCTGCGTTCGTCAACGAAAGGGCGTCATGCCCTTTTTGTTTTCCTGAGAAAGCCGCCATGATCGAGATCACGCTGCCCGACGGCAGCAAGAAGCCGTTCGACCACCCCGTCACCGTCCAGGACGTGGCTGCCTCCATTGGTGCCGGCCTGGCCAAGGCAACGCTCGCCGGCAAGGTCGACGGCAAGCTGGTTGACGCCAGCTTCCCGATCGAACACGACGCCAGCGTGCAGATCGTCACCGAGAAAAGCCCCGAGGCGCTGGAAATCCTGCGCCACTCCACGGCGCACCTGATGGGGCAGGCGGTGCAGCGGCTGTTCCCGGGCGCGCAGGTCACGATCGGCCCGGTGATCGACAACGGCTTCTACTACGACTTCGCCTACGAGCGGCCGTTCACGCCGGAGGACCTGCCGAAGATCGAGGCCGAGATGCACAAGATCGTGGACGAACGGCTGCCGCTGACGCGCAGCGTGAAGTCGCGCGACGAGGCGGTGGCGTTCTTTCGAGGCCTGGGCGAGGAGTACAAGGCCGAGATCATCGAGGGCATCCCGGCGAACGAGGATCTGTCACTGTATACGCAGGGCGAGTTCACCGACCTGTGCCGCGGCCCGCACGTGCCGAACACCGGCAAGTTGCATTCGTTCAAGCTGATGAAGGTGGCCGGCGCCTACTGGCGCGGCGATTCCAGCAACGCCATGCTGACCCGCATCTACGGCACCGCCTGGCTGAACGACAAGGATCTCAAGGCCTACCTGTACCAGCTGGAGGAAGCCGAAAAGCGCGACCACCGCAAGCTCGGCAAGCAGCTCGACCTGTTCCATCAGCAGGAGGAAGGCCCGGGCATGGTGTTCTGGCACCCGAAGGGCTGGGCGCTGTGGCAGGTGGTCGAGCAATACATGCGCGGGGTCTATCGCGAAACGGGCTACGGCGAGGTGCGCTGCCCGCAGATCCTGGACGTGTCGCTGTGGAAGAAGTCCGGCCATTGGGACAACTACAAGGAGAACATGTTCTTCACCGAGTCGGAAAAGCGCACCTACGCGATCAAGCCGATGAACTGCCCCGGCCATGTGCAGGTGTTCAACAACACCCTGCACAGCTACCGCGACCTGCCGATACGCTACGGCGAGTTCGGCGGCTGCCATCGCAACGAGCCGTCGGGTGCGCTGCACGGCATCATGCGCGTGCGTGCGTTCACCCAGGACGATGGCCACATCTTCTGCATGCCCTCGCAGGTGGAGGCCGAGGTGACGGCGTTCCACCGCCAGGCGATGAAGGTGTACGCCGATTTCGGCTTCACCAATGTGGTGATCAAGCTGGCGTTGCGGCCGGAAAAGCGCATTGGTTCCGACGAGTTCTGGGATCTTACCGAGGGCATGCTGCGCCGGGCTCTGGACGCCGCTGGAGTGCCGTACGAGGAGCTTCCCGGCGAAGGCGCGTTCTACGCGCCGAAGATCGAGTACCACCTGTTCGATTCCATCGGCCGCGACTGGCAAGTTGGCACCATGCAGGTGGACTTCATGATGCCGGAGCGCCTCGGCGCCGAGTACGTCGACGAAAATTCGCAAAAACAGCACCCGGTCATGCTGCACCGGGCCATCGTGGGCTCGATGGAGCGTTTTATCGGCATCCTCATCGAGCACCATGCCGGGTTCCTGCCAACGTGGCTGGCGCCGGTGCAGGTCGTCACCCTGAACATTACCGATGCCCAGGCCGATTACGCCCGGGAAGTCACGCAAACCCTTGTCAATAATGGCTTCCGGGCGCAGGTTGATTTGCGCAATGAAAAAGTCGGCTATAAAATCCGCGAGCATTCGATGCAGAAAGTCCCGTATCTCCTGGTTGTCGGCGACCGCGAGAAGGAAAACGGCACGGTGGCCGTGCGTACGCGTTCCGGCGAAGACTTGGGCGATACGACAGTGGATGGCTTCATCGAACGCCTGAGAACCGAAGCCCGGCATTGAATATCGGGCAATTTGTTTCATCACTTATTGGAGGATCGTGGTATCGCAACCACTGACAACAAGGGCAATCGTCGCAATCAGGAAATCCGCGTCCCGCGGGTTCGCGTGATTGGCCAGGATGCCGAACAACTCGGCATCCTTTCCCGCGACGACGCATTGGCGCTGGCGCAGGAAGCCGGCATGGATCTCGTCGAGATCCAGCCAAATGGCGATCCGCCGGTTTGCCGCATCATGGACTACGGCAAGTTCAAGTTCGAGGCCCAGAAGAAAGTCCAGGCGGCCAAGAAGAAGCAAAAGCAGGTCGAGATCAAGGAAGTCAAGTTCCGTCCGGTCACGGACGTGGGTGACTACCAAATCAAGCTGCGCAACATGCTGCGTTTCCTGGAGGAAGGGGACAAGGTCAAGGTGACCATCCGCTTTCGTGGCCGCGAGATGTCGCACCAGGATCTGGGCCACAGCCTGGCCAAGCGGATCCAGACCGATGTCGGCGAGGCTGGCCTGGTGGAGTCGTTCCCGCGTCTCGAAGGCCGGCAGATGACCATGATGATTGGGCCGAAGCGCAAGTAAGCCGCGCGTCCCCTGCTTGTCCCCCGCGTATTCCGCTGGATCGATCCGGCCTGGGCCGTGCGTGCCGATGCACTCGGCAGGTCGCGTGGCAAGGCTGGCGCCGTGGCTGACGATCTCTTACAATACGCGGCTCGGCCCGAGTGGAAGGGCCGTGCGCCGATCATGGCAGGACGGAAAGTGCGGTTGCCCATGGGCAGGCCGCCGCCAGATCAGTCAAGCATCGTACCGAAGGATTACAGTCATGCCGAAGATCAAGACCAACCGGGCGGCGGCGAAGCGTTTTCGCAAGACCGCGTCGGGCAAAATCAAGTGCGGGCACGCGTTCCGGTCACACATCCTGACCAAGAAGACGACCAAGCTGAAGCGTGGTCTGCGCGCCAAGAATCGCCTCAAAGCCTGCGACACGCCAGCTGTCGCGCGCATGTTGCCGTACTGACGGACAGGAGGACAGATCATGGCTCGTGTCAAGCGTGGGGTCACCGCACGTCGTCGTCACAAGAAAGTCATCGGCCGTGCCAAGGGCTATTACAACGCCCGGCGCAAGGTCTTTCGCGTCGCTAACCAGGCCGTCATCAAGGCCGGGCAGTACGCCTACATCGGTCGCAAGCAGCGCAAGCGCCAGTTCCGTGCGCTGTGGATCGTGCGCATCAATGCCGCGGCGCGCCTGTCGGGCCTCAGCTATAGCCGCTTGATCAATGGCCTGGACCTGGCCGGCATCAGCGTCGATCGCAAGGTCCTGGCCGACCTGGCCGTGCACGACATCAAGGCGTTTGCCACGATCGCCGAGAAAGCCAAGGCCGCTCTGGCCGCCTAGTTTGTGTGCCCTTGCCCGGTCGGGAAGGCCGGGTTGGCCATACTGGCCGTGTTTCTGGGGTCGGCGAACGCTCGCGGGGAGAAGGCCAGACCTTCTCCCCGTTTTCGTTGGGGCATGCCCATGCGGGAATTACGCTGATGGATGATCTGGAGTATCGGGTAAGCGGGACCCTGCAGGTCGTGGACCGTGCCGCGTCATTGGACGAGCTGGAAGCCCTGCGGGTCGGCGCGCTGGGCAAGGGCGGCGTGGTCACCACCGCCTTGAAGGCGTTGGGCAGCCTGCCGGAGGACGAGCGCAAGCGACGCGGCGCGGCGGTCAACGAGCTGAAACGCCGGCTGGCCGACGCCATTGCGGCGCGCCGGCATGCGCTTGAGCAGGCGGATTTCGACCGCCGCCTTGCCGCCGAGACACTGGACGTCAGCTTGCCCGGACGCGATGCCGACCGCGGCGGAATCCACCCGGTGACGCGCACGCTCGAACGCATCGCGGCAATCTTTTCGCGCCTGGGTTACCAGCGCGCGGATGGTCCGGAAATCGAGGACGACTGGCACAACTTCGAAGCCTTGAATTTCCCGCTGCTGCACCCGGCACGCGCGCTGCACGACACGTTCTACTTTGCCGACGGGCGCATGTTGCGCACCCACACCTCGCCGGTGCAGATTCGCACCATGCAGCGATCGACGCCGCCGATCCGCATCATCGCCCCAGGCAAGGTGTACCGGAGCGATTCGGACCAGACCCATTCGCCGATGTTCCACCAGGTGGAAGGCCTGCTGGTGGATGAAACCTCAAGCTTCGCCGATCTCAAGGGCACCTTGACGGAATTCGTGCGCGCCTTCTTCGAGCGCGATTTCGAGATGCGCTTCCGCCCCAGCTATTTCCCCTTCACCGAGCCTTCCGCCGAATTGGACATCGGTTGGCCCGAAGCCGGGGAGGACGGCGGGAGCAGCCGTTGGCTCGAGGTGTTGGGCTGCGGCATGGTGCATCCAAACGTGCTGCGCAACTGCGGCATCGATGCGGAGCGTTATACCGGCTTCGCCTTCGGCCTGGGCGTCGAGCGCTTTGCGATGTTGCGCTATGGCGTCACGGATTTGCGCGCGTTCTTCGAGAACGACCTGCGCTTCCTGAGGCAGTTCGCATGAACGGGAATCGGGAGTGGAGAGTCGGGAATAGGGAAAGCGGCTGCGTCGCGGCGGCTTTTGCTTTCAACGATTCCCGACTCCCGATTCCCCATTCCCGGACTCACCTATGAAATTTTCCGAGAACTGGTTGCGCCAGATGGTGGCGGTCGACGTCGACCGCGCCGCGTTGGTGCGCGCGCTGACCATGGCCGGCCTGGAAGTGGAAGCGGTGCAGGTGCTCGGCGAGGGCTTGCGCGGCGTGGTCGTGGCCAGGATCCTCGAGGTCGCGCCGCACCCAACGGCGGACCGGCTGCGTGTATGCCGTGTGGACGCCGGCACTGGCGAGCCGCTGCAGATCGTCTGCGGCGCACCGAACGCGCGCGCCGGCATCAGCGTGCCGCTGGCCTTGGTGGGCGCCGAGTTGCCCGGGATCGGCACGATCAAGAAGGCGAGCCTGCGCGGTGCGGAATCGTTCGGCATGCTGTGCTCGGCCAAGGAGCTGGGCCTCGACGACGATGCTTCCGGCCTGCTCGAGTTGCCGGACGACGCGCCGGTCGGCCAGCCGTTGACCGAATATCTTGGCCTGCCTGACGCCAGCATCGAGCTCAGCCTGACCCCGAACCGCGCCGATTGCCTGAGCGTCCAGGGTGTGGCCTATGACGTCGCCGCGCTGATGGGCAGCCACGTGGCCGTGCCGGCGCAAACCGCGGCCGCCGTGACCAGCGACGCGCGACGCGGCGTGCGGCTGGAGGCGGAAAGCGCCGCGCCGCGTTACCTTGGGCGCGTGCTCGAAGGCATCGACATGGCGGCGCCCACGCCGTTGTGGCTGGCCGAACGCCTGCGGCGCGGCGGCGTGCGTCCGATCAACCCCGTGGTCGACGTGACCAACTACGTGATGCTTGAACTGGGCCAGCCGATGCACGCGTTCGACAACGATGCCTTGCGCGGCGATATCGTGCTGCGGCATGCGCATCCGGGCGAGTCGCTGCAGCTGCTGGACGGCCATACGGTCACCGTCAGCGAGGACGTGCTGCTGGTGGCGGACCAGGAGCGGGCCTTGGCGGTGGCCGGCATCATGGGTGGCCATGCCTCGCGCGTCACCGCCCAAACGCGCGACATCTTCCTGGAATCGGCGCATTTCTCGCCGCAGGCCATCATGGGCCGGGCCCGCAACCTGGGCCTGCATACCGAGGCCTCGCACCGTTTTGAACGCGGCGTCGACCCCGAGCTGCCACGCCGCGCGCTCGAACGGGCCAGCGAACTGCTGCTGTCCATCGTTGGCGGCCGTGCCGGTCCGGTGGTCGCGGCCGAGGCGCCAGGGCAGCTGCGCGAACCCGCCGCCGTGCTCCTGCGGCGGGCGCGCCTGGCGCGCGTGCTCGGCATCGAGGTCGCCGACGAGGAGGTGCAGCGCCTATTCGTCGCGCTGGACATGCGTGTCGAGGCAATCGCCGATGGCTGGCTGGTCACCCCACCCAGCCGGCGCTTCGACATCGCCATCGAGGAGGACTTGATCGAGGAAGTCGCCCGCATCCACGGCTACGACAGGATTCCCACACATGCGCCGTCCGGTTCGCTGCGCCTGGCGATCGAGCCGGAGAGCCGCCAGTCGGCCATGGACCTGCGTCAGCGGCTGGTCGTGCGCGGCTACTACGAAGCGGTGAACCTGGCGTTCCTGAGCGCGGAGCGGCTGGCGCCGTGGGATTTTGGCGGCGAGCCAGTGCGCCTCGCCAATCCGCTGTCGGCCGACCTGGCGCTGATGCGCCCCTCGTTGCTGCCTGGCCTGGTCCAGGTGCTCGCCTACAACCGGGCGCGGCAGCAGGATCGGATACGACTGTTCGAGCTGGGCCGGGCCTTTGCCGCCGGCTCACCGCCGCTGGAAACGCCCGTGCTGGCAATGGCGGCGAGTGGTGGTGCACACGCCGAACAATGGGGCGAGCGCCCGCGGGTGATGGATTTCCATGATCTCAAGGGCGATCTCGAGGCGCTGGTCGCGGGAGGCGCGACGACCGGCGAGTGGAGCTTCGATGTTCACGACCTGCCGCCATGGCTGCATCCGGGGCGTGGCGCACGGGTATTGCGCGAGGGCCAGCCGGTCGGTTTCCTCGGCAGCATCCATCCCCGCCTGGCGCATACGCTGGGACTGGGCGACGACATCCAGTTGCTGGAAGTGGCCCTGCAACCGCTGCTGGAGCGTAAGCTGCCGCGGGCGCAAGCTGTGGCGCGTTTCCCCTCGGTGCGGCGCGACCTGGCCCTGGACTTGCCCGAGGGCACGGGCTGGGCGCAGGTGGAACAGGTGTTGCGTGCCACGTTGGGGTCGCGCCTTTTTGCCCTGCGCCTGTTCGACCAGTATCGTGGCCCGGGGCTCGAAGCCGGACGCAAGAGCCTTGCCGTGGGCTTGATTTTGCAGGACGCTTCACGCACGCTTACCGACGACGACGCAGATCGTTGCGTACGCGAAGCAGTCACTGCGTTGGAGCAAGCATGCAAGGCAAAGTTGCGGGGATGACATGGCGCTGACCAAGGCCGAGATGGCCGAGCGGCTGTTTTTCGAGGTAGGCCTCAACAAGCGCGAAGCCAAGGAATTCGTGGACGCCTATTTCGAGGTCATCCGCGAAGCGCTGGAAAATGGTGAGCAGGTGAAGCTCTCCGGTTTCGGCAACTTCGACCTGCGCATGAAGAGTCAACGGCCCGGACGCAACCCGAAGACCGGCGAGGAGATTCCGATTTCTGCCCGACGCGTGGTCACCTTCCGCCCGGGACAGAAGCTCAAGATGAGAGTGGAAGGGTATGCTGGACCAGGGGAATAACACCGAGCTGCCGGCGATTCCGGCCAAGCGCTACTTCACTATCGGCGAGGTCGGTGAGCTGTGCGCGGTGAAGCCGCATGTGCTGCGCTACTGGGAGCAGGAGTTCCCCGCGCTCAACCCGGTCAAGCGCCGCGGCAACCGCCGTTACTACCAGCGCCATGACGTGCTGATGATACGGCAGATTCGCGCGTTGCTTTACGAGGAAGGCTTCACCATCACCGGCGCGCGGGCCCGCCTGGAAGGGCCGCAGGCCCGGGCAGAGGCCAGCATGTCGCACCAAATCCTGTGCCAGGTGCGCATGGAGCTGGAAGAAATACTCGGCTTGCTGAGGCATTGATACGCTGCGCCGGTTCCAAGCCGGCCGCGCAAGCTGGTAAAATCAATCTGGTTTCCGTCGGGGTGTAGCGCAGTCTGGTAGCGCACTACGCTGGGGGTGTAGTGGTCGCGAGTTCGAATCTCGCCACCCCGACCAATCTTCGAAGCGCCGCAAGGCGCCCTTCCGTCCGCAGACACCTCGCTGGCCGGTGTTGGCATCGCACCGGCAGGCCAGCCGTTCCCACGGCGAGTCGGGTTGCCGGCGGATGGCTTGGAGGCCGACCGTGCCGGATCCTCGTCTGCTTGAACTTGGCCATCGCTTGCCGCGGCTGCGCCTGCTCACCGCACCGGACGATCTGGCGTACTACGGCCAGGACTGGACGCGGCGCTGGACTCCGGCCCCGCTGGCCGTGGCGCTGCCGGTCGACATCGCGGAAGTCCAAGGTATCGTGCGCTGGGCCAACGAACAGCAGGTGGCCATCGTGCCGTCGGGCGGTCGCACCGGCCTGTCCGGCGGCGCGGTGGCGGCCATGGGCGAACTGGTGCTCAGCCTGACCCGCATGCAGCGCGTGCTGGAGTTCGATCCGATCGACCGGCTCTTGCGCGTGCAGCCGGGGCTCACCTTGCAGGCCGCGCAGGCCGCGGCGCGCGAACACGGCCTGATCTATCCGGTCGACCTCGGCTCACGCGGTTCCTGTTCGATCGGCGGCAACATCGCCACCAATGCCGGCGGCCTCCACGTGATACGCCACGGCAATACCCGGGCCTGGATTGCCGGGCTGAAAGTGGTGACTGGCGCAGGTGAACTGCTGGACCTCAATCGCGGCCTGGTCAAGGACGCCAGCGGCTATGACTTGCGCCACCTCATGATCGGTTCCGAGGGCACGCTCGGGGTGGTGGTCGAGGCGTTGTTGAAGCTCACCGCGCCGCTGCCTGCCTCACAGGCCATGTTGCTGGGTTTGCCGGATGCCAAGGCGCTGATGCAGGTGTTCGACCTGTTCCGTGCGCGGGTGGCGTTGCAGGCGTTTGAATTCTTTTCCGACCGCGCGCTGCAGCACGTGATCGAGAAGGGCGCGCGGCGCGTCTTGGATGGCGAGCATGTGTACTACGTGGTCGTCGAGTTCGATGCGGCGGGCGAGGCCGAGCGTAGGCGCGGCGAGGAGGCGTTTGTCCTGGCACAGGAGCAGGGCTGGGTGGGCGATGGCGTGGTTGCCCAGAGCGCGGCGCAGGCGGCGGCGCTGTGGCGACTGCGCGAAGGCATCACCGAGGCGCTGGCGCCGTATGGGCCATACAAGACCGACGTCTCGGTGCGCGTCAGCGCCTTGCCGGAGTTCATGCGCGAGGTGCAATCGGCGCTGACGGCGCGTGCACCGCAGGCTGAAATAGTCTGGTTTGGCCATATCGGCGACGGCAACCTGCACATCAACGTGCTTCCGCCCCAGGGCATGGACGTGGAAGCGTTTGGTCGTCTGCGTGACGAGGTGACTAGTCTGCTGGCCGCGGCGTTGAGCCGTCACGGCGGCAGCATTTCTGCCGAGCATGGCATCGGCCTGGTCAAGCGCGAGTACTTGTCGAGCTCGCGCAGCGAGGTCGAGATTGCCTTGATGCGCGGCGTGCGTGCCGTGTTCGATCCAAATGGAGTGTTGAATCCCGGCAAGCTTTTCACCGCGTACTGAAGCCCGAACGCGTGACGGGTGCTAGCCTTTGCCGTCGTCCGCCCAGCACAGGGAGTTTCCATGTCGCGAGATCTGCGGTCGTTGTATCCGGAGCTTGAACCGTATGACAGCGGCATGCTCCGGGTATCGGACCTGCACACCCTGTACTACGAGCAGAGCGGAAATCCGGCGGGCAAGCCTGTGGTCTTCGTGCACGGCGGTCCGGGCGGCGGGACCAACCCGCGTTGCCGGTGTTTCTTCGACCCGCGGGCCTACCGCATCGTGTTGTTCGACCAGCGCGGCAGTGGCCGCTCGACGCCGCATGCCGAGCTGCAGGAAAACACCACCTGGGACCTGGTGGCCGACATGGAGCGCCTGCGCGAACACTTGGGCATCGCACGCTGGCAGGTGTTTGGTGGCTCCTGGGGCTCGACGCTCGCCCTGGCCTATGCCCAGCGCCACCCAGAGCGCGTCACCGAGATGGTCTTGCGCGGCATTTTCTTGTTGCGGCGCCAGGAACTGGAGTGGTTCTACCAGCATGGTTGCGACATGCTCTATCCGGATGCCTGGGAGATTTATCTGCAGGCCATTCCCGAGGTCGAGCGCGGCGACCTGATCAGCGCCTACCACCGACGCCTGACCAGTCCGGATCGGGCCGTGCGTGTTGCCGCAGCCCGGGCGTGGTCGGTGTGGGAGGGCTCAACGAGCTTCCTGTGGCAGGATCGGGCGCATATGGAGTCGAGTGCCGAGGACGAGTTTGCCCTCGCGTTTGCGCGGATCGAGTGCCACTACTTCGTGCACGGCGGTTTCTTCGAGCACGATGACCAATTGCTGCGGCATGTGGACCGTATCCGCGCGATTCCCTCGGTGATCGTGCAGGGGCGCTACGACGTAGTCTGCCCACTGCGCAGCGCCTGGGATTTGCATCGGGCGTGGCCGGAAGCCGACCTGCGCATCGTGCAGGACGCAGGGCATTCGGCGTTCGAACCGGGCAACGTGCACGAACTCATTGAAGCCACGGATCGCTTTGCCGATCGGTCTTGATGACGGCGCAGGGAATCAGAGCGCGCCACCGATGAACAGGCAGCCACCGTGCCGCTGTGTCCGGGACGCGCGGGACGATGGCTGCCGGTTTCGTCTGCTGCTCACTTCGAGCCGTTCGCCGGGGCCCTGACCTTGGGCTTGGCCGCAGGGGCCGCATCGGCCGTCTTGGCGGCTTTCTTGCCTTTCAGGCATGTGCTCATGAAAGCCTTGCGCTCGGCACCCTTCTTGTTGTCGACCTTGGCCTGATGGCTGCAATCAGCCATACGCTGCTGTTGGGGCGTGCGTTGTTTTGCCGGTGCAGTGGTGATGGCGGGCGCCTTGCTGGATTGGGCGCCATGGGCGATCTGCGGCGTCGCCGCCAGGGCGAAGGCGACGGCAAGGGTACCGGCAGCGAACACGGTGAGTGGCGTAGACATGGGAGTGACCTCGCGGGGATTCCGGCGGGTGCCGGCGCAAGCAGTCTAGGCATGGCTCTTGGCGTGCCGCAGTCGGCGGGCGCCGACGCGTGCGCAGTACTTGACTGCGCACGCGTGTGGGTTGTCGCTATCGAGGTCGGGGTTACGCGGCCTTGGCTTTCGCCACCCGCGGCCCTTCGCGCAGGGCAGTGCGGACGTGGGCCACGATCAGGTCCACTTCGGCGCTGGTGACGTTGAAGTGCGGTGTGAAGCGCAGCGAGTTGACTCCACCGTGAATGACGCCGACGCCGCGTTCGCGCAGGTATTCCTCGGTCGAGCCGGTGCCGACGCACTTGAACTCGGGCGCGAGTTCGCACGAGAACAGCAAGCCGGTGCCCTGCACCTTGGTGATCAGGCCGCCAAGCTCGTCCTTCAGCGCGTTGAGCTTTTGCACGAATTCTTGGCCGCGCTCGCGGATGTTGCGGCGCACGTCATCGCTCAGCAGGCCCAGCGTGGCCACCGCCACGTCCAGCGCGCGGGGGTTGCCGGTCATGGTGTTGCCGTAGATGCCCTTGCGGTAGAGCTCGGCGGTTGCCGCGCTGACGGCGAGGACCGAAAGCGGGTACTGCCCGGCGTTGAGTGCCTTGGAGAAGGTTTCCATGTCCGGCGCCGGCAGTTTCTCGAACCCCGGATAGTCGGTGATCGAGAGCACGCCGTGCGCGCGCAAGCCGGCCTGGATGGAATCGACCAGGAACAGCGTGCCGTGGGCCTTGGTCAGTTCCCGCGCAGCCTTGTAGAACTCCACGGTCACCGCGCGGCCCGGGTCGCCTTCGCCCATCACCGGCTCCAGGAACATCGCCTCGATGAACCAGCCGTGCTTGTCGGCATCGGCAAACGCGGCCTGCAACTGCGCCACGTCATACGGCGCCACGGTGATGACCGAGTTCTCGTGCTGGTAGCTGGCCAAGTACTGCTTGTAGACCTTGCGCGAGGAATCGGAATACAACGCCGGACCCTCGGTGCGCCCATGGAAGGCGCCTTTCACGTTGAGCCGCTTGATCGCGCGCCCGGCATAGCGGGCACCGGCGTCGGTCATCTGCTTGGCATTGACTTCGGCGATGCGGCAGGCCAGCGATACCGATTCGGAACCGGAGTTCAGGCACATGTAGCGGGCGTAGGGACTCTTGCCGTGGATGCGGCCGAGCTCGCGATCCATGGCGCGGGCAAAGCGCAGCTGGGACACCGACGGTGTCATCACGTTGGCCATTGCTTCCGGTTGCGCGACCGCCTTCAGGATCGCCGGATGGTTGTGCCCGAAACCGAGCATGCCGTAGCCACCGTTGTCGTGTACCACGGCACCTTTCAGGGTGACGACCCAGGGGCCGCGCGCGGCTGCCGGCAGGTAGGGATTGATGGCGTCGTCAGGGTAGAAGTTGACGAACCCGGCCTGGGCGCGGGCAATCTGCTCGGCCTCGTCCAGCTTGAGGAAATCGGCGAGGTCGGCGCGCAATGCCTGGTGTCGCGCCACGGCTTCGTCGATGGCCTGCGGCAGCAGCGGGTCCACGGCTGCCATGCGTTCGATGGTGGCGTCATCCAGACCTGTCGTGCGTTGCTTGCCACCGAACTCGCGCAGTTCGCGCAGTTGATTGATTACACCCATGACCTTGCCTCCTATGGAAACCGCCATCCCGCGGCCAGTGGGGTCAGTGGCCGGCGTCTGGCGGATGGCTCGAAAAATGTTCGACGGTAATGGCTGGCGCGGGTTGTAGCGCCGTCGCCCGCCTGCTGCATTGGCTCGTCGATACACCAAAAAGCGTAGCTATAGGATACTGCGCGGCCTGTCGCGCCGGTACCCCCTAGGGGTGGCGTGCGGTGCGCGACCGGGTTGCGGGAGATGGATGGCCGGACGCCCCAGGTTTCCATCCGCATTGGCCATGCCGTGCCCGTGTCGGCGGGGTGCAGGATAATGTCGCGTTGCGCCGCTCGCCCCGGCATTCATGGAAGCGTCTTGAAAAAGTCCGATTTTGCCTTCGAATTGCCGCGGGAACTGATCGCGCAGGTACCGCTACCGGAGCGCTCCGCCAGCCGCCTGCTGTTGCTGGATGCCGCGGCCGGACGTCGCGAGGACCGTGTGTTCCGCGAGCTGCCGGATTTGCTGCGTGCCGGCGACTTGCTGGTATTCAACGACACCCGCGTGTTTCCCGCCCGCCTGCACGGCCACAAGAGCACAGGCGGGGCCGTGGAAATCCTGGTCGAGCGCATCACCGGCAAGCACGAGGCGACGGTGCAGCTCGGCGTCAGCAAGAAGCCGAAAGCCGGTGCGCGCATCGAACTGGCTGACGGCAGCCACGCCGTCGTGCTGGGCCGCGACGGCGATTTCTTCCAGCTGCGCTTCGACGCACCGCAAGCCTTGGCGCAATGGCTGGCTGGCCGCGGCGAGGTGCCGCTGCCGCCGTACATCGAGCGCCAGCCCGATGCCGCCGATCGCGAGCGCTACCAGACCGTCTATGCGCGCGAGGTGGGCGCCGTCGCCGCGCCCACGGCCGGCCTGCATTTCGATGCCGCGCTGCTCGCGGCGCTGGCCGCGCGGGGGGTGGCATTCGGTTACGTCACCTTGCACGTCGGTGCCGGGACCTTCCAGCCCGTGCGCGAGGACGAGGTCGAGGCCCACCACATGCACCGCGAGTGGTTGCGCGTGGACGCCGACCTGATCGCGCGCATCGAAGCCACCCGGGCTGCCGGGCATCGGGTGGTTGCCGTGGGCACCACAGTGGTGCGGGCGCTGGAGAGCGCGTACCGCGACGGGCGCCTGCAGCCGTTTGCCGGCGAGACGCAGATCTTCATTTATCCTGGCTACCGTATCTGCAGCATCGACGGCCTGATCACCAATTTCCACCTGCCGGAATCGACGCTGCTGATGTTGGTGTCGGCGTTTGCCGGGCGCGAGTACATGCTGGATGCCTATCGGCATGCGGTGGAGCAGCGTTACCGGTTCTTTTCCTACGGCGACGCGATGCTGATCCTGCCCAAGGGCGTGGGACCAGTCACCTCCGGGACCAGCTGACATGGCAGGACTTGCCTTTGAACTCCAGGCCGTCGACGGCGCCGCGCGCCGCGGCCGGCTGCAGTTTGCCCGCGGCAGCGTGGAGACGCCGGCCTTCATGCCCGTGGGCACGTATGGCACGGTCAAGGCGATGGCGCCGCGGGACCTGCTGGAAACGGGCTCCGAGATGCTGCTCGGCAACACCTTCCACCTGTTTCTGCGACCCGGACTCGAAGTGATCGGCAAGTTTGGCGGCCTGCATGATTTCATGCGCTGGCAGGGACCGATCCTCACTGATTCGGGCGGCTTCCAGGTGTTCTCGCTGGCGCACAAGCGACGCCTGACCGAGGAGGGTGTGACTTTTGCCTCCCCGGTGGATGGCTCGCCGGTGTTCCTGTCGCCCGAAGTGTCGATGCAGGTCCAGACCATGCTGGATTCGGACGTGGTCATGGTCCTGGACGAGTGCACGCCCTACCAGGTCGATGGCGCGCCGGTCTCCATGCAGGTGGCGCGCGAGTCGATGGAGTTGAGTCTGCGCTGGGCCGAGCGCTCACGGCGCGCATTCGATGCGTTGGGCAACCCGCATGCCCTGTTCGGCATCGTGCAAGGCGGCATGCATGAGGAACTGCGCCAACGCTCGGCGGCAGGCCTGGTGCAGATCGGCTTTGACGGCTATGCGTTGGGCGGGCTGGCCGTCGGGGAACCAGAGACCGAGCGCCTGCGCGTGCTGGATTCCAGCGTGCCGCTGCTACCGCCAGAGCGGCCGCGCTACCTCATGGGCGTGGGGCGCCCGGAAGACATCGTCGAGGCGGTATGTCGCGGCATCGACATGTTCGACTGCGTCATGCCGACGCGCAATGCGCGCAATGGTTTCCTGTTCACCGCGGGCGGCACCTTACGCATCCGCAACGCCGTGTATGCCGCCGACACCCGGGTGATCGAGGAGGACTGCGATTGCATGGCTTGCGCCGGTGGCTATTCGCGCGCCTATCTGCGCCATCTCGACCGGTGCAACGAGATCCTCGGCTGCCAGCTCGCCACGGCACACAACCTGCGCCATTACCAGCGGCTGATGGCCGGCCTGCGCGCGGCGATCGCCGACGGCACGCTGGACGCGTTCGTCGAGCGCTTCTACGCCGCGCGCCGGCCGCCGGCCGTCAGCCCTTGACCGGGGCCAGGATGTCGCCCAGATAGTCCGGCGCACCCGCGACCCGCTCGAGGTGCGGGTAGCGCAGGCCGCCCGCATAGTCGACGGTGTACTCGGCGGTGATCCCCGAGCCGCTGGCGGTAATGCGGAGCTTGCCGTGGCCGGGTTCGGCGGTGGCGGCGATGGCGCGCAGCAGCACCTTGCTGCTGAAGGCCGAGCCGTTCACCGCGACAATGTCCATGCCCGGGGCCAGGCCGGCCTTGAACGCCGGGCCATCCCACAGCACGTCGCTGATCCGGCCCTTGGCATCGACGGTGAAGCCGGCCGAGAACATGGCGCCGACGAAGTCATGGATCACGCCGCGTGCCTGCTCGTAGGCGTTGGGCTGGTCGGAGTACACCAGCTTCCAGCCGCCGCCGGTGACGCCGTCCAGGGGCGCATGCTCGCTGGTCTCATCCAGGCGTTGGCGCAGATAAGCCGACCAGTCGAACGGCGCGATCGCGTTCAGGGCCTTGACGATGTCCGCGAAGGTGTAGGTCTTGGTGACGTAGCTGCCATTGTCCATGCCGAAGAAGCGCTTGGCGAAGTCATCCAGCGAGTGCCGGTTGCCGCTCAGCTGGCGCAGTTTGGTGTCGACTCCCAGCCAGATCAGGGCGCCCTCGGGATAGTAGTCGCCGCCGCGGTGCCAGTTTCCGTAGTAGACGCCGAAGCCGCCCATCGGCACGCCGACCGTGGTATCGATCAAGGGCCGCCAGCGCCGCCCGGTGGTGTAGTCCATGGTGGCCGCGTTGTAGGCCAGGGTGGCCCGGTAGTCGGCGGCGGTGGACAAGCCGCTGCGGGCGGCGAGCACGTCGCCCCAGTAGTTGGTGAGCCCCTCGTAGACCCACAGCATGCGTGGCTGCTCGGTTTGCTCGAAGTCCGGCTGCCACAGCTTGGCCGGCCGGCGGAACTTGCCGTTCCAAGAATGCACGTACTCGTGCGGCAGCAGGCCGGCCTCGCCGCGCATCTTTTCCGGGTTCAGGAACAGGTCGGAGAACAACCGGTTGTCGCTGGACTGGTGGTGTTCCAGGCCGCCGCCATGGCCCTTGGTCTGGTCGGACAGGGAGAGCAGGAAGTGGTAGGCCCCGTAATGGTGGGAGTCGAACAGGCGGTTGGCTTGCACCACCAGGTTGCGCAGATCCGCGATGTACTTGGGGCCAAGCTCCAGGGCCTGCGGGTAATCCGCCACCATGTCCAGGTAGTGGTGCACGGGGTTGCCGGGCGCCAGGTCCACCTGGCTGAAATACTCGCCGGCCATCACCGGCGAATCGACCAGGTTGTTGAACGTCACCGCGGCAAACGTGTGCGTGTCGCCGCTGCTCGAGGTGGTGGTGAGGGCCGTGCCATAGCGCCAGCCCGCCGGCAGGGTCAGGCTAGGGTGGAATTCGATCTTGGCGGTCGGCCGGCCGGCCGGGTACAGCGCCACCTCGTTCCACTCCAGCACCATCAGCCGCGGTGTCAGGGAGATGTCGTTGCTCCCGGGCAGCAGGTCGAAGTTCACCGTGAGCGCCTGCACGCCTTTGGGCACGTCGACGTGGAAGGTGTACATGTCGATGGGATCGCGCTGCCAGTCCAGGGTCTTGCCGTCCGCGCGGAAAAACAGTCCGGCCACGTTGGCGATCGGCCCGCGCGGCGCGTGCTCGCCGGGAATCCACTTCGGGTAGTAGAGCGTGAGCGGTCCGGGGGTGACCGGGATGGTCTCGGTGACCCGATAGACATGCTGCTGGGGGGCGTTGACAGATACGGCGAGGGTGATGGGCGCGTTGGCGTAACCGGCGAGGGCCGGGGTGGCGAACAAGCCGGCCACCGCCAACGAGCAGGACATGACGATTGCACGCATGGGGACGCCTTCGTGGACCGAACCGCCGTACTCTACTGCGCTCGCCGCCGCCTGGCGGCAGTTCCCATGGGTGATGCGTGGCTTGCGCGCGCATGTCATAATCGACGATCTTTATCGGGTATTCGGCCATATCTTCCCGCCGAATCCACAACTTGCGAGATGAATGATGAGTCTTCCGATGACTACCGTGCTGGCCCAGGCTGCACCCGCGCAAGCCGAAGGCGGCGGCTTGTCGATGATCCTGATGATGGTCGTGCTGTTCGGCCTGATGTATTTCATGATGATCCGCCCGCAGATGAAGCGGCAGAAGGAACATCGCGCGCTGGTGGCGGGCCTGGCCAAGGGTGACGAAGTGGTCACCGGAGGCGGTATTGCCGGTCGCGTGGAGGAAGTGGGCGACACCTTCTTGACCGTCGAGATCGCCCCCAACGTCAAGGTCAAGGTGCAGAAGGGTGCCGTGCAGCAGGTGCTGCCCAAGGGTTCGATCAAGTCCGTCTGAGTTGTCCGTCGGGGGCGTGGCTGGTCGGCGGTCGCCGGTTGCTTGAGCCGTTCCTTTTGCCAATCATCGCTGCGATCCCTCGCGACGGTTTTTCCGGGTTCAACGTATGAATGATTTTCCGCGCTGGCGTTATTGGCTGGTAGCCGTGGTGATGCTGTTTGGCGTCGTCTACGCGCTGCCCAACGCCTATTTGTCCATACCTGGCGTGCAGGTCACGGCCAACCGCGGCGCTGCGCCGGTGGACGACGCCTTGCGGCAAAAGGTGGCGACGGCGCTGGTCACGGCCAAGATCCCCTCCAGTGGGGTCGAAATCGACGGCGACCACCTGCTGGCCACGTTTGCCGACGCCGACACCCAGCGGCGGGCGGCCGAGGCGCTGCAGACCGATCTTGGCGACGGCTATACGGTGACGTTCAAGCCCAAGTCCACGGTGCCGGCATGGTTGCAGCTGATCGGCGCGCGGGCCATGCCGCTCGGCCTGGATTTGCAAGGTGGCGTGCATTTCGTGATGCAGGTCGACCAGAAGGAGGCGATCGACAAGCAGGAGGCGAGTTACGCCGACGACATCCGCATCAACCTGCGCGACAAGAACGTGCGCTACCAGTCGGTGGCGACCAGGCCCAGCGGCGGCATCAGCGTGGTGCTGCGTTCGGCCGAGGATCGCAGCACGGCGGCCAACATCATTGCCAACCAGAACCCGGACCTGAACGTGGCCGACGGGCCGAGCACCGGTGACCGTTTCATCCTCAACGTGGTCATCAAGCCGGAAAAAGTGCGCGACATGTCGATCAACGCGATCCGGCAGAACCTCGGCACCTTGCGCAACCGCATCAACGCGCTCGGCGTGTCCGAGCCGCTGATCCAGCAGCAGGGCGACAGCCACATCGTGGTCGAGCTGGCCGGCGTGCAGGATCCGGCCGAAGCCAAGAAGCTGATCGGCGCGACGGCCACGCTGCAATACCGGCCGGGCATCGGCCAGCCGGGCGACGCCCGGGCCACCGAGGCCGCGCGCACCGGCAGCATCCCGCCTGACGCCAACCTGTACTACATGCGTGACACGCGCCAGCCGGTGCTGGTCAGCAAGCAGATCATCGTTACCGGCAACCAGCTGGTGGACGCCTCCTCCGGCATCGACCAGCAGACCGGCACGCCGAAGGTCGACGTCACCCTGAATGCCGCCGGCGCCAAGCGCATGGCGGATTTCACCAACGCCAACGTCGGCAAGCCGATGGCCGTGGTCTACGTGGAACGCGTGGTCGAGACCAAGATCGTCGATGGCAAGGAAGTGCGCACGGCCAAGATCACCGAGTCGGTGATCAACGACGCCTCCATCGCTAGCCCGTTCAGCAAGCAATTCCAGACCACCGGCCTTGCCAGTCCCAAGGAGGCCTCGGAGCTGGCCCTGCTGCTCAAGGGCGGGTCGCTGGCAGCGCCGATGGACATCGTCGAGGAGCGGGTCATCGGTCCGAGCCTCGGCCAGGACAATATCGAAAAGGGCTTGAATGCGGTGATCATCGGCCTGGCCCTGGTGCTTGGCGCCGCGGCGGTCTACTACAAGTTGTTCGGCGTGGTGGCCGACATCGCGCTGTTCTTCAACCTGGTGATCCTGGTGGCGGTGATGTCGCTGATC
>ERZ778018.236-NODE-236-length-102288-cov-122.506862_pt1 | contig 102288 bp, 102 predicted proteins | sample MGYA00375748_ERZ778018 | MGnify/ENA primary metagenome ERZ778018 (study PRJEB29350, sample SAMN05509839) | bioreactor metagenome | biome: bioreactor; material: wastewater | place: South Africa: University of Cape Town | collected 2014-04-22 ... | reverse complement strand
GTGATGCCGGCGATGTGGCACAGATGATTCTGGATGAAAAACTCGATGCAGCGCGCGCCGCCGCCGAAGCCTGGGCCGCGCGGTTTCCGGGGCGCTATTACCTGGAGCTGCAGCGCTTCGGGCAGCCGCACACCGAACGTTTGATCGATGGCCTGCTCGACCTCGGCGCGGCGCTGAACCTGCCGGCAGTCGCCACCCATCCGATCCAGTTCATCGCGGCAGATGATTTCAAGGCGCACGAGGCGCGCGTGTGCATCGCCGAGGGCATGATGCTGGGCGATCCGCGCCGCCCACGGCCGTTCACCGCCGAACAGTATTTCAAGACGCCAGACGAGATGGCCGAACTGTTCGCCGACCTGCCCGAAGCCTTGCAGAACAGCGTCGAAATCGCCAGGCGCTGCAACCTCACGCTGGAACTCGGCAAGAGCCGGCTGCCCGATTTTCCGACCCCCGACGGCATGAGTCTCGACGACTACATGCGGCAGCGTGCCTTCGAGGGCCTGCAGAAACGCATGGCCCAGCTTTATCCCGATGCAGCCCGGCGCGCCGCCAGACTGCCGGAATACACCGAGCGGCTCGAATTTGAACTCGGCACCATCATCCAGATGGGCTTCCCCGGCTACTTCCTCATCGTGGCCGACTTCATCAACTGGGCCAAGAACAACAACGTGCCGGTGGGGCCGGGCCGCGGCTCCGGCGCGGGTTCGCTGGTCGCCTACAGCCTGCGCATCACCGACCTCGACCCGCTGGCCTACGACCTGCTGTTCGAGCGTTTCCTCAACCCCGAGCGGGTGTCGATGCCCGACTTCGACATCGACTTCTGCCAGGACGGGCGCGACCGCGTGATCCAGTATGTGAAGGAGAAATACGGCCACGCGGCGGTATCGCAGATCGCCACTTTCGGCACCATGGCGGCCAAGGCGGTGCTGCGTGACGTCGGCCGCGTGCTCGACCTGCCGTATCTGTTCGTCGACAAGTTCGTCAAGCTGGTGCCCAACGAACTCGGTATCAGCCTTGCCGAGGCGCGCGAGAAGGAACCGCAGATCGACGAACGCGCAAAAAACGAGGAGGAACTCGCCGAACTGCTGCCGCTGGCGGAAAAGCTCGAAGGCATCACCCGCAACGTCGGCATGCACGCCGGCGGGGTGCTGATCGCGCCGGGGAAGCTGACCGATTTCTGCCCGCTTTACCAGGCCGAAGGCTCGGACGCGGCAGTGTCGCAGTTCGACAAGGACGACGTCGAGGCGATCGGCCTGGTCAAGTTCGACTTTCTCGGCCTGCGCACGCTGACCATTCTCGCCGAGGCGGTGCGCTTCGTGCAGCGCCACGACGGCCGCAGGGATTTCCGTCTGGAAGATCTGCCGCTCGACGACCCGGCGGTGTACCAGCTGTTTGCCGCCGGCAACACCACCGCGGTGTTCCAGTCCGAATCGCGTTCGGCCAAGGATCTGGAAAAGAAGCTGAAGGGCGACTGCTTCGAGGACATCATCGCGCTGATGGCGCTGAACCGGCCGGGTCCGCTCGGCTCCGGCATGGTGGACGACTTCATCGCGCGCAAGCAGGGCAAGCAGAAGCCCGAGTATTTCCATCCCGACCTCGAGCCGGTGCTGAAATCGACCTACGGCATCATCGTCTATCAGGAACAGGTGATGCTGGTGGCGCAGATTCTGGCCGGCTACAGCCTCGGCGCCGCCGACATGCTGCGGCGCGCCATGGGCAAAAAGAAGCCCGAGGAAATGGCGCAGCAACGCACGATCTTCCTCGAAGGCGCGGCCAAACGCGGCGCCGACACCCAGGTCGCCGAGCGCCTGTTCGACCTGATGGAAAAATTCGCCGAATACGGCTTCAACAAGTCGCACTCGGCGGCCTACGCGCTGGTGGCGTACCACACCGCCTGGCTCAAGGCCTACTACCCGGCCGAATTCATGGCGGCGACGATGTCGTCGGAAATGTCCGACACCGACAAGGTGCGCGTGTTCTACGAGGACTGCCGTGCCAACGGGCTGACCATGCTGGCGCCCGACATCAACCGGTCCGGCTACCGCTTCGAGCCGGTCGGCAAGAGCGAAATCCGCTATGGCCTGGGCGCGATCAAGGGCAGCGGCGAGGCGGCGATCGGCGCCATCGTCGCCGAGCGCGAGGCGAACGGCCCGTATAAAGGCCTGTTCGACCTGACCCGGCGGGTCGACAAGCGCTACCTCAACCGCCGTGTGCTCGAAGCGCTGGTGAAGGCGGGCGCCTTCGATGCCCTCAACGACCACCGCGCCAGCCTGATGGCTTCCGTCGGTGCAGCGCTGGAAACCGCTGATCGCGCGGCGCGCAGCGGCGGCCAGGTGGGCTTGTTCGGCGAAGCGCTCGACGGCGGCGAAGATCTGATCGACGTGCCGCTGTGGCCGGAGCAGGAAAAGCTGCTGCAGGAGAAATCCGCACTCGGCTATTTCTTCAGCGGCCATCCCTTCACCTCGTATCTGGCCGAGGTATCCAGCTTCGCCAAAAGGCAGCTCGACAGCCTGGAGCCCTCGCGCGATCCGGTGATGCTGGCCGGCATTGCCGTCTCGCTGCGCACCCAGATGACGCGCCGCGGCAAGATGCTGATCCTGCTGCTGGACGACGCGACCGCGCAGGTCGAGGTAGTGATCTTCAATGAACTGTACGAGCAGAGCCGGCATCTGCTGAAGGACGATGCCCTGCTGATCATCGAAGGCAAGGTCAACCGCGACGACTACTCGGGCGGCGTGCGGGTGACGGCGGAACGCATTGACGATCTCGCCGGCGCACGCACCCGTTTTGCCCAGGGCCTGCGACTGGCGTGCGACGGGCAGGGTCATGTCCAGCCCCATGGCGGGCGCAAGCTGGCGGAACTGCTCACACCTTACAGGCTGGAGGAGGGTGGATGCCCGGTGTGGATCGAATACCACAACCTCAGCGCGCGTTGCCGGGTGCGGCTGGGGGATGACTGGCGGGTACGGCTGGATGACCGCCTGCTCGAGTCCCTGGACAACTGGCTCAAGCCCGGGGCCGTGAGCGTGATGTATTGATAACCGGACGAAGATGGAATGGGCGAAGAGGGAACGAACGTGGCGGAATTTCTTTTGTAAAAGCGTGTAAAGGGTCTTGACAGCAAATCAATAATATTAGATTATTCTAATAACACTGAGTTTACTGCAACGGTACTTGGTGTTGTCTCCTCCAATCCTCCTCCTTAGGTGGATACTCCGCCCGGCTCTTGAGCCGGGCTTTTTTTTGTGTGCCAGACACGGTGCACGCCTCCGGATCATGGGCGCGTTGCGTGTCGCCAGTATCGTGGCTCTGGCGTGATATGATCCCTTCAAGCACGCGGATCGGATGACGGCCTGTGACGATGGCCTGTTTACACCCGGTTGTGGAGCATTTTCTCATGGACCTTACCCGATTCGCACCGCTAGCCGTCGTGCTGGGCGCCGTGGCGGTGGCGACCAATCCGGTTTTCGTTCGACTGAGTGAGCTGACCTCGGTCGCATCGGCGGCTCACCGGATGATCTGGGCGCTGCCGGTATTCGCGTTGTGGTTCTGGGTATCCAGGCCCAAGGCCGCGGTGCGGCCACCCTCCGGGAAACACGTCACGTTACTGTTATTACTCTGCGGCCTGCTGTTCGCGTTTGATCTGGTGTCGTTACACGCCTCGATCGAGCGTACGGCGGCGGCCAACTCGATGCTGTTTGTCAACGCACAACCCATTTATGTCGTCATCGGCAGCTGGCTGCTGTTCGGCACCCGCGTCACCCGACATTTCGGGTTTGGCGTGGCGATTGCCCTGGTCGGCGGGGTGCTGGTGGCCTGGCAAAGCCTCGATATCGGGACCGAACACCTGATCGGCGATGGCCTGGGTGTGTTCGCGGGCATTCTCTACGCCGGCTATATTCTCGGCGCGAGCCGCTTGCGGGGACGACTCTCGAGTGCCGAAATCAACCTGTGGACCTGTCTGATTGCAGCGCCGATACTGGTGCTGGTCACGCTGGCCAGCGGCCACTCACTGATCCCCGCGACGGCGCACGGCTGGGGGCTGATGATCGCGCTCGGCGTCATCTCCCAGGGGCTTGGCCAGGGCCTGATCGTCTGGGGTCTGGCCCATCTGCCGACGAGTTTTTCTTCAGTCGCGCTACTCACCGCGCCGGTCGCCGCCGCGGTGTTCGCGTGGCTGTTCCTTGATGAATCGCTGACCTCTATCCAGATCGTCGGCATGGCCACGGTCCTCGTCGGTATCTATGTCGCCTGGCGGGCGGCACCTGTCGCGAGCAACAAGAAACCCCTGTAAACCCATCGGCCCCGGATCGACGGAGTCGGCTGTGTCGCGATTTTTTGGCGTATTTGCGGATGCCGCCGTTCCCGACGATCTGCAAGGGTTGCAGAAGAACGCTACCCGTGCCTTCACGGTTTTGGCGCTCTAATGGCGCTACTTGTTCAGCGTTGCCCTAAAAGCCGGAGCAGAGGTCATTCGGCTTCATGGGCCAGCCTGGGTTCTATCCAAATACTCAAGCCGCCTCGGCTTCGAGCACGCGCATTTCGATATGCAGGCCGGCGGCCAATGCCATATTCACGAGCGCGTCGAGGCTGAAAAGATTGATCTTGCCCCGCATCAGATCGGATACGCGGGGCTGAGTGACGCCGAAGAGTCTGGCAGCTTGCACCTGGCTCAAGCCGGCGCGCTCGATACGGTTCTTCAATGCGATCATCAGCGTGGAGCGCAGTTTCATGTTCTCCGCTTCTTCGGTGGTGTCCTCGATGGCATCCCAGACACTGGAAAATCTTTGTTTGCGCATTGCTCTAGCTCCTTCAGTAAGTCGCGGTATCGCTTGGCCGCCAAGTCGATGTCTACCTTGCCGGTCTTCACTGTTTTCTTCTGAAAACAGTGAAGCACATAAACAGCATCAGCAAACTTCGCCACATAGATAACCCGAAAGGCGCCGGCAGTACCGCGAATCCGAATTTCCTTCACACCCTGGCCCACCGTGTTCATGGGCTTCCAGTCATCCGGCTCCAGGCCATTCTGTACCCGATCTATCTGATGTCCTGCCTCGCGCCTGGCTTCCAGTGGAAAAGTACGCAGGTCATCAAGGGACGCGCCCCGGAACTCGACGGGCTTGGGTTCTATCATGAAATGATTATACAAAATTTTGTATCTTAGGCAAGATACGAAATCAAGCCGACTCTTGCGACGTTGCGGCTGAGGCCGCGCTCGTTGAGCTGCACGGTCTCGCGGCGGACGTCGTTGTAGGTGAAGCTCATTTCCTGGCCGAGGCCGCTGCCGCCGGGGCCGATGGCGCGGTGGCAGAAGGTCTTGCCGTTGGCGTAATAGAAGAACTGCACGCCGTTGATGGCGCATAGCCCCCTTATCACATACTTGCTCGATATACGGCTATGCCGTATGTTCATGCCATGTATACGGTCATCGAAACGAACATTTTTGTCCGTGCCGCTTCGGAAATCTGGACAGAAGCCGAACGCGTAAGCTTCATCAACTGGCTGGCGATCAACCCAAAGGCGGGAGATGTGATACCAGGTGCGGGCGGATGCCGCAAGGTACGCTGGGCGCGTGCGGGGATGGGCAAGCGTGGCGGTACACGAGTGATTGATTTCAACTATCTGAGGCAGGGCGAAATCTGGCTGCTGATGATTTATGTCAAGGCCAAGTTCGACACCTTGCCCGCATCTTTTTTGAGTCAACTGCGAGAGGCGATTGAACATGGATAAGGAAATGGAAAGGTTTCAGAAAGACCTGCTTGAATCGGTTCGCCAGATGAAGGCGGGCAAAGCGGCGCGGACGACCAAAGTAACGCTATCTCCCATCGCCGAAGCGCGCAACCGACTGGGCATGTCGCAATCGGAGCTTGCCGCATTGATGGGGGTGTCGCCGCGCACGCTGCAAGACTGGGAACAAGGCCGGCGCAAACCCACGGGCGCAGCGCAGACCTTGCTACGCGTGGCGATTGCGCACCCGGAGGCATTGCGTGATTTGAAAGCGGCGTGAAGTTCCAGTCTTGTTTTTTTAAACAACAACCATGCGGCGCAATCGCGATTGCCCTGCGCGGGCTTACCACAAATCTTCGGTGCGGAGGGTGATCGGATCTCGGGTTTCATCGTAAGAAGACCCAGAAAACCCCGCCGCACGAGCGACGGATTGCCGAAACCCGTATGAAGGAGATCAAGCATGTTGACGCATGAACAATTGGTAGCCCGGATGCTCAAGAATCCGGCGGTACGTACCGAACACGAGCGGCTCGAACGCGAGGAATTTGCCCTGCTCGACGAGATGCTTGCCGCACGGCGAGCCGCTGGGCTCACGCAGGCTCAGGTCGCCGAACGGATGGGAACCAAAGCACCCGCCGTGGCGAGATTGGAGAACGCACTGGCTTCCGGCAAGCACTCGCCCAGCCTGGATACGCTGCGCAAATACGCCAAGGCGCTGGGCAAACGGGTAGAGGTGCATCTGGTTTGAATGCCTGCCGCTCAAAAAACGGATTCCCCGGTGTGCCGCGTCGTAGCCGGATCGGTCAGATTCACCGGGTTGTTGTTCACATACGCATATCGATTGACCCCGTTGGGCATTCCCGCCGGGTCTCTGGAAATGAACCTCCCCAGCGCCGGATCGTAATATCTTGCCCGGTAATAGATCATCCAGTTTGCGCCCTCGGTTCTTCGACTGCCGAGCCGATTTTCATGATAAAAAAATCACGCGGCTCGACACGCGCGTGGCCTTTCGGTTATGATGCGCCCCGCATTAGGCGCGTAGCTCAGCTGGTTAGAGCACCACCTTGACATGGTGGGGGTCGTTGGTTCGAGTCCAATCGCGCCTACCAACGGTAGATCAAACAAAACGGGCTTTTGCCCGTTTTGTCGTTTCTGCGCGGTGCGTTTTCGGCGCATCCGTCGCAATCTCTCCAGTTTGTCCCCGTAGTCTGAACCTGGCAGGCCGCCCGGAGGGGGGATCCCGCCCGTTTATTCGAGCGTTGCGTGCCGCTTCGGCGGCAGCCGTGCCTCAGTCGCGGCCGCGGAAGACGGCCGCGCGCATCAGCAGCATGGCGGTGACCGGCGATGTCAGGAGGATGAATACGGTGATGAGGATTTCGTGGATCACCGGCCGTTGGGCCAGTGCGGAAGACACCAGGATCGAAGCCAGCAATACGCAGCCGGCGCCCAGTGTGTTGCCCATGGTCGGGGCGTGGATGCGGGCGTAGAACGTATCGAGGCGGAGCAGGCCGAGGGAGCCGACCAGGGTCAGCAGGCCGCCGCATATCAGCAGCAGTGCCGCCGGCAGGGCAAACCACGGCGAAATGTCGGTGGCTATCATGGCTCGATCACCTCGCCGCGCAGCAGGAACTTGGCCATCGCGGTCGAAGCGACGAAGCCGAACAGGGCGATCAGCAGGGCAATGTCGAAATAGACGGCGGAGCCGATCCCTATTCCCAGCATCAATATCGTGAGCATGCCGTTGATGTACAGGGTATCGAGGGCCAGCACGCGGTCCTGGGCGGAGGGCCCCCGCAGCAGGCGCAGCAGGGCGCACAGCATGGCGACGGCAAAACAGGTCAGCGCGAAGTAAATCGATCCGGAGAGTATGGCGTTCATTCGAATATCTCCATCAGGGGACGTTCATAACGTTGCTTGATGGTGCGCACCCAGGCGGCCTCATCCTGCAAATCGAGGACATGCAGCGTCAGGACGTTGCTGTCGGTATCGTGCCCGGCCCAGACCGTGCCCGGCGTGGCGGTGACGATGATGGTCAGCATCGCCAGTCCGTGGGGGTCGCGCATGTCGAGGGGAATCTTCATGAAACCGGCCTGGGGCTGACGCCGGGAGGCACCGAGAATGATGCTGCCGACCGCCAGATTGGAACGGATGATGTCGTGCAGCACGTGGAAAATCAGGCCGATGGCCCGGTGCAGGCGGTGGGGCCAGGCCGGAAGCGGGCGCAGCGGGGCGACGGCAAACGTGACGAGCAGGGCGAGCAGGATGCCGAGGACGATCTGCCCCGCCGACAGGCTGTCGTTGAGCAATAGCCACACCGCGACCAGGACGATCGGCAGCAGCGGCAGCAGGGGCTTGCGCTTCACTCGCCCGCTCCTCCGGCGTAGGCCGGCAACACCGCATGGATGTAGGCGGCGGGATTGTGCAGCGACTCGGCCGTGGCCCTGAAGTAGTCCGTGGCGGGCCCGGCAGCCAGCGCCAGGATGGCGCAGAGGGCGATCAGGCCGGCCACCGGCCCGGCCTCGACCCAGAGCAGGCGCGGCGTGCTGCGTTCGCCGCTCCAGAATACGCGCATGCCCAGGCGCGACAGGCTGATGATCCCCGCCAGGCCCGACAGCAGCAGGGCCGCGACAAACAGCCAGGAAGGCAGGGAGCTGCCGCCCGGCGCCTCGGCAATGGCCGCGGCGAGCAGCGAGAACTTGGCGACGAAGCCCGATAGGGGAGGCAGCCCGGTCAGCAGCAGCGCGCAGGAAACGAAGGTCAGCCCGAGAAACGCCATCGCGCCCGGTATCGGCAGACCGACCGTTTCGTCGGGGTGTTCCGTATCGCTGGCAGGATCCTGCAGGCCGAAAGCCTCGAAGCTGATGGCGAGCAGGTCGGCCGCGTAGGCCCGGTTGCGCTGCACCATCTCGACCACCATGAAAAATGCGCCGCCGCCCAGCACCGAGCTGACCAGGTAGAACAGGGCCGGGCCGGTCAGGGCGGTGCCGCGGAAGCCGATGGCGGCGAGCAGGGTACCGGACGAGACGATCACCAGGAATCCCGCCAGCCGCTCCAGCCGCTGGGTGGCGAGAATGCCGAGGCTGCCGATGGCGATGGTGGCAAGGCCGCAATGGAAAAGCCATTCGCCGCCGAAGGGCGCCGGCGATCCGGTCGCATGCAGCAGGGTTTCGAAGCGCAACAGGGCATAGATCCCCACCTTGGTCAGAATCGCGAACACCCCGGCCACCGGGGCCGAGGCCGCCGCATAGGTGGTGGGCAGCCAGAAGTTGAGCGGCCAGGCGCCGGCCTTGACCAGAAATACCACGCCGAGCAGTACGGCGCCGATGTCGAACAGGGTGCGGTCGTCGGGGCCGAGGGTCTGCACGCGCAGGGCCAGTTCGGCCATGTTGAGCGTGCCCGTCACGCCATAAATGAGGGCCGCCGCCACCAGGAACAGCAGGGAGGCGGCCAGATTGACCACGATGTAGTGCAGTCCGGCCTTGACCCGCGCCACCCCCGAACCATGCAGCGCCAGGCCGTAGGAAGCCGCCAGCAAGACCTCGAAGAACACGAACAGGTTGAACAGGTCGCCGGTCAGGAAAGCGCCGTTCAAACCCATCAGCAGGAACTGGAACAGGGGCAGGTAATGCACCCCCGCCCGCTCCCAGCGCGCCAGCGAGTAGAGCAGGGCGGCCGATCCGAGCGTCGCCGTCAGCGTCAGCATGATGGCCGCCAGGCGATCCGCCACCAGCACGATGCCGAAAGGCGCCGCCCAGTTGCCGAGCGAATAGACGGCGATCTCGCCGTGCCACGGAGCGGGCAGTTGCGCGTCGGTCATGGCCAGCAGCGTCAGTGCGAGCAACAGCTGGGCGAACGTGGCGAGCAGCGCAATCGTGGCGCGCAGACGGTGCCGGGTTTCGCTGATCAGCAGCAGCACGGTCCCTGTCAGCAGAGGAAGCACGACCGGCAGGATGGGCAGATGTTGTTGCCAGCTACCCATGTAGCGCTCCGGAGGCCGGCAGGGGTGAAAGGCGGGACGGTATCATTCTTTTCCGGTTTCCTGGCCGTCGACGTGGTCGGTGCCGTTCAAGCCGCGCGAAGCGAGCAGGACGACGAGGAACAGCGCGGTGGTGGCAAAGCTGATGACGATCGCGGTCAATACCAGGGCCTGCGGCACCGGGTCGGTATACAGATCGGGGCTGCTGCCCTTGAGCGGGTCGATCACCGGAACCGCACCGACGCGCAGCCGTCCCATGCCGAAGATGAACAGATTGACCGCGTAAGCGAGCAGCGACAGGCCGATGATGACCTGGAAGGTGCGCGGACGCAGCAGCAGCCACACGCCCGAACCGGCCATGACGCCGATCGCGAGGGCGAAAACGATTTCCATCAGGCTCTTCCTCCGATGCCGGCCTTGCGGTGATGGCGGCGCAGCGACTGGTGAGCGATGACCACCAGCATCAGCACCGTCGCGCCCACCACCAGCATGTAAACGCCCAGATCGAAGAGCAGTACGCTCGACAGGTGCAGCTCGCCGAGCAGCGGCAGTTCGCCGTGCCAGGCGAGGCTGGTGAGGAAGGGGTAGCCGTACAGCCAGGCGCCGGCGCCGGCCGACACCGCGCTGAGCAGGCCGAGCGCGAGCCATACCATGGGATGGATGCGCAGGCGCGACTCCACCCAGACCGTGCCGCCGACGAGGTATTGCAGGATGATGGCGGTGGCCAGCACGAGTCCGCCGACGAAGCCGCCGCCCGGCGCGTTGTGGCCGCGCAGCAGGAAGAACAGCGAGACCAGCATCGCCAGCGGCAGCAGCAGGCGCACGAGCACCGCCGGCAGCATCAGGTAGCCGCCCGGCAGCTTGGCGTCGGGGTCGGGCACGCGGTTTTCCTCGATGCCGTCCGCCGCGTTCTGCTCGCGCTGCTGGCGCGGCAGGGGAATGCTCTCCGGTGCCGGGCGAAAGCGGCGCAGCAGGGCGAATACGGTCAGCGCGACCACGGCGAGCACGGTGATTTCGCCGAGGGTGTCGAAGCCGCGGAAATCGACCAGGATCACGTTGACCACGTTGAGGCCGCCGCCCTGGGGCAAGGCCTGCGCGATGAAGAAGGGCGAAATGCCATCGATGTCGGGGCGGCTCAGGATGGCGTAGGCCAGCGCGGCAAGACCGAGACCGCTCGCGGCGGCAATCAGCAGGTCGCGCAGGCGGCGCAGGCGCACCCGGGCCGTCTCGGGCTGTCCCTGGGCGAAGCGCGCTTCGCGGCGCGGCAGCCAGCGCAGGCCGAGCAGGATCAGCACGGCGGTGACCACTTCGACGGTGAGCTGGGTGAGCGCCAGGTCGGGTGCGGAAAACCAGACGAAAGTCAGGCTGGTCGCCAGTCCGGCGCCGCCCGACAGGATCAGCGCGGCAAAGCGGTGATGCTTGGCCTGCCAGGCGGCAGCCAGCGCGCAGGCGGCGCCGACTATCCAGAGTATCGCGAAGGCCGGATGCAGGGGCGTCGTGTCCCGGGTGCCCCAGGAACTGCCTGCAGTGAGCAGTGGCAGCAGTGCGCCGCCCAGGGCAACGAGAACGAGCACCAGAAGCTGCATCTGCAGGCGCGGCGAAAACAGCCGGCGCATGGCCTGTTCGGCGCCCGCCATCAGCGCCGTCAGCAGCCAGTCGAAGATGCGTTTGCCGTCGATGCGTTCGAGCAGCGGCACCTCCGTGTCGGCGCGCCAGAGGAAGGCACGGTAGAGCGCGATGCCGCCGATGAATGCGGCGGCGCTCATCAGCAGCGGCAGATTGAGGCCATGCCAGACAGCCAGGCTGTAGGACGGCGCGCCGCTGCCGAGAATCGAGTCGGTTGCCGTTCGCAGATAGGGCCCGACGGTGATGCCGGGGAGCATCCCGACCAGCAGGCAGGCCAGCACCAGCAGCGCGCTCGGCAGCAGCATCCAGCGCGTCGGCTCATGCGGCGCGCGGGGCAGGTCGTTGGCCGGCGGACCGAAGAAGACCTGATGGATGAAGCGCAGCGAATAGGCGACGCTGAACATGCTCGCCAGCGTCGCCGCCAGCGGCAGGCCGATGCGTTGCCAGTCGGGGCGGTCGAGGAAGATGGTCTCGGCAAAGAACATTTCCTTCGACAGGAAGCCGTTGAGCAGGGGCACGCCCGCCATCGCCGCGGCCGCCACCATGGCCAGCGTCGCGGTGATCGGCATCGCCCGGTACAGGCCAGAAAGCCGCTGCATGTTGCGCGTGCCGGTTTCATGGTCGACGATGCCCGCCGCCATGAACAGCGAAGCCTTGAAGGTGGCGTGATTGACGATGTGGAACACCGCCGCCACCAGCGCCAGCGGACTGTTCATTCCCAGCAGCAGCGTAATGAGGCCGAGGTGGCTGATGGTGGAGTAGGCGAGCACGCCCTTCATGTCCTGCTGGAACAAGGCCAGGTAGGCGCCGATCAACAGCGAACACAGGCCGGCGCCACCAATGATCCAGAACCACAGATCGGTGCCTGCCAGCACCGGCCAGAGCCGCGCCAGCAAGAACACGCCGGCCTTCACCATGGTGGCGGAATGCAGATAGGCCGAAACCGGCGTCGGCGCCGCCATGGCATGGGGCAGCCAGAAGTGGAAAGGAAACTGGGCGCTCTTGGTCAGCGCGCCGAGCGCGATCAGGATCAGCGTCAGCGGGTACCAGGGATGGCGCTGGATCGTGTCCGCCGCCGCCAGCACCGCATCCAGGTCATAGCTGCCGGCCATGTGCCCGAGCAGCAGCATGCCGGCCAGCAGCGCCAGCCCGCCCGAACCGGTGACGATAAGCGCCATGCGCGCGCCGCGGCGCGCATCCACGCGGTGATGCCAATAGGCGATGAGCATGAACGAAGCGAGGCTGGTCAGCTCCCAGAACATGGCAATCTGGAGCAGGTTGCCCGACAGCACCACCCCGAGCATCGCCCCCATGAATGCCAGAAAAAAGGAGAAGAAACGGGGCACCGGATCGTCCGGCGACATGTAGTAGCGCGCATAGACCACCACCAGCGTGCCCATCACCGTGACCAGCATGGCGAACAGCCAGGCGTAGCCATCCATGCGCAGGGAGAAATCCAGCCCGAGGCCGGGCGCCCAGGCAATGCTCGCGCGGATGACGCCTTCGGCGGCAACTTGCGGATACAGGCTCGCCGTCAGGGCGGCCGCCGCAAGCGCGACCAGGCCGGCCAGCCACGCTTCGGCATTGCGGGCGTTGGACGGCAGGAAGGCGGCGCACAGGCTGCCAACGAACGGAAGAAGAAGAATCAGGAGCAAGGACATGCTCTATTTACATTACTCGGCACGTCTTTGGGCCTCTTGTCGAAGTCTCGATTTTACGGAAAAGGCTACAGCGGTTTCCACCGAATCATACGGCCGTCTCTTCTGAAACCGGCTCCGGCGGCGCTTGAATTTTCGTTTGGCAGGTTTGAAACGGTCATCGAAACCCGGCGTATTTTAACATCATGGCCTGTCCGCTCCGGGTCCGCCGCTTCATCTCCGGGGCTCGGCGATTTGGCGTGAACGGCAGGGCTGTGCGCATCACGAACAGCATGGGCCTCATCGGTGCGCACGGCGTCCGATGGACGAGTGAACAGCGGGGGTGCTAAGATTGTCCGGTTCGCGATCCGGTTCTTCGAGCCGCGGCGGTTCCGTGGAGTGGGGCGCGGACAGGGGTCGGGCCTCAATCCGGGCTCGGCAGGCGTCGGGACGGGATGGTCTTCGGGGATTCGGAATGTCGCCAGCGAACTGGCGCGCCGACACTGGATCAACCCGGCGCATGGCTGTTCGCGGTGCGCCTGCAATCTTGAGAAAAACAAAATCCAGAAGCGCGGCCGGCCCGCGTTTTTTTGTTCCCGGAGTTCGTAATATGGTCAACGTCACGCTTCCCGACGGTTCCGTCAGACAGTTCGATGCGCCGGTCACGGTGGCGCAGGTCGCGTCCAGCATCGGCGCCGGTTTGGCCAGGGCGGCGCTCGCCGGGCGGGTCAACGGCGAACTGGTCGACACCAGTCATCTGATCGATGCGGATGCGCAGCTCGCCATCGTCACCGACAAGGATGCCGACGGCCTCGACATGATCCGCCATTCCACCGCGCACCTGCTGGCGTACGCGGTGAAGTCGCTGTTTCCCGATGCGCAGGTGACCATCGGCCCGGTGATCGAGGACGGCTTCTACTACGATTTCGCGTACAAGCGCCCGTTCACGCCGGACGACCTGACGGCGATCGAGAAAAAAATGGCCGAGCTGGCGAAGCGGGACATCCCGGTCGAGCGCAGCGTGATGCCGCGCGACGAGGCGGTGAGCTTCTTCCGCGACATGGGCGAGGCGTACAAGGCCGAGATCATCGCGTCGATCCCCACCAATGAGGATATTTCGCTGTACCGCGAGGGCGATTTCATCGACCTCTGCCGCGGCCCGCACGTGCCGTCGACCGGCAAGCTCAAGCACTTCAAGCTGATGAAGCTGGCCGGCGCCTACTGGCGCGGCGACTCGAAGAACGAGATGCTGCAGCGCGTGTACGGCACGGCATGGGCGAAGAAGGAAGACCTCGACGCCTACCTGCACCGCCTGGAAGAGGCCGAAAAGCGCGACCACCGCAAGCTCGCCAGGCAACTCGACCTGCTGCACATGCAGGACGAAGCGCCCGGCATGGTGTTCTGGCACCCCAAGGGCTGGATCGTGTGGCAGCAGATCGAACAGTACATGCGGCAGAAGTTCGTCGAACACGGCTACCAGGAAGTGCGCACCCCGGCGATGATGGACCGCGGCATGTGGGAGAAATCCGGCCACTGGGAAAACTATCACGAGAACATGTTCACCACCGCGTCGGAAAACCGCGACTATGCGGTCAAGCCGATGAACTGCCCCGGCCACGTGCAGATTTTCAACAGCGGCCTGCATTCCTATCGCGACCTGCCGCTCAGGCTGGCCGAGTTCGGCTCGTGTCACCGCAACGAGCCGTCGGGCGCGCTGCACGGCATCATGCGGGTGCGCGGCTTCACCCAGGACGATGCGCACATCTTCTGCACCGAAGACCAGATCGAGCCGGAAGTGGCCGATTTCATCGTCATGCTGCAGAAGGTCTATGCCGATTTCGGTTTCCACGACGTGCTGGTCAAGCTGTCGACCCGGCCGGACAAGCGCGTCGGCTCGGACGAGTCCTGGGACAAGGCGGAAGCGGCGCTGGCGGCGGCCCTGGACAAGAACCGGCTGGCCTACGATCTGCAGCCGGGCGAGGGGGCCTTTTACGGGCCGAAGATCGAATTCACGCTGAAGGACACGCTCGGTCGCCTGTGGCAGTGCGGCACCATCCAGCTCGACTTCAACCTGCCGGTGCGCCTGGGGGCCGAATTCGTCGACGAGGACAACGGCCGCAAGCCGCCGGTGATGTTGCATCGCGCGATCCTTGGCTCGATGGAACGCTTCATCGGCATCCTGATCGAGCACCACGCCGGCAACTTCCCGCTGTGGCTGGCGCCGGTGCAGGTGATGGTCCTGAATATCAGCGAACGCCAGGCCGAGTATGCGCAGAAAATCGTGCTGGCGCTGCGCGAGGCGGGCATCCGTGCGGTGTCGGACTTGAGTAATAACAAGATTACCTATAAAATCCGGGAGCATAGCTTGCAGAAACTGCCTTACCAGGTGGTCGTCGGCGACAAGGAAATGGAGGCGGGTGTGGTCGCCGTCCGTGCCCGCGGCAACCTGGATCTGGGGCAGATCGGTTTGAATGACTTGATTGCGCGCCTGCAAGCGGAAACGCGGGCGCGTCAGTAACGGCGGTCAGACAAGGCGTCGGAGCCACCCGTCATTGGGGGGTGGCCCCACGCCTTCTTTACTTTGTTTGACCTTGTTTTGCCTCGACGCCGGGCGTCAGGTTTTGATTTGGAGAATTGCTCATCGCGACAGAAAAGAAGCAGACACGCATCAACGGCGAAATTACCGCTCCCGAGGTGCGTTTGGTCGGTGTGGAAGGCGAGCAGCTTGGCATTGTGAAGATTTACGATGCGCTGCGGCAGGCGGAAGAAGCTGATCTGGATCTGGTTGAAATCGCACCGACGGCGCAGCCGCCCGTGTGCAAGGTCATGGACTATGGCAAGTTCAAGTACCAGGAAAGCAAGAAGCAGCACGAAGCCAAGCTGAAGCAGAAGCAGGTCCAGATCAAGGAAATCAAGTTTCGTCCGGGTACCGACGAAGGCGATTACCAGATCAAGCTGCGCAACCTCATCAAGTTTCTTGAAGACGGTGACAAGACCAAGATTACATTGCGTTTTCGGGGCCGCGAAATGGCCCATCAGGAAATCGGCATGAATCAGTTGAAGCGGGTATCGGCGGACCTGGCCGAACTCGCGGTGGTCGAGCAGTTCCCCAAGATGGAAGGCCGCCAGCTGGTGATGATGCTGGCGCCGAAAAAGAAGGTTTGAGGGTTGTTTGTACTGCATTCGCTTGAGTGCAGGCGAATGTGAGACCGGCGTTTCTCGTATCCCTCGGGATCAAAAACGTCACAATACGTGCAGTCGGGTTGGTGAAGCATTCCGCGTCGCGGGGTCACCTGACCGCATGAGATAAAAGGACATATCATGCCCAAGATGAAAAGCAAGAGCGGCGCCGCCAAGCGCTTCCGCGCGCTGGGTGGCGGCGGGTTCAAGCGCTCGCACGCGTTCATGCGCCACATTCTCACCAAGAAGAGCACCAAGCGTAAGCGCCAGTTGCGCGGCATGGAAACTGTCAATGCCAGCAACCACAAGACCGTGGCGCGCATGTTGCCCTACGCATAAAGGAGAGAAAACATGTCACGCGTCAAACGGGGCGTAACCGCCCGCGCCAGCCACAAGAAAATCCTCGATGCCGCCAAAGGCTATCGCGGCCGCCGCAAGAACGTATTCCGCGTCGCCAACGAAGCGGTGATGAAGGCCGGTCAGTACCAGTACCGCGACCGTCGTCAGCGCAAGCGCCAGTTCCGCGCCCTGTGGATTGCCCGTATCAATGCCGCCTCGCGTCAGCACGGTCTGACCTACAGCGTGTTCATGAACGGTCTGTCGCGTGCCGAAATCGGCATCGACCGCAAGGTGTTGTCCGACATCGCGATTTTCGACAAGGACGCCTTTGCCAGGATCGTCGATCAGGTCAAGGCCAAGCTCGCTGCGTAAGCAACACCGAAGCAACAAGAAAAGGCCGCAAGGCCTTTTTTTGTTGGCGTGGTTCTAAAAACAGTTTGTCCGCGAAGGACGTGAAGCTCACGAAAAAAGCCCCTCATCTTCGCGTTCCTTCGCGTCCTTCGCGGATAAATTCCAGATCCAGACACTCTCATGCGCAATCCGAACGAAATCGTTGCAGAAGCCCTTGCCGCCATTCATGGCTGCCTTGACCTGCCCACGCTGGAGCAGGTCAAGGCAGTCTACCTTGGCAAGAGTGGCCCGCTGACCGAACTGCTGAAAAGCCTGGGTGCGATGCCCGCCGACGAACGCAAGACCGCGGGCGCGCGCATCAATGAAGCCAAGCAGGCAGTGGAGACGGCGCTCAAGGAGCGTCGCGAAGCCTTGCAGCAGGCCGAACTGGACCGCCAGCTGGCGGCCGAGACGCTGGATGTGACGCTGCCCGGCCGCGGTTTGGCGGGTAGCGGGCCACATCCGGTGTCGCGCACGCTGGCGCGCATCCAGGCGCTGTTCCGTTCGATCGGCTTCGAGGTGGCGACCGGACCCGAGATCGAGACCGATTTCTACAACTTCACCGCGCTCAACATTCCGGAAGACCATCCGGCGCGCGCGATGCACGATACCTTTTATCTTCAGAGCGGCGAGCTGCTGCGCACCCATACCTCGCCGGTGCAGGTGCGCTACATGCAGACCCACCAGCCGCCGCTGCGCATCATCGCGCCGGGCCGGGTCTATCGCTGCGATTCCGACGTCACGCACACGCCGATGTTCCACCAGGTCGAAGGCCTGTGGGTGGACGAGTCGGTGTCGTTCGCCGGGCTCAAGGGCGTGCTGGCGGACTTCATGCGCAACTTCTTCGAGCGCGACGATCTGCCGGTGCGTTTCCGGCCATCGTTCTTCCCCTTCACCGAGCCGTCAGCCGAAATGGACATCGGCTGCGTGATGTGCGGCGGCGAAGGCTGTCGCGTGTGCTCGCACACCGGCTGGCTGGAAGTGCTGGGCTGTGGCATGGTGCATCCCAACGTGTTCGGGCATGTCGGCATCGATGCCGAGCGCTTCGTCGGCTTCGCGTTCGGCCTTGGCGTCGAGCGTCTGGCGATGCTGCGCTACGGTGTCGATGATCTGCGATTGTTTTTTGAGAATGACCTTCGCTTCCTTAAACAATTCAATTAATTAGAGCGCATTCATCATGCAATTTCCCGAGTCCTGGCTGCGCAATCTCGTCAATCCTGCGCTCGATACCGCGCAGCTTGCCCATGTCGTGACCATGGCGGGTCTGGAGGTCGAAGCGCTGGCGCCTGTCGCGCCGCCGTTCAGCAACGTGGTGGTGGCCGAGATCCTGTCGGCTGAGAAACATCCCGATGCCGACCGCCTGCGCGTGTGCCAGGTCGACGTCGGCGAAGCGTCGCCCGTCACCATCGTGTGCGGCGCGCCGAATGCGGCGGCCGGACTCAAGGTGCCGTGCGCCCGGCCCGGGGCGGTCCTGCCGGGAATCGAAATCAAGGTCGCCCGGGTGCGCGGCGTCGAGTCTTACGGCATGCTGTGTTCGACCCGTGAACTCGGTCTGGAAGGCGCGGCGGACGGTTTGATGGTGCTGCCCGGGGATGCGCCGGTGGGCGAGGATTTCCGCGGCTGGCTCCATCTCGACGATACCCTCGTCACCCTGAAGCTCACGCCCAACCGGGCAGACTGCCTGTCGATGCAGGGCCTGGCGCGGGAAGTCGGCGCCCTCACCGGCGCCGAGGTGCGTCTGCCCCAGGTCCAGGCTGTCGATACGCGCATCCAGGACACGGTGCCGCTGCAGGTGTCGGCCAGCGATGCCTGCCCGCTGTATCTGGGACGCGTGGTGCGCGGAATCGACGCGCAGGCGCCGACGCCGCGCTGGATGGCGGAACGCCTGGAGCGCAGCGGCATCCGTCCGCTGCTGGCGCCGGTCGACGTCACCAACTACGTGCTGCTTGAACTCGGTCAGCCGATGCATGCCTTCGCGCTGTCGCGCCTCCATGGCGGCATCGAGGTGCGCATGGCGCGCGAGGGCGAACGTCTGGAATTGCTGAATGGCCAGACTGCCGAACTGGCCCCCGACATGCTGGTGATCGCCGACGCCAGCGGCCCGGTGGCACTGGCCGGCATCATGGGCGGCTTGCCGACCAGCGTCGAACGGGCGACCGTGGATATCTTTCTCGAGGCGGCTTTCTTCGCCCCGGCCGCTATTGCCGGGCGGGCTCGCCGGCTGGGCCTGTCCACCGATTCGTCGCACCGCTTCGAACGCGGTGTCGATTTCGGCGCCACCCGCCGGGCGATGGAGCGTGCCACCGAGTTGCTGATCGGCATCTGCGGCGGCCAGGCCGGACCCGTGACCGAGGCCGTGGCGACTTTGCCGCAACGCCCGCCGATTACGTTGCGACTGGCGCGACTCAAGCGCGTGGCCGGCGTCGAGCTGGACGCTGAGCAGGTGGCGCGTGATCTCGCCGCGCTCGGCGCGCATGTCGAACGCCGGGATGACCATCTCGTCGTCACACCGCCAAGTTTCCGCTTCGATCTCGCGATCGAGGAAGACCTGATCGAAGAAGCGGTACGCCTGTTCGGTTACGACAACATTCCGGCGCGGCCGCCCGCCGCGCCGTCGCGCATGTTGCCGCAGGACGAGACCGTTCTGGCCGACGATGCGCTGCGCCAGATGCTGGTCGGCCTGGACTACCAGGAGGTCATCACCTACAGCTTTGTCGATCCGGCCTGGGAGACGGCGCTTGACGCCAGCGCCCGCCCGCTGCCGCTGGCCAATCCCATTGCCAGCCAGTTGTCGGCGATGCGCACGACCCTGTGGGGCGGCCTGATCGAGACCCTGCGCCACAACCTGAATCGCCAGCTGGAGCGGGTACGTATTTTCGAACTGGGGCGGGTGTACACGTCACCTGCTGAACAACCAGTGAAACTGGGCGGACTGGCCTATGGCGACGTGCTGCCCGAGCAATGGGGCGTGTCGTCGCGCCGGGTCGATTTCTTCGATCTCAAGGGTGATCTTGAGCGTCTCGTCGGCCACCCGCTCGACACGCAGCGCGGCGCGCATCCCGCCCTGCACCCCGGGCAGAGTGCCGAGGTGCGGGTCGATGGCCGGGCGATCGGCTGGATGGGCATGCTGCATCCGCGTCTGGTGCAGACTTTCGACCTGCCGGGCGCGCCGATGCTGTTCGAACTCGACAGCCGGGCACTCGCTCTGCGTGATGTGCCACGGCACGCGAGTCTCTCGCGTTTTCCCCAGGTGCGGCGCGATCTGGCGTTCGTGCTGGATGCTCATACGCCGGCTGGCGAATTGCTGGCTGCCTTGCGCGAAGCCGCGCCAGGCAGTGTGCAGGCCATCGAGGTATTTGACGATTACCGTGGGAAAGGCATGAAGGAAAGCCAAAAAAGCCTTGCTATACGGGTAGTTATGCAAGATACTGAACGCACATTGACGGATCGGGATGTGGAGGATGCCGTGCAGAAGCTGGTCAATGCCGCACTTCGTCAATGCAATGCCGGTTTACGTACTTGACGCAATCTCCCCTTTTTTCATGCGTTGGTGCACGACCCTTCACCAGCCTTCACTGACTTCTATTAAGCATGGCCACTCTCACCAAAGCTGATCTAGCTGAACTGCTGTTTGAAAAAGTGGGTTTGAACAAACGCGAGGCGAAGGATGTCGTCGAGTCGTTTTTCGACGAAATCCGTCTGTCGCTCGAAAAGGGGGATATCGTCAAACTGTCCGGGTTCGGGAATTTCCAGTGTCGCGAGAAACCGCAGCGCCCTGGCCGCAACCCCAAAACCGGCGAGGAAATGCCGATTTCCGCGCGTCGCGTGGTGACCTTCCACGCCAGCCAGAAACTCAAATCGCAAGTCGAAGGCGCCCAAATTGGAACGCCCGGCACGGAGTGAACTGCCGCCGATCCCGGCCAAACGCTATTTCACCATTGGTGAAGTGTCCGAGTTGTGTGCGGTCAAGGCACACGTCCTGCGCTACTGGGAGCAGGAATTCGCCCAGTTGCATCCGGTCAAGCGGCGCGGCAATCGCCGCTACTATCAGCACCACGAAGTCCTGCTGATCCGTCGCATCCGCGAATTGCTGTATGAAGAGGGTTTCACCATCAGCGGCGCCCGGCAGCGCCTGGAGCACGACGCCGATGCTCCCTCCGAATCCGTGTCCGCCTCCGCACGCATCCAGTCTCCGGAAATCGGCAAACTGCGCGCAGAAATTGAAGCGATCCTGAAAATATTGGACTGACTGGCTTCCGCCCAATGCCGCTCCTCTGTTAGAATGCGGGGCTTCGTCGGGGCGTAGCGCAGCCTGGTAGCGCACCTGCATGGGGTGCAGGGGGTCGGAAGTTCGAATCTTCTCGCCCCGACCAAAAAATCGGGAATCGGGGTCGGTCATGCCGACCCTTTTTCTTTTCGGCGACAGAAACCCTGTCACCGTTGCGGCATCTGCGATGTTCGGTATCAAGGCACTATACTTAATGTTTGTTCAATACTAGGAGAAAGCTATGGAACACACTTTGCCCGCACTGCCCTTTGCCATGGACGCGCTCGCGCCTCACATGTCCAGGGAAACCTTCGAATACCACTATGCGAAACACCATCAGGCCTATGTGACCAATCTCAACAACCTGATCAAGGGCACCGACTACGAGAACAAATCGCTCGAGGACATCGTCAAGAGCGCGCCTGCCGGGGGCATTTACAACAACGCGGCACAGGTTTCGAACCACACCTTTTTCTGGAATTGCCTGACGCCCAATGGCGGTGGTGCGCCGGGCGGTGCGCTGGGTGACGCCATCAACAAGAAGTGGGGTTCGCTGGATGAGTTCAAGAAGGCTTTCCAGACCAGCGCTGTGGGCAACTTCGGTTCCGGCTGGACCTGGCTGGTGAAGAAGGCGGACGGTTCGGTCGACATCGTCAACATGGGCGCCGCCGGCACCCCGCTGACTACCGCCGACAAGCCCCTGCTGTGCATCGACGTATGGGAGCATGCCTACTACATCGACTACCGCAATGCACGCCCCAAGTTCGTCGAGACCTTCCTCGCCAATCTGGTGAACTGGAAATTCGCCGAAGCGAATTTCGCCTGATCCCGCCTCGTAGCAGGCTGTCAACCGCAACCGGAGCGCCATGCTCCGGTTTTATTTTGTGTCCGTACTGGCGGGGGCCAGTCTCAGGATATCCAGATAGCCGCCTTGCATCATGGCCTGCGCTTCCCGCCGCAGGCTGTCATGGCCCGCTTGCGGCGGGACATTTCCATCCAGCATCTGCAGCATGCGCACCCAGCCTGCCCGCTGGTTTGCCACCGTCCTGGGCGCGGCGATGCCCTGCCGGCGCAATTCGGCGGCACGGCTGACGAGGCGGAATTTCGCGGCTTCGAGTTGCGGGGGCAGGGGCAGCGCAAGGTCGAAACTGACGTCCAGCCGGCAGGCATCATCAACCTGCGGTGGAGGCTGCGGCGGCGGCCGCCAGGACAGTTCGTCCGGACCGGGCGCGATGCACCCGGGATCGGGCGGAAATTTGTAGAAACCCCATTTCGCACCCATCCAGCATTCAAGCAGCACGCGTTCGTCTTCCCCTGCACACAGTTCGCCGGTGGGTGCGGCGAGGTTGGCGTCGCCGGGCAGCGGGCCGTAGGCGCGCGGGTCGAGCTTCCATCTCGAGAAATCGCGATGGGGCGGCGCGCCGTAGTCGGCTTCGAGGGTACGCCAGATGGCGATGAAGGTCTGATAGTCGCGCCGATAGCCGGGATGACGGCGCAGGAATTCCCACGCCCACTGGTCGCGTGTCAGGGTGGCGCAATACGCGTAGGCGTCGGTCCCCATGTCAGACCGGCAGAAATACCATGCTGGCGAGGTTGACGAAGCCGAAGCGGATCGCGCGGTTGCTCTTGTCTTCGATGATCCTGGCCAGCGTATCCTGATTGCCGATGAGCTTGCCGAATTCGCGCTCGAAGCTGAGGTTGGACACGCCATGTTCGTCGATGCCGTTCGACAGCAGCAGCGGCGCTCCCTGCGCATTTCTGGCGGTGCCGAGTTTCCAGACCACGGCTTCGGTATTGCGTGCGGCGTTGTAGAGCTTCTGCGCGTCGACGTCGCTCAGCAGATAGAACTCGGTGCGGTGGTCGAACGCCGCCATGTGCATCACCAGCAGCCCGCTCATCAGCGCCTTCACCCGGTCCCCCGGGTAGTCCTCGCGCCAGGCGTCGCGCAGGCTGGTTTGCCAGTCGATGCGCCGGAGCGGGGATAGCTGCCAGTGGGACAGGGGACTGAACAGGGCATCGGTCGCCGTCTCGGCACTGACCTGGCCGGATTTCCGCCATTCACCGGGATTGCGGCGGTAGAGCTTGAGGGTGAGCGTCCGCAGACTGGCCAGCGCGGCCTGCTGATGGATTTCGATGACCGAATCGACATTGCCTTTGGCGAGATCGCGCAGACTGAAACTGCGCACGCTACTGCTGCCATCCTTGCGCTGAATGGCCGGGCTGCTGCACGCAGCAAGCAGAAATGCGGTCAACAGGCAGGCGGGCAGGGCGGCGAAGCGGTTCACGAGGAACAGCTTACCTCAATCTTTCTCGCCCAGTCGGGCGGTTCGGCGGCGTAGGCCTCGTACGCCGGTTGCTCGTCGAACGGACGGGTCAGCAACGCGTGCAAACGGTTGATCTCGCTGTAGTCGCGCTCGTCGGCCGCGCGACGGATGGCGGTTTCGGCCAGGTGGTTGCGCAGAATATATTTGGGATTAAGCGTGCGCATCGCCTGGCCGCGCGCGGCGTCGCCGGGACCATTCTGGCGTAGCGCGGCGGCATAGCGTGCCGCCCAGCTGTCGAAGCCCGCCCGGTCGAGGAAGAGATCGCGCAAAGCCGGATTGAGCGTGCCTGGCGTGCTGTCGAAATCGCACAGACGGCGCATGAAGATCGTGTAGTCGACGCGATTCCGCGCCAGCAGCTGCAGCGCGTCCATGGCAAGACCGGCGGTGTCGCGACCCGGCGGCAGGCCGAATCTGGCGGCCATGCGGTCGATGTAGGCCTGGTTGAATACCTGCGGATAGTCCCCGATGGCCGCGGATGCGGTCTCCACCGACATCAGCGGAACCAGTGCCTGCGCCAGCTTGGTGAGGTTCCACGCTGCGACGTTGGGCTGCTGGTCGAACGCGTAGCGCCCACTGGTATCGGAATGATTGCAGATATAACCGGGCTCGAATGCATCGAGAAAACCGAACGGGCCGTAGTCAAGCGTGAGGCCGAGGATGGACATATTGTCGGTATTCATGACGCCGTGCGAAAAGCCCACCGCCTGCCACTGCGCCATCAGCCCGGCGGTGCGCAGGCTGACCTGGCGCAGAAACTCGGGATAGGGATCGGATCGCCCGGCCAGTTCGGGGTAATAACGGGCGATGACGTAGTCGGCCAGGTGTTTGATCGGCTCGATCTGGTTGCGGTAATAGAACACCTCGAAGGAGCCGAAACGCACGAAGCTCGGCGCCAGTCGCGTCACCAGTGCCGCGGTCTCCTCCTCCTCGCGGTACACCGGACGGTCGCTGCCGACGATGGCGAGCGCGCGGGTGGTGGGGATGCCGAGTGCGTGCATGGCTTCGGAGCAGAGGAATTCGCGGATGCTGGAACGCAATACCGCACGGCCGTCGCCGCCGCGCGAGTAGGGGGTGCGGCCGGCACCCTTGAGCTGTATCTCCCAGCCTTCGCCACGTGAATTCTTCACCTCGCCCAGCAGGATCGCGCGGCCGTCGCCGAGTTGCGGCACGTAGTGGCCGAACTGGTGCCCGGCGTAGAGCGCGGCCATCGCGTCCATACCCGGCAGCAGCCGGTTGCCCGCCAGGATCTCGATCAGCTCGGGCTGCGTCATTTCGCTTGCGTCGAGATCGAGCAGCGCCAGCGCTTCCGCGCTGTAGCAGACAAGATACGGGTCGGGGACAGGCGTCGGGCAGACACGTGAATAATAGGCTTCGGGCAGGCGGGCGAAGCCGTTGTCGAAGACCAGGTCGCGATGGGAAGACATGCGTCGATTGTAGAGGCTCGCCGCGTGCCTGCCACCCGCTTGCCCGCATGGTTACCCCGATGGTTTCGCATGCTGAACGCCAGACGGGTTGGCGGCTTGCACGCTGGTATGCTTCCATTTCCGTGACCGGCCCAGCGCGGCAGCGTCGGGCCGCGCCAGGCACGGAAAGCCTGGCCGGCCTTGCGTCGGCAATCATTTGATTCGAGACCGCACATGTCCGACCCCACCGCCTTGCTGCATCGGGCTGAGCCGCCATCGTTCCCGACGTGGCCGGACACTGGCATCGCACGTGCCCTGTTTCATGGCGATGCTGCGTAGTCCCCGCCCTTCGATCCTGCTGTGGCTGGCCACGGTGGTGCTGATCACGCTGAACCTGCGTCCATTTCTCACCGCCATCGGCCCGCTGAGCCCGGCCATTCAGGCGCAGACCGGCATGGGTCTGGAGGCACTGGCCTGGCTCACGCTACTGCCCATGGCGCTGATTGGGGCGGGGACCTGGCTGACGCCCGCCGTGCAGCACCGCCTGGGCGCGCGGCCAGCCATGACGCTGGCACTGGCGTTCATTGCCGCAGGCTGCGCGCTGCGCCTGGCCGGTAGCCAGTCCGCCGTGCTGATCGTCACCGCGGCACTATGCGGGGTGGGCGTGGCGCTGGCGCAGGGGATGCTGCCGGGCCTGATCAAATTCCAGACACCGGGCCATGTGGCGCCCATGATGGGGGTGTACTCGGCCGCGCTGATGAGCGGTGGCGCGCTGGGTGCGCAGTTCTCGCCCCTGGCCATGCAATGGGGCCTGAGCTGGCAGGTTTCGCTCGCACTGTGGACCTGGCCGGTGCTGCTGGCCTTGTGGCTGGCCTGGCACACCTTGGGAACCATGTCGTTGCCAGTCGCAGCGAGGTGGCAAAGCGGAAGCGATACCACCTGGCTGCTGCAGCGCCGCCGCACCTGGCTGCTCATGCTGGCCTTCGGCCTGATGAACGGCGGCTACGCCACGATGGTGGCCTGGCTGGCGCCGTATTACCAGGCGCGGGGCTGGAGTGCGGCGCACAGCGGCCTGCTCGTGGCGGTGGTGTCGGTGGCGATGGCGTCGGCGGCGCTGGCTTTCCCGGCTCTGGTTGCGCGCCATCTGGATCGCAGGCCCTGGATCTGGCTCACGCTGGTCTGCCAGGCCGCGGGGTTTGCCGCGCTGGCCTGGTGGCCCGATGCGGCGCCCATGACTGCAGCCGTGGTGCTGGGCGTGGGCTTGGGTGGCTGCTTCGCGCTGTTCATGCTGGTGGCGCTGGACCATCTGCATCATCCCCTGCGGGCCGGCGCGCTCAATGCGCTGATGCAGGGCGGGGGCTTCATGCTGACAGCCTTGGCGCCATGGGTGATGGCGCGGCTGCACCGGGCCACGGGCGGTTTCCATGCGGGCTGGCTGGTGCAGCTCGGCGCGGTACTGGTGGTGGCCCTGCTGGTGGCACGGTTCAACCCGGGGCACTACGACAAGGCGATGCGGCCGCCCGCCGGGCAGGTGATGCCTGTGCCATGAAAATTATTAATCATTAATAATCAATTGGTTGCATTCAATCTACGACTTTAGTCGTATGGCCTGTCGCGGTGGTTGGAGGTAAGTTGACGGCGTGGTCATAGGTCCACGATTCAATAACTTTCAAAAGGAGGGGGTATGAACAAGTTGGCGCTGGCTGTGCTGTTGATCGGTGGATTGCTGGGGCTTCCCGCCATGGCGGCTGTGAATATCAATACGGCCACTCAGTCGGAGCTTGAGGCGGTCAAGGGATTGGGGCCGGCCAAGGCAAAGGCGATCATCGCTTACCGTGAAGCACACGGAAATTTCAAAAACCTTGACGAGCTGGATAACGTGAAGGGTTTTGGCGGTGCGAGCATCGAAAAATTGAAAGGTGAACTTTCGGTGGGCGCAGAAAAAATCAGGAAATAACGGTTGACAGGCTGGCCGGGATCCTCGGCCAGCCTGTTTCCGCGTGCTGCGTGCTGCGTGCTGCATTTGCGGAGCGCAGGCGCATACAGGGCACGCAACGCATCACTTAGCCTGCCAGCAGGCCGAAAACGCAGGATGACGGGCCGCCATGGTTTTCCGGGGCAGCCGATCGTCCGCTGTCAGGCCCGGTATTTTCCACCGTATAATCCCTCCCTTTCTGGGCGGTTTTCACCATGTCTACGCTTGCGGCTATTCTGATCGCAACTGCCGCAGGCAGTATGCTGAGTCTGGTATTGGCGGCATTGCTGGCTTTTTCTGCGCGCCCAAGCTGGGTTCCGGTTCTGGTGAGTTATGCCATCGGCGCATTGCTGGGCGCATCCCTTCTTGAGGTGCTGCCAGAGGCGGTCGAGATGAGCGGAGACGTCGAAACGGTCGCGCAAGCCCTGCTGGGCGGAATTCTGCTGTTTTTCCTGCTGGAAAAGCTGGTGTTGTGGCGGCATTGCCACGAGGAAACCTGCGAGGCCCATAGCAGCCATGATCACGCTCACGATCACGGGCGCTCAGGCATGATGATCACGGTGGGCGATACTTTTCATAATTTTGTCGACGGCATTATCATCGCGGGCGCCTTCCTGGTTGATTTTCGTCTGGGTGCGGTGACTGCGCTGGCCATCATTGCGCATGAAATTCCGCAGGAAGTCGGCGATTTCCTGATCCTGCTGCATTCGGGTTATACCCGCACCCAGGCGTTGGCGCTCAATTTCCTGACCGGTGTGGCGACCCTGCTGGGGGCGCTGGTCGGGTATTACGCCCTGTCGGCACTGAAGGGATGGATGCCGGTGATGCTCGGATTGGCGGGGGCCAGCATGCTCTATGTGGCGTTGTCGGATCTGATTCCCGGCCTGCACAAGCGCGCAGAAATCAGGGCGACGCTACAGCAGATCCTGCTGATCGGACTGGGTATCGCGACCGTTGCCCTGGCGGGTTACTTCATCAACGAGGGCCACTGAACGACGGCGTCGTCGCGGACCATCCGCGACATAGATGAACAACGCCAGCGGGATTGCGCCCAGAAAGAACAGGATGGCCAGGGCTTTGCCGAGACTGCTGGCGGTGATCGCCATCATCAGAATCACGTAGGCCCAGCCGATCGCTACGATATACATCTTATTGCTCCATCAGGACCGAACGTCATGGTAACCAAAGCCAAGCCCGCCCGCACGCCAACCGTCGGATTCGTTTCGCTCGGGTGTCCGAAGGCGACGGTCGATTCCGAACGGATACTCACCCAGTTGCGTGCCGAAGGCTACGGCATTGTCGGCAGCTATGACGATGCCGGCGTGGTCGTGGTCAATACCTGCGGCTTTATCGATGCCGCCGTGCAGGAATCGCTCGAGGCGATCGGCGAGGCGCTGGCGGAGAACGGCAAGGTCATCGTCACCGGTTGCCTGGGGGCCCGAGGCGACGTGATACGCGAGGCGCATCCCAAAGTGCTGGCTGTGTCGGGGCCGCATGCGCTGGACGAGGTGATGCAGGCCATCCATGCGGTATTACCCAAACCGCACGATCCATTCGAGGATTTGATTCCGCCGGGCGGCATCAAGCTGACCCCGCGGCATTACGCGTATCTGAAAATCTCCGAAGGCTGCAATCACCGTTGTACCTTCTGCATCATCCCGTCGATGCGCGGCGATCTGGTGAGCCGCCCGGTCGGTGAGGTGATGCGCGAGGCAGAAGCCCTGGTCAAGGCCGGGGTGCAGGAACTGCTGGTGGTGTCGCAGGACACCAGCGCCTACGGCGTGGATGTGAAATACCGCCCCGGTTTCTGGGGCGGACGTCCGCTGAAAACCCGCATGACCGAACTTGCGGGGGCGCTGGGCAGCCTGGGCGCCTGGGTACGCTTGCACTACGTCTACCCCTACCCCGGCGTGGACGATGTGATTCCGTTGATGGCCGACGGCATCATTCTTCCCTATCTCGATATTCCGTTCCAGCACGCCAGCCCGCGCATCCTGAAACTGATGAAGCGCCCCGGCGCGGTCGAGAAGACGCTGGAGCGCATCCGGTCGTGGCGCGCTGCCGTGCCCGATCTCACGCTGCGCTCGACGTTCATTGTCGGCTTTCCTGGCGAAACGGAGGCCGAGTTCGAGGAGCTGCTGGCCTTCCTCGAGGAGGCACAGCTCGACCGCGTCGGCTGCTTCAAGTATTCACCGGTTGAAGGGGCTGCGGCGAACGCGCTGCCCGGCGCTGTGCCGGAGACGCTGAAAGAGGAGCGCCTGGAGCGCTTCATGGGCGTGCAGGCGGATATTTCGGCCGCTCGACTCGAAGCCAGGGTCGGCCGTGAAATCGAGGTGATCGTCGACGCGGAGGATGAGGTGGGCACGCTTGCGCGCAGCCATGCCGATGCGCCGGAAATCGACGGAGTGGTGTATCTCGAAGGCGTGTTCGACCTGACACCCGGGACGCGCCTGAAAGTACGCGTGGAGGAAGCCGGCGAACACGATTTGTGGGCGGCGCCGCTCTGAATGTGAGCGGCTGTACCGATCCGTTCAGGCGAGCATCGATGTCAGGTCCCCGGGCCGTCGCCAGAGCTTCCACGCATCGCGTGCATGAAGAACCAGCTCTGTTCCGTTGACCGGGTCGTTCAGGCGCAGGCCGCGCCGACCCGTCCTGCCCAGCATGCCCAGCAGGGGGGCAAACCAGTCCCGCTCCAGGTCACGCAGCGCTTCGCGCCAGCCCAGGGCGTCGCCGTACTGTCCTGTACGCGTCAGATTGTCCAGCAGGATCACGCCGTCCGTTTCAAGCAAGGCGACATCCATCTTGCCGGGAAGGGGGAAGACGCGCATGTTGCAGAACGCACCGAGCGCACGGGCGTCGGCATTCCCGGCGTACATCGGGACGGCCGGGGCGGGGGAAGCGGGCAGGCAGCCGCCGCCCCATAGCCACAGCGCGTTGACGGGCAACGCACCGCGCGCCTCGCGCGCCTGGTTGACCGGGTGGTCGTGCAGCAGCATTTGCAGTTCATTCAAGCGTGCGCGACATTGCATGGCGTCGTCGCCTTGCGGCAACAGGGGATCGATATCGCAGCCCACCGCGACAGATCGTGCGCAGGTGGTCAGGCGCGGGGTGTGTTCGAACCGCAGGTACCAACGCCTGGGGTGAAGCGGCATCGGGCTCAGGTCCGTCCCGAAATGCCGAACGATGGTCGCGGCCAGCAAGTCGGCTTCGTGCTGCGTCAATTCGAACGCATCACTGTCAGTCAGCAGGATACGGTCACGCATGACCTGCAGATGCACCGGGTCGGCACGCAGCCAGTAGGCCTTTCCCGCCACGCCCCCGTCTGCCGTCAGGCTGATTGGCGCAAGCGGCCAGTCCTGCTGGCGGGCGATACCGAGCGCCCTGCACAGGGCGGCTTCCACGCCCTCCGCCGGGCAGGGCTGGCGTTTGCCGCGTGCCAGCAGCGTTTGCAGCGCAGGCAGGCGCAGGTCGCGCGTGGCGACATCCAGAAGACGCGCGGCCGGAAACAGATGAGGGATGAGCAACAGCATGAATCGAGTGTAACAAAGCGGATTTTCTTACAGCCAATTCCCGGCAAAACGTACCGCGCATGATTCCCCTGCGCCATGATTCCACCTGCCATTCGCAGGGAGGGATGAGCCGACTTGCGGCCTTTGCAGACCCTACTCTGTCCGCTTCACGAATCCGCTGTACTGGCCGTGCGCTTCGCGTATGTGGAGCCGGTCGACTCTCGCCTGCGGCGGGCCGGTGCGTGCCCACTCGATCAGGGCTTCGACTGCGGCAGCCGGCCCCTGAATCACGGCCTCCACTGCGCCATCGGGCGTGTTGCGTACCCATCCGGCCACACCCAGCCGCTCGGCCTCGCTGCGCATGGACTCGCGGAACCACACGCCCTGCACGCGCCCCTCGATGTCAAGGTGCAGCGTCTTCATCGACGGCTTACTTCACCTTCATGCCCGGCTGCGCGCCGCTGTCGGGCGACAGGATGAAGAGACCGGGCGCGTCGCCTTGATGCCCTTCAGGGTAGGAAGCGGCCAGCACCATGCCTTCGCTCATGCCGAACTTCATCTTGCGTGGCGCCAGATTGGCGACCATCACGGTGAGCCGGCCCACCAGCGCCTCCGGCGCATAGGCCGACTTGATGCCGGCGAACACCTGGCGGGTGCCGAGTTCGCCGAGGTCGAGCGTCAGCCGCAGCAGCTTGTCGGCGCCTTCCACATGTTCCGCATGGGCGATGCGCGCAATACGCAGGTCGATCCTGGCGAAGTCGTCGATGCCGATCGTGCTGGGCGCCGGCGTGGCGGCGGCCGGCTGCGCGGCGTGCGCCTGGGCTTCGGCGTGACGGGTCGGCGCGGGGGCAGGAGTCGGTTCGAGGGTCTGTTTGTTGGCGTCTACCATGGCTTCGATTGCTTTCGGGTCGATACGGGTCATCAGGTGGCGGTACTCGTTGATGCGGTGGCGGATGAACAGGTTTTGCGCGTCGTCCCACGCCAGCGGCGGAATGTCGAGGAAAGCCTCGACCTGATCGGCGAGCTTCGGCAGCACCGGCTTCAGATACAGGGTCAGCAGGCGGAAGCAGTTGAGCGCGACGGTGCAGACCTCGTGCAGGCGATAGACAGCTTCGGGTTTCTTCGCCAACTCCCAGGGCTTTTCGTCGGCGACGTACTGGTTGGCGCGGTCGGCCAGCGCCATGATTTCGCGCAGCGCCTTGGCGTAATCGCGCGCTTCGTAATGCGCGGCGATTGAATCGGCAGCAGCCTGGAATGCGCCGATCAGTTCGATATTTTCCACGCCGTCGGCGAGCCTGCCGTCGAAGTTCCTGGTGATGAAGCCAGCGGTACGGCTGGCGATGTTGATGAACTTGCCGACCAGGTCAGAATTCACCCGCGCGACGAAATCGTCGAGGTTGAGGTCGATGTCCTCCATCGTGCCGTTGAGCTTGGCCGCGTAGTAATAACGCAGCCACTCGGGGTTGAGGCCCTGGTCGAGGTAGCTCGCCGCGGTGATGAAGGTGCCGCGCGATTTGGACATCTTCTGTCCGTTCACCGTCAAAAAGCCGTGCGCATAAATCGCCGTCGGCAGGCGGTGGCCGGAGTATTTCAGCATCGCCGGCCAGAACAGGGCGTGGAAATACAGGATGTCCTTGCCGATGAAGTGCACCAGTTCGGTCCTGGAATCGGCCCCCCACCAGGCGTCGAAGTCGAGGCCGTTGTCTGCAGCGTATCTGGCGAAGCTCGCCATGTAGCCCACTGGCGCGTCGACCCACACATAGAAATATTTGCCCGGCGCGCCCGGGATTTCGAAACCGAAGTAGGGCGCGTCGCGGCTGATGTCCCAGTTGTTGAGCCCCGCGGCAAACCATTCCTGCATTTTGTTGGCGGCTTCTTCCTGCAGGCTGCCCGAGGTCGTCCACTCGCGCAGGAAGGTCTCACAGTTGCCGAGCCTGAAGAAATGATGTTCGGAATCCTTGTGTACCGGCGTGGCGCCCGACACCGCCGACACCGGGTTCTTCAGTTCGGTCGGGCTGTAGGTGGCGCCGCACACTTCGCAGTTGTCGCCGTACTGATCCAGCGCACCGCACCTGGGACATTCGCCCTTGATGAAGCGGTCGGGCAGGAACAGGTTTTTCACCGGGTCGTACAACTGCGCAATCGTCTTGATTTCGATCAGGCCGGCTTCCTTCAGGCGCAGATAGATGGTTGACGCCAGTTCGCGGTTCTCATCCGAATGCGTCGAGTAGTAATGGTCGAAGCCGATATGGAAGCCGGCGAAGTCGCGCGTGTGTTCGTCCCAGACGCGTTGGATCAGCGTTTCCGGCGTGATGCCTTCTTTCTCCGCGCGCAGCATGATCGCGGTGCCGTGGGTGTCGTCGGCGCACATATAGCGGCAGTCGTGGCCGCGCATTGTCTGGAAACGCACCCAGATGTCGGTCTGGATGTATTCGACCAGATGGCCGAGGTGGATGCTGCCGTTGGCGTAGGGCAGGGCGGAGGTGACGAGGATCTGGCGGGACATGGAAAGGCCGGAAGGCGCAAAACCGCCATTTTAACGCGAGCGGCCCGCGCCGCTCTGCAGTGCCGTCTAAAAACGCGAGCCGGGCTGCGTCAGAAATTCAAGTTCGTCTTCCGTGGAGGGGCGCCCCAGGATCGCGTTGCGATGCGGGAAGCGGCCGAATCTCAGAACCACGTCGCGATGTTTGCGCGCGTAATCCAGAAAACCGTCGAACAGCGCGCGTTCGTCGTTTGCAGCGTCGTGCGCCAGGGCTTCATACAGCGCCACGGAGCGGTCCTGCATGGCCAGGGACTCGGCATGCTCCAGCGGCAGATACAGGAACACGCGCTCGATCGGCGTCAGGTGCTGCGCTTCGCCGGTTGCCAGCGCATTCAGGCTCAGGGTGAGCGCCTGCGCGTCGGTGGCGAAGGCCTGGGGCTGGTTGCGGTGAATGTGATGCGGGAACTGGTCGAGCACGATCACCAGCGCCAGCCGCGAGCGCGGCGTGGACGTCCAGTGATTCAGGTGGCCGGCGGCTGCCGCCACCAGTGTGTCCGCAAAGCGGTCGATCACCGCCTGGTCGTTTTCGGGTGATTTGCCGAACCAGAGCGTACGCTGGCGTCCGGCGATTTCGGCTGAACTGCCTGAGGGGCCGAACCAGAAGTCGAGCACATGTTCAGGCAGGATGCTCATGACAGATCGTCCATTCAAAAGATGTCGTCGGGCAGGTCGTTGTGGGTGCCGTCGCAGAACGGCTTGTCATCACTGTGCTTGCAGTTGCACAGCCATACCGTCACCTTTTCCTTGATCAGGAATGACACCGGCTCCAGACCGGTGCCTTCGTGCGAGCCGTCACAGAACGGCTGCGTCATCGAACGGCCGCAGGCGCACCACCAGTACTCACCGGGTTCGAGTTCGAGTTCGGCGGGATTGCGGTCATACACAACGGGTTCGGACATGCGGGACTCCTGGGCAAAAGAGTCATTCTAGCCGGATTCGCCGCCGCCAAACCCGTACGGCCCATGGGGCGATTGCGATGGCCTGGTCAGGCGCCGCCACCCAGCGCCTTGTAGAGCGTGACCTGGGCGCTGAGCCATTGCAGCCGGGAGGTGATCCGGGCCTGTTCGATACTGAACGCATCACGATTGGCGTCCAGTACTTCCAGGTAGCTGGCGATGCCGGCCTGCTCACGGGCTTTTACCCGTTCAAGCCGGGCCCTGGTGGCGCGCAGGTTGGCCTCCTGCGCGCTCAACTGCTCGGCGTAGGTGGTCCGGGCGGCCAGCGCGTCGGCGACTTCGCGGAACGCTTGCTGGATGGTTTTCTCGTAATCGGCTACCGCCTGCACCTTGCGTGCCTCCGCCACCTCCAGGTTGGCCCGATTGCGGCCGCCATCGAACAGGGGCAGCGTCAGGACGGGCTGGAACAGCCAGGCCTGGCTGCCGGCATCGAACAGGCCGGACAATGCGCCGCTGGCGGTGCCGAAGTTGCCGGTCAACGCGATACGGGGAAAGAAGGCGGCCCGGGCAACGCCTATCTGGGCATTGCTGGCGATCAGCCGCTGTTCGGCGGCGCGCACGTCGGGGCGCCGCAACAACACGTCCGACGGCAGACCGGGCGCCAGCTCCGCCAGGGCCGTCTGACCCGGCATTTCCGCTGTCCCGGGAATCGGGGCGGTCATGCCGGTCAACAGGCGCAAGGCGTTTTCCGCTTGCGTACGCTGCCGCTTCAAGTCCGCCCATTGGGCACGTACCGATTCGACGAGGCTTTCGGCGGCGAGCACGTCAAGATCGGTCGCCAGTCCCGCATCACGCCGCTTGCGGATGAGCGTGAGACTGTCCTCGCGGGTTGTCAGGGTGTCGCTGGCGAGACGCGTCTGTCCGGCGAGCGCGCCGAGCTGGAACCAGTTGCCGGCCACGTCGCCGACAAGGCTGACGCGGAAGCTGCGGGCGGCTTCGTCGCTCGCCAGGTACTGCGCCCTGGCCGCCTCGTTCAACGCTGCCACCCGACCCCAGAAGTCGAGTTCGAACGCGGTCAGCCCCACCCCGAGGTCGTAGCGGCTGGCGGTGCGCGCCACCCCGGTGCCAGTGAGGTCGGCCGGTGTTCGGGTGCGGCTGGCGTCCGCCTGGGCTTCCAGCGTCGGAAAGCGATCGGCCCGGGCGACGCCTGCCAGGGCGCGTGCCTCTTCGACGCGTGCCAGGGCAATCCGCATGTCGCGGTTGTTGGCGAGTGCCGCTTCGATCAGCGCGTGCAGCGCCGGATCGGTGAAATAGGCCTGCCAGTCGGGCAGGGCCGTGGCCTGCGTGTCCGCCGCGTTGTCGACGAACTGCTGCGGGACAGGCGCGGGCGGGCGCTGATAGGCCGGGATTTGCGAGCAGCCGGCCAGCGCGGCCAGCGTGGCGAACGTGGCGAGCTGGAATGAGCGGGGCCTATGCCCGGGTTTGGATTTTCGTTCAGTCATGTTTCATTTCCTTCCGGGGCCGGGCAGGGAAGCGTTTTCGGATCACCACGAAAAATACCGGAACCAGGAAAATGGCGAGCAGCGTTGCCGCGATCATGCCGCCGACTACGCCGGTTCCCACCGCGTGGCGGCCGGCTGCGCCGGCGCCGCTCGAGATGGCGAGCGGCATCACGCCCAGGATAAAGGCAAAGCTGGTCATGAGGATGGGCCGCAGGCGCAGACGGCAGGCCTCGAGCGTGGCGGAGACGAGATCCATGCCTTCATCGTGCAGCTGACGGGCAAACTCGATGATGAGAATGGCGTTCTTGGCCGACAGACCGATGATGGCGACCAGGCCGACCTTGAAGAATACATCGTTGGGCAGGCCGCGCAGATGCACCGCCAGCACCGCGCCGAGAATGCCGAGTGGCACGACCAGAATCACCGAGAAGGGAATGGCCCAACTCTCGTACAGGGCCGCCAGGGCAAGAAATACCACCAGCAGGGACAGGGCGAACAGGATGGGCGCCTGAGCCCCGGCAATCCGTTCCTCGAACGAGGTGCCTGACCACTCGAAGCCGAAGCCCGGCGGCAGTTTGGCGGCGATCTCTTCCATGGCCTGCATGGCTTCGCCGGTGGAATGTCCGGGTGCGGGCGTGCCGGCGATCTTCATGGAAGGATTGCCGTTGTAGCGGTCCAGCTTGGGCAGGCCCACGATCCATTTCGGCTGCGCGATCTCGCCCAGCAGCACGATGTCGCCGAGACGGTTCCGCACGGGAAGCTTCAGCAAGTCGTCGGGCGTCCGGCGCAGGTCCGGGTCTGCCTGCATCTGCACGCGGAGGATACGGCCGGCATTGACGAAATCGTTCACATAGGCCACGCCGATGGCCGAACTCAGGGTGTCGTTGAGGTCGGCCATGTCAATCTGCAGCGCCTGCGCCTTCTCGCGATCGAGGTTGAGGTAGATCTGGGGTCCCGGTTCCTGGCCTTCGGGCCGCACGCCGGCCAGCCGGGCGTCCTGGCCGGCCATGCCGAGGACCTGGTTGCGCACGTCCATCAGGGCTTCGCGGCCTTGCCCCGAACGGTCCAGCAGGCGGAAGTCGAATCCGCCCACTGCGCCCAGTTCGGGAATGGGCGGCGGGTTTACCGAAAAAATGACGGCTTCCTTGATGTGCGAGAAGGTTCCCATGGCCCGGCCGATGAGGCCCTGGGCCGAATGCTCCGGCCCCTTGCGTTCGTCCCAGTCCTTGAGCCGCGTAAAGACGAGTGCCGCGTTCTGCCCCCGTCCGAAGAAGGAAAAGCCCACCACACCGATGACCTGTTCCACCTCCGGCTGTTTCAGGTAGAACTGTTCCACCTGGGAGAGCACCTTGACCGTGCGCTCCTGGGTGGCGCCGCCCGGCAGCTGCACCAGCGTAATGAAATAGCCCTGGTCCTCGTCCGGCAGGAAACTGCCCGGCAGCTTGGTGAGCATCCAGCCGGCCGCGACCACGATGGCGAGATAGATCACCATCCAGCGGCCGCTCCTGGCGAGAATGCGCGCCGTGAGGCCATGATAGCGCGTGGTGACACGGCCGAAGAAGCGGTTGAAGCCACGTTTTTCGTCTTCTTCCGCTTCGCTCGGCTTGAGCAGGGTTGAGCACATGGCGGGCGTGAGCGACAGCGCCATCAATACCGAGAAGGCCATGGTGAGAATCAGGGTGGTCGCGAACTGCCGGTAGATGGCGCCGACGGAACCGCCAAAGAACAGCATCGGCATGAATACCGCGGAGAGCACCACGGAAATGCCGAGAATCGCACCGAGAATCTGGTCCATCGCCTTGAGGGTGGCGGCCATCGGCGGCAGGTGTTCTTCGCGCATGATGCGTTCGACGTTTTCCACCACCACGATGGCGTCATCCACCAGCACGCCGATCGCCAGCACCATGGCGAACAGCGTCAGCACGTTGATGGAAAAGCCGAAGGCATAGAGCCCCGCGGTCGCGCCCGCCAGCGCCACCGGCACCACCACGGCCGGAATCAGCGTGGTGCGCCAGTGCCCCAGGAACACGTACATCACGATGAACACCAGGATCATGGCTTCGCCCAGCGTTTTCACCACCTCGAAAATCGAGATCTCGACGAAACGCGACGTGTCGTAGGGAACGGCCCAGTCGACCCCCTTGGGGAAGAAATGAGCGAGTTCCGCCATGCGTGATTTGACCGACTGGGCGACATCGAGGGCATTGGCGCCGGGCGCGACGCGAATGGCGATGGCGGCAATCGGCTGGCCATTCATGCGGGCGTAACGATCGTAGGTTTCGGCGCCGAGCTCCACGCGCGCCACGTCCTTGACCTTGACGGTGGCGCCGTTGGGCAGGGCGCGCACCACGACGTTGCCGAATTCCTCGGGAGTCTTGAGGCGTCCGCGCGTCACGATCACCGCGTTGACCTGCGCGCCGGGCGAAGCGGGCGCCTGGTTCAGCTCGCCCGTGGCGAGCTGGACGTTCTGCGCCTGCAGGGCAGCCTTCACGTCTGCCGGGGTGAGTCCATACGCGATGAGTTGCTCGGGCTTGAGCCAGATGCGCATGGAGTATTCGCTGCCGAACAGGATGGCTTCGCCGACGCCCGGCACCCGCAGCAGGGGGTCGAGCACATTGGCGGCGGCGTAGCTGCTGAGATCGGTGGCGTTGCGCTTGCCGTCCTTGGAGAAGATGGCGACAAACATCAGATAGTTGCGCTGCGGCTTGGTCACCGGCACGCCCAGTCGCCGCACGTCTTCCGGCAGGCGCGCCTCGACGCGCTTGTAGCGGTTCTGCGCTTCGACCGAGGCAATGTCGATGTTGGTGCCTGGCTCGAAGGTCAGCGTCAGGGTGCCGGAACCCAGCTCGGATGTGGCCTCCATGTAGAGAAGGTGCTCGATGCCGTTCATCTGCTGTTCGATCAGCTTGATCACCGTGTCCTCGACCACCTGGGCGGATGCGCCGGGATAGGTCACGTTGAACGCGACCTGCGGCGCGGCCACCGGGGGATATTGCGCCACCGGGAGGTTTTTCAGCGCAATAGCCCCGACCAGCAGGATCAGGATGGCGATGACCCAGGCGAAGATGGGCCGGTGGATGAAAAAGCGCGCCATATCAGTGGCCCTGTTTCGACACGACGGGTTTCACCACCGTGCCTGGCCGGGCTTTCTGCACGCCGTCCACGATCAGGGTCTCGCCGTTCTTGAGGCCGTCTTCGACGACGAAATCGGTTCCGGACATGGCACCAAGCTTCACCGGCCGCGGCGTGACCTTGTTTTCCGGCCCCACCAGCAGGACGAACTGGCCCTGCGGCCCGGACATCACCGCACGCTGCGGCACGGTGATCACGTTTTCCGCAACGGCCTGGGGCAGCCGTACCCGCACGAAGGTGCCGGGGAGCAGCAGACGCTGCGGATTGGGGAATTCCGCTTTCAGCGTGACGGCGCCGGTGCCGGGATCCACGCTCAGGTCGCTGAAGAAGAGCCGGCCCTTGTGGGAATAGGGCTGGCCGTTTTCCAGGATGAGTTCCACGATGCGGCTGTTTGTCGCTTTCAACTGGCCGTCTGCGAGCGCGCTTTTCAGCCGCAGCACGTCGGCGTTGGGCTGGGTGAACAGCACGTTGACCGGTTCGAGCTGCTCGATGGTGGCGAGCAGCGTGGCGCCATCCTGGCTGACCAGCGCACCCTCGGTCACCACGGTGCGGCCGATGTGGCCGGAGATGGGGGCGGGCACCGTGGTGTTCTCCAGGTCGAGACGCGCACGCGCGAGTTGCGCATGGGATTGCTTCAGCGTGGCGCGGGCCAGATCCACTTCCTGCTGGCTGACCGCCTTGATGGGCAGGAGCGACTCCACGCGGGTCAGATTGAGCGTCTTCGCTTCCACGTCGGCTTCCGCCGCCTGCGCGGCGGTACGGTAGGTGCGGTCATCCAGCCGGAACAGCGGCTGGCCGGCGCGCACCTCGCTGCCTTCCGTGAACAGGCGTTTTTCGACGATCCCATCGACGCGGGCGCGGACCTGCGCCGTACGCACGGCCTCCACGCGGCCCGGGAGTTCCTGTGTCAGCGTGGAGGTCTTGCTGCCCACCGGCATGACGACCACTTCCGGCGGCGGCATGCCGCCCGGCGGGCCGTCCGTGCCGGTGGCGGATTTGCCATCGGCGCCGCAGGCGGCAAGCAGAGGCAGCACAACAAGCAGGGCAAAGCGTTTCATCATGTGTCCTTTTCGGGCGCAAAGGCACGCAGGAAGCAATCCACCACCTGCGTCGTTTTCGAGGGTTTGAGCAAATCGGTCTGTAAATTGATGAGGCCACGCAAACGGTCCAGATCCAGCAGCATGGCGGTCAGCATCTCGGCGGCGAAGTCAGGATCGGCCTGCCGTAACTGCCCCGCTTCCATGGCATGCGCCAGAAATCGGGCAAGACGCTTGCGGGTGATGTGCGGTCCCTGGCGAAAGAACTGCTTCGCCAGTTCCGGGAAACGCGGGGCTTCCGCCACCATGGTACGGAAGATCGCGAGTCCTTCCGGGCTGAGCAGCCGTGCGCGGTAGGCGTCGCTGAAAACCAGCAGCGTGGCCCGAACATCGCCGTCTCCATCCAGCGTCACCAGGACGGACTGAATGGAATGGCGTACCGCCTCGCCGAACAACTCGTCCTTGCTGTGGAAATAGTTGTACAGCGTCTGTCGCGCGACCTGGGCACGGGCGGCAATGTGGTCGATGCTGACCTGGTAGCCCTCTTCGCAAAAAGCCTCGCACGCCGCAGCCAGCAAGCGTTCGCGGGGGCCGGGCGCGGGAGGCGGGGCAGAAGGCATATCGGGCATTCGAAAAATAGACTGGGCAGTCTACCTGTCCGCCAGACCGCATGCAAGGTCTGGATGTGCCACGGGGCGGAGAACGCAGACGGCATCAAGAACCCGTGCATCCGACGAAATCCGGCCTGTCGCCGGGATCGATATATGCAACTGCATTACAAAAGCAACCTGATTGCATTATGATGGAGGCCAAAAGGACAACAGCAGCCCCCCACAAGCATGCGAAGGATAAAAAAACAGGCCCTCGCCGTGGCGTGGGCCACCGGCTATCCCGCGCTGACCGGACTGCCCCTGCGAGCGGGGATGTGCGTAGGGGTGCGTGCCGGCCGTCTGGGAACGAAGTCGGCCAGCCGGCCGGGCAGAACCATTCTTACCAAGGATCAGCGCCATGCATGACCGCACCCCCCATTGGATCGCCCGAAGCTTGTCGCTCTCCCTGGCGCTTGTCGGCACATCGCTGGATGCCAGGGAAACGGATCCGGTGCTGGACGACATCGTGGTTACGGCGACCGGGAAACCGGAACCACGCAGTGCGATCGCCGGGACCGTCCAGATCATAGGCCGGGAGCGTATCGAGGCCTCTTCGGCCAAATCGCTGACCGACCTTCTGGCCGACAATGCAATCGGCTTCTTTAGCGAGTGGACCCCGGCCCAGACTTCGATCAATCTTCGCGGCGGGGCATCGGACGGGCAGGGGCGGGATTTTCGCAGCCAGGTACTGGTGCTGATCAACGGCCGCCGCGCCGGAACGGCGAATATCTCCAAGTTGTCGCCGGCGGACGTCGAGCGTGTGGAAGTGGTGCGTGGCCCCTCCTCGGTCGTCTATGGCAGCCAGAATATCGGCGGCATCATCAATATCATCATGAAAGACGGGCGGACTGCGCCCGGCACCCTGGTCGATCTGGCCGCAGGCTCGTCAGACCTGTTGCAGGGCACGTTGCAGCATGGCGGGCAGAACGGGAACGTGGATTGGTATATCGGCCTGTCCGGCGGCGAGAAAGGCAATTACCGCTCGGGCAGGGGAGGCGGCAAACTGGACAATACCGCATGGGATCGGCACGGGCTGACCGCGGCGCTGGGCTACCAGTTCAATCCGCAGCACCGCCTCGATGTGAACGTGCGCTCGGACGGCATCTACGACGCCGGATTCCGTGGGTCGGCGGCCAATATCCATAGCCAGGACGACCGCTACAACCAGTCCATCGACCTCGGCTACTCGGGAAAGACGCAGGACGATCGTGTGCGCTGGACGGTGCACGGCTACAAGGTCCGCGATGTGGACGACTTCCACTGGGCTTCACCGATCATCCGCAACGCCGCCGGCAATCCGGCGCCAGGCACTCAGATGGATCACAACACACGGCGTCTGGATATCGAGGGGCTGCACGTGCAGCCGGGGATGACGCTGTGGCGGGGCAACGATCTCCTGCTCGGCTGGGATTGGGAGAAGAGCCGCCTGCGCTCCGACCGGTTCCGTGTGGGGGTTCCGGGCAACCCGCTGGCGCAGATTCCCCCGTACGACAACAACCAGACTGAAACCGTCAACGCGTTTTATTTCGAGGATGCGCAGAAGCTGGTTGACGACCGCCTGGTGCTCCGGGGCGGCGTACGCCGGACGCTCGGCACCACCCGTCTGGACTGGACGCCGAACCTGGCGGCCCAGAAACCGCGCAGCGAGGACTATCGGCAGACCACGTACTCCTTCGGCGGGACGTACAGGCTGACCGAAGCGCTGGTGCTTCGAAGCGGGATATCGACTGGTTTCCGGGCGCCGACGGCCTCGGAACTGGCGGCTGATTTCACGGCACTGGGTGGCGGGCGCGTCTTCGGCAATCCCTCGCTGAAACCGGAAACCAGCCGCCAGGTCGAGATTGGCGGGACCTACGGCCGCCGCGACTGGCGCCTCGATGCGGCCCTGTTCCAGAACATCATTCAGGACCGGATCGTCAGTCAGCCACGTCCCGGGGTCGCCAACACGTCGGACTATGCCAACAGTTCCGGGGATGCCGTGGTCCGTGGCATCGAACTCCAGGGTGATGTCAATCTTCTGCGCCTCCTGAGCCGGGATGACACGGTCTGGCGCTGGTCGATGTATGGCAACGGCGCCTACAGCTTCACGATGAAAGATGAGGGCGCCGCGGTGACGGCCAACACGGACAATCTCCAGCGTGCTTACAAGTATCAGGCAGCTCTGGGAACGCGATTCGGTCAGGCCGGCGTAAGTCACGACTGGACTTTCACGGTGGAAGCCGTGCTGCGCGGCCCGATGTGGTACGACACCGAGGAAAACCTGCTGATTCCTGCGGCAGAGCCCAACCGCAATTACATCCACCGCAAATCGCCTTTCACCGTGGTCAATCTCCGGGGCGACGTCAAGCTCCGCAAGGACGTCAAACTGTACGCCGCCGTGCGCAACCTGTTTGATGTCAATGAGCATCCGATCCTCATCGGTCTGGATGAAGCGCCCTACAGGCTCGATCCCCGGTTTGCCAACGGCGGCCTCGGAACGTCGATGCCGGGACGCGAGTTCCAGATGGGCATTCAGGCGTTTTTCTGATCGCGGCCCATGTTCCGTTCCGGTTTCATTCTTTGCGCGGGCTGGCTGGTCGCTCAGGCGGGGGCCGGCCTGGCCGCGCCCTTGCTGGTCGAGGACGCCCTGGGTCGTACGGTACGCCTCGAAAAACCGGCGCAACGGATTGTCCCGATTTTTTCGTCGAATACGGAACTGGTGGCGGCTCTCGGATTGGCCGATCGCATCGTCGGCGTCGAGGCGTTTACGCGTGATCCGCCGGAAGTTCTGGGCAAGCCTCTGATCGGCGGCCGGCTCGGTTTTTCGGTCGATGCCATCGTCCGGCAATCGCCGGATCTGGTCGTCGTCACGCCGGCACGGCAAGCCATGCATCAAATTCTCGAGCCCATGAGCCGTCTGCACATTCCGGTCATCGTGCTGCAGAGCCGCAGCGTCCGCGAAGTGATCGGGAACGTGCGTCTGCTCGGGCGCGCCACCGGGACGGAGGCGCGCGCCGAGGCGCTGGCCGGGTCGTTCGAAGCGCGTTTGCAGCGGGTACAGGCCCGCCACAGCCCGACGGTCCGGCCGCGGGTCGTTCTGATCACCGGCCGTCTCGGAAACGGCATGGTCCTGATTGCGCGCAGCGATACCTATACCGGAGACGCGCTCCGCCTGGCCGGTGCCCGCCCCGCGCTGGAACAGACCGTGGTGCCCCAGGTATCGCCGGAAGCGGTCATCGCCGCCGATCCGGACGTGCTGCTGTTTGCCGGCACGCGTGAACATTTCGCAGAACTGCTGGCCACGCCGGGCTGGTCGCTGTTGCGTGCGGTACGCGCGCAGCGTGCCTACCTGGTGTCGCGCAGCGAGTTTCTGATTCCCGGACCGAGAACCTTCGACGGGATCGAAAAATTGTCACGGCTGCTCGCAGCGGCAAGAGAGCATTGATATGGGGCGTTCCCGGTTACTGCTGGGTGCCGCGCTGCTCGGGTCGCTCGGTTTTGCCGCCAGCGCCGGGCACGATTGGGCGACGCCCGCGGCGGTATTCCGTTCCTTGGCCGGAGACGATTCGCTGCAGAGCCAGTTGCTGATCACCTGGCGTTATCCACGCATTCTGGCGGCGGCGCTGGTCGGGGCGCTGCTGGGCCTGGGCGGCGCCATCTTCCAGGGGGTCTTTCGCAACCCGCTTGCGGAACCGTATCTGCTGGGCAGTTCGGGTGGGGCCGCCGTCGGCGCGACGATTGCCCTGCTGGTGCCCATGGGCTTGCCGTCGCAGTGGCTGCTGGCGGGCCTGTCCTTTCTGGGCGCCTGGGGGGCGACCTGGCTGGTGCTGCTCGTCGGCGGCTGGCGACGCGGGGCCGATGCCGCCCACCTGCTGCTGGCCGGGGTGGCCATCGCGGCCATGCTCGGCGCGGTGCGCTCATTCATGATGCTCGCCCTGTCCGACGATACGATGAACCTCCAGGCGGTACTCAGCTGGACACTGGGCGGCATCCAGACCCCCGGCTGGTGGGGTGTGCTTCTGCTTGGCGGCCTGACTGCGCTGGCGCTCGCGGCCGTCATGACGCTGGCGCACGGACTTGACCTGCTCGGCCTGGGCGATGAACAGGCGCATGCCTTCGGCCTGCAGCCGGAGCGCTTTGTGCGCTGGGCGGTGCTGGTCGCCTCGGCAGTGGTGGCCGTCGCGGTCGCCTGGGGCGGCCTGGTCGCGTTTGTCGGCTTGATCGCGCCGCACGTTGCGCGCTGGCGTTGCGGCCCGAGGCACCGGCGTTTGCTGCCGGAAAGCGCGGCGATCGGAGCCATTCTTGTCGTGCTGTGCGATGGTCTGGCGCGTTCGGTTCTGCCGCCGGCAGAAATCCCGTTGGGATTGATTACAGCCGTGTTCGGCGGGCCGTTTTTTCTTTTCGTTCTGGCGCGGAGAAGGCGGCCATGACGCAGGTATGCGTGAACTCGCTGCGGGTCGCGGTGCCGGGGAAAACACTGCTCGATGACCTGAACCTTGAGTTTTCACCCGGTCAGCTGGTCGGCCTGATCGGGCCGAACGGCGCGGGGAAAACCACGCTGATCAAGACACTGGCCGGGTTTCGGCCCGCCGGCACCGGGGCGGTGACCTGGAACGGGCGGGATATCCGTCAGTGGACGGCGCGCGAACGCGCGGCGGTCTGCGGTTACCTGCCGCAGCATTACGTATTCGCCTGGGACTACAACGTGCGCGACCTGATCGAACTGGGCGCCGCGCGGGTCGCGGCCAACGAACATTCGATCGCCGACGCGGTGCGCGCCCATGAGCTCGAAGCGCTGGTCGAGCGGCGCTGGTCGACGCTGTCCGGGGGGGAACGCGCCCGCTGTCTGCTGGCCTCGGTCATGGTGGCGGCGCCCGCTTTGCTGCTGGTCGACGAGCCGGGCGCCAGTCTCGACATCCGTCACCGCATTGACTTGCTGGCGCGGCTCAGGGCCACCGCCGCCAAGGCCACGGTGATCGTTGTCATGCACGATCTGGAGCTGGCCGCCCGGTACTGCGACCGTCTGGTCCTGCTGGCGAATGGGCGCATCGCCCAGGATGCCCCGTCCGCGGAAGTCATCGCCCCGGGCGCGCTGGATGCCACATTCGGTGTCCGCTTCCAGCGGGTTGCGATTCGGCCCGGCTTCGATGCCATGCTGGGTATTCCACCATCCTGATCGGGAGAAATGATGCGTCAAGCGTTTAAAAACACCTCATGGCACTGGGACTCGGACGCCGCCCGCAAGGTCGGCGATGCGCCCGATCATGCGCGCCTGTATCTCAGGATGATGGACGAGTCGGACTATGCCGAACGGCTGGCGCCGGTCGTCGGTACGCTCGCCGGTGCGGTGCTCGACATTGGCGCCGGGGCGGGCAGTCTGACGCGCCACTGTCTGGCGCCGGGTGCCCACTGGCTCGCCGTGGAGCCCAACCCGGAAATGGGCCGCGCGCTGGAGTCCTTGCGGGCGCCCTTGTCGGACCGTGGCGTACGGGTGGACTGGATCCCTTCGCGCTGGGAAGACTTGAACCGGGAAAGCCGACCCGGAGGCCTGAAGGCCGATTGCGCGGTCGCCTTCAACATGGGGGCCACCCACCACGAGGCGGACAGGCTTTACGACGTCATGCGCGCCTGTTCACCCGGGACGATGATCTGGGTGGTTCCGGCCCAGGAGGCGCCGTCGTCGTTCTGCCTGGCGGGGTACTTGCCCGAGGAATTCTGGGGAGGCGCCTGTGTGCCGGCCTATCAGAAGACTCTTGAGCAGCTGGGGGCGGGCCGGCGGCCCGATCAGATCGAACTCGTCGACTGGACGTGCCGTTCGAGCTTTGCCTCACGGAACGAGGTCATGACGCATTTTATCGATCGGCTTGATGTGTCGGGAGATGTCGCCGCGGCGGCAGAATTGCGCGCCGTTCTGGCTCGCAAACTTGAGCGGGAAAGCGCCGGAAACAGGGTGTCCTGTTCCAAGCGCAGTGCGGTTCTTTTCTGGCGCTTCGGGAAGTGATCCGGCCGGAAGCGGCTTGTTTGCCGGGCAGTGGGCTTCACAGTCCCGTGCATCGAGGGCATATTCCTTCGATCACCAGCATGGATTCTTCGAACTGGTAGCCCTTGGGCAGCCGGATCAGATCCGTTTTGGTGCTGGCCAGGCAGACGGTCTGGTCACAGTGCGTGCAATGAAAATGAACGTGGTGATTGGTTTCCTGGTAGGCGGCACTGTAGCGCCAGACGCGATCCCGGCCTGGAATCTTGTGCGCCAGATTCTTGCTGACCAGCCATTCCAGCGCGCGGTAAAGGGTGACCCGGTCGATCTGCCGGCCGGCTGACAGCAGGGCCGACTCAAGCTCGGCATGACTGATGGCGTGCGTGGCGGACAGCAGCATGTCCAGTACGGTGATCCGTGCCTGGGTTGCCCGGCCGTAAGGCTTGATCAGTTTGATGGTTTCAGACATGGCGTCTGCCATAGCGCCTGGCAAGACCCGGCCAGAGGCGGGCTGTATGCGTAGACGAAGCCTCTCGTGCGCGGCTCAGGGCGGAAAAGACTCCCGGAAAAAACCTCATTGCATTCTCTCCTTCATTTGGCGGTTTGCCTCGGACGTGGCCGGTTTGTTCCGGTCCCTCGTGACCGCCGCGCCGCGGCGAGTGCTGCGCATCTGAATTGTAACCTGCCGGTCGCGATGGGCCGATTTCGGGGCGCCTTTCCCGTTTCCGGCGGGGCTGATGAAGGGCATCGCCTGTCAGCGCGATGCGGTGAGGTCGAGGGACCAAGGCGACTCAAGCAGTGAGCCGACTCGTTGAATTGAATGGTCGGGGTGAGAGGATTCGAACCTCCGACTCCTGCGTCCCGAACGGTAAATGATATCTAGCATTGGCGCGGTTTTACGGGCGATAATACGGTTTTGGGGACAAAACGGGGACACGCAATGTCGAATATCTCGCAGCGCAAAAGCGGCAGGTGGCAAGCGAAGGTCAGACAGCACGGCTATCCACCGATGAGTAAGACGTTTGCCCGCAAGGCGGACGCGGAAGCGTGGGCGCGGCAACAGGAAGCCGAGATGGACCGGGGCGCGTGGCGCGACAGGTCGAGCGCCGACAGCACCACGCTCTATGCGCTGCTGGACCGCTACAAAAAGGATGTCGTACCGACGAAGCGCGGCGCGGAAGTCGAGGCCCTGCGTATGCAGACGCTCATGCGCGACGAGATAGCGCGCTATCGGCTTTCCGGGTTGTCGCCGCTGGTGCTCGCCGAATGGCGTGACCGGCGGCTTACGGTTTGCGCTGGCGCGACGGTGCGCCGCGAGCTAGATATTTTGTCTGCCGTGTACAACTGGGCACGCCGTGAACTGATGATTGCCGTAGAGAATCCCGTGGGCAGCATTCGCCGTCCGCCACCGTCAAAAGCTCGTGAGCGGCGGTTGGAGGGTGACGAAGAAGCACGGCTCATCGCGGCGCTTGAAGACGGCCCCGGCGTGCGAGTGGACGGCAAGCAGTACCGCCAGGGCACCCGGAATCCGTGGATTCGCCCAGTCGTTGAGATGGCCCTTGAGACTGCCATGCGGCGCGGCGAATTGCTGGTGCTGGTATGGGAGAACGTCAACCTGCCGCGACGCACGGCCTACCTGCCGGACACAAAAAACGGAGAGTCGCGGACAGTGCCGCTATCCAGCCGCGCCGTGGCGATCCTGGACGGCCTTCCAAGGTCGATTGATGGTCGAGTGTTCCCGATCACGGCGAACGCGCTCAAGCTCGCTTTCGAGCGGGCAGTGAGGCGGGCGGACATCGAGGATTTTCATTTTCACGATCTTCGTCACGAAGCGACAAGCCGGCTTGCCGAGCGGTTGCCGACTCTGATCGAGTTAGCGGCGGTCACGGGGCACAAAGACCTGCGAATGCTCAAGCGCTACTACCACCCGCGCGCGGAGGATCTGGCGAGGAAGCTGGGATAAAATAGGCCTCGACCCAAAACACCAGAGATATTAAAACGCGGCGCGCGGCGAAAACGAACCTGACTATGCAAACCGAACAAGAGCTAATCGCCCTTTGCCTTGCCCTTATTGATGGGCAGGCCGAGTTGTCCGCTCCTGAGCGCAAGTTGGCAAAAACCGCACTGAACACGTCGATTAGCCAGCGTGCGGTTTCGGCGGTTTGCAAGTCAATCTTGCGTGGCGCCGATCCCCTCGGCGAGGTCTTCTCGAAGATTCGTTCGGCTCAAGACCGTCGAGTGCTCGGTGCAGTCTATACGCCACATCCCATCGTGCGCTCGATGATGACCTGGCTCGTGAGCCAAGGCGAGCCGGCTCGGGTTGTTGATCCAGGAGCGGGATCGGGACGGTTTATCTTGGCAGCAGGTGCGGCTTTCCCCAGCGCTCAGCTCGTGGTCGTCGAAATGGATCCGCTGGCAGCATTGATGCTGCGTGCGAATCTGAGCGCACACGGCTGGTTAGAGCGCGCGACTATGTTCGTCAAGGATTATCGCGAGATCAAGCTACCCCGCATCGCCGGCATGACGGCCTTCATCGGCAATCCGCCCTATGTGCGGCACCACGACATCGCCGAGGACTGGAAAAGCTGGTACGCATCCCGGTTCGCAAAACTTGGCATCAAGGCCAGCGCCCTCGCTGGCCTGCATCTACATTTCTTCTTACAAACCCGCCTTCTGGCAAAGGCGGGCGATGTCGGCGCATTCATCACCTCTGCGGAGTGGATGGATGTGAATTACGGCTCGGCCCTGCGCCGGCTGTTGCTTGACGAGTTGGGCGGAACCGCCTTGCACGTTCTGGAGCCGACTGTCGAAGCCTTCCCAGGCACGGCAACAACTGCCGCGATCACCTGCTTCCGCGTTGGGGAAACGGCCCAGCCGGTCCGTGTTCGCTCGATAAGCGAGCTGGAACGCCTCAACGGATTGACCAAGGGAGCCAACATCCCACGCGAGACACTGCAAGCGGCGGCGCGCTGGTCGATCATCGTTCGTCCGTCTGAGCCCGCTACGGCTGGCGGCGACATCGAGCTTGGCGAACTGTTCCGCGTGCATCGTGGCCAGGTCACAGGCGCAAACAACATCTGGATCGCTGGCGAGCATGCGAAGGGCCTGCCTGATCGCGTCCAGCTGCCGGCGGTCACCAAGGCCAAAGACCTGATCCGGGCCGGCGAACATCTGCGCTCGGACGAAGCCCTGCGTCGTGTCATCGACCTGCCGGCCGACCTTGACGACTTCACCAAGGAAGAGCGCCGACGCATCAGTGCCTTTCTTTCTTGGGCGAAGATCAACGGCGCGGATCAGAGCTACATCGCCCAGCATCGGAAAGCCTGGTGGTCCGTTGGTCTCAAAGCGCCGGCACCAATTTTGTGCACGTACATGGCCCGGCGGTCTCCTCAGTTCACACTTAACGCATGCAACGCGCGCCACATCAACATCGCGCACGGCCTTTATCCACGCCAGCAGTTAGCCGATGGTGTGGTGGCCAACTTGGTGACGTGGCTCAACAAAAACATCAGCACGGGAAGCGGCAGAACCTATGCCGGCGGCTTGACCAAGTTCGAGCCCAAGGAGATCGAGCGCCTACGCATCCCCAGCCTCGAAGCCCTCCAAGCATGACAAGCTCTCCGCCCCGATGGACTGAAGAAGAGCTTGCCGAAGATGCGGATACATCTTCCGCTCAATTCAGGGCCGAACGATTGGCCGTTTCTGGCGCATGGGAAACTCACTACAAGCAGGCTCGCGGCAAGTTCGAACTGCTGTTCAAGAGCCTGAGCGACCTCAACCCTGAAGCGATCACCGACGACAACTTGGCCGAAGCCTACGGCCTTGGCTTGGGTGAGGCTCTGAGATATCTGGCTGGTCCACCTATCTCCGACGACGACCTGCAAGTCATCGCCGATGTCGGTTCCATCGCGCCCGGAGTCCTAAAGAAGAATCCTGAAGCACTCCGCACGGTGTTCGAGGTTATCGAGCGCATCATCGATCCCCATCGGTTTCCCTGGATAGAGAAGGGAGTCGGCCCCAACAACCAGCAGCGTGAAGCGGCATTGCTTGCTTCGTCGGTTCTCCTGGCTGCTCAGCGCATCGCCACTGAGCGACGCAATGAAGGCAAGGAAAGCCAAGAGTCGAAAGTGAAGGATTACCTTCGCGGCCTCGGTTTCACAGAAGTCCCTGCCGTGGCGATCAACACGATCGTGAAGGGGCCGCAAGACATGCAGTTCTGTGCCGAATGCCAGCTTGGCGAGCGCAAGGCCGACGTGGTGGTACGGCTCCACGACACGCGCCTTATGGCCATAGAGTGCAAGGTGTCGAATAGCTCGACCAATAGCGTAAAACGCTTGAACAATGATGCCGCCGTGAAGGCCGAATACTGGATCAAGCAGTTCGGCACGGCTCAAGTCGTCCCGTCCGCCGCGTTGGCTGGCGTTTTCAAGGTGCTGAACCTCAAACAGGCGCAAGCTCGCGGACTCTCTCTGTTCTGGTCCCATGATCTCGATAAGCTGGGCACATTCATCAAATCGACTAAATAGTCCCTTTTCTAAGTCCGACGGTTCAGATGCCCAACAATCCGTGTAGCCAGTATCACGCCGTCCGCCACAGCTTCCGTTGGCCCACACGCCCACGCCAGGGCAATTTCGACGCGACAGTCAGGGCAGACTTTCAGCGTCTGCGATAGATCCTCCGTCGCCCGAGACAGCTCATCCCACCCGACCGCAAGCGGATCATTGTGCCCGGCTTGATCCATGACTTGACGTCGTGTGACGCAGCCACTGCTTCCCTTCTAAGACGATTGTGCTGCTTCCGTACCCGAAGAACGAAACAGCAGAAGGTGGAAGAAGATCGTCAAGCGAAGCGCGACGGCCATGGGTCTCGGGGCGAAGCCCTGAGCAGGTGGAGACGTGACAAGGGAGGCTTGCCGACTGTGGGCACGGCTCCTTACCCTGCACTGGAGAAACACTCAGAAGAGCAACCGGCCTAGGACAAAAAAATCCCCATCGAACCGCTAATAATCCGATGGGGACAGATATTCCGGCCAACCCATTCAAGGCAGGATAAATGTGGCTCGAAGCCGTCACAAACAGGTTAGAACCGTCAAAGCATGGCAATGCCTTTTACAACCGCCACCACCAAGATCAAGAGCCATCCACCCCCCGCCCAGAGACGATACCACCACGGTCCGTAACCACTGCCATCCTGAAAAAGGAACATAGCGGACGAAAGCACGGAGACCAGGAGGAAGCCGGACACCCACCATCCCGAAACACCGAAGGCGGAAAGAGTGCCGAGGTGATATGCTCCGACAAGGGCGGCAATGATCATCGCCACAGGAATAAAGATGCTCGCCGTCGTGAACGCCGTCATCGCCTCCGCCGCCGCCCCTTGTGCAAGCGACTCCGCCCTCTCCTTCGCCATCTGCTCAACCTTCCGTACATGCTGGTCAAGCACCTTCCGCAATCCTTCCGCTCCCTCTCTTACTCCCGCCTGCGCCAGATCGTCGACGTTGGCTATCTGACGTGAAATCTCTGCCGCAATGTCGGTCACTTCCCTGCGTATTTCCTTGCTCGCCGTCGTGGCGACATCAGCGGCAACCCTTGAGATTGAACCGGTGATGTGGTTCGCCGCAGCATTTGCCGACTTCGCAATGACTTCAGGCAGCCCCTGTGTTTGCTGAATCACGGCCTCAGCACGCTCCTCGGCTTGCGTCGCAATAGTTTGCGCATGCTGCAAGATGTCAGCGACGCATAGCGCGTACATCATGCGTATACTTCGGGGACAAAACGGGGACACTCAGACATGAAAAAAGCCCCATTTCGGGGCTTTTTGTTAGTGTCCACTATCGCTGAACGCTAGATATATGGTCGGGGTGAGAGGATTCGAACCTCCGACTCCTGCGTCCCGAACGCAGTACTCTACCAGGCTGAGCTACACCCCGAGGCAGATGACGGGTGCCGGACGACTGTCTGACATCCCTGCTTTGAAGAACTACCGGGAATTCAAAAACGATGCGATCAGAAACTGCGGTCAATCGCAAAAGCCGCTAATTGTAGCAAAGCTGATTTGGATTTTGAATCCGCTAATGCAGAAATTGCATTATTTGCCGTCTGAATTTCCCGCTGTGCGACTTCCCGTGTGTAGTGCAGGGCGCGCGTATCCTTGATTGCGGCGAGCACGCTCTGGAATTCTGTCAGCCCGCCATGTTCGATCGCCTGGCGGATGCTGGCGGCCTGTTCGGTGGTGCCGTGCTTCATCGCGTACAGCAGCGGCAGGGTGGGCTTGCCTTCGGCGAGATCGTCGCCGATGTTCTTGCCGGTCTTGAGAAAGTCGCCGGAGTAATCCAGTACGTCATCGATCAACTGGAACGCGGTGCCGAGATGCATGCCATAACGCGCCAGCGCTTCTTTCTCTACTTCGCTGCCGCCGCCGATGACGGCGCCGAGCCGGCTCGCGGCCTCGAACAGCTTGGCGGTCTTGTAGCGGATGATGCGCAGGTAGTTCTCTTCGTCGATGTCGGGATCGTGGCAGTTGAGCAGTTGCAGCACCTCGCCCTCGGCGATGATGTTGGTGGCGTCGGAGAGGATGCGCATGACTTCCATGTTGTCGACCGCGACCATCATCTGGAAGGCGCGCGAGTAGAGGAAGTCGCCGACCAGCACGCTGGCGGCGTTGCCGAACAGGGCGTTGGCGGTTTTGCGGCCGCGCCGCAGTTCGGATTCGTCGACCACGTCGTCGTGCAGCAGGGTGGCGGTGTGGATGAATTCGACGACCGCGGCGAGCTCGTGGTGGGCGTGTCCCTGATAGTTGAAGCAACCGGCCGACAACAACACCAGTGCGGGGCGCAGCCGCTTGCCGCCGCTATTGATGATGTACTCGGAGACCTGGCGGATGAGCACCACGTCGGAATACAGACTTTGGCGGATGACATGATCGACGGCGCGCATGTCGTCGGTCAGGAAGGATTGCAGGCTCTCCAGGGACACGGTCAGGGCGATAATTTGGAAAATCCTGCAATGGTAGCAGCCCGGCCGCGGTTTTTCATCGTCGAAGGCGTAGAATCTCGCAGCCGGACGCGTCAAATCGTTTGACTCGCGGCGGGTTCGCCGCTAGAATCTCGCGCTTTCCTGGGTTCGTATTGGTTGGAGACCCCCATGTACGCAGTCATCAAAACCGGCGGCAAGCAATACCGCGTGAGCGCCGGCGACAAACTTAAAATTGAAAAGCTCGAAGCCGAGATCGGCAGCGAGATCACCTTTGACCAGGTGCTGATGGTGGGCGATGGCGCCGACATCAAAATGGGCGCGCCCATGCTGCGCGGCGCAACGGTCACAGCCACCGTGCTGAACCAGGCTCGCGGCGACAAGATCAGGATTTTCAAGATGCGCCGCCGCAAGCACTATCGCAAGAGCCAGGGCCATCGCCAGTACTTCACCGAAGTACAAATCGGCGGCATCACCGCATAAGGAGCACATCACATGGCACACAAGAAAGCAGGCGGCAGTTCGCGTAACGGTCGCGATTCGGAATCGAAACGTCTGGGCGTGAAGCGCTACGGTGGCGAACTGGTTCTGGCTGGCAACATCATCGTGCGTCAGCGCGGCACCCAGTTCCATCCGGGCGACAACGTCGGCATCGGCAAGGACCACACCCTGTTCGCCAAGGCGAACGGCACGGTCAAGTTCGAGATCAAGGGCGCCGCCCGCCGCCACGTGGTTCGTATCGAGCCGGTTGCGGCCTGAGTCGATTTGAGCTGAGCCCGACTCGGCCGCCAAAAAGCCCTGTCCGCCGGATGGGGCTTTTTTGTTTCTGGGAAAACCGGTATGAAATTCATCGACGAAGCGAAAATTCAGGTGCTGGCCGGCAAGGGCGGCGACGGCAGCGCATCGTTCCGCCGTGAAAAATACATTCCCAAGGGCGGCCCCGACGGCGGCGACGGCGGCCGCGGCGGCAGCGTGTACGCGGTGGCGGACAGCAATGTCAACACCCTGGTCGAATTTCGCTACAGCCGGATCTTCAAGGCGCAGAAGGGGGAAAACGGACGCGGCGCGCAATGCTACGGCAAGGGCGGCGAAGATTTGACCATCCACGTGCCGGTCGGGACGGTATTCACCGACATCCACAGCGGCGCAGTCGTAGCCGATCTGGCCGGGAACGGGCAAAAGGTCTGTCTGGCCAAAGGCGGCAAGGGCGGCCTGGGCAACCTGCATTTCAAATCGAGTGTCAACCGTGCGCCGCGCCAGCACACCCTGGGCGAGCCGGGTGAGGAATGGGAACTGGCGCTGGAACTGAAGGTGCTGGCCGACGTCGGGTTGCTGGGCATGCCCAACGCGGGCAAATCGACCTTCATCCGCGCGGTGTCGGCGGCACGTCCCAAGGTGGCCGATTACCCGTTCACCACGCTGGCGCCCAATCTGGGCGTGGTGCGGGTCGACAGCGAACGCAGCTTCGTCATCGCCGATATTCCCGGGCTGATCGAGGGCGCGGCGGAAGGGGCCGGGCTGGGCCACCAGTTCCTGCGGCATCTGCAACGCACGCGGCTGCTGCTGCATCTGGTCGACATTTCACCGCGCTGGGAAGCGGGCGACCCGGTGCACGAGGCGCGCGCCATCGTCGAGGAGCTGCGCAAGTACGATCAGCAACTTTACGACAAGCCGCGCTGGCTGGTGCTGAACAAGATCGACATGGTGGATGAGGCCGAGCGCGAGGCGGTGGCGGCAAAATTCGTCGCCGACTACGGCTGGACGGGGCCGGTGTTCGTGATTTCTGCGCTCGACGGCACTGGCTGCAGCGCGTTGAGCTATGCGATTATGGATGATCTGGGCACGCAGTCGAGGCCACACGAGGATGAGCCTGTGGCCGACGCGTCGGCCGCGGACCTGCCTGCCGCCGATTAAGCTGCCGGGGATTCGGTGGAAGACGGCGCGTCGTCGTCGACCCGCTTCCAGTCGTTTTCAACCAGCGCAACCTGATACTTGGCCCAGCGGGCGAATTCCGCCGGGCTGCAATGGCCTTGCTTGCGGCGGCAGGTGCCGGCGATTCCCCTGAAGCGAATCACCGCCTCGCCGGTTTCGCCGTCGGCGGTGATTTCGGCCAGTTGGCGCACCCCCCAGGTGCGACCGTAGGCGCCGTTGCTGTAGAAATGCCCTATCTTGAGTTCGTCCAGACTCATGTCGTGATGCGTCGGTAAATATCGGTGACCTTGACGGGCAATTGTCGCACGTCATCCAGGATGATGTAACGCGCCGCGCCGTACATGTGCGGCAGATAATCGCGTGCGTCGCGATCGAGGGTGATACAGAAGGGGTGGATGCCGGTGCGTGAGGCTTCCTGGAGCGCCATGCGAGTGTCCTCGATACCGTATTGCCCGCGATAGACGTCGAAATAGTCGTCCGGACGGCCGTCCGACAGCGTGACCAGTACGCGGGTTCTGGCTTCGACCCGGTTCAAGAGCCTGGTCATGTGGCGCAGCGCAAAGCCCATGCGGGTGTATTCCTGCGGCCGGATGCCGGAGATGCGCGCTTTCACCTCGCCGCCGTAGGGCTCGTCGAAGGTCTTGATACGGAACAGTTCGCATCTTTTTCGGGTGGTGCCGGAAAAGCCGTAGATCGCGTAGCGGTCGCCCAGGAGTTCCAGCGCTTCGCACAGCAGGATCAGCGCTTCGCGCTCGGCTTCGTTGATCCAGCCCTGGGTCGAGCCGCTCATGTCGACCAGGAATGCCACGGCGATGTTGCGTTCGGCGCGGTGCAGACGCACGAACAGGCGGTCGCTCATTTCACTGCCGTCCTGCGCATCGGCGAGTGCCTCGATCAATGCGTCAAGATCGATCTCGTCGCCCTGTGTCTGCCGCTTCTCGAGCCGGTTCTCGTCGCGCAGCGCCTCGAACTTCCGGCGCAGGTGCTTGACCACGCCGGCGTATTTGTCAAGCGTGTGGCGATGGAAATCATCGTAGGCCGGCAGGACGGTTTTTTCCCGCATCACGCACCAGTTCTTGCGGTAATGCTGGCGGCCATGATCCCATTCGGGATAGAGCTCGGCACCTTTCTCATGGTAGGTGCCGTGCCACACGGCGTCGGGATCCTCGGGCTGATCGAAGACCAGGGTCGGGTCGTATTCGCCGTCGCCCGCGGGCGTCAGGTATTCCGGCGGGATCTCGCCAAAATCGAGATAGATCGAGGTGAGTAGTTGCTTGACGCCGTCGGGGGGAGCGAGGGGGGCGCTGTCGAGCGTGATCTCGAAGTCAAGCCGGCCATTTTCGTCGCGCGGCTGGACTTCCAGATCGGGCGGCGTTTCGGCGGCGGATTGCGCAGTGGATTGCGCTGCGGCGTGTTCTTCCAGCAGTTCCGCCAGTTTGATGCGCAGCCGCGCCTTTTCCTTGTCCAGCCGGGCAGCGCGGGCGGCGGCAATCGCATCCGGGCGCAGGCATCCCTGGTCGCTCCACTGCGGACAGTCGGCTTCCGCATAGGCCGCATCCAGCAAGGACAGACTGTCCGCCAGCGTGGCCTGATCCGTATCCAGGCTGGCCTCGAATCGGCGCCAGCCTGGCGGTAATGGGGGGTCGAGCAGTTCACGCAGGCGCTGGAGCTGGCGGTATAGCCCCGGCAGTTCGCGCGCAATGCGCGCGGTCAGCCGCAGGGTTTCCAGCGCATACAGACGGGCAAGCGCACGCTCGGGGTCGGCATAGGCGGCGGCGATGCCGGCAAGATCGGCGCGCAAGGTCCCGTAGCGGGTCTGCGCCCACAGCAGCGCCACCGTGATCTTGGCAAGCCGGAAATTGTCGTCCAGGTCGGGCAGCGCGGCGATCAAGGGCGGCAACACGATGCGTTCGCCATCGGTCCATGCCGCGTCGCCTTCCTCGATGCGCAGCCGCCGTCCCGAGAGGCCGCAGACGAAATTTCCCAGAATGGGCGCGATGTCCTCGAACAGCGCGCCGGCCGCGTCGTTTTTGTGCTGCGCGTCATCGAAGCTGTCGACTTCTTCCATGACCCTGAGCGCGGTTTGCAGGCCGGTACGGTCGAACACGTCGCAGGTGTGTACGGCCCAGGCTTCCAGCAGGCGCCGCTCCATGCGCGGCAACAGGGCTGGGGCGCGACGGCCGAATTGCCAGGCCAGCGTGATATGGGTGGAGGCGATGCGGCGGATCCAGTCGAGGATGAAATCCTGCTCGTTGCGGGCCAGTACGGCGAGTTCGACGGCAAGTTCCTCGACCTTGAAAAAGGTGAACTCGGTGTCCAGCCAGCTGTGCAGGCTGGCTTCCATCTCGGCGGCGGTGAGCGGCGATTGTGCCATCAGGCAGCCATCAGAAAATGGACGAGGAAAGCTCCTGGATCGCTTTCAGCATGTCGGCGTCGTCGGTGACCGCCTGAGCGACGGCGGATTTGCAGGCGGTCACCGGGCTCACGCCGTCGGCGATCAATTTTCCGGCATGCACCAGCAATCGTGTGGAGGCGCCTTCCTCCAGCCCGCTGCCTTTGAGGTTGCGCGTCATCTGTGCGAAACGAACAAGATTGTCGGCGATGGCGTCGGACACGCCGGACTCGCTGGCAACGATGCGCCGTTCGAGCGTGGCGGAGGGGTAGTCGAACTCCAGTGCGACGAAACGTTGCCGGGTCGATTGCTTCAGGTCCTTCAACACGCTCTGGTAGCCTGGGTTGTATGAAATGGCGAGGCAGAACTCGGGCGGGGCTTCGACCATCTGGCCGAGCTTTTCCATCGGCAGGGTACGACGGTCGTCGGCCAGCGGATGGATGACCACCATGGTGTCCTTGCGCGCTTCGACGATTTCGTCCAGATAGCAGATGCCGCCGCAGCGTACCGCCCGCGTGAGCGGACCGTCGACCCACACGGTCTCACCGCCTTTGATCAGGTAACGTCCGACCAGATCGGAGGCAGTGAGGTCGTCGTGGCATGACACCGTGATCAGGGGACGCTTGAGTCGCCAGGCCATGTGCTCCATGAAACGCGTTTTGCCGCAACCCGTGGGGCCTTTCAGCAATACCGGAATCTGCTGGCGATACGCGGCTTCAAATAGCTGGATTTCGTCGCCGACGGTCTCGTAATACGGCTCTTTCTCAATGAGATGATCGGCGGGATCGAGGGTACGGGCATTCATAAGGGGAAGGAGGCGTGGATTAAAAACAGCCGGATTGCTGTTTCTTGCGTTCGAGGTCCCGGACTTCCTGGTTCCAGGTATCCATCTGTTTCTGCGTATAGCCTTTGCGATGCGCCAGATCGATTTTGTCGACCACGCGTCCCAGCTTGTCGGTAAGCGTGTCGCAGGTGGCGGCAGAGGCGTGTGACGCCGATTTTCGACCGGCACTGCGGGTATCAAGGCGAGCCGGGGCGGCCTCTTTGGGAGAGGGCGCCGGTTTTTTCGGTTTGGTGCCGGTCTGAACCGCCCGCATCCGCTCCGGGTCAGGCTGGGGCGCAGGATCGATTTCGAGCGTCCGAGCTTCCTTGGCATTGCGGCAGGGCAGGTTGGAATAGGTCACCTGGCCTTGTGCATCGATGCATTTATTGAACGTGGCGGCGTCCGCGTGGGGCGACAACAGCAGCGCAAGCAGACCCACCAATCCAGTCAGGCTGTGCATCGGAGGTCAATGCTCCCCTGAATATTTGTCGTCTTCCAGTGCCATCTTTTTCTGGAATTCGGCTTCTTTTTCCTGCTCGGCCATGGCGCGTCGGCGGGCCAGCCGTTTCTCGTAGGCATCCGGGCGTTCCTCCACGAACTTCTCGCCGAACAGGGTGTGGCGCAGAAAATTGAAGCCAAAATCGAGCAGCGCTTCATCATCGGCAACCAGCGTCGCCATGACCTCGACCGGGATGTCGTAGGTTTCATTGAAGCTCGGGCTCATGACGAAGGCGCGGAAGCGGTCGATGTCATAGCTTGCCATGAAGAAAAGCTGGTTCGATACGGGTGTCGGCTTGCCGATGGCAGGGCCGGCGGATTTACGCTTGACCACCAGTTGACGCCATGCATGCGCTTTCCTGTCGTATTCGTCGACCCCTTGCTCGTGGCGGTATTCCTCGATGGTCTGGACCTTGTCCTCGAAGTGGCCGAGGCAGTGCGCTTCCCTGACCATGGCATAGGCACTGCGATCGACGTATTCGTCCGAACGGCGCATGGTCAGGAGCGCGACCGGGTAGTAGCGGCAGGCGGTGGGGCGGTCTTCATAGACACCGCAGCCTTCGGGCGTCATGAACTGGCAGGCGGTGCCGCCTTCGACCGGATTCAGTTTGATGCCGGGCATGCCGTCCTTGTCCATCTCGAACGGCAGCGAATACTGCTTGAGAAATTCGCCCGAGGACATGCCCAGACGTTTTTTCAGGCGCAGGACGTCATAAGGCGTCAGCGGAATGTCGATGTTGCTGCAACAGGCGTTCCAGCATTTGACGTTGCGATGGCAACGAAACTGGAATTTTGTGTTTTCCGCAAGCATGGTGGGTTTGACCGGACTGCCCGCGAAGGGCGAGTCGTCGATCAAGTCCTTGAATTCGTTTTCGTTCATTTCAACACCTTCCGGGGCGAGCCCCACTTCCGTAACACACAGGCGAAAGTGCAAGATTACGCGCTTTCGGCTGAATGCTAAACCTTGTCCGGCATGCAGCTTGACCAGACTGAAAAAAACCGGGCGCCGTGATGGCGCCCGGAGATTGCTGCCTATCTAATTCTTGCGAATTAGTGAGCGGCAGGCTTGAACAGCTTGGACTTGTCGACCAGATCCACGTGGGCGCGCTTGAAGCAGTTCCACTGTTTGGTGTTCTTGTCGTACACCGAGTTCACGAAGCAGTGCCAGTTTTCCTCATCGACAAAGTTCTTGTCCATGCGGTAGTAGAAGCCGGGGTAACGGCTTTCTTCGCGGAACTGGATGTGCTTCATGTGGGCTTCCGCCGTCAGGATACGGTGGTAGTTTTCCCAGGCGCGCAGCAGTTCGTGCAGATCCTTCGCACGCATCTTGTCGGCGTCTTCCTTCAGCATGTTCAGCTTTTCTTCCGCCACGCCCAGCATGTTGGCATTGGTCTTGTAGTAGGTCGCGACACCGGCCACATACTCGTCCATGATCTTCTGCAGGCGGAACTGCGCCATCTTGGGCGTGATGTAGTTGGGGTTGACGTCGATTGCCGTGGTGTAGTCCTTGTGCTCGAGGTAGGTACGCACCGGCTTGTAGATCTCTTCCACCAGCTGCTCGGGGGAGGTGTCGAGCTCGGGTTTCCAGTCCTTGTTGTCGATGCAGTACTTGACCATGGACTTGGCGCACATGCGGCCTTCGGCATGCGAGCCGGAGGAGAACTTGTGGCCGGAGGCGCCCACGCCGTCGCCGGCGGTGAACAGACCCTTGACCGTGGTCATCGAGCGGTAGCCCCAGTTCCAGCCCTTGGGCAGGTGAGCCGGGATCTTGCCCGCGTCGGCGTGCGTCTCGTCGGTCGGCGCGCCGATGTCGGTCGGGCCCGACACCCAGATGCCGCAGCAGCCGGAGTGGGAGCCGAGCAGGTAGGGCTCGGTCGGCATCAGTTCGGAGTTCTTCTTCTCCGGCTCGATGTTCTCGCCCACCCAGATGCCGCACTGGCCGACGCACATGTCGAGGAAGTCTTCCCAGGCTTCGGCTTCGAGGTGCTTCACTTCGCGCGGGGTCAGGGTTTCACGCAGCTTGGCGAGGGCGGTCACGGTGTCCATGTAGATGGGGCCGCGGCCTTCCTGCATTTCCTTCAGCATCAGGTGGTTGCGCAGGCACGAAGCCGGCACGGCAGCCTGGCCGTAGGGAGGGTAGTCGTTCAGCAGTTCCTTGTTCTTCTGCATGTAGACTTCGCCGTAGGCGTTGACGGCCTGGGCCTTGAACAGCAGGAACCAGGCGCCGACCGGGCCGTAGCCGTCCTTGAAGCGGGCGGGCACGAAGCGGTTTTCCATCATGGTCAGCTCGGCGCCGGCTTCGGCAGCCATCGCATAGGTCGAGCCGGCGTTCCACACCGGGTACCAAGCGCGGCCGGTACCTTCACCGACGGAGCGCGGACGGAAGATGTTCACGCAGCCGCCAGCGGCCAGCAGAATGGCCTTGGCCTTGTACACCACGACTTTGTGGTCGCGGGTCGAGAAGCCGACCGCACCGGCGATGCGGCTGGGGTCGTTCTTGTCGTTGACCAGTTTGACGATGAAGATGCGTTCCTGGATGCGGTCCATGCCGAGCGCCTTCTTGGTGGCTTCGGCAACGATCCATTTGTAGGATTCGCCGTTGATCATGATCTGCCATTTGCCGGAACGCACGGGCTTGCCGCCGTCCTTCAGCGTGGGCAGGCCTTGGGCGCCGTCATGACGCTCGCCGTTTTCGTCGGTTTTCCAGATCGGCAGGCCCCATTCTTCGAACAGGTGCACGGAATCGTCGACGTTGCGGCCCAGGTCGTAGGCCAGGTCGTCGCGGGTGATGCCCATCAGGTCGTTGGAGACCATGCGGGCGTAGTCGGCGGGATCCTGCTCGGTGCCGATGTAGGTGTTGATCGCGGACAGGCCCTGCGCCACGGCACCGGAACGGTCCATCGCGGCCTTGTCGACCAGTTTGATCTTGAGATCGATGCCCAGCTCGGCCTTGGCGGCGTCAGCCCAGCGCATGATTTCATAACCGGCACCGCAGCATGCCATGCCGCCGCCGATCAGGAGGACATCGACTTCCTCCTGGATAACTTCGGGATTGCCAAATTCTCCAGCCATTTCGTTTGCCTTTCTAAATTACTTGCGAATCAGTTCGGAGGGGTTGCCAGCGCGGTAACCACCCATCATGTCCCGGGTGAATGAACCCGTGGCTTCGATGTCAGCCATCTTGGGCATGGGCTTGTTGCCGTAGGGATCGATCGAGCCTTCGGGCGTGGTGCGGATCGGGAACTTGAAGCGCTTCAGCGTGCCGTTGCGGAACTTGATGGTCCACATGATGGAATCGGAACCGCGCAGCGGCTGTACCATGCCACCCAGCGGCACGACGTCTGCATAGTGGCGGACTTCGATGGCCTGCTGCGGGCAGATCTTCACGCAGGAATAGCACTCCCAGCACTGCTCGGGCTCCTGGTTGAAGGCGCGCATGGCGTGGCCGGTTTCCGAACCGTCCTTGTCCAGCTTCATCAGATCGTGCGGGCAGATGTACATGCAAGCGGTCTTGTCCTGACCCTTGCAACCGTCGCACTTGTCGGTACGAACATAGGTTGGCATTACAGTCTCCTAAAGTTAGCTAACAATCCGCGTACGTCGCGGTCCGATTAGAACTGAACCCGTCCTTGGCCGGGGCGACTCGCGAATCCGCTTCCGGTAGGCTCGTGTCCTAAAATGCTTGCCCCCTACGGCACTTCGTGCCTGTCGGGATCAATCCTGTCCGGCATTGCCGAACAGGGAAAATCATGCAGCCGAGTGGCCCTTCAATTCGATCTTGACGTTCTGTTCGGCGGAAAGGCCGGCGTAGTATTTCTGCAGCACCTTGGCGACCTCGGGACGGCTGAATTCGACCGGCAGATCCTGGCCTTCCGACAGCATCGACCGTACCTTGGTGCCGGACAGCAGGATGCGGTCTTCCTTGGTGTGCGGGCAGGTGCGCTGCGAGGCCATGCCGCCGCACTTGTTGCACCAGAAGGTCCAGTCGATGTTCATGTTCACGGTTTCGAGCGACCCCTTGGGGATCTCGTCGAAGATCTTCTGCGCGTCGAACGGGCCGTAGTAGTCGCCCACGCCGGCGTGGTCGCGGCCGACGATCAGGTGCGAACAGCCGTAGTTCTGGCGGAACAACGCGTGCAGCAGCGCCTCGCGCGGACCGGCGTAGCGCATGTCGAGCGGGTAGCCGGCCTGGATCACGGTATTCGGTGCAAAGTAGTTCTTGATCAGGGTGCCGATGGCTTCGGAGCGCACTTCGGCGGGGATGTCGCCCGGCTTCAAGGCGCCCAGCAGGGAGTGGATCAGTACGCCGTCCATGGTTTCGATGGCGATCTTGGCCAGGTACTCGTGCGAGCGGTGCATCGGGTTGCGCGTCTGGAACGCGGCGACGCGGGACCAGCCCATTTTCTCGAAGGCGGAACGCGTCTCGGCCGGGGTCATGAACTGCTCGCCGTACTGCTCCTTGAAGCCGCCGGTGGACAGCACCTTGACCGGACCGGCCAGGTTGTATTTGCCCTGCGCCATGACCATCTTGACGCCGGGGTGCTCGAGGTCGGTGGTTTTGTAGACCTGCATGCACTCGTGGCTCTTGTCGATGGTGTATTTCTCGGTCACCTTCATGGTGCCCATGATTTCATCGGATTCGCCGTCGACCAGGGCGATGTCGTCGCCGGCCTTGAGAGTCTCGTCGTTGGTGGAGAGCGTGACGGGGATCGGCCAGAACAGGCCGCTGGCCATTTTGTAGCCATCGCACACGCCTTGCCAGTCCGATTTGGTCATGTAGCCGTCCAGCGGCGTGAAGCCACCGATACCCATCATGATGAGATCGCCGGTTTCGCGTGAGCTCATCTTGAGCTTGGGCAACGAGGCTGCGCGGGCTTTTTCGGCGGCGAGTGCGTCGCCCGTCAGTAGCAGGGGTTTGAGTTCACCGCCGCCGTGGGGGCGTACCAGTTTGGACATGCTGTCTCCTCAGACACTGTGGGGATATTGGAGACTGGGGAGGATATCACCGGGGGGGGGGACTTAATAATCCTTTATTTTTATTTGAGGATAAGCGGGTTTGATATGAAGGATTCACGCCGGAAAGCCCGCGATTCGGGCTTTCCGTTAAGAAACAGGTTGTTATGCGTCGAAGAAGGCGGGCATGTCCGTCTGCTCGGTTTTGATGATGTCAATCCAGGCCGGCTTGGTGTCGCCTCCCGACGCAGCCAGCTTTTTGGTCTCTTCATACAGCATCTTCCAGCGGTTGTAGAGACAGTCGCTGACCTTGCGCATGCCTGAGTCGAAGTAGGAGTTATGCAGGTCGCCTATCGTGCGGGTGAAGGACTCCATCTGCTCCAGCAGATTGTGCGGGTAGCCATGGCGGTTGGGGTCGGCATACTTGACCATTTCGCGCCTGACCGCGCGGACGAAGACTTTCTGACCTTCTGTGAGGTCGGCTTCGGTGCGGGGCATGCCGCCGGAGTTCATGACTTCGTGGATAAAGCCGTTCAGGCGTTCGCCGAAATCGAAGTTGACATAATCGACGTTTTGCATAAATCCTCTCCGTTATCAAGTGACGCTTTAAAACTGGATATGATTCCGGCCCTATCCTACGCGACGCATGGTGACTGTCCAGCGTCTTGTCCGGACGTCCGAGTAAATTATTTTATAAGCCCTTGAATCCAGCGGGAATAAATTTTGTCTGCCAGCCGGTGCAGGGCACTGGTGCGGGCTGGCAGGTCCTTCTGGATGGCGTCGGCAGACTGTACGCCGGGGCTGTCGCTGGCGGCGATTTCGGCGGCGCCGGTGTCGCACCAGCTGGCGATGAGCCCGGGTGTCATTTCCACATGGCATTGCATGCCGATATGGCGGTCGTTGAGGACATAGGCCTGGTTGGCACAGAAGGCGCTGTCGAGAATGCGCACGGCGCCCGGCGGCAGGGTGAAGGTTTCGCCGTGCCAGTGGAAGGCCAGCATGGGCGGGACGGCATCGCCCAGCCAGGGCCGGGCGGCAACGGGATCGGTGACGCGGACCTCGCCCCAGCCGATTTCCTTGACCGGATTGGCGCCGACCGATCCGCCCAGCGCTTTGGACATCAGCTGGCCGCCCAGGCAATGGCCGATCACCGCAATGTCCGATGCGACCGCCTGGCGGATCAGTGCCAGCAGCGGCGGGATCCAGGGCAGATCGTCGTTGACGCTCATCGGTCCGCCCATCAAGCAAACGCCCGAAGCGCCGTTAAGGTTCTCGGGCACGGCGTCGCCGGCGTCGATGCGCAGCAGCCGCCAGGGGATGTCGTGCCGATCCAGGAACGTGGTGAAATATCCCGGCCCTTCGGTTGGCGAATGGCGGAAAACCAGAACAGGACGCATGATGTCTCTCAAGAAAAAAATGGTCGCGATGATGATAGCCGCTGGCGGGTTTTCCTGCACAGCCGCGTGGGCTGCCAGCCTATCGGTGGTGGGCCTGTTCAAGGACAAGGCGATCGTCAGCATCGACGGCGGAAAACCGCGCACCCTCAGTGCGGGGCAAACGGTTCAGGGAGTGAAGCTGGTGGCCGCGGACTCCGACCAGGCCAGCTTCGAGGTGGACGGTAAACGCCAGACTCTGGGCATGGGGCAGTCGTTCGCGGGCGGGGCGGCGACGAATACGCGTCCGAGTGTTTCCCTCACCGCCGACGCGCGCGGTCATTTTGCGGCAACGGGCGCGCTCAATGGCTACCCGATGACCTTCCTGGTCGACACGGGCGCCACCGCCATCGCCATCAGCGCGGCTGAGGCCCGGCGCATCGGACTTGATTACCGGTCGGGCCAGGCCGTCAATGCGGGAACGGCGGCGGGCGTGGTGCAGGCCTGGCGCGTCAAGTTCAATACGGTCAAGGTCGGCGGCATCTCGGTCAACCAGGTGGACGGCATGGTGGTGGAGACCGGCCTGAACGTGCCGTTGCTGGGAATGAGCTTCCTGAACCGGATGGAGATGAAGCGCGATGGCCAGACGATGACGCTGACACAGCGTTATTGAACCCTGTGCGGTGGACTGATGTGATGTAGCCGGCCAGCCGGCTGGCTACGACCGCGGCGCCTGACGTTTGTGGCTACGGCCGCTGCGCTTGACGTTCGCTGCGCTCACGTTAGCCTTCGCCGCAAGCGCACTCCGGCGTTTTACGCCTGAGTACGCTTGTCGCGTTCGATCACGGCGTAGGCGCTGTGATTGTGGATCGATTCGAAGTTTTCGGCTTCCACGACGTACGAATTGATCAACGGCTCGGCGTTCATTGCCGCGGCGACATCGCGTACGATATCCTCGACGAACTTCGGATTGTCGTAGGCGCGTTCGGTGACGTATTTTTCGTCCGGTCGCTTCAAGAGGCCGAACAGCTCACACGAAGCCTGATCCTCGACCTTGCGCACCAGGTCCTCGATCCACAGGAAACCGTTGGTTTTTGCGGTGACGGTCACATGCGAGCGCTGGTTGTGCGCGCCATAATCGGAGATTTTCTTCGAGCACGGACACAGGCTGGTCACCGGGACCAGCACCTTGGTGGTGTGGGTATATTCCCCGTTTTCGATGGTGCCAATGAACGTGACTTCATAGTCGAGCAGGCTTTGCACACCCGAAATGGGGGCGGCCTTGTTGACGAAATAGGGGAAGCTCATTTCGATGTAGCCTGATTCGGCTTCCAGGCGCTCGACCATCTGGCGCAGCATGCCCTCGAAGTTTTCCACGGAAATTTCACGCTCGCGCGTATTGAGAATCTCGATGAAGCGCGACATGTGCGTGCCCTTGAAATTGTGCGGCAGGAACACGTACATGTTGAAGGTGGCGATGGTGTGCTGGACGCCGCCGCTCTTGTCCGCCACGCGAACCGGATGGCGGATGCTCTTGATGCCGACCTTGTTGATGGCGATTTGCCGCGTGTCGGCCGAACTTTGCACGTCCGGCATGCAAACGGCGGTATCGCAAATCTGGTTCATGGCAGGCTCCTTGGGTATCGATGCAGTTTAGACTCAGTATAAACCGCGGGAATAGTTGAGTAAACTACTCGGGCATACGATCTTTCGCGGGCTAAAGCCCGCTGAAAGTCGGAGTCCCCGCCAGAGGGGGTAACAGGGTTGCCCGCTGACGCACGGTCTGCTCGATGCCCGCGGCGTCGAGCCCGCAATCAGCCAGCATCCTGGCGGGATCGCCGTGTTCGATGAAAACGTCGGGCAAGCCCAGATGCAGGAGCGGCACACTCAAGCCCAGTTGGGCGAGCGCCTCGGCCACGCCTGCGCCGGCCCCGCCCGCCACGGCGTTTTCTTCCAGCGTGACAAGCAGGCGATGGCCTTGCGCCAGTTCGCGCAGCAGGTCCGTATCCAGCGGCTTGACGAAGCGCATGTCGGCCACGCTGGCGTCGAGCGCCCCGGCTGCCTCCAGCGCGGGCGCAACCAGACTGCCGAAGGCGATCAAGGCCACATCGCGGCCGCGCCGGCGAAGCACGCCCTTGCCGATTTCGACTGTTTCAAGTCCCGGCTCGATCGCGGCGCCGACTCCGCTGCCGCGCGGATAGCGTACTGCCGACGGGCCGTCATGCAGGAAAGCGGTGCTGAGCAGACGGCGGCATTCGTTTTCGTCCGATGGCGCGGCGATCAGCAGGTTGGGGATGCAGCGCAGAAAGGAGAGATCGAAGCTGCCGGCATGGGTGGGGCCGTCGGCACCGACCAGTCCGGCGCGGTCGATCGCCAGCATGACCGGCAGATTCTGCAGGGCGACGTCGTGGATCAATTGGTCGTAGGCGCGCTGCAGGAAGGTCGAGTAGATCGCCACCACCGGCTTGATGCCTTCGCAGGCCAGACCGGCGGCGAAGGTCAGCGCGTGCTGTTCGGCAATGCCGACGTCGAAATAGCGCTTGGGAAATTCCCTGGAGAAGCGCAGCAGTCCGGAACCTTCGCGCATCGCAGGCGTGATCCCCGCCAGGCGTGAATCGGCGGCTGCCATGTCGCATATCCAGTCGCCGAATACCTGGGTGTAGGTGGGCTTGCCACCGGTTTTTTCCGCCACGCCCACCGCCGGGTCGAAGCGCGATACGCCGTGATACAGACAGGGGTTGGCTTCGGCAGGTGCATAGCCCTTGCCTTTGCGGGTGACCACATGCAGGAATTGCGGGCCATCGAGCTGCTTGATATTGGAGAGCGTGTCCAGCAGCACGTCGAGATCGTGGCCGTCGATCGGGCCGATGTAGTTGAAGCCGAATTCCTCGAATAGCGTACCCGGTGTCATCATGCCTTTCATGTGCTCTTCGGCGCGCTTGGCAAGCTCGCGGATGGGCGGTGCGACGGACAGCACTTTTTCGCCAGCGCGCCGGGCTGCCGCATAAAAACGCCCCGACATCAGACGAGCCAGGTAGTTGTTGAGCGCGCCGACATTGGGCGAGATCGACATGTCGTTGTCGTTCAGCACGACCAGCAAGGGGAGATTGGTCGCGCCTGCGTTGTTGAGCGCTTCGAACGCCATCCCGGCGGTCATCGCGCCATCGCCAATGACGGCTACGGCGCGCTGGGCGCTGCCGAGTTGATGGAAGGCTTCCGCCATGCCGAGTGCCGCCGAGATCGACGTACTGGAGTGGCCGGCGCCGAAGGCGTCGAATTCGCTTTCGGCGCGGCGCGGGAACCCGGCGATGCCCCCCGGCTGGCGCAGACCCGCCATTCCCGCGCGGCGGCCGGTCAGGATCTTGTGGGCATAGGTCTGGTGTCCGACGTCCCATACGATACGGTCCCGGGGGGTGTCGAACACATAGTGCAGGGCAATCGTGAGTTCCACCGTGCCGAGATTGGAGGCGAGGTGGCCGCCGGTCCGGCCCACCGAGTCGACCAGGAATTCGCGCAGTTCGGCAGCGAATACAGGCAGGTCGGCGGGGGCAAGCGTACGCAACTCGCGCGGCGAGTGGATGGCGTCGAGCAGTGGAGTGGGCATGTCAGAATGTCCGCTCGATCACGAAATCGGCCACTTGACGCAAGCGTTCGGCCGGTGCGCCCAGTTCGGCCAATGCCGCGCAGGCATCGGCGCGCAACTCCCGCGCCAGTTCGCGTGCGCGCGTCGCGCCGAGCAGACTCACGTAAGTGGGTTTGTTGTGGGCGGCATCCTTGCCGGCGGTTTTGCCAAGTGTGGCGGTGGAGGCTTCGGCATCGAGGACGTCGTCGACCACCTGGAAGGCCAGACCGATGCATTTGGCGTAATGGTCGAGTGCCGTGGCGGTGGCGTCGGTCAGGTGGCCACACTGCGCGCCCAGCAGTACCGAGGCGCGGATCAGGGCGCCGGTCTTGTGGATATGCATGAATTCGAGCTCGGTCAGGTCGAGCGGTTTGCCTACACTGGCCAGATCGATCGCCTGGCCCCCGGCCATGCCGCGCGAGCCGGCGGCCTGCGCCAGCAACTGGACCATGCTCAGCTGGGTGGCCGCATCGCGGGCCAGCGGTTGCGACGCGAGGATGTCGAACGCGAGGCTCTGCAGGGCGTCGCCCACCAGCAGGGCCGTCGCTTCGTCGAACTCGACATGCACGGTCGGCTTGCCGCGACGCAGCGCATCGTCATCCATCGCCGGCATGTCGTCGTGCACCAGCGAGTAGGCATGGATCAGCTCGACGGCTGCCGCCGCGTACTGTACCCGTTCCATGTCGGCATTCGCGATGTCGGCGGCGGCAAACGCCAGCAATGGGCGCACGCGCTTGCCGCCGCCCAGTACGGCGTAGCGCATGGCTTCATGCAGTCGCTGCGGCGCAATCCGGGCGGAGGGGAGCCGCTCGGCCAGCACCTCTTCCACGCGAGTCTGGCATGTATGGATCCAGGCGGAAAAATCAGTCATCAGTCGTCGGTCTCTTCTTCTGTCTTGAATGGCCGCAGTGCGCCATTTTCCAGAATCTTCACTTGCTGTTCGGCATCGGCGAGCTGCTGACGGCAGTACTGCAACAGTTCGGCGCCGCGCTTGTAGGCCGTCAGCGAGGCCTCAAGCGGCAGTTGCCCGGATTCCATTTCGGCCACGATGGTTTCCAGTTCGGCCAGGGCGGATTCGTAATCTTTTGGGGGGGCGGCGGCGCGGGATTTGGCCATGAAATATCTGACCCGGCGGAGAAAGGACGTTACTTTAGCAAATTCAGCGGCGAGACGCTTCCCGCTGCAGGCGGCCATGCTAGAATTTTTCGCTTTATCCTTGCATTACGTCATTCTGGACGGGACGCGCTTGTCTCACGCTGAAGTACCAGCAGCTACGCCCTGATCCAGGAGGTCATTTACTACTTGCCGCTCCGGTTCGCACTGGAGGGGGCTTGGTTTGAGTAGGGTACGCCATGAGCGATCTCGCCGAATCCAGCGTCTTGTCGCTAGCTTCGCCTCAGTTGCCGGTTTCCTGGTATTTCGATCCAGTCATCCACGAGCTGGAATTGACACATCTATTCAGGCACGGCCCCGGCTATGCCGGACATCAGCTGATGGTGCCCGAGCCGGGCGACTATCATGCGCTGGAAATGTTCGACGGCGCGAAGATGCTGGTCAACAACGGATCGGGCATCGAACTGTTGTCCAACGTGTGCCGCCATCGCCAGGCGCTGATGCTGACCGGCCGCGGCAAGCTGCCATCCCGCAACATCGTCTGCCCGATTCATCGCTGGACCTACGACAGCCGGGGCGAACTGATTGGCGCGCCGGAGTTTCCCGGCAACCCCTGCCTCAATCTCGGTCGCAGCGGCCTGCAGAACTGGCAGGGCCTGTTGTTTGCCGGCAAGCGCGACATACAGGCGGATCTGGCCGGTATGCAGGCGGCGCGCGAACTCGATTTCTCCGGCTTCATGCTGGACCGCGTGCAGGTCACACAATACGCCTGCAACTGGAAGACCTTTATCGAGGTGTATCTGGAGGACTACCACGTCGCACCGTATCACCCCGGTCTGGGCCACTTCGTCACCTGCGACGATCTGACATGGGAATACGGCGACTGGTGGTCGGTGCAGACGGTGGGGGTGAACCACGGCCTGTCCCGGGCAGGCTCGCCGGTGTACCGGACATGGCACGAACAGGTGCTGGCCTACCAGCAGGGCAGGCCGCTTGCGCAGGGTTCGATCTGGCTGACCTATTATCCCGGTCTGATGGTCGAGTGGTATCCGCATGTCTTGGTGGTGTCGTCGATTGTGCCGACCGGCGTCGAGTCGTGCGCCAACGTGGTCGAATTCTATTACCCCGAGGACATCGCGCTGTTCGAACGTGCGTTCATCGAGGCCGAACAGGCGGCATACCACGAGACCGCGGCGGAGGATGAGGATATCTGCGAGCGCATGCACAAGGGACGGCGCGCACTGTACCGGCAGGGCATTTCGGAAGTCGGTCCGTATCAGTCTCCGCTGGAGGATGGCATGATGCATTTCCACGCTTTTTTGCGGCGCGAGATCGAACCGTATCTGAAATGAGGCCCCAGCATGTCCTCAGCGGGCGGCAGCGGCCGCCCGATTGCTTGCGTCCGGTGCGTGACACCGGCATGAGTGTCTGCTCATGAAGTCGAGCTGGATGCTGGTGGCGGCCGCACTGTTCGCCCTGATGAGCGTACTGGTGAAACATGCCTCGGCGACGTTCTCGCCCGCCGAACTGGTGTTTTATCGCTCGGCGTTCGGGCTGCTCGCGATCTGGAGCGTGATCGCGATCCGGCATCGTCAACTGCTGGCGCCGCTGGCCACGCCCCATCTGCGCGCCCATGTCTGGCGCAGCCTGTCGGGTTTCACTGCGCTGGTGCTGTTCTTCTACGCGATTGCGCGCTTGCCGCTGGCCACAGCCGTCACCCTCAATTACACGGCACCGCTCTTTCTCGCCGCACTATCGGCCTGGTGGCTGCGCGAACGCCACGGTCGTGGCCTCGTCGGGGCCGTATTGCTGGGCTTTGCCGGCGTGCTGCTTTTGTTGCGGCCGCAGGTGCAGGGCCAGGCCTGGCTGCCCGCCTTGGCCGGCCTGGTGTCAGGCATGCTTGCCGCGACGGCCTACGTCAATGTCAAGAACCTGGGCCGACTGGGCGAATCCGAATGGCTGGTCGTGTTTTACTTCACGCTGCTGTCGACCGCGGGCGGTGCGGCCTGGATGGCCATCGCGGGCGCCCGGATTCCGCAGACAGGCGACTGGCCGTGGCTGATCGGTATCGGCGTCACGGCCACGGTGGCGCAACTGGCGCTGACGCGGGCATATCATCGTGGCCGCACGCTGACGGTGGGCTCGCTGGCCTATACCACGGTCGGGTTTTCCGCCTTGTACGGCGTGCTGCTGTTCGGCGAGCGGCTGCCGCCGATCACCTGGGCCGGCATGGCCGTGGTGGCGGCCGCGGGCGTGTGGGCGGTGCGCGCGTCCACCCCAACTGCTCCCGATTCGCTATAGTTCAATCACTTTCCCGAGGAACGCACATGATCAGCCTGAGCACCAAGGACAACCAGATTGCCGTGACCGTCATGGGCCAGTTCACCCTGGCCGATTATCAGGAATTCGAACAGGCGGTGATGTACGGCATCCAGTTCCAGGGCACGGTCAACCTGCTGTTCGATTTGCGCGACATGCTGTCATACAGCGTCGACGTGGCATGGGAAGAACTCAAATTTTCCCGTGAGCACAAGACCGATTTTGGCCGCATCGCCATTCTGACCGGCGATCAATGGGTGGCATGGAGCATGTGGGTGAACCGGATGTTCATGTCGGCGGATATCCACCTGTTCGATGATCTGGACATGGCCCAGGACTGGGTGACGGGCGGTGAGCTGCCCGCTGCGGCAGGCTGAAGCGCTCCGGCGCGTGGCATTCATGAAGGGATGCTGCGGGCCGGCCGGAAGATTTCCTGATTGGCGTAATAGGCCGTGTCCGCGTTGGCGGGATCCCAGCCGGGGATGCCCTGTATCGGCAATGGCGCGAGCTGACGCGGCGAGTTGATTTCTGCGAGCGCCATGACCGACCATTCTTCCGCCGTGTCGGGATCGAGCGATTCGGCAATCAGTGTCAGACACTTCCCGGTCATCGTCGGGTAGGGCGCGAGCGCCTTTTCCAGCAAGGCGTGTCCCACCACCACGAAGCGCATGTCGATGTCGACCCGGGCGCGCGCGTCCCGGAACAGCGCCTGCCAGGCGTGGGCGGCAAGCAGGGCCGGCAAAGCCGGATCGCGGCTGATCACCCACACGCCGGATTCGTCCAGAACGGTCAGGGCATCGCGGCGGCGACCGCGGACAGGGCCGGCCTCGCCGGCGATGGCGAGGCCGTGAGCCGCATTCAGCGCCGATTTGAAACGTGGAAAGCGCAGCCACACCAGTGCGTTCAGCACATCGTGCCAGGTGTCGGCCCGGGTCGGAACCCGAGCGGAATGGAGGATGTGGGTTTCGTAATCACGTGCGGACAGGCGTTCATCCGGAACGAAGAAACGCAGCGGCAGCCCGTTTGAATGACGCGTGTCGAGACTGGCCGCCTGCGTGTTGAGCGCATCGAGGCAGCCCGGCCCGGGCAAGGGCAGATCCCGCGCAAGATCCATCGTGTCGATCAGCGCCCGATAAGGCGCGAAAGCCGGATGGTCGAAATTCAATGCAGCGATTCGGACAGCGCCTGACGATATTGCCGCGTCAGCGGATGCGCAGCGCCCAGCAGATCGAAGAGTGCCAGCAGGCTGGTGCGGCCGATATCGTGGCGGTAGGAGCGATCGGTGCGGGTGATCCACAGCAGTTCGTCCATGGCGCCGGAAAGATCGTCCCTTTCCAGCAACCGGGCCGCGCGCCGATAGTGCAGATCGGGATCGTCCGGATGGCGCTCAAGGCTGGCATCGAGTTCGCTTAACGGGGGCGCCAGCCGGGCCGTTTCGGCCAGATTGAGATGCGCATGCAAATGGGCGATGGCGGGTTCCGCCCGCGCCTCCGGAGACAGGCTGTCCAGCAGTTTCAGGGCCTGTTCGCCTTCGCCTTCGGCCCACAGAAGTTTGGCGAGATCGCGCGGAATGGCGAGATTGTCGGGTTCGGCCATCGCTGCGTTGGCGAGCAGCATGCGTGCCTGCTGTATGTTGCCTGCCTGCCATGCGGCGACACCCAGTGCGTGGGCACGATGGGCGTCGCCCGCGATGAAGCGGTCGAGCACCTCGCGAAAACTGCTGTCGGGATCGGCGCCGTGGATGGTGTGGGCGACTTCTCCGCGCCAGAAGAACTTGACCGTCGGCACCGAATTCACGCCAAAGCGTCGCGCCAGTTCCGGCAGGTCGTCGGTGTTCAGCATGACGAGCAGGAACTTGCCGCCGTATTCGGTGGCGAGCTTGACCAGACGCGGCATCAGAATGAAGCAGGGGCCGGCCTTGGGAGTCCAGAAATGCACCAGCACCGGACCTTTGTGTGAATTTTCCAGCACCAGCCGGTTGAAGTTCTCGGCGCTGGCATCGAACACGTGGGGCGACAGGGCCATCAGTCGAATGCTCCGCTCCGGGCGAAACGGTCGCACGCGGCGACCAGTTCGCGGGCGATGCCCGGCTCGAACGCCGAATGCCCGGCATCCGGCACGACGACATAGCGGGCTTCGGGCCAGGCGCGCGCCAGATCGTCGGCTGACACGATGGGGCAGACCGCGTCGTAGCGCCCCTGCACGATGATTGCCGGAATGCCGCGGAGGCGGTCGACGTTGGCCAGCAGACTGTTGTCGGGCAGGAAGATGTCGTGGACGAAGTAGTGCGCCTCGATGCGCGACAACGACAGGGCGATCCTGTCACTACCGAACGCGGAGACGAGTTCGGGATTGGGCAGCAGGGTCGAGCATGATGCCTCGAAGGTGGCCCACTGGTGCGCGGCGGGCTGGTGCACGGCCGGGTCGGGATCGACGAGGCGGCGATGGTAGGCCGTCAGCAGGTCGTGACGCTCGTTCGCCGGAATGAATTCGGCGAGTTGGCGCTGCGCTTCGGGGAACAGGGCGCGTATCCCGTGGAGAAACCAGTCGATCTCGCTCTTGCGGCACAGGAAAATGCCGCGCAGCACGAGTCCGCGGCAACACTCGGGGTGGGCCTCGGCATAGGCGAGTGCCAGGGTCGAGCCCCATGAGCCGCCAAACACCAGCCAGGACGCGATGCCGAGTTCGCGCCGTAACGCTTCCATGTCGGCGATCAGGTGCTGCGTGGTGTTGTCTGTCAGTTCGCCGTGCGGCGTAGAGCGGCCGCAGCCGCGCTGGTCGAACAGCACAATGCGATAGCGCGCCGGATCAAAAAACCGCCGCTGGACCGGCGACGTGCCGGAGCCGGGGCCACCGTGCACGAACAGCACCGGAATGCCATCCGGGTTGCCGGAAGTTTCCCAGTAGATGCGGTGGAGGCCCGCCGTATCCAGCATGCCGCTGGCATGGGAGGAGATGGGCGGGTAGAGCGGAGCAATATCGGGCATGACAGTGCCTTGAATGATAAGCCGAATCATGCCCCCGGTCCACGGAACCTGGACAGGCTGGCTTGCGCCGATGCGCCGTGCGGGTCTGCAACGGGGCAGTATCGACAGCTTCGGGCTGGAACCGTATGCTACACAGGCGCAAAAAATGTGCCGACGGCGGCCGGGTGAACCGGATGGCACGCGCGAATACACAAACAGGTTTCACTGTTCATAACCATAATCGATACGAGGAGTTCTTTCATGAGTCATGTCGTCAAGGTGGCCCTGCTGGGCCTGGGTGAAGTCGGAGAGAAGTTTGCCGAGCATTTTCTGGAGAAGATCCAGGAAGAGGGCGTCCATGTGGAGATCGTCGCCGTCGCGCACCGCAATCTGGAGTCCCCGGTTGCGCTGGGTTTTAGCCACAGCAAGGTGCCGGTGTTCAAGGACGCGATGGAGGTGGTGACTCTGGGTGCGAAAGTTGACATCATTTTCGACCTGACCGGCGATCCCGACCTGCGCAAGAAACTGCGGGTCGCCCTCCAGGAGAGCCATAATCGGCACACCGTGATTGCGCCGGAAGTGGTCGCGCATCTATTGTGGAATTTTTTCGGTGAAGGTGAATTGCCCAGTAGCGGCCAGACGGGGTACTGATACGCGGACCAGCCGCCGGTCGAAAGACTGGCGGACTGCCCGAGACGCTTCAATCATCAAGATTGCATGGACATGATCTCTCCTTTCAAATTCGCGCACGCCGCCCATTCCGACTGGACGCTGGCCGCGCAGGCCTGCATGAATCAGCTGGGGGCGATCCCGTCCGCGGCGACGCTTGGTTTTCTGTATGTATCGGACGCCTTCGTCGACGATCTCGCCCCGATTCTGGCGTTCTTCAGGAGCGCGACCGGGGTGGCGCACTGGACCGGCAGCGTGGGCGTGGGGATCTGTGCTGGCGGCGTGGAGTATCTGGAGGAGCCCGCGCTGGCCGTGATGCTGGGAGAATTCGATCCGGCCGATTTCAGCATGCTGCCGGTGCTGCATGCGTCGTCGGACATCGAAGCACAGCCGGCGGATGCTTATTTTGCGGTGGTGCACGGCGACCCCGCAAACAACCGCATCCAGGAACTGATCGACGGCCTCGCCACGCACGTATCGAGCGGTTTCGTCGTCGGCGGTCTGTCGAGCTCGCGCGGCGAGACGGCGCAGATCAGCGATGGCGTGGTGAGCGGCGGCCTGTCCGGCGTGCTGTTCAACGAGCGGGTGAAGCTGGCGACACGATTGACACAGGGCATCTCGCCGCTGGGTCCGCGTCACCGCATCACCAGCGCCAGCAAGAACGTCATCGGTAGTCTCGATCACCGTCCGGCGCTGGATGTGATGAAGGAAGAGATCGGCGAGGCGCTGGCCCGCGACCTGCAGCGCGCGGCCGGCTACATTTTTATCGGCCTGCCGGTACGGGGATCGGATACCGGCGATTATATGGTGCGTAATATTCTTGGCGTCGACCCGCAGAACAACCTTGTCGCAGTCGGCGAATATGTCGAGCCAGGGGACGAACTGCTGTTCTGCCGCCGCGACCAGCAAACCGCCGAGGATGATCTCTCGAGGATGCTCTCGGCCATCGGGGCGCAACTGGGCTCACCGATCCGGGGTGGCGTGTATTATTCCTGTCTGGGGCGCGGCCAGCACATGTTCGGTACGCCGAACCGGGAGATGGAACTGATTCGCGACGCACTCGGCGATTTTCCTCTGGTGGGGTTTTTTGCCAACGGAGAAATTTCCCATAACCGTTTATATGGCTACACCGGGGTATTGACCCTGTTTGGCTGACCCGGATAAAGACACACGGAGAGACGCATGACCCTGCACGCCATGAAAGAAGATGAAATTCGTTTGTTGCGCGATGAAATCGACATGCTGATGAACGAACGTCGCCAACTGCTGCAGGTGAGCGGCGCCGCAGCAGTATTCGTCGCCAATCTCGATACCGACAGCCTGCCCGACGACGCGGACACGATCGATGCGGCTGAAATGCTGGCGGAACAACTCAATGGCCTGTCCGAGGAAACGCTCAAGGATGCCCTCGAGTCCGTACGCGCCGAAGTCGACCCGACGTAGCCATACTGCCTACTCGACGGTTTTAGCGCCTTGGCTCGCGCGGCACAGCCAGCCTTCGCCGAAGTCAGACGCGTTGCGCTGATCATCGGGTTGACCGCGCTGGCCTATGCGCTGGCGGGGTGGGTCAGCCTCAGGATCGCGGCGTATGTCGCCAATGTGGTGGCCGCGGTCTGGCTGGCGGCCGGCATTGGCGCCATGGCGAGCCTGCGCTTCGGCCTGGCGGGCGTCGCGGGGGTGTTGCTGGGATCGTTCGCGGTCAACAGCCAGATCCTGCCGCCGGAGACGGCGCTCGGCCTGGCGCTCGGCGCGGCCGCGGAGGCGGCCGTGATCGGCTACCTGCCGCGCTATCTGCCGCCTTTCAGTTCCACCCTCGATTATGTCTCCAGCGTTGCCAAGTTCGCGCTCGTCGCCGCGCCGCTGGGGTGCGCGGTGAGCGCGCTGGCGGGGGGGCTCAGTCTGTCCTATTTCAGCGCGCTGCAGGCCGGCCTGACGTGGCAGGCCTTGGGGGTATGGTGGCTGGGCGATCTGCTCGGCGTATACCTGATCGCGCCATTGCTGTTGACGGCGTCGCGCTGGGATTTGCTGCCGACCAACAAGGGCGCGCGTCTGGAAGGCCTCGTGCTGGTGCTCTGCATGCTGCTGCTGACGCGCGTGATGATGGAATACGTCGAGCCCCTGCGGCCCGCCGAGATCGTCCTGTTCATCCTGTTGCCCGGCGTGCTGTGGGCGGCGCTGCGGTTCTCGGTGACCGGGGCGAGCGTGGCCATTTTCCTGGCGGCGCTGATCGTTCTGGGTGTCTCGGTCGTGTCCTTCGGCGGACTCCCCAACGCCACGACGCCGCGCGACGTGTTCGCGCTGCAGATCAGCATGATGACCATGGCGCTGGGCGGCCTGTTCGTGTCGGCCGCCTTGACCGAACGCCGCTATTCCGAAATGCGGCTCGACATGCTGGCCAACCACGATCCGCTGACCGGCCTGCCCAACCGTTCGTATTTCCAGGATTTCCTCGGCCATGCGCTGGCACGCGCGCAGCGTGAGAAGCTCCAGGTCTCGCTGCTGTTCATCGACCTCGACCGCTTCAAGCACATCAACGATTCGCAGGGGCACGAGGTGGGCGACCAGGTGCTGCGCGTCGTGGCCAACCGGCTGGACGAGCAGTTGCGCGCCGACGATTTCGTCGCCCGCCTGGGCGGGGACGAGTTTGCCGTCATCCTGATGCATCCGCCGGCTTCGCGGGCGGCCAGCCGGGTGGCGCGCAAGCTGTTGAAGGCGCTGGCCGAGTCGTTCAAGCTCGAGCGGCGGCGTTATGCCATCGGCGCCAGCATCGGCATCAGCGTGTATCCGGACGACGGCCTCGACGCCAACACCCTGCTGCGCCAGGCCGATCTGGCGATGTACCAGGCCAAGCAGCGCCGCAGCGGCTTCGAATATTTCAGCGACGAGCTGAACACCGTGGCGCAGCAGCAGTTGAACCTGGAAACCGGCCTGCGCCAGGCGCTCGAACGCAATGAACTGGCACTGGCCTATCAGCCGAAAGTCGATCTCGCCAGTGGCCGGGTGGTGGGGCTGGAAGCCCTGGCACGCTGGCTGACCCGGTCGGGCGGCATCGTCTGGCCCGACCAGTTCATTCCGGTGGCGGAGGAAACCGGCCTGATCATGCCATTGGGCCGCTGGGCCGTGCGGGCGGCCTGCGAACAATGGATAAGCTGGCGCGATGCCGGCCTCGATCCGCCGCCCGTGGCCATCAATCTGTCACCGCGCCAGTTTTCCGATGCGCGCCTGATCGACGACATCGATGCCATTCTGAAGGAAACCGGCATGGAGTCCGCGTCTCTGCAACTGGAAGTGACCGAAAGTACCGCGATGGAAAACCCTGCGCGTACCTTCGACATGCTCGATGCGCTGCGCCAGCGTGGCCTGCATGTCTACATCGACGATTTCGGCACCGGGCATTCCAACCTGAGCCAACTGAAACGCATGCCGATCGATGCGCTCAAGATCGACAAGAGCTTTGTGGACGACGTCCTCACCGACAGCGACGACGCCGAGATCGCCAACGCCATCATCCGCCTGGCGCATGCCCTGAATCTGAGAGTGGTGGCCGAAGGCGTGGAGACGGTCGAACAGGTGAGGTTCCTGAAAGACCAGGGCTGCGACGAAATCCAGGGGTATGTGGTCGCCAGGCCCTTGCCTGCGGACCAGGTCGAGACGTTCTTCGACCGGCAGTTCAATTTCTAGGGCCGCGAATCAGCCGGGCAGGGTTGCAGGATCGGTCTGTCTCCATCCTTCGCCCTGCCCGATTGCCGTAACCCCGTCGGCCGGCCGACGGGCTTGACGCTTGATCCGGTGGCGCCGTCCCTAGGCCGGAGAGACTTCGCTCAGCGGGATCCCCAGTGCCCGGGCCACGCCCTCGCCGTAGGCAGGATCGGCTTTCAGGCAGTTGCGGATGTGGCGCTTTCTCACGATGTCGTCGACGCTCGCCAGTTCGGCCGCGGTATTGTCGAACAGAGCCTGCCGCTGTGCCGGCGTCATGAGGCGGAACAGCATGCCGGGCTGGGCGTAATAGTCGTCATCGTCCTCGCGGTAGTTCCAGTTGTAGGCTTCGCCGGAAAGCGCCAGCGGGGGTTCCCTGAGTGCCGGGTTGTCCTGCCACAGCCCCAGGCCGTTGGGTTCGTACGCCTTGGTACTGCCGTAGTTGCCGTCGACGCGCATCGTGCCGTCACGGTGGTAACTGTTGACCGGGCAGCGCGGCTTGTTCACCGGAATCTGGGTATTGTTCACACCCAGCCGGTAGCGCTGGGCATCGCCATAGGAAAACAGCCGCCCCTGCAGCATCCGGTCGGGCGAAAATCCGATCCCGGGAACGATGTGGGCCGGATTGAAGGCCGCCTGCTCGACCTCGGCGAAATAGTTTTCGGGATTGCGGTTGAGTTCCAGGACGCCGACGTCGATGAGCGGGTAATCGCCGTGTGGCCATACCTTGGTCAGATCGAAAGGGTGGAAGCGGTACGTGGCGGCATCCTTCTCCGGCATGATCTGCACCTTGAATTCCCAGCGCGGAAAATCGCCGCGCTCGATGGCTTCATAGAGGTCGCGCTGGTGGCTCTCGCGATCCTTGGCCACGATGGATTCGGCTTCCCCATTGGTGAGGTTCTCGATGCCCTGCATGCATCGGAAGTGGAATTTGACCCAGAAGCGTTCGCCCTCGGCGTTGATGAAGCTGAACGTGTGGCTGCCGAAACCGTGCATGTGGCGGTAAGAGCGCGGAATGCCGCGGTCGCTCATCACCACGGTGACCTGATGCAGGGCTTCGGGAAGCAGGGTCCAGAAATCCCAGTTGCTCTGCGCCGACCGCAGGTTGGTGCGCGGATCGCGTTTCACCGCATGGTTGAGGTCGGGGAATTTGAGCGGGTCGCGCATGAAGAAGACCGGCGTGTTGTTGCCCACCATGTCCCAGTTGCCTTCTTCCGTATAGAACTTGAGCGCAAAGCCGCGGATGTCGCGTTCGGCATCCGCCGCGCCGCGTTCGCCCGCCACGGTGGAAAAGCGCGCGAAGACCTCGGTCTTCTTGCCGACCGCCGACAGGAACCCGGCCTTGGTGTAGCGGGTGATGTCGTGGGTGACGGTGAAGGTGCCGTAGGCGCCCGATCCCTTGGCGTGCATGCGCCGTTCGGGGATGACCTCGCGGTCGAAGTGAGCCAGCTTCTCCAGGAACCAGAAGTCCTGCATCAGCATCGGGCCGCGCGGCCCCGCCGTCATCACGTTCTGGTTGTCGGCCACCGGACAGCCGGTCGTGGTGGTCAGTTTGCTCTTGTCGCTCATCGTGTTTACCTCCGGGATTCATGGGAAAACGCGTTCTTGCCGGGCATGGAAAACAGGCCGGCCACACATGGAGAAGACAAACCCCTCCCGCTGACATGGCCGGCTCCGGCTTGCCGCTCGCTCAAGTATAGGAATTAATAATTACGAATGGCCAATGTCGCGAACAGCTCATCCCGCTCGGCCAGCATGCTGGCTTTTGCAGCTCGATCGACCACTTCCCGCGACAGGTGACTGGAAAAAGTCTTGATGAAGTCGTAATGGCAGGCACGCAGAAACAGCCCTTTGCGGAAACCGATGCGGGTAATACTGGGTTCGAACAGGTGGCTGGCATTCAAGAAAACGAGATCGCTGTCTATGCTTTCGTCTTGCGCCATCTCCGCCAGTATGCCCACTCCCAGTCCCAGGCGGATGTAGGTCTTGATCACATCCGCATCGGTGGCGGTCAGGGCGATCCGGGGGGCGAGTCCGTGTTGCTGGAAGGCATCGTTGATGTGGGAGCGGTCGGTGAAGCCGAATACATACGTGAGAATGGGATATTCCGCCACGGCCTCCAGCGTCAGGGGTTCAACCGTCTCCAGGGCATGTCCTCTGGGCACCACTACCGCGCGATTCCAGCGATAGCAAGGGAGCATGATCAGCTCGTCGAAGAGATGCAGGGATTCCGTGGCAATGGCAAAGTCGATTCCGCCGCTGGCGGCCATTTCCGCGATCTGGGCCGGACTGCCCTGATGGAGGTGCAGGCTCAATTCTGGGTAGGTGCGCCGGAAGGTCCGGATGACAGGGGGCAGCACGTAGCGGGCCTGTGTATGCGTCGTGGCAATGGACAGTTCGCCGCCGCTCGGGTCACTGAACTCGAGCGAGACCCGGCGGATCGCTTCTATATTGGCCAGCGCGCATTCGGCCAGCTCCATGACCGCGCGTCCCGCTGCGGTGCATCCGACAAGCTGCCGTCCTGAGCGTTCGAATAGCGGCACCCCCAATTCTTCCTCGAGCAATCGGAGTTGTTTACTCAGGCTGGGCTGCGACTTGAAAAGCCGTTCGGCGGCGCTGGTGACATTGAATCCGCTGCGGGCCAGGGTTAGAAGATAGCGTAGCTGCTGTAACTGCATGGGGCACTCCTCTGGATATCGGTAGAAGATAGCGCATTTGGCGCCAATCTCCGGTGGCCATAACTTTCAGTCATGGGATTATGGCCAAGCGTGATTTCACAGCGCTAGCGTGGTCCGTTACCTTGCGAACTCGATTGAACGACAAGGAATGTGCCATGAATCTTGCCCTGACCACCCAGCCCGTCGCCGAGGATATTTCCGGCTGGTTCGACGCCGACGGTTTTTTTGCCGACCCCCATCTCTGGGAGCGTCACGTAGCGGTACGCATCGCGCTGGAGGAGGGCATTCCTGCCCTGACCGCCAAACATTGGGAGGTGATCGATCATGTGCGCAGTCAGTATTTCGCACTGGGCAGCCTGCCGGTGATGCGCCTGGTCTGCCGTGCGACCGGACTGGATCGCTACAAGGCCCACAAACTGTTCAGCAGTTGCCGGGTCTTGTGGCGTGTAGCCGGTTTGCCCAATCCCGGTGGAGAGGCCGCCGCCTACATGAACTGATGCGCACCCTGATTTGAGAGTCCCCGGATTCAATGAGAGCCACCCGATGTACAAGTATGATGAATACGATCAGCGCACCGTTGATGAGCGTGTCACACAGTTCGCCGATCAGACCGCCCGCTATCTTGCCGGCGAACTGAGCGACGACGAGTATCGCCCGCTACGCCGGCAGAACGGTTTGTATATCCAGCGCCATGCCCCGATGCTGCGTATCGCCATCCCTTACGGCAACTTGTGTCCGGCCCAGTTGCGCATGCTTGGCCATATCGCCCGCACCTACGATCGCGGCTATGGCCATTTCAGCACGCGCCAGAATGTGCAGTTCAACTGGCCGAATCTGGAGGATGTGCCGGAAATCCTGGGCCTGCTTGCCACGGTGCAGATGCACGCCATCCAGACCTCGGGCAACTGCATCCGCAATGTCACGACCGACCCCTTTGCCGGAGTGGCCGCCGACGAGCATATCGACCCGCGTCCATGGTGCGAAATCGTGCGCCAGTGGAGTACGTCCCATCCCGAGTTCTCTTTCCTGCCGCGCAAGTTCAAGATCGCCATCAATGGCGCCGTGCAGGATCGCGCCATCATTCGCGTCCACGACATCGGCCTCGATCTGGTCCGCGGCGCCGATGGCAATACAGGATTCCGCGTACTGGTGGGCGGGGGCCTCGGGCGCACGCCGATCATCGGCGAGGAAATCTGCCCTTTCGTACCCTGGCAGCAAATTCTCAACTATTGCGAGGCCATCCTGCGCGTCTACAATTTGCATGGCCGCCGCGACAACCTCCACAAGGCGCGTATCAAGATCCTGGTGAAATCGCTCGGTGTAGCGGAGTTCGCGCGCCAGGTGGACGCCGAATTCGTGCATACCAGAGATGGCCTCTCTACCTTGACACAGGCAGAAATCGACCGTGTCGTCGACCGCTTCAACGATCCTGCGCTGCCGGAACTTCCCGCCGAGGATGCCGGCTACGCCGCGCAACTGGCGGCAAACAAGGCCTTTGCCAACTGGGTCAAGCGCAACATACGCGCGCACAAGGCGCCGGGTTACGTCAGCGTGGTCCTGTCGCTGAAGAAGATCGGTGCCGCGCCGGGCGACATCAGCGCCGACCAGTTCGATGCGGTGGCCGACCTGGCCGATCAATACGCCTTCGGCGAGGTCCGCAGCACGCACGAACAGAATCTGGTCCTGGCCAGCGTGCGCCAGGCCGACCTGTTCGCGCTATGGGAAACAGCACGCAGTCTTGGCCTGGCAACGCCCAACATCGGCCTGTTGACCGACATGATCGTCTGCCCTGGTGCCGATTTCTGCGCGCTCGCCAATGCCGGATCGATCCCGATCGCGAACGCCATCCAGGACCGGTTCGACGATCTGGACTACCTGCACGACATCGGCGAGATCGAACTCAACATCTCCGGTTGCATGAATGCCTGCGCGCATCACCACGTCGGCCATATCGGCGTGCTCGGCGTCGATAAGGGCGGCGAGGAGTGGTACCAGGTCATGCTGGGCGGCGACCAGGGAAACCAGGCTGTGCTTGGCAAGGTCATCGGCCCGTCCTTTGCGGCCGCGGAACTGCCGGATGTGATCAGTACCCTGATCAACACCTACCTCGACTGCCGTCATGAAGAGGAGCGCTTTATCGACACCGTGCACCGAGTCGGTATCGAATCGTTCAAGACCCGCGTGTATGTCGAACGTGACGCGCGCCTCGAAGGAAGGAAACGCCCCGATGCCCCAAGTCATTAAGAACGGCCGTATTCAGGGCGACGAATGGAAGGTGCTGCGTGGGGTCGGGAACGATGCCGCCGCCACGCTGGCGGTGCCGACTGGCCGTGTCATCGTGCCGCTGGCAGTGTGGCAGGCTCAGCGTTCGCAACTGGCGAGCAGTGCCGAAGCGGGCATGCTCGGGGTGTGGCTGACGGGCGACACGGATCTGGACGCGCTCGCCGACGATCTGATGGCCCTGCCGCTGATCGCGGTCGATTTTCCCAGGTTTACCGATGGCCGTGGCTACTCGATCGCCACTCAACTGCGTACCCGCTACGGCTACGCCGGTGAATTGCGTGCAATCGGCGACGTGCTGTGCGATCAGTTCTGCTTCATGATTCGTTGTGGTTTCAGTACCCTGCAACCGCGCGAGGAGCGCTACAACCTGGCGCAGATCGACGCGGCACTGACTCGCCCAGATGAATTCTCCGGGCCTTTTTTCAGGAATCGCCGCGGTACACGATGACGGGTTGCCGCACGCCGCATGGTCCGGCAGCCCGGATATACTCTGCAAGGTACATGCGTAGTTCAAGTGCTCCCGCGCTCGGCCACGGGGCACTGCCAGAAGAAACCCCCAATCAGGCTTTGACGCGACGAGTATGGGCGAGCGCGACCAGACCGAGGGCGGTCAGGACCAGGCTTCCCGGTTCCGGCACGGACAGGGGACCATCCTTGATGTGGCGTAATTCCAGGACCACATCGTTATAGTCGCCGTCGCTGCCACCAGTAAAGCTGAGATCTTCAAAGGCGACGAAATAATGCAGCGGGTCATGCACATCCACCCAGGTCACCATATGATCCATGAGGTCGCTGTTGTCGAGCGCAAGCGAACTCCATATCTGACCCGTCGGCGTGCGGATGGCTAGCCGGAAGTCGCCGGCCAGCAAGGGGAATGAGGTCTCGGGGCCGCCATTGCCGACGATGCCATCACCGCTCAGCGACGAAATCAGGGGCTGAAAATCCGTGACCCCGCCAGTCGTGCCGGGAATGACGCCGAACAGATTGTCATAGCCCGCAAACCGCGCCCTGGCGAGCACGGTGCTGTTCCCGGCGAGGGTCCAGAACGCATCATTGGCGTCGTCTACGCGGGCCAGCGTGATGCCGTCGGCAGTCGAAATAGTGTTCAGGATGGTGGCCAGGGACACTTCGTTTCCCGCGTTGACCGGCGTCAGCAGCGGCGTGGCCACGGCGGTCTGTGAAAACGACATGACGGCCAGAAATATCGGGGCGATTGAAAGGGTCTTGATGGTGGCTTTGATCATGCGATGGATGCTCCGCTCCGTAACAACGTGAAGTGATGGACGTGCCGGAGACAAGAGCAATTTTTGCGCCCCCGGGAGCAGGCTTGTTTCCATGGGGAAATCGTGGGGCAGGCGCTTGATTTCCGACTGTATATGTCGGAATCCCGACACGATCGGCGACGGGTCGCCTCATGTATCCACCGGCCATACCCGGCCGCCAGGATTGCCTATATTGAGCTTTCAGGATACCCCTTATCGGCGCCGTCCCTGGGGCCGATAAGGGATATCGAGATATGGCTGGAGGGACGGGAAATGAGCAGATGGGTATTTGAGCCGGGGCACTCCGCCGCTGAGTTTGCGGTGCGGCACATGATGGTTTCAACCATGCGCGGGATGTTCAAGAACGTGCATGGCAGCATCGAGTTCGATCCGGACAATCCGATGGACACCGCCGCAGTCGAGGCGACGATCAAGACCGCGGGAATCTGGACCGGCGACGATCCGCGCGATGCGCACCTGCGCGGCGCGGATTTCCTGGACGTGGAGAAGTATCCGGACATGGTCTTCCGCAGCAGCGGGGTGTGCTGCGTCGGCGAGACCGATTTCAAGGTGATGGGCGATCTCACCCTCCGCGGCGTGACCCGCCCGGTCGAACTGGCTACCCGCTATCTGGGCCATTGGCAGTGTCCCTACTGGGAAGATGACAAGGATCAGGGCCCGACCCACCGTATCGGCTTCGTCGCCACCACGGTCATCAACCGCCATCATTTCGGCGTCAGCTGGAATGCCCCGCTCGACCGGGGCGGCTTGGTCGTGGGCGACGAGGTGGCGATCACCCTCGACGTCGAAGCGATCCTCGAATCCGACATGCAGCGGATTGCCGGGAGGGCGCGGGCCTGACGAAACCGCTTCGGATTTTATCGGGCCGAATCCGTCGATCCGTGTCCGGGCGATTCAGGAAAACCAGCGCAGGAAGGCCGCAGCCGTCAGTGCCACCACACCCAGCACGGTCAGGCCCTGAAAGCTGCGTTTCACTCCCTCGGGCTGCCATGACCGGCCACGCAGGAGAAAGAGGGCGCATAGCAGCACGCCCGAGAACGCCGCGACGATCTTGACGACCAGGGCAGTCATCGCGACGCTGCTCAGATCCGGCGTCTCGCCGTAGTAGTGATAGCTGACGAGGCCGAACACGCCGCCGCTGGCAAGCTGCGCGGCCCAGGCAACCAGGATCAGCCAGCCGAACGTGCGCCCGAATTCCAGACGGGGCGTGGGCCAAAGCGTGAAGACTGCCCCACCCAACACGGCCACGGCACCGAAGTTGTGGACGACCTGGGTCAGGGCATAGGCAAGGTTTTCCGGCGACACCGCTTATTTCACCGTGACCTGGATGCACTGTTCAATGCCGGTGGGTACGTGAGCCTTGTTCACCACCTTGACGCACAGGTCGTGCTTGCCGGACGACAGCGTTTCCAGTAAATAGCTGCCCTTGGGCTTGCGCAATATCGCCACTTCCTTGTTGTCGACGTAGAGATGGGCGTGATCGCCTCGCGGGCCATAGACCACATCATAGGCAACCCGGTTCTCGTCCATTCCGTCCAGGGTGGCGCCATCTGCGGGCGACGTGATCACCGCTTTGCCCTGCGCGAGGCCGAGCGAAGGAGCCGCCACAAAAAACATGAGCCCCAGGGTGGTGATGAAATGCCGTGCGTTCACATTGCGCTCCTTTGGGTGGATTGGAAATGCATTCATTCAGCCGCTGACAATAACTATAGGGGAGCGGCCACGGTTTGTATGCCGTCTGTCAAATTCCCGCTCCGGCACGACGCTGCGTTCAGGCCTGGCGGAATGTCAAAGGGTTCAGGGATGAGTGTATCCAAGTATCAGCAACAGCAGCGCCGCCAGGGCCATGACGGCGTGGAAACTGACGCCGATCATGGGCGGGGGCGAACGATGTTCGCGATCGCCCGAGCGCAGGGCCAGAAGAACCAGTCCGCCGGCCAGCGCCAGAACAAACAGCAGCGCCGCATCGTTGTACAGCATATTGAGGGGGCCGCTGAAGATCTGCGCCCCCAACAGGATCAGCCCCGACAGCGCGATGCCGGCGTGTCCCGCCGCCAGGGCCGGAGAGCCTTGGCGATCGCGCACGGCCAGAACCACGAGCCCCAGACCCAGCGCGGCCGCCAGGCAAAACAGAACGATTGCGGCAAGGATCATGTGTGTTCCCGATTCGAGCATGGCGATACAAGGTTAAATTGCACGGGGTCAAATGGCGGCAGGGTGATGCAGGGGGACGGCTCGAATCAAATCGCGTCCCCGAATTCTGCATCCTTCCCGGTCCGGCCGCAAAGGCCCTCATGGATTTGATGGGGCGTGTCGCAGCATGCGGGCGGACTCGACACCTGGCGCCCTCTCGCGACAAGGATGGTACAGTCCCCCTTTACTTTTCCATCCCTAGAATCGACGCAACATGAAATACCAGCATCCGGATGAATTCATCCGTCGCGCCGCCGAGCGCAACCCCGGACAACCGGAATATGTGCAAGCCGTTACCGAAGTCGTCGAAAGCCTGTGGCCGTTCGTGTCCCGGCATCCCAAATACGCCGAGCACGGCCTGCTGGACCGTTTGATCGAACCGGAGCGGATCGTCATCTTCCGCGTCTCCTGGATCGATGACCACGGCGACGTCCAGGTCAACCGCGGCTACCGCATCCAGCACAGCATGGCCATCGGCCCCTACAAGGGCGGGCTGCGCTTTCACCCCTCGGTCAACCTGTCCATCCTCAAGTTCCTGGCGTTCGAACAGACCCTGAAGAACGCCCTGACCACGCTGCCCATGGGCGGCGGCAAGGGCGGCGCGGATTTCGACCCCAAGGGCAAGAGCCCCGGCGAGGTCATGCGTTTTTGCCAGGCCTTCATCATCGAACTGCATCGCCACATCGGCGCCGAAACCGACGTGCCGGCGGGCGACATCGGCGTCGGCGCGCGCGAGGTCGGTTTCATGGCCGGCATGCTGAAAAAACTGACCAACCGTGCCGATTGCGTCTTTACCGGTAAAGGCTTGAGCTATGGCGGCTCGCTCGTTCGCCCGGAAGCCACCGGCTACGGCGCGGTCTATTTCGCCGACGAAATGCTCAAGCATGCCGGCCGCTCGATCGGGAACCTGCGGGTCGGCGTCTCCGGCGCGGGCAACGTGGCGCAATTCGTCATCGAAAAGGCCATGGTCCTGGGCGCGAAGGTCGTCACGGTATCGGACTCGAGCGGCACGGTGGTGGACGACGCCGGCTTCACCCCGGACAAGCTCGCCGAATTGATGGAGGTCAAGAATCATCTCCACGGCCGCGTCAGCGAGTACGCGGAGCGCGTCGGCGCCGAATTCCATGCCGGCATGCGCCCCTGGAACGTCCCGATGGACGTGGCGCTGCCCTGCGCCACCCAGAACGAGCTCAACGGCGACGATGCGGCGACGCTGATCAAGAACGGACTGATTGCCGTGGCCGAGGGCGCCAACATGCCCTCGACCGCCGATGCCGCCCGCCTCTTCGACAAGCACCGCATCCTGTACGCGCCCAGCAAGGCCAGCAATGCCGGCGGCGTGGCCACCTCGGGCCTGGAAATGAGCCAGAACGCGATGCGCCTGTCGTGGCCGCGCGAAGAAGTCGATGCCCGCCTGCTCGGCATCATGCAGGGCATCCACCAGGCCTGTCTGCAGCATGGGCGGCGCGAAGACGGCAGCGTCAGCTACGTCGATGGCGCCAATCTGGCCGGCTTCATCAAGGTGGCCGACGCCATGCTGGCGCAGGGCGTGATCTGAGCCGCCGTGGCCTCTTGATGGATGGCCATGGCCGGAAAGTACCCGTCATGAAAACAGGGAATCGCAGGGACCCGGCTTTTCGCCGTAACAGACAAGACTGGCTTCGGGAATTCTGCCCCGGGCGAGTGTTGCAAATCCGATTTTTTATAGCCCAGAGATGATATGAAAGTTGCGTACGTTTTTATTACCGATATGGCCGCCACGTTCAAACTGAACACCATGATCCTGCCCCAGCTTGAAGCGGGCAATCACGGCGCGCAGGTGGTGGGAATGATGTTCTTCGACGACAATATCCATACCTTGCGCAGTGGCGACCCCTACGGCGAAAGACTGTCGAAAATCGCCAGGGAGCAGGGGATCCTGCTGATGGCCTGCGATCAGTGTGCGGTGCGTCGCGGCTTGGCCGAAGGCGAGTTCGAGCAATGCGGGAGTGGCCAGGTCAAGCCGAAAGGCCTGATCGCCGAGGCGCAGGTGGGGTGTTTCCCGCAGCTATACGCGGCTTTGTCGGGCGCCACCGACGTTCAGGTGATTTCACTTTGACGGCTTGCGTATCAAGTGCGTTGAATACATGCGGCGACCCTCGGGCCGCCGCCGCACGGCACGCGGGTATTCGCTGCGTCAGGCCGTGACATGCCCACGGCGGCCTGGCACATGCCATGGCCGGGCATGTTCGGTGTGTGGCGCCAGACATCAAACCGGACTCACCCTTTCAGCTTCTGGAACGCCGCGGCCATCGCGCCGCCCATCGGCACTGCGGCGGGCGAACGCTGCGGTTTTCCGGCTGCCGTGTTGCCTGGGCCGCGAGGGTCACGCTGTGGCCGCTGAGCCGCCCGGTTCCCGCCGGGCTTCCCAGCCGCATCGCTCAGCCGCATCGTCAGCGCGATGCGTTTGCGCTTCTCATCGACTTCCAGCACTTTGACCTTCACGATCTGGCCGGCCTTGACCACGCTGTGCGGGTCCTTGACGAAGCGGTCGGACAGCGCCGAGATGTGGACGAGGCCATCCTGATGCACGCCGATGTCGATGAAGGCGCCGAACGCGGCGACGTTGGTGACGATGCCTTCGAGAATCATGTCAGGCTGGAGATCGGCTAGTTTCTCCACGTCTTTTCTGAACGCCGCCGTGGTGAATTCCGGGCGTGGATCGCGACCGGGTTTTTCGAGTTCGCCGAGGATGTCGGTCACGGTGGGAAGACCGAATGTCTCATCGGTGTATTTCGCCGGATCGAGCGACTTCAGCAGAGCGCCGTTGCCGATCACGGCCTTGAGATCCTGCTTGAGGTCGGCGAGGATGCGCTGCACCAGCGGATACGATTCGGGGTGGACGGCGGAGGCGTCGAGCGGGTCGTCGCCGCCAGCGACGCGTAAAAATCCGGCCGCCTGCTCGAAGGTCTTCTCGCCCAACCGCGGCACGTCGCGCAACTGCGCGCGGCGGGTGAATTTTCCCGTGGCCTCGCGGTGAGCGACGATGGCCTGCGCCACGCTGTGGCCGAGGCCGGAGACGCGTGCAAGCAGGGGAGCGGAGGCGGTGTTGACGTCCACCCCGACGGCGTTGACGCAGTCCTCGACCACGACGTCGAGCGAACGTGCCAGGTCATGCTGGCTGACGTCGTGCTGGTACTGGCCGACGCCGATCGACTTCGGATCGATCTTCACCAGTTCGGCCAGCGGATCCTGCAGGCGGCGCGCGATCGATACCGCGCCGCGCAGTGAGACGTCGAGCCCGGGCAGCTCGCGCGAGGCGAATTCGGACGCGGAATAGACCGACGCGCCGGCCTCGGAGACGACGATGCCGGTGAGCCCGAGTTCGGGACGCAGCTTGATGAGGTCGCGCGTCAGCGTGTCGGTTTCGCGCGAGGCCGTGCCGTTGCCGATGGCGATGAGCGCGACGCGGTGTTTCTCGGCGAGCCTTGCCAGCGTGTGTAACGAACCGTCCCAGTCGTTCCTTGGCGGGTGCGGATAGATCACGGCGGTGTCGACCACCTTGCCGGTCTCGTCGACCACCGCGACCTTCACGCCGGTGCGCACGCCGGGGTCCAGCCCCATGGTGGCGCGCGGTCCGGCGGGAGCGGCGAGCAACAGATCCTTCAGGTTGCGCGCGAACACCTGGATGGCGTCGATCTCGGCGCGGGTGCGCAGCGCGCCCATCAGTTCGAGTTCCAGATGCATGAAGCACTTCACGCGCCAGGTGAAGCGCACCGTGTCCATCAGCCAGCGGTCGGCGGGGCGGTTCCGGTCCTGAATGCCGAAACGGCCGGCGATGCGCGACTCGCAGGGGTTGTGCGGCGCGCTCCAGGCCGGCCGCTCTTCTTCGCTGTCGAGGCGTAGCCGCACGTCCAGCATGTCCTCACGCCGCCCGCGGAACAGCGCCAGTGCGCGATGCGACGGGAGGGTGCCGAGCGTTTCCGCATAGTCGAAGTAGTCGGCGTATTTTTCCGCTGCCGCTTCCTTGCCCTCGCGCAGCCTGGATTCGACGACGCCGTGTGCCTGCACGTATTCGCGCAGGGCCTGCAGCAGGCCCGCATCCTCGGCGAAACGCTCCATCAGGATCTGGCGCGCGCCGTCGAGCGCGGCCTTGACGTCGGGTACGCCGGGATTGTCGCCCTGTTCGGTGGCGAAGGGCTCGCGCAGATAGCGGGCTGCTGCCTCGTCCGGATTCAGCGTCGGGTTCGCCAGCAAGGCATCCGCCAGCGGCTCCAGCCCGGCCTCCTGCGCGATCTGCACCTTGCTGCGCCGCTTCGGCTTGAACGGCAGATAGAGGTCTTCCAGCTGCGTCTTGTCCGGCGCCAGCGAGAGAGCCTTCAGCAACTCGGGCGTCATCTTGTTCTGCCCGGTGATCGATTCGACGATGGCCGCGCGGCGCGCTTCCAGTTCGCGCAGGTAGCGCAGCCGCTCTTCCAGCAGGCGCAGTTGCGCATCGTCCAGCCCGCCCGTCGCCTCCTTGCGATAGCGCGCGATGAAAGGCACCGTCGCCCCCGCGTCGAGCAGGGTAATGGCGGCGGCGACTTGCGCAGGGTTGGCCGCGATCTCGGCGGCGAGCCGGTGTTCGATGGAAGGAAGCATGGGTCGATCAGGGATCGGCCACGAGATGGCGCGGCCGGTCGGGGGACAATACGAAGCCGCCATTATGCCAAGCCGGACGACAGTGCATGACACGATCAATGGAAAAATTAACGGTACAGGTAGCCCGAATCATGAAAACCGGGGCTGACTGCGCTGTCCCCGATTTACGGATGTTTGGCCGAACTGCCAGGGCTGGGGCGATTCTGGTTTCTGTTTTTCGCGGCACTTCGCCTGTTCACGGAAAACGAGGGTGAAAATCCCGCAATCCGGCAGAGCGATCCCTTGATGGGCTTGCCGTTGCCATAACGCGTCACGCTGCAATGGGAGATCTCGCCGCGTTCCGACAGAGCGGAAAGTGAAAATCGTACTGCGGAAAGCGGAATGCCTGTTTCTTCCGAAATTTCGAGATCGAGCAGCTGCCCGTGCTTTTTCAGGCAATCGATGATGAGGGCGGTATGCATACGGGTTTCCTCCTGGGTCAAGGATAAGATGAAAACTCATATCAACGAGCCTGTCGTGGCATCGGGATTCGTTTGAAGAAATCAAAAATTTCATCAACCTTGGCAATATATCATGATAATCGTGTAATTAGTTGTTTTAATATTATTTTTTAAAGAAAACCTTTCAATTTGACAATTTATTTTAGATATCTTGTTCAAGATGCCTTGATAGGTCAGGCTTTCGTATATTGAATTTTAATCGAGACACTGAAACCTTGTATAAGCGGGCATACGTTTACCGGCTGGCGTGGCCCACCGGAAATGGCTGGTCCAGCCGGCCGGTTCGCGTCATCCCGCATCGGACAGCGCACTGAAAAATACTCATTTCTTGTCCTGTTGAGCGAATTCCAGACTTTCCAACGCCAGCTTGCACATTCATCCTTTCTGGCCCAGGACAAAGCCGGCACCGGGCCCTTGACAGGATGTATGGGTGGCCGCCGATGCCGGGTCCGTCGGGGCGGCAGGCCGGTGCGCGGCGATCCGGGCAACGGCGCCTGCGAACGGGGGTGGGTGAAAGATTTCCTGGTTTGTTGTTCCGGCCGTTCAGACGGGCCGGATGGCCGGGCTCATCTCGCCAGCATGCTGACCCGGTCTCTGCCCCGGGATTTTGATTGGTACATGGCCTCGTCGGCGCGCGACAGGACTTCCGCCATGGTTTCTCCCGGCTGGGCAAGCGTGACGCCGAAGCTGGCCGTCAGGCGAAGATCGGCCTGGGCAAAATGGATACGCCTGGTTGCTTCGCGTATCCGTTCCGCCAGAGCGATGGCTTCTTCGATCGTGGTGTTGGGCAACAGCAGGACGAATTCCTCCCCGCCATAGCGCGCAACGAAATCACTGGTGCGCAGACTGCTTGCGAGATGGTCGGCGAACGTCTTGAGCACGGTGTCGCCCACTGTATGCCCATACGTGTCGTTAACGTGCTTGAACCAGTCTATGTCGGTCAGGATGACGGACAGGGGCGGGCCATAGCGTTCCTGACGGCTCATCTCCATGGTCAGCCTGGCATCCAGATGCCGGCGATTCGCCACGCCGGTAAGCGGGTCGGTGAGCATGAGCTCACGGATGTGCACTTCGCTTTGCTGGAGCTTCGCATAGGCGGATTGGCGATCCTTGACGAAGTAATGCAGCATCACTGCGATCAGAATGAAGCCGCAGCCGAGGTTGAGGAGGAAATAGACGGTATTGAGCCCGGGCGGCATCGGGCGCGCATGGGCGGCAAAGGTCCGGTCGAGGAGTGCGGAGAGGGCGAGCAGAACGAGAAAAGCCAGCATCCAGCGCGTTGCCGCCTTCAGGTCGATAAAGAACAAGGCGGCCAGCGGCGCGAAGACGGCCCAGATCATGACCACGCTGCCATTGGCGAAGCCGCCCAGACTCCACATCAGCAGGAAGGGAAGCAGCAGGATGAGCAGTTGCTGGCTGGTGCAGAAGAATGCAAAGCGCTTGGCCCTGAAAAAGTACAGGATGCTGCTGAAGGAAATGACCGAATAACCGAGCGGAATGGCGCCGGAGAGTGGATAGCCGTGATGGATGTAGAGGCCGCCCCAGAAGAGGGCCAGCAAGGCGATGCTGGTGGCTGTGATCGTCAACACGACCTTTTTCAGGCGGAGATCTTCAGAGTCCTCGGGCGCCACGCCCATCAAGGGCCAGCGCCGGAGCGAATCATGTAGCGATATTCCTGTCATGCGGCGGCTCTCATGAGGCAAGGCCGGTAAAAATTGATCTGCCCGATTGATATCGGCATTCCGTCGAGAAAAATGAAATCCCAGAGAAGCCCGATCGTTCCCGTATGCGCAGAGCCGGTTGGCGTGGAGCTTACGCGCAATCGGTCTTCTAATGGGCTTCGCCGGTCATTTCCTCGGTCCAGGCAAGCGCTTGCAACTGGGCGAGATTGACTTCTTCCGGGCTGCAGTCGATATCGCCGGTGTAACGGGCGATCTGCCCGAAATCGCTGCGTTCCGAAGCCTCGGCGAGTTTGAGGAAGGGCGCATAGGGGCCGCTTTGGCGGAGCAGAGCCTGGACGATGGGCTCGGGCATGCAGAGCTGTTCGAGCAGATACGCGAGCGGAATTTCCAGCAGCGGTTCCGCCAGGGAAAACAGTCCGGTGACGAACAGCTCGTCCTGCGCCCCGCGGTCGACCCTGGACCGTCCGAGCAGTTCGCACAGGCGCCCGCGCGTCACCGCGGTACGCGCCGTCAGGGCGTTGGTCGGTGTCGGGTTGGAGGTGATCAGCAACAGCGACAGCCAGCGATAAAGCGTCTGCAGGCCGACCTGGGCCAGTGCCTGGCGCACCGTGTGGACTTGCTGCGGGAGGCCCGTGGCGGCGGAATTGGCATAGCGCAACAGGCGCAGGGTCAGGGCGGCGTTGCGGCGCAGCGGCTCCTCGATTTCGCCCAGGTCTTCGCAGATGCGAACCTTGTTCATCAGTTCGAGAACAGCCAGTTGACCCGGCTGGATGGCCTTGTTGGCGAGCGTCTCCGGGCGCGCGAAATAATACCCCTGGAAAAACTGGATGCCGTGGTGGCGGCAGAGATCGAACATCTCGCGGGTTTCGACCTTTTCGGCGATGAACTGGCCGCTGAAGTTGAGCCGGATGTGGGCGATGATTTCCACGGTCTTTTCGGGGGGCTGTTCAAGCACGTCGAGCTTCACGAAGTCGACCATCGGCAGCAGCGGGCGGTACTCGTCCAGACAGACGAAATCGTCCAGGGCGAAGCGGTAGCCGAGTTGCCGGAGTTCCCGGATGCGGGCGATCAGCACCGGCGTGACCGGAACGGTTTCGAGGATTTCGTAGACCACGTGGCGGGGCGGGAGCAGGCAGACGAAGTCGCTCATCAGGGTGGCTTCGTCCAGGTTGATGAAGGCGAGCTTGCCGTGCAGCAGCCAGCCGGGACCGAGACAGAGGGTATTGCCGATGATCTCGACGCCGGCTTGCAGCTGATTGGTGATCTGGGCCGAGACGGAGGCCAGCGATTGCCTGAACAGCAGTTCGTAGGCGAACAGGCGATGTTCGGCATCGACGATGGGTTGCCGTGCGAGAAAGGTTTCCTTGGCCATCCAGTTTCCTCGAAAGATTGGTATTGATATTTTTTCCGGCAGCGCATTCGCTCCATGGGCATCGGCATCGCGAACAGCGCCAGGTACCCCATGCGCGTGTCGGCTGAACTGGCTGCCGTGACGGGAGTCAGAAGCATATCGCTGCCGCTTCGTGCGCTTCGCCATACGAGGTAACGGTGCGTCCCCCCAGAACCTGAGACCTGTCTTCCAGATGAGCACCATCTTTCTCGGTAATAGCAGCCTGTCCGTCCCATCCGTCTGTCTGGGCACCATGACTTTCGGGGAGCAGAACAGCGAATCCGATGCGCATGCCCAGATGAACTATGCCCTGGCCCAGGGTGTCAATTTCATCGATACCGCCGAAATGTATCCGGTCCCGGCCCGGGCCGAGACGGCGGGACTGACCGAACGCTTCGTGGGTACCTGGCTCAAACACCAGTCGCGGGACCGCATTGTCCTGGCGACCAAGGCAACCGGCCCGGGCCGGACGCTGAGCTGGATCCGCGAAGGCCAGCTCAATTTCAGCCGTGAAAACCTGCGGCAGGCGCTGGACGGATCGTTGCGGCGTCTGCAGACAGATTACGTCGATCTCTACCAGTTGCACTGGCCGGATCGCAATGTGCCCATGTTCGGCTCGCGGCATTTCGATCCGGACCAGGAACGCGAGACCGTGCCGTGGCAGGAAACGCTGACCGCGGTGGCCGATTTCATCAAGAGCGGCAGGATTCGCCACTGGGGACTGTCCAACGAAACGCCGTGGGGCGTGATGATGGCGCTGCGGCTTGCCGATGCGCTGGGTCTGCCGCGTCCGGTGTCGGTCCAGAACGCCTACAGTCTGCTGAACCGGACCTGGGAAAATGGCCTGGCCGAAATCGGCTTTCGCGAACACATCAGCCTGCTGGCCTACTCGCCGCTCGGCTTCGGAGCGCTGTCCGGCAAATACCTGGACGATCCGGCGTCGCCGGGGCGGATGAATCTGTTCGCCGGATTCGGTCTGCGCTACGGCAAGCCCAATACGGCACCGGCCGTGGCGGCGTATGCAGCACTCGCCCGGCAACACGGGCTCACGCCGACCCAGCTGGCACTGGGTTTTGTCTACGGGCGCCGATGCGTCGGCAGCACGATCATCGGCGCCACCACGATGGCGCAGTTGCAGGAGAATCTGGCGGCGCGCGAAGTCAGGCTGAGTCCCGACATTCTGGCGGGTATCGAGCGCATTGACCTTCGATTCACCAATCCGGCGCCCTGAACCGCGGAGTGGGCCTGGAGTGCGGCCGGACGCGCGGCCATTGGTTGGAATTTACCAGTTTCCTGGCATGTAAATCGCACCTGTCCGGGTGTCGACCATTCAGGAGTTCATCATGATGACGGCCAGAAATTTACCTTCGCCCGCTGGGCATGGCGATATCGTGGAGTCCGAACTGTTGCACATGCTGCAGACGCTGATTGACGCGCATAGTGGATTGTCGGCAATTCATCAATTGCTTGATGAGGCCAAGACAATGCCGGAAATCCGCGCCCGTTTTGCCCAGTGGCAGGCCAGCCAGCACGAGCACGGCGGGTAAGTGACGGCCGCGGCCCGCTGCGGGTCCTGGCGGCAGGCTTGTACGGGTTTTGCCCCGAACGTTCCCGCCATGTCGATCGTCAGGATTTGTCCGGCGTCGTGTCCTGCGGAATGACGGTTTCGGGCGCGGGAGGCGTCTCGTTTGCAACAGCTTTCCTGTGCTCTTTTTCGGCCTTTTTCTTCTTCTTTTCCAGTTCGCGTTGCCGCTTTTCGTACTGATAGTTTGGTTTCATGCCTGAACAATAATGGGAGTCAGGCCAAACGACAATAGCGAAGAGGCATGCTGGCGCAGCCAGGCGCAGTGTGTTGCGTAGACGACACCCGTTGACAGGGGCGCAGATACCCGCCAAGACCGTGCCGGGCAGGGCGCGGACGCCCTGCCCGATGACATCAAGGATTGACTTCCGCGGCTGGCGTGGCGTTTGCTGCGGCGACGGCAGAACCCGTTACGGCAGTCGCTTGTGGCGGAGTCGTTTCGGGTGTGTGTGTTGACGGTGCCTCAATGGTGACCTGATCGCCCATCAGAACGGTGATCATGGTCGGATAGTCGTATGCTGCACCACTCGCCATATCGACGCCTGCGCCAATCACCCCGCCAAAAATGATGTTTCCAAAAGCCATGGCCTTGGTTGACGATTTCACGCTGGCCTGTCCCGGTGACTGATTGTCCTTTTCACAGTCGATCAGGAGATCTTCGTAGCTTCGCCTGACGCTGACTGACCCTGGGCTTGTGACGAACCAGGTCCCCTTGTTGTTGGACAGTTTGCAGTTTGCACTCATGACGGCCTCGCCCTGCTTGCCGCGAGTTTCCACCGATATGCTTTGATTTTGGCCAGACACAATTGAAGCACAGCCCGAGCCCAGCATTGTTGCAGCCAATAGAACGGCCAGATTATTTTTGTTCAAAATGATTCCTCCCTATGAATGCCTTTCCAGTCAAGGCGGGAGGATTTTATATCCTGGAGAAAAAAACGGGTTAGCTGAAGGGATGGCCCGTCTGAACTGACCATTCCGGACCGTGGTCGGCCAAGCGACGTCCCGGTGCCAGGCCGGGGCGAATCTGCCGAACGATCATCCCACTTTTGGCAGGCGCGCGAGCGCAGCCTCGATGGCTTCTTCCGGATAGGCGAAGTCTTCCAGCTTGCCGCTGAAGTAGCTGTCGTAGGCGGCCATGTCGAAGTGGCCGTGGCCGGACAGGTTGAAGAACAGCGTCTTCGGCTCGCCGCTTGCCTTGCAGCGCAGGGCCTCGTCGATGCAGGCGGCGATGGCGTGGTTGGATTCGGGTGCGGGGATGATGCCTTCGGCGCGGGCGAAGGTGACGCCGGCCTCGAAGGTGGCGAGCTGGTGCACCGCCACCGCTTCGAGCAGCTTCTCGTGATAGAGCTGCGACACCAGCGCCGAGTCGCCGTGATAGCGCAGGCCGCCGGCGTGGATGCCGGGCGGCATGAAGTCGTGGCCGAGGGTGTACATCAGCATCATCGGCGTGAGCTTGGCGGTGTCGCCGAAGTCGTAGGCGTAGTGGCCGCGCGTCAGCGTCGGGCAGGAGGCGGGCTCGACCGCGACCAGGCGCACGTTCCTGCCGGCCGCCTTGTCGGCGAAGAAGGGGAAGGCCGCGCCGCCGAAGTTGGAGCCGCCGCCGCAGGGGGCGAAGATCATGTCGGGATAGTCGCCGGCCTTCTCGAACTGCTTCTTCGCCTCCAGCCCGATCACGGTCTGGTGCAGCAGCACGTGGTTCAGCACCGAGCCGAGTGTGTAATTGGTGTCGGCGCGCGAGGCGGCATCTTCCACCGCTTCGGAAATCGCCAGGCCGAGCGAGCCCGGATTGTCCGGGTCCCCGGCCAGCGCGGCGCGGCCGGAATGGGTTTCCACGCTGGGGCTGGCGAACACTTCGGCGCCCCAGGTCTGCATCATCGAACGGCGGTAGGGCTTCTGCCCGTAGCTCACCTTGACCATGTACACGCGGACTTCCAGCCCGAACATCTGGCCGGCCAGCGCCATCGAGCAGCCCCACTGGCCGGCGCCGGTCTCGGTGGCGATGCGCTTGATGCCGGCTTCGGCGTTGTAATAGGCCTGCGCCACCGAGGTGTTGACCTTGTGCGAGCCGGCCGGGGAGACGCCTTCGTACTTGTAGTAGATCTTCGCCGGGGTGCCGAGCGCCGCTTCCAGGCGGTGGGCGCGGAACAGCGGCGAGGGGCGCCACAAGCGGTAGATTTCGCGCACCTTGTCGGGGATCGGAATCCAGCGCTCGGCCGACATCTCCTGCTCGATCAGGCTCATCGGGAAAATCGCCGTCAGCGCCTCGGGGCCGATCGGCTTGCCGTCCGGACCCAGCGGTGGCGCCGGCCGGTTGGGCATGTCGGCGACGACGTTGTACCAGTGGGTGGGAATCTCGGATTCGTCGAGCAGGAACTTGGTTTGCGGCATGGCGCTCTCTGGTTGTAGTGATTTCGCGTGGCGCGATCGCGGCGTGCTGGATGACAGCGGGCGTGTGCGCCCGCGAGATCATCGGTCAATCGCCGTGTAGCGTCAACGCATCCTGTGGGGCGGCGACGCCGATCCGTTCACTGTTCCGCCTGGATGGTCGCGATCACCGCCGGCCGGGCAGCGACCAGGGCGTGATGCTTTTTGAGCGCCGGCCAGCGGTCGAGCTCGATTCCCAGCTTGGGACACCAGCCGATGACGGTGAACAGGTAGGCATCCGCGACACTGAATCGCGCACCCATGAGAAAGGGTCTGTCGGCCATCTGTCCGTCCAGCCAGTCAGCGCGGCGGGAGAACATTTCGATTTGCTGGGCCTTCCATTCGGGGGTGATGTTCGGATTGAACAGCGCGCCCAGATTCTTGTGGAGTTCGGTGGCGATGAAGTTGAGCCACTCCATCAGCCGGTAGCGCTCCATCGTCCCCATCGGCGGGGCCAGCGCCGCCTCGGGTTTCTGGTCGGCCAGGTACTGCAGGACCACCGCGTCCTCGGTCAGTACGTCGCCGCTGTCCAGCCGCAGCGCCGGAACATAGCCTCTGGGGTTGACCGCCCGGTAGTCTTCGCCGGCCACGGTAAGCTGCGTGGCCAGGTTCAGCTTGTCGATTTCGAAGGTATACCCCGCTTCGCGCAGGATGATATGGGCGGCCATGGAACAGGCGCCGGGCAGGTAATAGAGTTTCATGCAGGATCCTTTCGTGGTGAGAGGGGCGTCGTCGGGATCACCCGGTGTGGCAATGCGTCAGAACGTCCAGGCTGTTAACTATAGGAAAGGATATCTCACCCGAAGAAGACGCTGCGCGGCATCAAACCCGGGACCTTGCTCAGGAAACTGGCCCCCATCCGTTGTGGGAATCGGCTTCAAACGCAGGAAGGACGATGGGGGTTCGGCGGGTGGAATTCCTGATTGTTTTTGTCGGGTATTGGCCTACAAAGAATGTACGTCGTGTGTCAGATCCCGTGACACGCTTTCGGTTTCATCGTTACACAGGAGAAGTTCATCATGCGGAATATACATGTCGATTATCAGGGCCCGGACAAGGGCTTCCAGGCAGCCAGTCTGCTCGCGAAGGAAGTGGCGAAAGACAATCAGATGAAGGATCCGACCATCATGTCGTGGCATCGCAGCAGCCGCTTGGGAGAAACGGCGCCTTTTTATGACGGCGCCAATGCCGAGACCTGGTGGGAAAAATACGGCGAGGGCAACGGCGGCAGGCTCGAGGTCGAGGTGGGAGACGATTACCAGTTCATCCTGATGGATGCGCGCGGCTTCGAGACCGTGGGCGACATGCCGCTACGCAACCTGACGGATCGCGACGGCAACCAGTACCTGTGCTATACGCCTTTGCAGGGAATGGAGTCATCGGTACCCAGGCAGGAGGCCTGCATACTGCTGGATGGCTGGATGGCCGATCAGTTTTGAGGCTGTCAAGACGTCAGACATGAATGCCATGGGAGGGGCATTGCGATGAACCAGACTGTCAGGCTGCTCATGAGCCAGTTTGTGACGCATGATGTGAAGCATTTCATCGTCAGCAAGCCGGAAGGCTTCGCAATCGTTCCCGGCCAGGGCGTGGAATTGGCGATCGATCGTCCCGGCCTGCGCGAGCAGGGCCGGCCTTTCACCCCTACGGGGCTGGCCGACGACCGGGTGCTGGAATTTACCATCAAGGCCTATCCTGACCACGCGGGCGTGACCCAGGCGCTGCACCAGTTGACGCCAGGGGCTGAATTATTGATGTCGGAGCCGTTCGGTACCATCCATTACGAGGGGCCGGGCGTATTCATCGCCGGAGGTGCCGGAATCACGCCGTTCCTGGCCATCCTGCGCGACCTGGCGGATAAAAGGGAACTGGACGGACAGACCCTGATCTTTTCCAACAAGACGCCACGAGACGTGATCTGCGAAAAGGAGTTGCGTCATGCGCTGGGCGAGCGTTGCATCCTGACCTGTACCGGCGCCGTCGCACCGGGGTATGAGAACCGGCGGGTGGATCGTGCGTTTCTGGAAGAAAGAATCCGGGACTTCAAGCAGCATTTCTATGTTTGCGGACCGCCCCCTTTCATGGATGCGGTCAACGGCGTACTGGCGGACCTGGGGGCGAGTCCGGAAAGCCTGGTGTTCGAGCGGTAGTCGCGCGCCGTACGGACGCGTGACGACCAATGAAAACGGGGCATGACGCCCCGTCAGGCTGCTGACAAACCCCGTCTTTTCCCGAAGTCGGGGTTTTGTTTTTGTTGG